>Ga0180009_10004945_pt1 | contig 14485 bp, 18 predicted proteins | sample OS_PC_MetaG_FD_123537 | JGI IMG/M metagenome (GOLD analysis project Ga0180009, IMG submission 123537) | Groundwater microbial communities from the Aspo Hard Rock Laboratory (HRL) deep subsurface site, Sweden - OS_PC_MetaG | ecosystem: Environmental > Aquatic > Deep subsurface > Groundwater...
CATTAGCTCCTTTCACTGTTTAGTCAGTCTACTACCTCTCAGGAGCTCGTGCCACCCGTCTAGAGTGTACGGTTATAGTGGCCCTATTTGTGTCCCATTATCGCTGACGGTATACATTGCTCACCCTGTTACTATTTGTTACTGCTCAAATCTAATCGTTCTTTCTCCATCGTTTGTCTGGTATTGCTCGCGCATACTGCTTCACGATCTAGAGTTTCATGATATATATACTACTGGAATCCTGAAAGATTAACATGGTCTTACCTGATTAACAACGAGTTTTAATACCTAATTTCTTATATAACAGGCTCTATTTTTACTATTTGGGTACCCAAAATGCTGTTTTGTATCTACTTCTAACATACGGTTAGAAGGCTGATTAAGGTCATATAAGATTCAGGGGGAAAGGACCATGCGATTATTTGCTTCGGCCTGCCTTTCGGGCAACATCCAAAACGTTGCGTGCTGCATCAAACAGTAACCTATCTACATACGCGACAAGATTAAATCTGAAGCCTTTTTCTATTGCCCATCCGATATTGTCCGCATTTGCTGCCAGGCCGGCGGGTTTTCCTGTTCTTTTCGACGCTTCAACTACTTTGTCAAGCGCTTGAGCAAGTCGAGGATTGTTCTTGTCGGGAGGCATAACCGGAGGAATAGGCAAGCCCAAATCGAACGACAAATCAAAGTGCCCCACAAGGCAGGCATCAAGCCCGTCAACAGAAAGAATCTCTTCTATATTTTCGATTGCTCTTCCCGTTTCAATTATGGCCGTAACAAGGGTTTCGTCGTTGGCTGTCTTTAAATAGTCGGAGTCAATAAGTTCATACCGCCTGGGCCCGTAGCCCCTGATACCTTGTGGTGGATACTTACAGGCTTTGACCGCCTTCTCTGCATCCTCTTTAGTGCTCACCATCGGGACTACGATACCATGAGCACCAATATCAAGCAATCGTTTTATATCTGTAGAATCGTTCTGTTGCACCCTCACAATAGGAGTACAATCTGTTCCGTTCATAGCCTGCATCATTCTCTGGATAGTTTCGTAATGCATAGGCCCATGTTCATCGTCTATATATAGAAAGTCATAACCGGCCCGGGATAACAACTCCGTTACATCTGGATGACCAAGGCCGGTCAAAATGCCAACAACTATCTCCCCGCGCAGCAATTTTGCTTTCAGTATATTTTTCAACTTCGTTCAACCCCCGATTAAAATCTTCCTATTTATTAGGTTATTCTATAGATTATAAGCTGGCCACTTGTTAAGTGGCAAGTACTTAGTTTTGCGCAAATGCAGCGTCATATTGCGTAGATAATTTCTAGTTGCGCAGCCTTAGTCAGCGGTTCGAGTCCACCCGCTGCCAGTTGTTGTTAACTTCGATTGTTCACAGAATAACCTCCAATCCTTAACAATACTCTCCAAAAAACCTTCCTTATACTGCACAATCTGACGGAATGTTGTTCGTAGCTATTTTGTCAATCTATTAACCCCCATATCCTTGCTGTCATAATGCAATATTTTAAGGTAAAATCATCTTGTCTATGAAATCGGAGGTGCATAGTATGGAAAAGTATGAGGGCGCAGAAGCTTTCGTGGAGGTTTTAAATGCGCATGGCGTGGAGAATATCTTCTTTAACCCCGGCTCTGCTACCGTTCCTATTCAAGCAACGATATCCAAATATAGAGCCGCCGGCAAACGTGCCCCGAGGCTGATACTCTGCCTCGACGAATCGCTAACAATGACTGCAGCCCACGGACACTATATGGTTTCAGGGCGGCCACAAGTTATTATGGCACATTGTGAACTGGGTACCCAGCGAGTGGGTGGAGCGCTCCTTAATGCGCAGTTTGGACGAATACCCGTCATTCTATGGGCCGGGTTACAACTTCCCAACTCCCCACGCGTAAACTGGAAGCAAGAGCCTTACGACCAGGGCCTCATAGTGCGTAATTCCGTGAAGTGGGACCATCAGATAAGCAGCAACGAAAATATCCACGATGTCCTCCAGAAAGCCTTCCAGATCGCCTATACCGAGCCCTGCGGGCCGGTCTATCTTGCTTTTCCCCCATCAATTCTTACCGAAAAGATTGACAGGGTGAAAATCCCACCATCAGCCATAACTGCCGTATCCTCAACCGCGCCGGCTGATGTTGACAGCCTCAGTAAGGCAGCTGAGATATTGATTGAGGCGGAAAACCCTCTTATAGTAGCCGGCTACACCGGGAGGCATCATCAATCGGTGTCGTCGCTGGTAGAATTAGCCGAAACCCTATGTGCACCGGTTATTACCAGTCAAACATGGCTGAATTTCCCTCACACGCATCCCCTCTGTGCTGGCGTTGAACAGTTCCGTGGGAGCAGGAAGACAAATCCCTTCGCAGATGCTGATGTTCTTCTGGTCATTGACTATGATATGCCGTACTCAGGGACAGAAACTTTGCCCGGCCCGGAGGCTAAAATCATTCATATCGACCTTGACCCTTTTACACGGGGCCGACCTTTATGGGGCCGGGGTTCTGATATTTTCATTGAGGCTGACTCCAGAGAGGCCATCCCAGCGCTAAAGAAGATAATCAGCCAGAGATTAACCCCTGAAAAGCGCATACAATTGCAGGAGCGCTTTAAGCAGTTAGAAAGTAAACACAAGAAGCAACGGGACAGCTGGCATGCTCTGGCCATGAGCAAAGCCGACCAGAAACCAATCTCTGCAGACTGGCTTTGTCATTGTATATCTGAGGTTATAGACGAGGACGCGATAATAGCGAGTTTTATGATTAGCCCACAGGCGCCGGTGACGGAACAGATCCTCCGCACCAAGCCGGGGACTTTTATAGGCAACGCCGGCGGTTCTGTCCAATGGGCATTGGGAGCGGCATTCGGAGCGAAAATAGCGGCTCCTGATAGAACGGTGGTAAGCGTGACGACGGATGGAGGCTTCGTATGGAGTTGCCCTGTTGCCACTCTCTGGACTGCCCGCGCCTACAACGCTCCGTTTCTATCAATCATCCTGAACAACCAGGGATATAATGTAATCAGGAAGATGGTCCAGAAGGGTTACGGCGAGAATAAGCTCACGGACGAGATGGCATTTGAGGCGGGGGTAGACATTAAGCCACCGCCCGACTATGCTTTAATTGCTCAGGCCTGCGGTGCTTACGGGCGAATGGTGGAAGACCCGGCCGATGTTCTGCCAGCCTTGAGAGACGCCCTTGAACAGGTTAGCCTCGGGAAACCCGCGGTGCTGGATGTCAGGATAGAGAGAGAGTGAACAGCTTTCCGGCCTCAACTAATCCGTCAATACGATGGCCTGACTACTGAAAAATGCTTCTATTTTTAAATAGTCAGTTTGACAACCTGTCTAAAAACACAGAAAGCCCTTTTCCAGGGCTTTTATTCGTGATACCACACTTAAATCCAATTGTTAAAAATTCAAACGTAGGACCTGTTCTACTCCCACAAATTCAATCGTTAATGGCTAGAGTCCCCTGCTTCGGGTTTTTCCGAAGCAGGGGACTCCTGAGCACTACATGCGCTGCCAGGCGTCACGATAGGCTTTCTTGAAGTTCTCAATCGAGGTGTAGACCTTATCGAAGAAAGGATCCGCAGCCGCATACTCTGCGTAGAGGTCCATGGCTCTCGAGACCACCTCGTCAGCAATCGAGTCCGGGATAAAGGTTACGGTAACGCCCTTCTCCCGGAACAGCGGGACGACTTCGAGGTCTCTCTGCGTCATGAATTGGTAGTAGTTCATGCCCGCTGCCTTGCCCATCTCGATGATTAACTTCTTTAGACTCTCCGGAAGCTCCTCCCAGGAATCCCTGTTGACCATGATGGGCTGCCACTCCTGGGGCTGGCGGGCCGAGCCAAGATAGACGTAGTCGATGACCTCATAGCTGGCTATCGAGTAGTCATATCCCGGCGAGCTGAGCTGGAAGCCATCAAGCACACCGCGCATCATCGATTCGTAGGTCTCCTCGGTGCTGAGCGTAACCACTGAAGCGCCCATATCGGTGAAAATCTTGCCATCATCGCCAGCGGTTCGCAGCTTCAGTCCCTTGATGTCATCGGGCGAATTGAGTGGGTCCTTGGTATTGATGAAAATTTCGGGCACGGTGATGAATCCACCGGTGAAGACCGCGTTGTAGTCCTTGGCCATCTCGCTCAGCAGGTCAAGGCCCTCGAGTTGCATCCAGAAAAATTGCTCCGTCGGTGAAAGGCCAGCTATCTGGTAGGTGAACAGGTTGGTTGCCGGCCCGAAACGGTCCATCCAGTACATGGTGCAGGTACTTGCCATGTCGAGTACACCTTCATTGATGCCGTCAAGCTCCACCATTGACGGGACAATTTCGCCGCCTGAATGCAGTGGGACATCTAACTGGCCACCACTGGCCACCTCAAGGTCATCCGTGAACCATGTCCACCCCTTGTTGAAAGTAGAGCCAGCGCCAGCGTGCTGCTGGACAATCCACGAATATACTTTGGGTGGCTGGGCGGGGGTCGGCGCTGGAGATGGAGATGGTGCTGGTGCTGGCGCTGGTACCGGGGCGGGAGCTGGTGCCGGCGTCGGTGCCGGTGCAGGGGCAGGCGCCGGTGCTGGGGCTGGGGCTGGCGCAGCACAGGCTGCTGCCAGGCCGCTTAAAAGGGTTACTATCATCGCGAGCAATAACAGTTTCTTTATCTTAGTCAACTTCGCCTCCTCTAAAATTGAGATTGTAGGACCTTCTGACTGGTAGTTTATTACTGAAGACTATCACCCCCCTGTCTTAAAAGTGACGATTCTGGTGATGGGCTCAGACTGTTTCAAGAGCATCTTGTGCATGTAACTTTCAGTACTACAGCAAAGTACTGGAAAATCGTTGGTAATGAACACCGTCATTGGTATAATCAACTGTGGAACTGGGAATCGAATGCCTCTAGTTAACAAACCAGGTGACTGGAAAATACCCACTTAGATTTAAGTATCAAACGATATACTTATATAGAAAAAAGCGGGATGCCACTTCGCCCAATTTTGTATTAAGATACACATGGGAGGGGCTCCGGCCCAGCCTTTCCTTAAATCTCCCCTGGCAGAGCCCGCTTTCTTCACAATAATGTGGTGCCTCTTATTACAGCTACTGTTATCTTCAATTATTAATTACTACGTATTATTAAAGTAATTCTAAACATAAAAGCTTAGATTCGTATGATAAAAAGCTTAAATTTACATTAGAATTGCTGGGCAAATACAGACTTATAGTAGAGACGGTGAGCATCTCCAAAGGACAAGATGTTATCTCGTCACAATTAGAACGCTTTGTAATGATAAATAAGCCAAGGTGCCCGTACTGAAACCTTAGATAATCCCCTGACTATATTCACCGGGGAGTTAGTTATTTTCTCGCTTCAATCAGCAGGACTATCCCGGCTGCAAGGTTTGTAATGCGTTCTACCTTCAAGCCACTCTTACCGACATTATCCGCCGTTCTACGGTTAATATTTGCTCCCACAATGCGAACAACCAGCGGGTTGTAAATGTTCATAAGCCAAGCCGAAATGCGATTGGCGCTTAAAACGTGCTCCAGCAATACCACTTTCCCACCAGGTCTGCAGACCCTCTCAACTTCTTTTAGCCCCCTGACTGGGTCAGGGACAGAGCAGAAAACGAACGACGCAACTACTGTGTCAAAGGTGTTATCCTCAAATTCAAGGTTCTGAACGTCCATTTGTTTCAAACGGACTTCTATTCCAGACACCTCAGCTTTTCTCCTGGCACGGCTTAGCATCTTATCGCTGAAGTCCACCGCGGTTATCTCAGTGCCTTCCGGATAATACGGGTAATTCTTGCCGGTCCCCACCCCGACTTCCAAGATGTCGGTGCCCTCCGCCCTGCTCCAAAGAAGGTCTCGCCACCTGCTGTAGCGAGACCTCTCGATGAAGCCCTCCATAAGGTCATAGACCGGAGCGACTCGATTGTACCGTTTTCTGGTGACCTCTGTAGCTTTGCTTGTCGCTGTCATTATTCCTGTTCCCTGTGACCTTGGTCACCGGAAAGGTATTTCTCGGGGTCAGCGTCAAAGGCCTTCTTGCAACCTACGGCGCAGAAGTAGTAGGTTTTACCCTTGTACTCAGAGGTCGCTGCTGCGTTCTTCTCATCAACCTCCATACCGCAAACCGGGTCTTTAGCCATCTCTATCACCTCCTTGTGGCAGCATTAACTTCCTTATTCCCTATTTTACCATCCCATCATGCCGCCCCAACCACCCATATGGCCACCCATTGTACCGCCCCAGCTGCTGGGACTCCCTTCTTCTGAGGCCGGATAATCATAGCCATGGCAGGGAGCATAACCGAGACCTTCGTGTACTTCCTCGGCAGCTTCAACCATTGCCTCCCAGTCACCTTCCTCGCAGGCCTCATGCATCGCCTGCCACGTTTCCCGGTCTGGTGTTTCCGAATCTCCCTCCGTGGGGCCGTGAGCGAATACGGGAATAGCGAAAGTTACCATTAAGCTCAGAACTGCAATAACCAAGCCAACAAGTAGAATTCTTTTCATTTTGACCTCCTTTCTTTAATATCAGTGTCTATCACACATTGGTATTACGTTGCTCCTGCATGCACATGCTGCTTCATACTTGCTGTCAGTTCACCTCCTTTCCTTGGTCTGGCCGGCAAGAAGTAACTTGCCAAGGTAAAGCCTAGATAACCGATGTAGGCAAGCACTTCCACCAGTGAAGGATTGGCATTGTAGCCAAAGATGGCGGTTAAGAACCTGCCGATTACTGATTGCTCGGGGACAATGTGGTCAATGTCCCACACGTGCGCTATAGCAGGCGGGATAATGCCTGCCTCATGGAACTCATGGATGCCGTGGGCAAGTAGGCCAGCGGCGAATAGAATCAGCAACAGTCCGGTAACGTTGAAAAAAGTTCTCAGGTTAAGCTTTGAGGTTCCCCTGTAAATGCTATAGCCGATAGCTACGGCGATACCCAAACCCAGGATACCTCCGACGGCTGATAAGACGGCCGACTCAGCTACTCTGGTGGCAGCAAAGAGAAAGAGTACCGTCTCAATACCTTCCCTGACTACTGCCACAAAAGCGAGCCCGAGCAGACCCAGCGTCGAACCACTACCAAGCGCAGATTGTATCTGGGCATGCAGATGTCCCTTAATGTTTATGGCCTGCTTCCTCATCCAGAAAATCATCCAGGTTAGCACGCCGGCGGCAGTCCACATGGCAATACCTTCAAAAATCTCCTCAGCCCTACCTTCAAGTCTCCCAGCGGAGAAATAAATCACGGCCCCGGCCACTAAACTGACAACAATCGCCAGCGACGTTCCTATCCAGACAGGTTCGAAACCCTTACGGTTATTGGTGGTAGAGAGATAAGCAAGTATTATCCCAATGATAAGAGCAGCTTCAAGCCCCTCCCTGAGTGTTATCAAAAGTGCACTAAGCATTTACCATATCACCTCTTTAAAGCTGTCTATGCCCTGCTTTCTGCTGTTATTCTTCGTTGCCTCTTTCTGGAGAGGTATACAAGTACTCCTGCTGATACAACCAAAGCGGCTACTGCTATCACCTGCGCTTGCTGTAATTGCCAGAAGACCGCGTTTTCCAGGCGTACGAAGGTGAGAACGAAACGCCCTAAAGAGTAAAGAGATAGATAACTGAAGAAGAGAAGTCCATCTCTCCCAAAGCTGTGGCGTAGCTTCAGGAGAAAGAGCAGTATAGCTCCGTTCCACAGTATCTCATAAACCGGATAGGGGTGCGTGGGCACACCGAATAAAGCGCTGGGAATCAGGGCATCGGGGTGAGCGTAGATAAAGCCCCAGGGCAGGCTGGTAGCACCACCGTAGGCGTCTCCATTTATAATACACCCCAATCTGCCTATTATCTGAGCGGTCAACAGGGCCGGTACCACGGCGTCAGCAAGGCGGCCTACTGGAATCTGCTTCACTTTAGCGTAGGCTATAGCTGCCATTCCTCCCGCGAACAGTCCACCCCAGATAGCCAGGCCGCCCTGCTGAACCTGAAATATGTAAAGCGGGTTCCCCGCGTAGTATTCCCACTGGTCGAAGACGTGGAACATTCTAGCTCCTATTATTCCTGTTATCAGTACCCAGGGGGACAGCGAATAGACAAAGTCTGTGGGTAATCCTTTCCGCTTGCCCTCGCGGGCAGCTATAACTACGGCAGCTACAACCGCCAGTATTATGGCGACGCTGTACCAACGCAGCTCAAGGTCGCCTATTCGGAATATTACCGGGTCTATGTTAATGACAATGCCGCTCATTTAACTTCCTCACCGCATCTGCTGTTGATGCGGCGGAGGTTCCGTTTCTGCGCACGACCAATCGTATTCCGTTCACGGCTGTAACACTTACGGTTTCACCAGTCGTGATGGCGTCAGGAGAGCTGGCAGTCCATAGCTCGCCGTGGGAGCGAACCAGATACTGTGCATGATTAGATGGACCGAATTGCGATACTACTTCCGCCGTCGCACCAATTAAGCTCTCGCTACCGGTCTCAGGTTGCCTGCCCATTGCCTTGGCTATAAGCCAGTAAAGCAGAGCAGTTATCATACCGATAATCATATAAGTTGGTATTGCCGAGCTAAGCGGCATTAACCAGAAAATCGGCAATGCCAGAACCGGCATAAACAATATCAGATGACACATCTTACTTTGTCACCTCCTCGGTGAGTCCCATCCTTTCTGGAGTGTTCATGTACATATTCTTACCACGACGTGCTTTATCTAGGCTCTTGATATCATGTTGATATCCACACTGGATGCATTGTTCATACCAGCTAAGGTGGTCTCGGTCAATTAAAATGTCTCCTTTACATCTGGGACAGCCTTTTAATCTCAACATTTTCAACTCCTCCCCACCAAGCCTGGTGACAATCTCTGCTTGGGTGGTTCCCTTGGTTGTTTTTTTGCTGCTTCCGGTTCATCGGGCTGACATTAGTTCATAGCTTACTTCTGACCAGTTGTGTGGAAAATTTCTATCACCTTTGTCTCCGTTCCCCTCCTGACCTCAAGTGTTACTATATGACCCGCAGGGCACGCCATCATCATGCCTAAGAGTCGGGCTTTCGGCTCCAGTGCGGCGTCATCAAACGCGATGATGACGTCTCCCACCTGTATGCCGCTTCGGTCGGCAGGGCTACCTGGTATTACCTCAGTGACGAGAGCACCGTAATCCACGTCAAGCCCATAGTACTCTGATAGCCCTTGAGTGACAGGGAGATAAATGATTCCGAGACCTATGGACGTTTTTTCCACTGCCGCGGGCCGAGATAATACTTCGTCTTCTGTTCTTCCAGAGAAAAGGAAGAGACCAAGCAACACCACAACTATGCCAGCACCGGCAATAGAAATTACTAGTAATTTAGTCTTACTCATTAAAACTACCTCAAAAGAAAAAGCACCACAGATGCTACATTCTCATCTAGTATCTATGGTGCCACAGACTGCTTAAAGGAAGGTTAAAAGAAGCTTAGAATACGATTAGAGTTTTAACCAGACAGTAAATTTACTGCCTTTGCCCGATTCACTGGTGACAGTGACCTCACCGTCGTGCTGCTCGGCTATGCTTTTTACGATGGCCAAACCCAATCCCGTACCGCCGCTGCCACGGGACCGAGCCTTGTCGACCCGGTAGAAGCGGTCGAATATGTGTGGAAGGTGCTCCGGGGGGATTCCGATTCCACTGTCAGCCACTTCCAGACGCGCCCATGAACCATCTCGAAACAACGAAAGCGTAATAGTGCCATCCTCCAGGGTATATTTGATGGCATTGTCAACCAGATTCGCCAGTAACTGTCTCAGCCGCTGAGGGTCACCTTGCACTGTCAAATCTTCCTGACGCTCTAAGATAATCTTTCGTCCTCCGACCAAAGCCTTGGCTCTCTTTATTTCCTCTGCAAGAATGTTTTTGAGCGGAACCCTTTGCTGCTGTGCTGGCTGCCCCGACTCCACCTCAGCGAGAAGGAGAAAGTCATCGACAATCTTGGACATTCCAATTGACTCGCGCTCAATGGCTTTTAGCGACTCGCGTCTTTCTTCCTCACCGAGCTTGCGTTTCAGCAAATCAAGGTTACCGCGGATGACGGTTAATGGCCCTCTTAGCTCATGTGATGCGTCTGCTACGAAATATCTCTGGGATTGAAATACTTTGTCCAGGTGCCGAATCATATGGTCAAAGGTGGCTGCCAGCTCCCCTATCTCATCCGAGGTCCCTTTATAGTCGACACGGCGGCTGAGGTCGGAACTTGTTTCGATGTCCTTGGCTGTTTTTGTAATCCGGCTGACCGGTGCCAGGGCACCACGGACTACGGCTGCGCCGGATACCGAGGCCAGTATGAGGGCCACCAGAATGCTTGCCAGTAGAGCCCATCTCACCCGGCTCATTGCGGCATCTATGTGGTTTAAGGAATGAGCTACCTCCAGGAGAAGAATCTGGTCTCTTAGATACAGTGGCGAAACCATCATCCGAACGCTGGCACTACCACCGGCGGCTACCGTCTCTATGGCCACATTTCCAGCAAAGCCCTGCGAAATCAGAGACGGATTTACCGGCAGTTCTTGCTCACCAAGGTTGTTCGATTTCACCACTACGTTCCCGCCTCGGTCTATCAACTGGATATAAATTCCAGGTGATGCAAACTCGTTGATTGGTGGTAACTTGGAGTGAATAACCTCATAATCCAGAGGGTCGGGAATTTCCTGTGGGTGAAGCGTGCCGTGTACGCGCGCTGAATAGATGCTGAGATTTTCGTCTACCTGAGCAATGAGGTAGCGTTGCAGTAAAATATGGAGCACGATACCGGATAGAATCAGTATGGCACATAATATCAGGGCAAACCACAAAGTCAGCCGCCAGCGAATCGGCATGCACCTACTCCTTCATAACGTATCCCACACCACGAACCGTATGAATCAGCCTGGGTCTGTCACGAACCTCTAACTTGGACCTCAGATAACGTATGTAGACTTCGATTACATTGGATTCGCCTTCGAAGTCATACCCCCAGACTCTGTCGTAAATGAGGTCTCTTTTGAGTACCTGGCGTGGGTGGCGCATGAACAGCTCAAGCAGGTCAAACTCCTGGGCGGTTAGCTCTATTGGGTCATTGCCCCGCTTCACCTCTCTGGTCGCCGTATTCAACGATAGGTCGCTAAAGCGGAGCGTTTCCTCTTCTCCGGGTTGGCGACGTCTAAGCAAAGCCCTGACTCTCGCCAGAAGTTCATCAAAGGCAAACGGCTTGACCAGATAATCGTCAGCACCGCTCTCAAGTCCGACCACTTTGTCAGCGACAGTCCCCTTGGCGGTAAGCATGAGGATGGGAACATCACCTCCCTGCCGCAGGCGCTTACTTACCTCAATGCCGTCAATCCCGGGCATCATGATGTCCAGTATGACCAGGTCAGGTTCTTTTTCCCGCGCTTTGGCCAGTGCTTCCGAGCCGTCAGCTGCAGTGTCGACTTCATAGCCCTCATAGGCCAGACCACGCCTGACAAAGCTTATAATCTCGGGATCATCATCAACAACCAGAATGCGCATATTCCGTATCTCTGCTAAATATGGTTACCCCTAATTTAATCATAGATGGTGAAATCACTAGGGTCAAGTTGAATAGCTGAGAAATGAATTATCCCCTGGTTAAAATTCTAAGCATCTTTTAAGCAGCTTTTAAGCTTATTCTCATGACTCAATGTAATCATGGATTTAGAAAGATTAAGGAGGAGAAAATGATGTGGCAAAATAAATAGCAGAAATGGTAGTAAATCTCACTCAAGAAAAATAATTAAGGAGGAATAAAACGTGAAAAAAATAATTGTAGTAATAAGTGCTCTTTTATTGGTCAGCCTAATTTTTGTTGGCTGTCAAGGCCCATCAGGATTAGTTGGCCCAGCGGGACCACAGGGACCAGCAGGTGAAATACAACCAGCAATACAAGAATTATCGATCATAATGGGCGAAGGGGAAACTATCGAGGAAGTAGATGAAGAGGAAGTTTTGACTGACGAATTTCACCGCTGGGAGCCGTCTGCTTTAGTAGTATACAAGGGTGATACCGTCAAACTTGAAGTGTCCAATCCTCGAAGCAAAGTCCACAGTCTTGTTCTTCCCGACTTCGGTGTGGTTACACCCGAGCTGGAACCCCGGGGCGGCACGGCTACCGTGGAGTTCGTCGCCGATAAGGCCGGTGTCTTCCAGTATGCCTGTGGTGTTCCCTATGACCGCGAGGGCGGAGCACTCGACTGCGACCTGGACCACCAGCGCCAGGTAGGATATCTAATCGTCTTGAATCGGTAATGAAGGAGGGAAGTTGAATGAGGTATTTAATCATCTCCAGGAACAGACACCCGGTACCACCAGACGTTGCGGCTACGCTCTTTGACGCGGCGCTAGCATGGAAGCAGAAATACCAAAGTAAAATCAAAGAAATATTCGCTTTTGCTGGAATGCAAGCTGGCGGTGGAATTGCCGAGACGCAGTCTCATGAAGAGCTGGATAGCATAATGGCTGAATTTCCCATGGGCCCATTCGGAGAAACAGAAATTTACCCTCTGATAAATGTGGAACGAGCATGGGAAGTCAGGAAAAAGATGGCTAAAACCATGGCTACTGAAAGCGGACGGAAACCACTGACAGTAGACGGTTGAGATAGAACTGACAGGCTCGTGATTGGTATTACGTGTCGGTTGGTACAGTGTTAGCCGGATAAATGAGAAGGGGGGGCAGAAATGCTCCCCTTACTCTTTAAAGAACATTCAGATGTCGCCAAATAGCCTGGCCTCTGGTACCATTCAATTGTGCAATATAGTTACACCACTGGCAACCGGGTGAGTGTTCGGGTGGCCCCAGTAATTCTGGCACATCCATTCCTTCATCAAGGTTGGATATTCTCACAAAAGTAATGTCCAACCCATCTTATAGTTAGGAGCAATTATTCACCCGATGTGGTATTGCCATAATATCGATCTACTCCTGGTGGTAGCTCCTGCAGCTCAATAATAACACCGCCGACCTTGTCGGTATCAAAGAAAGCCATGCCACCGCCACCCACATTTTTTTGATATACGATCGCCTTAAATCCTGCTTCAGCCATTATAGAAATCGCTTCTTCGATGTCATCCACAATGAAGGATATGTGGTTAATGCCTTCGCCTCGACGCTCTAAGAATTCTTGATGGATATACTTTCCTGAAACAGGTTGAATTAACTCAAGCCATATTGGCCCCATCTGTCCTCCTCTTGCTATAAGTTTGATATCAGGAGGGGCAGGCTTGCCGTAAAGCATCCTGTCTGTATGAACTACCTTCACGGGTTCAAATGGCCCTATTCCTAGAGCTTGATAATATTCAATAGCCTCGTCCATGTTCTTGACTATTACCGCCATGTGGTGGAGCTTTGATAGCAGCTCTCCTATCCTTTTTTTCTTCATGTTAACTCCTCCTGCTCTCTGTACTATCAGATATCATTTCACCCGGGTATATCTTCTCTTGGGATTTCAGCATGTAGTATCATATTTTGATAGCCTCCTTACTGGAAGTCTGACGAATCAAGGCAGCGCTATCAGCGCCCTGAAGTGGCTTTCTCTTTCTTCGCAATGGAATCAGCCAGGGCCAGGACTTTTCTAGCCCTTTCCGCCACGGGGGCATCTACCATCTTGCCGTCGAGGGAGGTTGATGCCTGGCCTTGCGCTAAGGCTGCCTCAAAGGCCTGCACTACCCGGTGTGCCTGGGCAATCTCCTCCTCAGAAGGAACGAAAACCTGATTCACCGGGCCAACCTGGTCCGGGTGGATTACCGCCTTGCCCTGGAAACCCAACTGGGCAACTGCCCTCGTTTCCCTGATTAGTCCGTCCGTATCTCGCACGTCAGTATATACACTGTCGATGGCCAGAACATTGGCTGCGTGGCAGGCGACGGCAATCACCGCTCGGGGATAATAAATCTCGGAGCCTTCTTTGGTGCGATTTATGCCCATCTCCAGAGCAAAGTCTTCGGCACCGAAGATAGCGCCGATAATACGAGGAGACGCACTGACGATATCACAGGCATTTATGATACCCTCTGGAGTCTCAATGAGAGGCAGAATTCCTGTAGAACCCACTTCAAGGCCTGACTTCTTCTCTGCGTCGGCGAGTAAGGCAGCAGCCCTGCGTATATCATCCCTCGACTCACTCTTGGGGAGACAGATGCCTTTGAGCCTCCCGGTGGCGACCGCCTTTATGTCTGGTACAGCGTAAGGGGTTGGAAGCGAGTTGATACGTACGAAGATATCTTTCCCGCTCGAAGCAAGCTCATCTATTGAAGCGGCGACCATTTTCCGGGCAGCGTCCTTTTCCGAAGGAGGAACCGAGTCTTCAAGGTCGAGTATGAGGGCATCAGCAGGTATCAGACGGGCTTTTTCCAGCCTCCTTTCCTGATTACCGGGAACAAATAGAAGCGTTCGCAATATTAGCATAGGGACTCTCCTCACG
>Ga0180009_10004946_pt1 | contig 14483 bp, 17 predicted proteins | sample OS_PC_MetaG_FD_123537 | JGI IMG/M metagenome (GOLD analysis project Ga0180009, IMG submission 123537) | Groundwater microbial communities from the Aspo Hard Rock Laboratory (HRL) deep subsurface site, Sweden - OS_PC_MetaG | ecosystem: Environmental > Aquatic > Deep subsurface > Groundwater...
ATGGATGGCATGAATGCAGATTTTGCATTACGCCATGGATGGCGTGTATTAGGGCAATGCAGGAGCAATTGCCGAGGAGCAAAAATCTGCCCTGCCGCCGACACCTGCCAATCGAGCAACCGACCCTTCCCTAAAATAGGGAAGTTATTTGCGACCAAATCCTAAGATAGATAATGTAGCAAGCCACAGAAGTAAATCCGTGAGATATTCGCTCGGAGTCTATGCGGCTGATGAATCGGATGGCTCTGTGCGAGGGGCTTTCTGCAGTTTTCTCATTTGGCTAGGCGTCTCTCCGTTAATAATAATTAGTACCGGAACGAATAAAAGCAATATAACGGCCGTCGTATAAAAGCCTTTGTTTATCATTCCCGCTAGCCAAAAACAGCCGAGGCTTCCCCAGACCATGCGCATTGGTCCGGGTAGTTTGATTTCGGGCATGCTACCCTCCGAGTTTATATCATCAATTCAACCAGTATGTTGTGATAGATATCGGTCAGAGTGTCCAAATCTTTAAGGTCGACGTTTTCGTTGATTTTGTGAATCGTGGCGTTGATCGGTCCGAGTTCGACGACTTGTGCGCCGGTGGGGGCGACGAAACGTCCGTCCGAGGTTCCACCGCCGGTATCGTCGACCGGTTCGAAACCGGTGACCGAATAGATCCCGGCGTGTACCGCATTGATCAATTCGCCTTTGTCGGTCAAAAAAGGTTTTCCCGACAATCGCCATTCCAAATCATATTTTAAATCGTATTTATCCAGAATGGCTTGCGTGCGCCTTTTGATACTATCTTCGTTTGATTCGGTGCTGAATCTCAGGTTGAACTGAACCTCGATACTGCCTGGAATGATGTTTTCGGCGCCGGTGCCGGCGTTGAAGTTCGAGACTTGTAAGCTGGTCGGTGGAAAGAATGCATTGCCTCTATCCCAGATTTCCTCGGTTAGTTCTTTGAGTGCCGGGGCGAAACGATGAATCGGGTTCTCGGCGATTTCTGGGTAGGCGACATGGCCTTGTATGCCGTGTACGGTCAGTTTCGCGCACAGCGAGCCGCGCCGACCGACTCGAATGAGGTCGCCAAGCTTTTTGTCGCTCGATGGTTCGCCGACCAGGCACCAGTCGATTTTTTCGTTGCGTTGTTCCAGGGTTTCAATGACCTTGACGACGCCGTTCGTCGCGGGGCCTTCTTCGTCGCTGGTTAACATGATCGCGATTGAGCCTCGGTGATCCGGGTGTTTTTCGATGAAGCGTTCGACTGCAGTGACGAAACAGGCGATGCCGCTTTTCATGTCTGCCGCGCCCCTTCCGTAGAGTTTGCCGTCCTTTATCGTCGGCTCGAACGGCGGCGAATGCCAGCGTTCGATCGGGCCGGTTGGCACGACGTCGGTGTGACCAAGAAAAATGAACAGCGGTTTGTCTTCGCCGCGTTTCAGAAAAATATTCCGGGTATCTTCGAAATCGAGATATTCGGCGCGGAAGCCCGTTTTCTCGAGGCGTTCGGCAAGCAGTTTCATGCATCCGGCGTCGTCGGGCGTGACCGATGGGCGGCTGATCAAGTTTTTAAGTAATTCCAATGGATCGTTCATGATTTATGTACGGCAGGTTTTGTAGCGTATTTCGTTGTTATTGAGCGGGGCGTTTTCTTTCCAAGTTCTTTGCTTTGGGAATGCAATGCGAGTAGCTCAAGGTTATCGAAGTTGGCAAGCTTGTGCTTGCGAATTTGATTCCTATGTAGGACCTATGCAGGAAGGGGTTAACAAGCCATAAGCATCAAGCTAAAAATGGTCAACCCGCATCACGCTCTTTCCCAAGATCGCTTTCAACCTAACGTTCATGAAGGCCTAGCCATCACCCCGGTAAATGAAAGTCCTTTGGTGGGGAAGGTGCGGTCACTCGCCCGACAGGACGTCGTGAATACGTCCGTGTAGGCTCGACGGCGGCTTTCCCTGCCGCCGACGCCTGCCGGTCGAGCAGCCGCACCCTCTCCGGAACCGGTATTGTGTTGAATATTAGATAAAGAACCCAAATCTACAAACTTTCACAGTAAAAATTCAGCTTGGTACTGTTCAGCCTTGAAACCGACAAGCAGCTTTTCGTCTTTTTCGAGCACCGGGCGTTTGATCAGTGTCGGCGTTTCGAGCATCAATTTTAAAGCCTTGTCTTCGTCCAGGTCGGATTTTTGTGCCGCATCAAGTTGCCGCCAACTGGTGCTGCGCTGGTTGAGCAATGTTTGCCAGTCGCTTCGAGCCAAAAAGTTTTTCAGCAATTCGGTCGTCAGGCCGTCTTCCCGGTAATCGTGAAAGCGGTAGTTGATACCGTTTTTGTCGAGCCACTTTCGGGCTTTCTTGATCGTATCGCAGTTTTTGATTCCGTAAAGTGTAGGCATAGGTCGGGTTTATAATTCGCTATATAACAGCTCATCTAGGCTAGGCAGGGTTTTATCCGCTTTAAGGCGGTTTTTATACAGCTCGATGAACTCCATCAAGGCTTGCTCGAGATCGGCGAGCGTTTCTTCTTCGTATTCTTTTTCGTCTACCGGCAGTTCCGGCGAATCGAGATAATCTTTTTGTATGGCAATTTCGCTGTTGATCGAAAGCATTGCGTAGATAACGGCATCATTGGATAAATTTTCTGTCATGGTCGAGGTGTGGTTGGTTAAGAGTTAAAATTTTGTAGGGTACACATCGCGTACCTTGTTCAAGGTGCGGTAAGAATCAACGATCAGCAAAATGTTTGATTATGTCGGCATTGTCGACTTGGTAATATACTCATCGGAGATCAAAATTCGGCCGAACACCCCGGCGCCTCCTTAGGCACTTCCGAAATTTGAAGTGCTAAAGGTATATACGCTTCTTAGCGGGACGGGGGTTGTAACCCCGTCCCGCAGAAGATGTATTCAAAAAATCTCCTTTAGCCCCTCGGCAACTGCTTCTGCGTTGCCCTACCTCCTGCACCCATGCGGTCGTCTTTTTCGAAGAGGGGGCTGAATATTGCCCCTTCATGTCCTTCATGGTGTCTTGCATCCGCCAATACTTTCGCAGCCTTTGGGGCGTGGGAACGGGGTAATGCGTATCAGGCAAAATGCGAATCAATCGCGCAGCAATTCGTTGATACCGGTTTTGCTACGAGTTTTTTCGTCGACTTGCTTGATGATCACCGCGCAGTATAGGCTGTATTTGCCGTCCGAGGAAGGTAAGTTGCCTGGTACGACGACCGATCCTGCAGGTACGCGGCCGTAGGTGATTTCGCCGGTAATACGGTTGTAGATCTTGGTGCTTTGGCCGATGTAAACGCCCATCGAAATGACCGAGCCTTCTTCGACGACGACGCCTTCAACGATTTCCGATCGTGCGCCGATGAAACAGTTGTCTTCGATGATGGTCGGTCCCGCTTGCAAAGGTTCAAGCACGCCGCCGATGCCGACGCCGCCTGATAAATGTACGTTTTTACCGATTTGCGCGCACGATCCGACCGTGACCCAGGTATCGACCATCGTGCCGCTGTCGACATAAGCGCCGATGTTGACGTAAGAGGGCATTAATACCGCTCCGGGCGCGATGTAGGAGCCGTGGCGAGCATTCGCGTTCGGTACGACGCGTACGCCGGCTTTGGCGAAATCGTCCGGCGTATAAGACGCGAATTTGGTTTCGACCTTGTCGTAATAACGGTTGACGCCGCCGTCCATGACGCGGTTCTCATTGACGCGAAACGACAATAACACCGCCTTTTTGAGCCATTGGTTAACGACCCATTCGCCGTCGATTTTTTCAGCGACGCGGGCTTCGCCGCTGTCGAGTAGATTGATCGCTTCTTTTATCGTCTCGCGCAATTCGGGATAAACGTTGACCGGTGTGATGTCGGCACGGTTTTCAAAGGCGGTATTAATAATATTTTCTAGTTCTGACATGATTTTCCGTTGTTTATAGCGTGTGAATGAAATTTTTAATGCGCTCTGCGGCATTGATGCATTCTTCGATCGGCGCCACTAGGGCTATCCTGACGTGATTCCGTCCGGGATCGGATTCGTTGAACGGTCTGGATAAATAACTGCCCGGTAAGACTGTTACATTTTCGGATGCAAACAGCTGTTGTGCAAATTGAATTTCCGATACCGGAGTTTTTAGCCATATATAGAAACTTGCCGGAGGGATGGTAACGGCAGTAGCTTCGGATAATATGTCTTTGAATGCACTAAATTTTTCCCGGTATAACTGACGGTTGTCGACGACATGCGCTTCATCGCGCCAGGCTGCTATGCTGGCATGTTGCGTCGGTACCGGCATCGCACAGCCATGGTAGGTGCGGTATTGAAAATAACGCTGCAGAATTTCCGCGTCTCCGGCAACGAAGCCTGATCGCAAACCCGGCGCATTCGAGCGCTTCGATAGACTATGAAAGATCACGCAACGCTTAAACTTTGTGTTGCCGGTCGCAACAGCCGCCTCCAAAAGTCCGGTTGGCGGGTTATTTTCGTCGGCATAAATTTCGCTGTAGCATTCATCCGACGCAATCACGAAATCGTAGCGCTCGGCCAATTCGATCAAATGTTCCAGCTGTGTTTGAGGGATGACCGCACCGGTCGGATTGCCCGGCGAGCAAATATACAACAACTGGCAACGATGCCAAACCGATTCGGGAACAGTGTTGAAGTCGGGTAGGTAAGCGTTTTCCTCGGTCGTATTCAGGAAATAGGGCTGTGCTCCGGCTAGTAAAGCCGCGCCTTCGTAAATTTGGTAAAACGGATTCGGCATCAAGATCAACGGTTTTTCGCTCGGTTTGACGAGGCATTGCGCGAACGAAAACAAGGCTTCGCGGGTTCCGTTGACCGGTAGTACTTGTGTTTCGGGATCGAGTAAATCGACCGGTATTTTAAAACGCATCGCGATCCATTCGGCCATCGCTTGCCGGAGTTCCGGCAATCCGCGCGTCGATGGATAAGCCGATAGACCATGCATGTGCGTGATGAGCGCTTCTTGAATGATGTGCGGCGTAATGTGTTTGGGTTCGCCTATCGACAGCGCGATGTGGGCTTTATCGGCAGGCGGAACGATGCCTTGCTTGAGCCGAGCTAGCTTTTCGAACGGGTAAGGCTGTAGATGCTTTAAATTTGGATTCATTATTTACTGCAGCGAGGTTGTTTGCCTTGAGCGACTGCTTGTTTTTGAATTTCCAATGCTCTTGGCATGGCATTTTGCAATTCTTGAATTCGAGTGGCATGTGCGGGGTGTGTAGACATAAATTCCGGCGGTTGTTGACCGTCGCCGGCTCGCGCCATCTTTTGCCACAGTATAACGCTTTGGCGGGGGTCGAAACCGGCCTTGGCCATCAAGTCGAGGCCGATTTTATCGGCTTCGTTTTCATGCAGTCGGCTGTAGGGCAATAGCACGCCGTACTGGGCGCCGACACCGAGCAGTCCGAGAGCCGTTTGACCCATTGCGGTTTGCGGTGCGCTGACGGCTTGGATCAAGGCCATACCGGAGCTGACCGCCATTTGCTGCGAGACGCGTTCATTGCTGTGCCTTGCCAAAACATGACCGATTTCATGACCGATGATAGATGCCAATTGGTCTTGATTGTCGACGAAGTTGACCATGCCTGAATGCACACCAATTTTATTACCGGGCAAGGCGAAGGCGTTCAAGCTGTTGTCTTCGAATACGACGACTTCCCAATTGCCTCCGACTTCCCGGATGACCGCATTGGATACGCATGTAACAAATTGAGTGTGCCTCTGATTGCTGCTAATCGGGGTTTCTTTTTTTAAGCTGTCGAAAGCCTGAAGCCCCATTTGATTGAGTTGGGTATCGGGCATGAATGCGAATTGCGTTCTGCCTGTCGGGCTGGTGGCGCAAGCGTTCAATAATAGGGTGACGCTAAGTGCCAGTGAGATTTTATTAAACATAATGCGGTACCCTTTGCCGAATTGAAGACGTTAGGTTGATCAGGAATACTTATGCGATGATCTACCCATCGCAGATCAAAATTCGGCACCGGGGGCCCGTCAAAGGACGCCGTGAATACGTCCATGTAGGCTCTGTGCCAGCAACCATGCTGGCAAAGCCTTTGCCAGGCACCCCTGTGCCTCCTTAGACACTGCCGAAAATTGAAGGACGGTGGGTTTATACTGTGAGACCGCCGTAATCTGCAATGAGTATTCGTAATTTCGATCGATATTTTAACGTAACTCGATAATGAAGGTTCGAAAAAGTATTCAAGAAGATTTTAACCAGATAATGGTGAGGTTATGTCGTGCTTTCTAAAGTTGATTGATTTGTCGGGCTCTGGATCTAATGGCTGTCTATACAGGATGAATGAAAAATTCTAAGCGGGAAATGCCGGGTGAAACGGGACAGTGCGGTTATTTCGGGTTAAAATGCTTGCTATTACTGTAGTGTCGTATCGCGTTAATCGTTTAATCGGCATGGCTAAATCTAAATCAATTAAAGATATAAAGAGGAAAAGCGCGTGACTGAAATTACCGAAGTGCCCAGTCCTTTTTGCGGTATTGGAACCGATGATCTGACAATTAGTGTCGACGGTTTGTCGTTGAAGGTTCTAAGCAACGGCTGCGCGGTCAATACCCCTGCATTTGAACAAGTCATTACCGACTTTAAGCCCAGAGTCGCCGGGAAGCAAGTCGCTCTTGAGCATGCTGTGGCTAAAGCCGTTGAAATATTACAAGATTCCAGTCAGCCGATCATCGGAGGTTGTGCGACCGATGTCAACGGTATGCGCGCGTTGCTGGCGTTGGCCGACCGCTGCGGCGCCGTGGTCGATCAGATGAACTTCAATGCGGCAAGACGTAATTATCTGGCAATGCAAGATTCCGGCTGGATGACGACAACGCTGGCCGAGGTTAAGAATCGGTGCGATTTACTGTTGGTGTTCGGTAAGGATTTGGAAAGTTTCGTGCCGCGTTTTTTCGAGCGTTATCTTTGGAATCAGGAGTCGATGTTTCTGGAGGATACCGCTAACCGAGAGGTGATTTATTTGGGCAAGGCGCCCTCCGGCACTGCTCAGGTTTCGCCAAATGGTAAGCAAGCGCAAGTATTGACTTGTGCCGATGCCGATTTACCCGACGTCGTAGCGGTATTGAGGGCCCTAGTCAAGGGACATAAGATCGATGCCGATTCGGTAGGAGGTATTAAAGTTTCCGATTTGCAGACCGTGGCCGAGCGTTTGCAAGCTGCGAAATACGGCGTCGTGACTTGGGCAGCGTCAGCGTTGGCTTTCGATCAAGCAGAACTTACTGTCCAATCGGTTTGCGAGCTGATCAAGGATATCAACGATCAGGGAAGCCGTTGTTCCGGATTGCCGTTGAGCGGCAAGGAAGGCGATCTGACAGCCAGTCAGGTTGCGGGATGGATTTCCGGTTATCCGGCACGGATTAACTATGCTAAAGGCTACCCCGAATACGATCCTTATTTGTACGATAGTAGAGCAATGCTCGAGAACGGTGAGAGCGATGCTTTGCTGTGGGTGCAAGCATTCAATAGCAAAGCAATACCGCCTGTTACCGATGTGCCGACCATTGTCTTAGGCCGTTCGGGCATGGTATTCGATAAAGAACCGGATGTTTACATTCCATTGGGTACGCCGGGTATCGATCATGCCGGCCACGCTTATCGTGCCGATAGTGTTGTGGCGATACGTCTGAAAAAATTGCGCGATTCGGGCTTACCTGCTGCCGCTGACGTATTATCGGCGATCGAGCGGGCGCTATAGATTTAATTATCTCGCGCAGAGGCGCGGAGAAAGTAAGAATACGAGATGTTGGTAGGGTTGCGTCAGACATTTTGTTTTACGGTCTTCATCTCATATGGAACGATCTTTTTGTTTTTAACCATCAACTCTCTGCGCCTCAGCGCATCTGCGCGATAATGATACAATTCAACAAATAATCCGATGTCTATGTGCTTCGATGTACTGCTCATCTCTAATCATTTGGAAAAGCTATGCTGATTAAATTAACAGGTGGAACGGTTTATGACCCCGCCGGCGGAATCGACGGCCAAAAACGGGATATTTATATTCAAGACGGTCGCATCGTCGATAGACCTACGGCCGATCTCAAAATCGATCAAGAATATGATTTAACCGGTAAAGTCGTGATGTCCGGTGCGATCGACATGCATACGCATATCGGCGGCGGTAAGGGGAATATCGCGAGAATCTTGTTACCGGAAGACCACCGCTCAGATCCGGTTATCCGCACCGATTTGACGCGTTCCGGAAGCGGTCATGCGATACCGAGCACTTATGTTACCGGCTATCGTTATGCCGAGATGGGCTATACAGCGGCGTTCGAGCCGGCAGTGTTGCCGGTTAACGCCCGACAGGCGCATATGGAAATGGGCGATATTCCGATTTTGGATAAAGGGGGCTACGCGATGCTTGGCAGCGATGACTACTTGCTGCGCATGTTGACTGCAAAAAAAGATCAGAAAGCGGTTAACGATTATGTCGCATGGACGCTTCAAGCGTCCAAATGTATAGGCATTAAAGTCGTTAATGCCGGCGGCATCAGCGCGTTCAAGTTTAATCAACGCAAGCTCGATCTTGACGAAAAAAATGCGTATTACGACGTGACGCCCAGGCAAATTCTGCAAACCTTGGCGACTGCGGTCAAAGAATTAGGCGTTCCGCATCCTTTGCATGTGCATGGTTGTAATCTGGGCGTGCCGGGCAATGTCGACACGACGCTCGATACGATTCAAGGCGTGGGCGGCTTACCGATGCATTTGACGCACATTCAGTTTCATAGCTATGGCACCGAAGGCGACTTCAAATTCTCATCGGGCGCCGCGCAAATCGCTGAAGCGGTCAACAAGCATAAGAACATTACGATTGATGTCGGACAAATTTTGTTCGGCCAGACCGTCACGGCATCCGGCGATACGATGCGCCAACATGCGAACCACAAACACGGGCATCCGAACAAGTGGGTATGCATGGACATCGAATGCGATGCCGGCTGCGGCGTTGTGCCGTTCAAATACAGGGACCAGAATTTCGTCAATGCTCTGCAATGGGCGATCGGACTCGAAATCTTCCTGCTGGTCGACGACCCGTGGCGCGTGTTTTTGACCACCGACCATCCGAACGGCGCGCCGTTCACGACCTATCCGCATCTGATTCGTTTGCTGATGGATAAAAGCTTCCGCAACGATATGCTCGCGACGATTCATCCGGAAGCGCAAAAAATGACGACGCTGGCATCGATCGACCGCGAATACACGCTGAACGAAATCGCGATCATGACGCGCGCGGGCGCGGCCAAATTGATCGGCCTGAAAGATCGCGGCGGCCTGACCGCTGGGAATTGGGGCGACATCACCGTGTACACCGAAAACGCCGACCGGCAAAAAATGTTCGAAAAACCGGATTACGTGTTCAAAGACGGCGAGATGGTCGTAAAAGATGGCCAGATCGTCCATGTAAAATGGGGAACGACACATATTGTCAAGCCTGATTATGACGCGGCCGTCGAAAAAGACCTCAAGTCTTATTTCGACCGCTATCTGACGATGAAAATGGGTAACTTTAAAATCAGCGACGACGAGTTTACCGAGGACGGGCGGGGAAGTTTGACGGTGCATTCTCTAAAAGAGGTGGTTTAGTGAAAACACTGGATGAGTTGGAAAAACTTAGATTCCGGTCAGAAAGAGTATATTTAATTTCATGGATAATAATATAGATTCTGCTTGGGCAGCAATCACATCAATATTAAAGGAATTTGATTTCTACGAAATCAAAGAGATTATTCGAATCAGTGGTGGAATTGATTTACCGTAATTATTCACATCCCTCCTATCGTTCCCACGCTCCAGCGTGGGAATGCAGCCCGAGACGCTCTAGCGTCTCGTACCGCTGGAGCGGTACTCAGGCGTTCCTACGCAGAGCGTGGGAACGAGAATGGCCGGGGGACTGAATACTTACACTTTTTAAGTATGAATAACCTTGAAAAGCATAAGTTCTTAAATTATGTAATTGAGGGAATATTCGAACGTATCAATAATCTTCGGTATCTCGATTATGATCCGGAAGAGAGGCTAAAGAATTATTTGAGTCGGTTTGGATGGCAGTGTATAGATAACAAAATCATACCCATTGAGATTTTAGACTCAGTTGATTTGACTGAACTTGATCCACTAGCGCGAGAAGATCTGGTCAAGGCATCAACTAAATTCCGTGACGGCGATTTGAGCGGAGCTATATCGTCGGCATGTGCTGCGATTGATAGCGTAACAGCAAATGTGTATCAAAAAAAAGAAGGTCTCGGGTCTGTAAGTGATTCATCTTTTCAGGAAAGGTGCAATAAATCACTTGAGGCTGTAGGTATTTTTGAAGCCATTCAAAATCAACTCGAAGAAATTCAATGGAAAAATTCAAACGTTAATTTTTTAAAGAAAAACTTGAAACAATCAATTAATCAAGCTGCTTTTGTGATGCAGACGCTCTGAAGTGAAATGTCAGATGTGCATGGAACGAAACCCGTAATAAAACCTCTGGTCTTTGACAGTATCAAGTGGGCGCAAATAATCGTTAGATTATTAAGCGAAAAGTATGATGATTAACTCGAATGGAAACAAAATATACCTAAGGTCTTAAATTAAACGATGCCCGTTATTTCCTATTTTTTCGGCATTTACATCAGGATGTATCACGATGATCACAATCCGCCGCATTTTCACGCCGAGTACCAAGGTCATCAGGCATTAATTGCGATCGAAAGTGGAGAAGTACTGGAAGGCCGTTTGCCGAGTAAAGCATTGAAACTGGTCAGGGACTGGGCGAAAGAGCATCAGGAAGAATTAATGGCGGATTGGCAGTTAGCCATTCAACTAAAACCGTTGCAGCGTATAGCCGGAGCCGATAATGATTAGAATCATCAAAGCTGAATATATCGAACATAAAATCATACGCTTGTGGTTTTCCGATCAAACCGTCGGCGACTACGATTTACAGCCTTTGCTGGAGAAACAGACCGAGTTGGTCGCCCCGCTACAAGATGAAGATTATTTTAAACGATTCTTTCTAGAGCTCGGGGCATTATGCTGGAAAAATGGCCTGGAGCTTAGTCCTGGAAATATTCATAACAAACTTGAGCAACAAGGTTTGTTGCAGTGTGATTTGAAGGCTGCTTGAGGTTATTAATTAAACAATCTGTAAATCGGGAAATCAGCGATTTCTCGGCATTAACAACCAAAATACATAGATAACAGATGAAGAAACAATAAACTAAAAAAAATCCGGAGATACCTATGGCTATAGATTATCGCAGCATCATTACCATCGAACCCGGAAAGCGAGGTGGTAAGCCTTGTATTCGCGGGTTGCGGATTACGGTTTACGATGTTTTGGGATGGCTTGCGGAGGGTATGAGCGAAGTGGAAATTTTGGACGATTATCCTGAACTGGAGTCAAACGATATAAGGGCTTGTTTGGCTTTTGCAGCCGAACGTGAGCATAGCTTAGCGGCAATTATTTAATGAAGCTGCTTTGGATGAAAACTTGTCGCGCCGTGCAGTGGCCTTTTTAGTTGAAGCATATCCTGAATCCACACAAGTTGCGATATTAGGTTTGGAACGCGCCAGTGACTGGGAAATTTGGGAATATGCCAAAACCAACGACTTTGTTATCGTCACGAAGGACGCTGATTTTTTTGAAATGTCGAATCTTTACGGTCAACCGCCTAAAATTGTTTGGCTGAAAATAGGCAATCAGTCCAAAGCGGCGATTATCAATTCTTTGTTGACTAAAAAGGACGCGATAGAAATGGCATTGATCGACGAAAACAAGGCCTGCATCGAGATATACCGATAACGTCAACACTTTACTTACTTTCAAATATTTAACCATGTGTACCCATGATGATTATTAACGGCGTAACGATAGACAAAACCTTTGCCGAGGCATTTCCGATGAAGGCGACGCGCGCGATTATCACCGCGCAAAACGAAAAATGGGCGATGATCTCGGCGCAAGCGATGACCGGTTTCGCGACTTCGGTGATCGCTTGCGGCTGCGAGGCCGGCATCGAGCGCGTGCTCGATCCTTCCGAAACACCCGACGGACGCCCTGGCGTTTCTGTGATGATCTTCGCGATGGGCGGCAAAGGCCTTGCGAAACAATTGGAAACGCGCGCTGGGCAATGTGTGCTGACTTCGCCGACTTCGGCGTTGTTCGCCGGCATTGAGAGCGACAAACCGATTCCATTGGGCAAGAATTTGCGCTATTTCGGCGACGGTTTCCAGATTTCCAAAGTGATCGGTGGCAAACGTTATTGGCGCGTGCCGGTCATGGACGGCGAGTTTCTGACCGAGGCGACGACAGGGCAGGTCGAAGCGGTCGGTGGAGGTAATTTCTTGGTATTGGCCGAATCGCAGCCGCAAGCGCTGGCGGCCTGCGAGGCCGCGATCGAGGAAATGCGCAAGATTCCGAATGTGATCATGCCGTTTCCGGGCGGCGTCGTTCGCTCCGGTTCGAAAGTCGGTTCGAAATATAAGGCGCTTGGCGCATCGACCAACGATGCTTTTTGCCCAACACTGAAAGGCATCACCAAAACCGATTTGTCGCCTGAAATCGAATCGGTGATGGAAATCGTGATCGACGGCCTGACCAAGGAAGATATCGACAAAGCGATGCGAGTCGGTATTCAAGCGGTCTGCGATTTGGGTGCCGAAAACGGCGTCAAACGCATCAGTGCCGGCAATTACGGCGGTAAACTCGGCCCCTTCCATTTTCATTTACAGGAGATCATGGCATGACTGCGTTAACCTTCACGCTGAAACAGCGACCGGCTCAGCGCGTCGATTTGTCGCCTCTGGTTTGTCAAAAACTGGCGGGGTTATCGCCGACCGATATTGCAGCGCTCGAACTCGATAGCGGCAAGCGCAAAATTCGCGTCGACGAACTATTCACGATTGCCGGTTACGATACACAACAGATTGTCATCAAGAATAGTTACTCCAAGCTCGATTTTATCGGTAAAGAATTAACCGAAGGACAGATCCGCGTCGAAGGCGATGTTGGCGCTTATCTGGGCCTGGGCATGAAGTCCGGCACGATTACCGTCAACGGCAACGCCGGACTATTCGCGGCCTGCGAAATGAAAAAAGGTTTCGTTCAGATCAACGGCAATACCGGCGATTTTCTCGGGGCGGCCTTGCCCGGTAACAAGATGGGCATGAAAGGCGGCACCGTTTTGGTTAAAGGCAACGCCGGCGAGCGGGTCGGCGATCACATGCGCCGCGGCGTCATTTTGATCGAAGGCAATGCCGGCGATTATTGCGGGTCGAGAATGACGGCCGGCACGATCGCGGTGATGGGCAACACCGGACGCTATACCGGTTTTGCAATGCGCCGAGGCACCTTATTGCTTTGGAACAAGCCCGAATTGCCGGCGACCTTCAATGATTGCGGCTCGCATACCTTGGCGTTTTTGCCGATGTTGTTCGCGTCGTTCAAAGGATTCGATTCGAAATTCGCAGACACTGCGGCGGTCTTCAATCGTGTCCGGCGTTACGGCGGTGACATGGCTGAAATGGGGCGCGGCGAAGTGTTGGTCAGGCTATGACGATGTAAAACGATGAACTGAAGAGGCCGGCAGACATGAACGAGAACATTTCGGACAAGGAGGCGGTCAAGGATGACGACGATGCGGATTACGCAGCCCGCGTCTTGTTGATCGACCTCGAAAATTGCCCGAAACAAGTCTATCAGTTGATGGAAGATTTAGCCGCCTATACCCACGTCGTGATTTGCTATGCGCAGTGCGGCGCGCGCGTTCCGCTCGATTGGATCGTGCCGCTGACCGCAACGGTCAATCAAAATCGTCTGAAAATCATCAAAATGCCGAACGGCGGCAAGAACTCCGCCGATTTCGGCATCACCTTTTGGGCTGGCGCAATGATGGCCCAGCTCCCCGAAAATACCCATTTCGATGTCGTTTCCGACGACAACGACCTCGATCATGCGGTTAGTCTATTAATCAGCCAGAACCGGAGCGCGCAACGTATCGGTGTCCAACTCGAAAATATGCCGGGCTTCGCACCGAAAAGCCCTGAAGTCTTGGTGCAGGAGTTTTGCGCGCATTTGATCAAGCACAGTCGAAGCCGACCGGTCAAAAAAGAAACCCTGCTCAACAGTATTCGCAGTAAATTTAAGAATAATGTGGTTAATGAGGAGGATTTATTCGATGAGTTGATTCGACAGCAGGCTATAGAGATTAAGGATAATAAAGTTACTTACAATCAAACTAAAATCGAAGTGTTAGCGACTGAGTAGTCGCTCTTTACCTTTGCCGGCAGGGGTTTGTATACTCATCGTAGATGAAAATTCGGCCTCGGGGTGCCCGTCAAAGGACGCCGTGAACCCAGCACCCTGAGGCCTCCTCCGGCACTGCCGAAATTTGAAGTGCGAAAGGTATAACCCCGTCCGGAAAGTTTCGACTATGCTCAAAGCAAACAAAAAACGTTTGGGGCGGG
>Ga0180009_10004947_pt1 | contig 14478 bp, 16 predicted proteins | sample OS_PC_MetaG_FD_123537 | JGI IMG/M metagenome (GOLD analysis project Ga0180009, IMG submission 123537) | Groundwater microbial communities from the Aspo Hard Rock Laboratory (HRL) deep subsurface site, Sweden - OS_PC_MetaG | ecosystem: Environmental > Aquatic > Deep subsurface > Groundwater...
ACCTACGCTTCCAAATTCAGCACCGAATTCGCCCTGTTCTCCTCCAACAAGATCATGCTGGTGGCTCCCACCACCCAGCCAGGTCACCTGGGGGCTGTCTTTGGGTACGGCTGCAAACAGTCCATCGAGCAGTCCATCGGCCGCAGGGACGAAGGGGGGATCAGTTCCGTCGAGGTGGACCCGGCCTACAGTGCAGCGGTCCTTAAAACCCTGGTCTCCGCCGGCGCGGTGGTTTTAAAGCGACCCATCGAGAAACCCACCGAGATCGTGATCAATGACGATACGGTGATGTGGACCTCGGGTTCGGTCAAGACCTGGGCACAACGACGGATTATCTGTGAGGCGGCCCGCTCGATCTTCTTCTACGGCAATCCCCTGGTCAACTCGGTCAAGTATCCCAAAACCGATGCCGGTTCTTCAGCTGCAGCCGAGGAGATCGGGGCCGGGCTGAAGATCATGCGGGACAACTCACCGGCGAAGATCTCCGCTTACGACCTGGTCCTGAGCTGGGTGACCGCCGGCCTGAGAATCGACTGGTCCGTATACGACCTGAACCGGCTGAAGATCATCGAGAACACCATCACCCTGGAAGAGGCCCAGTAGTATACTGTCACCCCCGTGGAGACGGGGGTCCAGGTGTATGAAACCGTTCACACAAATTGAAAAGGATGAACCATGAATAAAAACGGTGTTGAAGACCATGTCACCCGGGGCACCAAACTACTGACCCCCCTGGGTGAACTCATCACGGCCAAACAGTTCAAGATCACGATTCCTGCCCTTTTTGAAATCAAGGAGGGGGTGGTGATTCCGTCCGATGTGGATGTCGCCGGCAGCATGACGGTCAAGACCCATACATTGAAACGGCTGGCGGCGCTGGCCCTGGCGGCCGGATCCTGGGAGGAGCTGCCCCCGATTCCCTTTATCACCGCCTACAACGCAGTCCACAACGGTGCCGGGCTGCCCCTGGTCATTGTGATCAACGATGTCTATCTCAACCTGCCCGGGGAACTGACCTTCGAGATGCTGGAAGGCCAGCCCATGTACCATGAGTTTCCCTTTATCGTGGCCGGCAAGACCATCATCGGCGGAGCACCGATCAACCGGGAAACCACCAAGGCACTGGGCATTTGATTTTAGAAAGAATTCTTTTTTTACTTGAAACTGGGGAGACATAAATGACTGAAGAGAATACACCGGCAGCAAAACCGGATTTGGAGGCGCAGCAGTTTATAGACCCGCATGCCCCGCTGCACAAGCGGATCATCCAGCAGCCGATCAACGATCAGGTCTTTGAGTTCCACTGGACCCGGCTGGATGCGGCCGAGCTGATCTACATCCTGGCCGGCAGGAAAGAGACCCCGAATGAAACCTCGACCGACGGCATGCGCCGGATGCTATTGAAGACGGTGGACAGGTCCCAGAAGGGATTGCTGCTGGATATCCTCAACAACAAGTCCAACTACACCCTGGCCCGGAAACTCATTGAAGGGATGCTGGCCCTGGTGACCGACAACGAGACCATCATTGGGACACCTGAATATTCCCAGCAGGGGGATGTCAAACGGTTTGTGGTGCCCCTGATGACGGACGGCCAGACGGAGCTGTTCGATTTTAAAACCGATCGCAACCGCTTCGACGAGTTTCAGCAGAACCGGGAAGATCCGGCCTCCGATAGCGCCGAGGAGATGCACAGCTTTTTGTACAATGCCCTGGCGGATAAAGCCCAGCAGCAGCGATACCGGTTGCTGGCATATGATGAACGGAACTTTACCCTGTCGGTCAAACTCTTCAGCAGGGTAAACGCTTTTTTGGCCCGCAATCAGGATACTACCGTCAAGCCGACACTGAAGAAGTAACCGAAGTCGAGCTGGGTAATATCCTGATTAATCAGTACCGGCAGTCCCGGGTGCCTCCCGAGGAACTGTCTGAAAAACAGTACAGAAAGGCATACCGGCGGGCACTGATCGCTGAAGCCAGGCATCAGAGTTCGATGGAACAGGCCTTTACCAGGGCCCTGACCACCGTTTTGAAAAACCTGAAAATAACCTGATTGAACCATGCAGAAACTCCTCATCTCTTTGGGTCTTGACCTCTCCGAATGGAAGGACGATATCTCCCGGGCGAAGAAGGAGTACCAGGGCCTGGTCAAGGGGGTGGGCAGCGGGCTGAAACAAATCGGCATCGGCACCGTGGCGATCGCAGGTTCCATGACCGCCCTCTTCGGGATGACCGAGCTGGTGGCAGCCCAGTCCCGGGTGTTTGAGCAGCTGCAGGTGCATACCCGGGCAGCGGACAATGAGATGCAGGCCTTAAAGGAGGATGTCTACGAGCTGAACACCGCCCTGGGGCTGCGGTCGGTCTCAACGGCTGCGGAAAAGATGGGCATGGTGGCCAGGCTCAGCCGGAAAACCGGGGACGAGCTCAAACAGCTGACCTATCAGACCGGTCTGCTGGGCAGGGAATTCGGACAGGAAGAAGAGCAACTGGCTGCCCAGGTGGCCATCATGCAATCCTACAAGACTTCCGTCTCAGAAGCCGGGGACGTGGTGGCGTTCCTCAACAGCCAGGGGGGCGACATCAAGGGGGAGCTTCTCGAGTCCATCAAGGAGTATTCGGTCCAGTTTTCTGAAGCGGGATTTTCCCTCAACCAGACCGTGGCCATCCTGAAGGAGGGACTTTCCCAGGGCTGGAACGTGGACAAGGCGGCCGATGCCTTCAAGGAAGGACGCTTAAGGCTGATGGGGGGCGACAAGGCCACGGTGGATGCGCTGAAGCTGCTGGGTCTTTCAGATCTGGACAACCAGATCAAGTCCGGCCTGGTTTCGATCCCCCAGGCCATGGGGCAGATCCAGGGGGAACTTTCCAAACTGAACAAAACCGAACAGTTCCGGATCGCCAAGGAGATCTTCGGCTCCCAGTACGAGGATGTGGGGGAAACAGCCATGACGGCCATGTTGTCGGGCATGAATAAAAAGATGCAGACCACCGGGGCCATCGACCTGATGACCCAGTCCCTGCACGGCCGCTTTTCCTATAAATGGGATGCTGCGGTCAGCAACCTGACCAACTCCTTTTCGAGGTTGATCGAGGACCTGAAACCCCATATCCTGCCGGCCATTGAATGGTTTTCAAAACTGACCAGCGGGATCTCCGACTTCTCAAAAAAGTATCAATACATCGTCAAGTCCATCGGAGCGGGGATCGCCACCTTTACCATCCTGGCAGGGGTGCTGGGGGTCATCGCCGTTGCAGCCGGTGTCTTTGGCATCGCCCTGGCGATCATCACTTCGCCCCTGACCCTGATCCTGCTGGCGGTTCTGGCAGTGGCTGCGGGTCTGATATACATGGAGGCGAAATTCGGCTCTGTCTCAAAGGCCTGGGACGAGACGGTGGCGGAGTTTGACAGGACGGTCGCCGCCTTTAAAAGGCTGGGGGATGACATCGGCAAAGCCTGGGACAGTATCAAGGATTATTTTACCAGGGACACCGGTTTTTACCAGGACTTCATCAAGCCCATCGAGGACTTTTTTAAGACAGGCCTGGGCAAGCTGTTTATCGATACCATCTCCAGCTGGGGAAAGACCATCCATGACGAATTGATGGGACCCATCAACAAGATCCGCAACTCTGCGGTCGGAAAGTTTCTGTTTGGCGGGTACGAGGATCCGGAGAAACCCAAAACCAGTGCCAAAAATATCCGCGGGCAGGGGTGGTCGGCGGACAAGCTCGGGGAAGTTGCCAACGGCTGGTCTCTGACAGGAGTGCCCGGGATCCCGGTTCCGGCTGCACCACCGAGCCAGGAAAAGCGAACCATCGTCAATATTCAGAACTATCACAGCAACAGCCGCAACTCGGCTGCCGACTGGTACTCCCTGGGCTGGGTGGCAAAATAGGATCCCGATATGACGATTCTGGACTGGTTCAAGGAGAGCGAACCCAAACTGACCATCGGCGATGTTCAGTTTGAGATCCTGGTTGCCATCAGTGATACCACCGAACGGGACCCGACCAAAGACCGGGCTGAATTCAAACAGAGCACAGCCCGGGTGGTGGTCTGGTTTGTCGATAACAGCCGTTTTTCGAACTACCGGCCCTGGCACGCCAACAGGACCAAGGAGGAGAAGCTCCAGGAATTCAATACTGCACTGGTCTTAAACGATCAGATCCAGACGGTGATCCATACCGGGCTTAATGCCATCGGCATCAAGTACGGCCGGGTGGTGAGGGCGGAAAAGGAGTACCAGAAACATATCATCATCGTCTCGTTTGATATTGAGATATACAAGGACCTGCCGGAAAAGAAGAAACAGAGAAAAGAGGTCACCCTGGCGGATCCCACGGATGCCGCAGCTGCAGTCAAGGCAGCCCAGGCGAAAATCAACCAGGCCCAGGCCGATCAGACCCAGTCCAACAAGGTGCTGGAATTGATAGACAGTGTGCTTAAAAAGCTCTGGGAATAATGACACACCCTTACGTTTTCTGCAGGCTTGAAACCACAGACCGGATTTATGAAGCAACCGGTTTTGAGATCCACCAGGAAAGACAAAGGCCCACCCTGGTGCAGCTGACTTTGGAAGAACCCATTGCAAAGGATGCCACCGCCATTCTGCAGATGGGCTACCTGGGCCGGGCTTACCGCATGACGGTCCTCAAAGTGATCAGCTGTTTTGAGATTGCAAAAGAGACCTTTGATGTGGTGGCCATCGAGCCGGTGCGGCAGATCCTGGACGCCGAATACCTGGGACAGCTGCAGGGGGCGGATCTGGTCTCGGCTCTCAAGTCCATAACCGCCCTGTTCGGGTTTCCCTTGAAATTCGGCGGGATGGTTCCGGTGACCAGGCCGAAAAACATGATTTTCCTGGGCACGATCCGCAACGCCCTGGACCAGCTCTGGGAGGTGTTTGAGCTGAAACAGGCGCGCTGGGCCATGCCCCTTTTAAAACAGGAGTTTCAGTTTCTGGGGGACGGGAAGTTCAGTATCCCTCCCCAGGAGATCCCCATGGACTATTTCAGGCAGGAGACCGAGGGGGGGATCGAGCTCAATATCGTGCCCATGTTCCGCCCCTATGTGCCGGTGCTGTGGAGAGGGACCCCGGAGATTATCGATATTGCCCGGATCGACAGCCTGACCCGCTCCATGTTTATCACCTTTGCGGACAAGACCCAATGAACGTCAAACAGCTGACCCTGGATCAGATCAGGGGACTCATATTAAGAATCTGGCCTGGTCTCTCGGGCTTCCATGTGGTCCGTTATGCCATTGTCAAGAAGGTCTATGAGGAGCTTGGTCTGGACATGGCGATCAGCCCGGTGATGACGGTGGACCTGCAGTTCTGTAAACACGATTTTGCCATTGATGTGAAGCACAAGGTTAAAAAGAAGGTCCGCCTCGCCGGCGGATCCGAATTCGTCCAGGCACCCCCCTCCGAGGGGACCTATGTGCTGATCCATTTCCCCTACTGGCTCTGCAATACGGCCACCGTGCTGGCGGTGCTCTACCTGAACCGGGTGGTCCATCCGGAAAAGGACTGTTACCAGATCCGGGATGCGGACAAGGTGAAAATCTCGGCAAAGACAGAGCTGATCCTCGGAGAGGGGAACGACCAGGCGGTATTGGGGAATGAACTGGTTGCCAGTCTGGAGGAGTTGATCGACAAGGTATCCGCCCTGGGGGATCAGGTGATCAACCTGGGAAACGGGGGTGTGAATCTCAGCAGCGGGGTGATCAATGCGGCTGCTTCAGTGGCCACTGCCATCGGTCTGATCAAAACCGATCTTGGGATTATCAAGGGGATGCTTTCTGAAGACATCCTTTCGGACATCAAAATAGGCAGGGGGTGCGATGTCTCTGCTATCTGATGGAATCTGGGCGGTGGATATCAAATGGGATCCTATCCAGCTGGGGCTGACTTTGAATACCGCCGGCGACGATTTTGAGTATGTGTACAACGAGGATGCGGTGGCCCAGGTGATTCACCTGGCTATCCGGGCTTCCGAGTATACGCCCCAAATGATCAATGCCCATCCGGCAGTGGTTGAAAGACTGCTCAATGACCTGGTGGATGAGCTCGAGGACAACGAATGGTCCATCGCCCTGGGATCCATCCGGCTGGATGTGGACTATAAGACCGGCCAGCTGATTTTTACCGGAACGACAGCAGGACTGACCCCGAAACCGATAAGGGTGGCCCTGGATCTGACCAAGGAGGATAGCTGAACATGACCGAGACCATGAGTGAAGAGACCATCGACAAAATGATGGCGGAGCTGGGGGTTGACGATCCGGATTTTATCGCAAAAAGGATTGAAACCGAAACCACCGGGACCGTTCTGGAGAACCTGATTCAGTCCGGCAAAAGCCTGGTGATGACGATCTGGCAGAAATGCCTGGACGGGATCTGGGAGCTGGTGCAGTCCTCGTTTAAGATCCTGATTCCCATGCTGTACCTGCGGTATGCCACGGGTCTCTGGCTGGAGGAGATTGCCAGGGACCACGGCCTGGTCCGGTTCCCGGGGCAGTTCACGATCCTGAAACTGACCGCCACCAAGGATGCCGGCGTTCCCCTGACCCTGCACCAGGGGGATGTCTTTTATATTGTCGAGCAGGAGCCCCGGCGGTATGAGGTGCTGGCGGATCTGGAGATCGATGGCGAGTTGACCCAGTTCCAGTTCAATGTCCAGGCGATCGCTCCGACCGACGACGATTATATTTACAGTGCCGCCTACAATGCCCCCACCGGTCTTCAGTGGGACAGTGAAGATGCGCTGCCGATCAATACGGTCGGTTTTGAAGAGTTAACGTTTGTCCAGTCCGGTGAGGATCCGGAGACGGACACCAGTCTCAGGGGAAGGGTTTATGCCCTTAAATCCCTGGAGGCGATCGAGCTGGGGATCGATCTTTATTATACCCAGCTGATCAAGACCGTCCCCGGGGTGGCCCATGTCACCCTGGACAGCGTGGACGATCAGGATGCCACCCTGAACTATACCCTGTACGGCGCCACCGGTCAGCTGACCCAGGAGACCCTGGATCTCGCCCAGGCGACGTTCGATTCCGGCAAGATGAGGACCGACAAGGGGGTGCTGGCGCTGGCCACGCCGTACAACCTGGATATCACCATCAGCCGGACCGGAGGTGGAACCGAGTCCGAGATTGTCAATGCGGTCAACGACCATTTTCTGGAGCTGGAAAGGGGGGAGAACTTCGAGAGCTGTTTTCTGTACGACAAACTCCATGACCGGTGGACGGAGATGGTCTTTCGGATTACGCCCCAGAACTTCGATCTGCCCACCGGGAACTATTTTGTACCCAACACCACCGTGGAGGAGATCGCTTAAATGGGAATTTCCGATTTCAAATGGTGGCTGTCGGACCCGGTGGTCACGGCCATCAAAACCCTGGCGGAGTCTGTCTGGTCTGCCATCGAGGGAAAGATTCAGGCAGTCTTCAAGGCAGCGAGGATCGGCTGGACCACCGAGACCGGTCTGACCATCTTCTGGCAGGATACCAATATCAAACCGCCGGTGGATGAAGACCTGAAACGGACCTTTCTGCAGCAGTACAACAATTTTCTGGAGACGGCCGGCACCACCCGGAACGACGATCTCTTAAAATCGTTTTTTAACCTGGCCTATGTCTATTCCATCGACATGCGGGACCACCCGCTTTTAAGTCATCTCTATCCCTTTCATGTGGTCCGGTTCTGGATCCCCCAGGTGGATCCCGGGATAAAAACCGATATCCGGCTGATCCTGGTGATCATCCTGCCGGCGCGATGCATTAAGCACTATCAGCTCCTGACCTGGTTCGAATCCCTGGGATTCGGCCGGACACCTTACGGCCGCAGGTTCGGCCGGTAACGATAAACTGTAAACGAACATGCCCAGCAACCAGACTGAAAAACTTGCGTCTCCTTTGTCGGTACTGCCGGAGGCGGAGCATAATGCTTATGAGAATATTTTTTACAGGAACCAGCATGTCCTGGGCTGGGTGCTGTCTGCTTTGAATTCAGCCACCCGGGTGATATCAGGAACCATCAACGCCGGTCAGATCCAGGGGCTGAAGGTTCTGTTTAATCTTTTGGACGGCACCCGGGAGGTGATCTCGTTTCCCGATACGGATATTTCGGTGGGTGAGAATCGGAAGATCTATTACGCGGACTATATCACCGAGACCATCCTTTCGGTCGAGCTGCCCGGGTTCGAGGACTTCATTCCGGATGAAAACGAGTTCCCCATCGTTCATGCGGTCCGGTACCAGGATACGGCGGTCACCACAGCCGACCGGCTGGAGTGGATCGCGCCCCGAACGGACATCTATGCCCATGTCCCCATCGGCAAGATCATCGCCCTGCATCCCTATGCCACGGATCCGGACAGCTACTTTTTCAAGTTCTGTGACGGCACCGGCACCCTGGGGGACAATTTCCCGGGTCATGAAACCGATCCCATCCCCAACCTGACCGACGACCGGTTCCTGATGGGCGGATCCGGATACGGAACAGGCGGATCCAACACCCTACTGGATCATACCCACGGCTGCGGAACTGAATCGGCGGATCATTCACATTCAACCAGCATTGGATCTGCTACATCAGGAGGACGCAGCGCATCACATACACATGATACTCAATACGCTGGCACCCATAGTCATGCACTTCACTATATTGCCGATGGAGCTTGGGGTGTCTCAACTGCATCTGTGGGGTATAATGGTACGATTTTAAATACCAATTCCCCTCAGATGACGACTACTGGTAGTGATGGTAGTCACTACCATAGCGGCTTTGCCGAAGCAACAGACCATACCCATAGTGTGGATTTTGGCAATAAACAATCCGGTGGCGTGTCGGCCAGTCATAATCATGTGATTGGTTCTGGATCCGCCCCCACGTCAACCAGCAATTTGCCGCAATACTTCAAGGTAAAATACTACCTTAAGACTAACTGATCAGGAGATATCAATGGCTATCAGGAAGAATTTCAATGAAGGCACAAAATACTATTACGGTGTTATTTCATACATCGGTTATATCAAAGATCCAACTGGGAAACACCTTGGTCTGAACCATAAAATGGATGTCCATCTTTATATCAGGGACTCGGCTGAATCAGAATATATTGAATTGCAGAACCGGCTTGAATACCTGATCCCGGAAAAAAGGCAAGTCCAAAAAGAAATCATCCTCGAACCTGAGATGACGGATGAAGATGGAAACATCGTCAAAGAAAAAGTAACCGGATTTGAGATGGTTTTGGATGAGAGCTACCAACAGCCTTTTTTAGTAGAGAACATGAACCCTGCGGACATTAATATCATTCAACTGGGTTATGAGTGGTTAAAATCAAACATCGAGCTGTTTGCCGATTTTGAAGACTGTTAATACTATCGCTCGGCTATCCTTACATGCCAATCACAAAACAAGGGTCTTATGGAAACATACACAATCAAGCTCAAAAGAAGGTTTCTCTGGAGCAAAAAGCTGAAAAAAGTTAAAGGCAACTTTTTTCCGGACGACATGAATCCGGCCGTGCAACAGTTCATGACAGAACAAAATGGCAGGGCGGTTCCGGTGATGCTGCGCCAGAATCCCGTGAAGTTCATGATGGTGGTTTTCGAGGACGAACGAAAGCTGATCGTCAACCTGGACAAGTACCAGGGTTACGAGATCTCAAAGGAGCTGTTTTTTATCAAAGCCCGGCAGGCAGAACAGGAGTCTCAGGGGCAGGCGAAGGTCAGCTGATTGTTGAACCACCGATTTTGAGAGAACCAAAAAAAGCCCGCATCCGTGTCATCCGGATCCGGGCTTTTTTTATGTGGAAAGGTGCGGAGGCCTCAATTCCCCACTCGCAAAAGTAAAGGCTCCGAAGCACCCCACACCTCCAATTCCTTAACTCAAATCGTTAATTGAAACGGAGAATGCTATGAAAGGTTTCCTGCCCTGGCTGGGTGGAAAGAACCAGCTTGCCAAAAAACTGTCGTCTTACATCAACCAGGTCAACCATACCTGCTATGTCGAACCCTTCATGGGCGCAGCCCACGTGTTCTTCCGGAAGGACCCGGCCAAAGTTGAAGTCCTCAACGACATCAACCGGGATCTCTCAACGCTGTTCCGCGTCCTGCAGAACCATCTCGAAGAGTTCATGCGCTATTTCAAATGGGCGCTGGTCAGCCGGGACGAGTTCGATCGCCTTAACAGGCAGAATCCTGATTCCCTGACAGATATACAAAGAGCATGCCGCTTTTATTATCTGCAGAAGCTCTGCTTCGGTGGCAAGGCAATCGGCCGGACGTTTGGAACCGCCACCACCTCTCCACCCAGGCTGAATCTCCTCCGCATCGAGGAGGAGCTCTCCCAGGTTCATCTCAGGTTGTCCCGGGTGAATATTGAAAACCTGCCTTGGCCAAAGATATTCGAAAAGTACGACCGGCCACACACCCTTTTTTACATCGATCCGCCATACTTCGACTGCGAAGATGACTACGGGAAAGACATCTTCGATCGTTCCGACTTCGAAAAGCTGGCGGGGATCCTCGGGAACCTTCAGGGTGATTTCATTCTCAGCCTCAACGACCGCCGGGAGATCCGGAAGATCTTCAAGGAATTTTATCTCGAGGAGACTGAGGTCCGCTACAGTGTCAACTCAGCCAATACGAAAAAGAAGAAATTTTCTGAATTGATCATCAGTTCAAGGGAACTTCGACCTATCTTGAACGCTTCCTAAACTGATTCCTATTTTCCAAAACACCAGACAAAAAAAAAGCAGGTTCTCCATTCTGGAGTACCTGCTTTTTATCTTCTTCACTGTCATTCTAATGTCATTTTTTAGTAAAGTTGCATGGCTGCAACCTATTAAATGGTGACATTGATGTCATCATTTCTGATGTCTGAAAATCAGCGCATCTTCTTGATAACTTTGCCGTTTGATGGCGGGGTTGACGGGACTTGAACCCGCGGCCTCCGGCTTGACAGGCCGGCGTTATAACCAATCTTAACTACAACCCCGCTTTTCATGGTGGGCGCTACAAGGCTTGAACTTGTGACCCACGGCTTGTAAGGCCGTTGCTCTCCCAACTGAGCTAAGCGCCCATGCCTTTATCCCTTCAATCTATAAGGTTCCCTTAGGCTTGTCAATCAAAAACACAGCGGCGTCAAAAAATAACCCGGCTTATCCAGCCTTGTGTGCCGCACTGTTTTTATAGACAATGATCGGTTCCATGTTATTTTCGATCGCCTCTCTTTTGAGAATGATCTCTTCAATGTTATCTGAAGAAGGAATTTCATACATGATGTTTAACATGCACTCTTCCAAGATCGCTCTCAATCCTCGGGCTCCTGTTTTCCTTTCAATGGCTTTGCGCGCCACGGCTCTGACTGCGTCATCATTGAAGATGATATTCACGCCATCCATTTCAACGAGTCGTTTATATTGACGAATAACCGCATTTTTGGGCTCCTTCAGAATCCTGACCAGGTCATCTTCAGTCAGGTCATCTAGCGAGGAGATCACCGGCAGTCGTCCCACAAATTCCGGGATCAGTCCGTATTTAAGAAGATCCTCATTTTCCACAAATTTGAGTGTCGCACCGATATTTTTCTCTTTTTCAGAATTGAGTTTGGCTCCAAAACCCATCATTTTTTTACCAACTCTTTCGTTGATAATATCCTCAATCCCCACAAAGGCCCCGCCGACAATGAACAGGATATTGGTTGTATCCACCTGCAGGAATTCCTGTTGGGGGTGCTTCCTGCCACCTTGAGGCGGGATGTTGGCCGTTGTTCCTTCAATAATCTTGAGCAGTGCCTGCTGTACACCCTCACCACTCACATCACGGGTGATTGAAACGTTTTCACCTTTGCGGGTGATCTTGTCGATTTCGTCGATGTAGATGATCCCCTTTTCTGCTTTTTCAATGTCGTAATCAGCGGTCTGGAGAAGCTTGAGGATGATATTTTCAACATCCTCGCCCACATAACCGGCTTCGGTCAGCGTTGTGGCGTCAGCCATGGCGAACGGCACCTTGAGAATCTTGGCCAGGGTCTGCGCCAATAACGTCTTCCCGGTACCGGTGGGTCCCAGCAAGAGCACGTTGGATTTGGCCAGTTCCACATCCCCTGCTTTGTGGGGGGTGTAGATTTTTTTATAATGGTTGTATACGGCAACCGAGAGCACTTTTTTGGCGTGCTCCTGACCGATGACATATTCGTCCAGGATCGCCTTAATCTGTTTTGGTTTCAGCAGAACGGTATCGGTCTCTTCGGTGTTCTCTTTGGCACGCTCCTCCTCAATGATATCATTGCAGAGCTCGATACACTCATTACAGATATAGACCGTTGGGCCGGCGATGATCTTTTCGACTTCATCCTGGGATTTGCCGCAAAATGAGCATCTTAAAATTGTCTCTTTAGCCATTGTTCAAAGTGATATTTGAATTGTCTTCAGCGTTCCTTTGTTCCATGGTTGTATCGATGATGCCGTATTCCTTGGCTTCTTCACTTGTCAGGTAGCAGTCTCTTTCTGTATCCCGGGCTATTTTTTTCCGATCCTGTCCAGTATGTTTGGCAAGAACGTCAATTAATCTTGACTTGATGCGTACAATTTCCCGGGTTTGAATTTCGATATCCGCTGCCTGTCCACCGATGCCACCCATGGGTTGTCGAAGGAGAATGTTAGCATTAGGTAATGCAATTCTCTTTCCAGCTGTTCCGGATGCCAGTAAAACGGCAGCAATATTTCTGGCTTGCCCGATGCAGATGGTTTGAACGTCAGGTTTGATATACTGGATGGTGTCGTAAATGGCCAGACCTGAATTGATCCCCCCACCCGGGGAGTTAATGTAAAAACTGATGTCTGAATCCGGCTTATCGGCTTCCAGAAACAGCAATTGGGCAATGACTACGTTGGCGGTGTAGGAGTTGATCTCGTCTCCCAAAAATACAATCCGGTCTTTCAGAAGTCTGGAATAGATGTCGTAGCTTCTCTCACCGCGGTTGGTCTGCTCAATAACGTAGGGAATACTCATCATTCAGTCGCCTTTTCAATGATAAAATCCAAAACAGTCTCTTCGGTGACCATGCCAAAGGTTTGCTGGTAAATCTGGTGGCCGAATTCCTGTTTAAAGAGCTCTTCCGGTCGGATACCCATCATCGCGCAATTCATTTCGAATCTGCGGTAAACCTCCTGCTCATCTGTTTTGATATCTTCGTCATCAATTACTTTCTGCACCAGGATAGAAAACCGCAGTTGCTCAGCAGCTTCCTTTTTGGCTTTTTCTTCCAAGTCCGCATCGTTGGCCTCTTTATTTTCAGGATCCTGCTTAGCCTGTTTTAAACGGACGCTGGTTTCTTCCTGTAAGAGCTGTTCTGGGACTTCAAAATCGAGAATTTCTGTCAGCTTGTCCCTGACCGTTTTGCGGTTTTCATTTTTGATTTCGTACTCTTTCCGGAATTTTACCTCGTCTTCAATCAGTTGATTAAAGTCCTCTTCTGACTTTACTTTTTCCCCATAGCGGCTGAAAAACGCGTCATTCATCTCAGGTGGCTGTGTCTGATTGACCGCACTGACTTTAACTGAGAATTGCGCTGTTTTGCCCTGCAGCTTCTCTTCATTATAATCGTTTGGGAAAGTAAGATCAAAGTCTTTTTCCTCATCCTTTTTCATGCCCAGAAGCGCCGCTTCGAATTCAGGCAGGAATTGATTGGATCCAAGAATGTATTTCTGGTCTTTGGCCTCGGCGATGGATTCCTCTTCCACTTTACCACTGAACTCGATTATGACCTGGTCTCCCTCGGCTGCCGGTTCTTCCTTGGGGCTGAAAGTGGCGGCGTTCTCAAGGTGCCTTTTTTTCTGAGCCTCGATCTCCTCTTTGGTATAAGCAATCTCTTTTTTTTCCAGGCCATAGACTGAGCGATCCGGTAAATCAAATTCCGGGTAAACCTCGAATGATGCACTGAACACCAACGGTTTTGCCTTGTCGATCTCCAGATCTTCAAATTTCGGTCGAACAGCGGGTTTAAGACTCTCTTGCTTTATAGCCAGTTCATAGTACTCGGGAACCAGTGTCTCGATGGCTTCATTCTTCATAACCTTCTGAAACCTTTTTTCCAAAAGAGACTGAGGGAGTTTTCCTTTCCTGAAACCGTTAACGGAGACCTTGTCCTTCAGCGACATATAGGTCTTTTTATAAGCTTCCTTGACCTTTTCCTGGGGTACGGTAACCGTAATTTTTCTTTTCAGGTTGCCTAAATTTTCGATTGCTATGTCTAATGATTCCATCTCGGCTTCTGGAGATAAAAAGGTTTAACCAACCGCCATAAACGCGGTTAGCGATTGAATGAGTCATTAAGTGAAGAGGGATCTGCTTAACTACAGCGACAGGATCTCAGGGAGAATTGGGAGTCTTTAATTTGCAAAGAAGCACCAGATTTTACGTCCTCTGTTGTTTTGGAGCGAGAAACGGGGTTCGAACCCGCG
>Ga0180009_10004948_pt1 | contig 14476 bp, 13 predicted proteins | sample OS_PC_MetaG_FD_123537 | JGI IMG/M metagenome (GOLD analysis project Ga0180009, IMG submission 123537) | Groundwater microbial communities from the Aspo Hard Rock Laboratory (HRL) deep subsurface site, Sweden - OS_PC_MetaG | ecosystem: Environmental > Aquatic > Deep subsurface > Groundwater...
ATATAGGGATGGGTATGGCTCTTATTACAAATATTACCACTATTACTATGGATTAGCAGATAAGGAAAGAAAGCATAAGAAAAAGTCTAGCACTATTTCTTCTTAGATGAAATATGCATTGATATATTAAAGTATATTTTAAACAATAATCGGAAAGACTTTGAAGAATATTATAGCCTGATTTTTACAAAAATTAATGAACTGGTCTCTTAACATTGATAAATGTGAAAGTATAACCCCTTTGAAGGAATGCCTATGACATTACCATTCCCTCGGAAGAGTTTAACAATGATGGAGAAATGCTTGTCCACCACAGGGGGAGTTTTGGAATTATGAAATTGGTAAAGGGATAGCGTCCCGCAAGCGAGATAAACTCCAAGCAGAGCGGAAGGAGTATAGAGCTAAAGGCAGAGGCGGGTGATGGTGAATCGAAGACAGATGGCGTTTATTCATTGCCGGCCGACAGGCAAACATTGGAGAGCGCGTGTCGATCATTGCCAGTGAGAGATCGTTTAGAGCGAGACGAATATGAAACATTGTCACGCGTCATGCCAACATTGTCACACGAATATTAATCATTAAAGGAAGAATGTTGTGCAATGCCCCACAGTTCTCAACCTTGACCTCAACCTTAACTTTAACTTTACTATGAAAAACTTTGCCATCACCGGAGTTGCTGGATATATAGCACCGCGACATTTACAGGCAATTAAAGATACGGGTAATAAATTAATTGCTGCTCTTGATCCGCATGACTCTGTTGGGATTCTAGATCAATATTTTCCCGACGCTGCTTTTTTTACGGAGTTTGAACGCTTTGACCGACATCTCGATAAGTTAAGAAGAGAAAGCCCTTCGGGGAAAATAGATTATCTTACCATTTGTTCACCAAATAATCTGCATGATGCACATATCCGTTTGGCTTTAAGATTAGGAGCCGATGCAATTTGTGAAAAACCTCTTGTTCTTAATCCATGGAACCTTGATGCTTTAGAAATACTTGAGAAGGAAACGGGAAATAAAGTTTACACTATACTTCAACTACATGTTCATCCTTCAGTCATTTCATTAAAAAATAAGATTGATACGGAAGTAAAATTAAATAAAAACAAAAAGTATTATGTTACATTATCCTATATAACTTCACGTGGACTTTGGTATGATTATTCCTGGAAAGGCGATCCTCAAAAATCCGGCGGTATAGCTACTAATATCGGTATTCATTTCTTTGATTTATTAATATATCTTTTTGGTAATGTAATTCATTCGGAAGTAACATCTAATGAAATTAAAAGAATGACTGGAAAGCTAGAATTAGAGTTTGCAATTGTAGATTGGTTTTTAGCTATAGATAGAAATGATTTACCGGATAATACCAAAACTAATGGACGATCTACTTATCGTTCTATTAAAGTAGATGGTGAAGAAATTGAATTTACAGATGGCTTTACCGATTTACATACAAAAGTTTACGAAGAAACTTTAGCTGGAAGGGGATTATCGGGAAGGATGAGGAGTGTGGGGAGTAGATCGGAATGATCAAGCCAATTGAAATCAGCGGAAGGCTTCTAGCCCGCAATACGATAATAAATCTTATCGGCCAGGGGGTGCCCCTCCTTGTCGGGGTGGTAACCATCCCCTTTATTGTCCGGGGCCTAGGAACGGAGCGATTTGGGCTATTATCTTTGGCATGGGTGATTTTGGGATACTTTGCTATCTTTGACTTAGGGCTTGGGCGAGCCACTACAAAATATGTAGCTGAGGCTTTAGGCAAGGGCGAGGAGGACCAAATCCCACGTCTTGTCTGGACGGCTGTGACGGTCCAGGCCGTCCTGGGCATTATAGGAGCTCTCGTTCTGTTTGGCATAACGCCTCTTTTGGTGGAGCGTATTTTGAACGTCCCTGAGGCGTTAGTAGGAGAGGCTAAAGCTGTTTTTTATCTGCTTGCTTTGTCTATCCCGGTGGTCTTGGTCTCCGCCTCCTTCTCTGGAGTGCTGGAAGCCAACCAGCGCTTTGACTTAGTGAATGCAGTGAGAATTCCCTCCAGCGCTTTAACATACCTTCTGACTTTGGGCGGTATAGTTTTGGGCCTTCGGTTGCCGGGCATTGTGGCATTAATCCTGGTTTTAAGAACTGTGGCACTATCTGCTTTAGTAATACTTGACCTCCGTCTCTTCCCCAGGCTGAGGGCACTTTCAGCATCTTTTACTCTTTTCCCTCGCCTCTTTAGCTATGGCGGCTGGATCACGGTATCGAGTATTGTTGGTCCTATTCTGGTGTATTTAGACCGCTTCCTTATCGCCTCGCTTCTTTCCATGGCTGCCGTAGCGTATTACACGGCCCCCTATGAGGCCGTGACCCGTCTATGGATTATCCCTGTAAGCTTGACCATGAGCCTATTTCCTGCTTTTAGTGTCTTAGGGGGGGTTGGAGACCAACAAAGACTCGGAACGCTCTTTATGCGCTCCGTCAAATATGTGCTATTAACCTTAGGGCCAGTTGTTCTAATGGTAGTATTGTTTGCCAAGGAGATACTCCAAATCTGGCTGGGAAGCGAGTTCGCCGCCCAAAGCACACTGGCAATGCAGATTTTAGCCTTAGGTGTTTTAGTCAACTCTTTAGCACATACCCCTTATGCACTCCTCCAAGGAGTAGGGCGGCCGGACCTCACGGCCAAGTTCCACCTGCTTGAGCTCCCCCTTTATATCGGGATCGCTTGGCTTTTGGTTAGCCGCTGGGGCATTGCCGGAGCGGCAGCAGCTTGGACTCTGCGCGTGGCGTTAGATGCCGTTTTGCTGTTTATTGCGGCTTTCAAGATATGTCAGCTCTCGCCGCGCCTATTGGCCACCACCAATGGTCTAACTATCGTAAGTCTCGCCCTTTTTCTACTTGGAGGCCTATCTTATGGGTTAAAGGGTCTGGTAGGCACTTTTCCGATGTTTGCTCAGTTTGTTCTTTTTGTAGCGCTCTTTGGGCTATTTGTTTGGTTCGTCTGGAGAAAAGTGCTAGATGATTCAGATCGAGGCACAGTCCTCAAGGTGGTGAAACCATGGCAGATATGAAAGCGCATGCCGTGAGGCTGAATGAAGGCATACAGGTGCAAGAGGCTCAATCATGCCTTCTCTGCAACAATGAGGGCGTGCCTCTCTACCAAGACCTTCGAGACCGTCTTATCGACGTACCAGGTGTATGGACATTTCTTCGCTGTCCAGCGTGTGGCCTTCTTTGGTTGAATCCATGTCCTACCGAAGATGAGGCCAGAAATCTTTATACACGTATGTATTGTACGCACACTTTGAAGGAAGAAAAATCTCGCTTTGCCGCTCTACGTACAAAGATTGAAAATGTTATACTTGCAAAAAGGTATGGTTATAACGATCTTCTAACGGCGGTGCAAAGTTCCAGATGGGAGAGCAAAGCCTTTAGCCTATTAGTTCCATTCAAAGAAATTGTCGGTGCAAACATCATGTGGCTTGACCAGCGAAGCCAAGGTAAACTTCTCGACATAGGATGTGGCAATGGGCGTTTTTTGGCACAAATGCGAGAACTTGGGTGGGATGTGCTCGGGATAGAACCCGACCCAATTGCTGCTTCTATTGCTATAAAGCATTTTAAACTACAAGTAATTGTCAAAAAATTAGAGGAAGCAAATATACCTGAAAATTCGTTTTATGCTATTACTTTGAGACATGTTCTTGAACACGTGCACGAACCTGTTAATCTATTACGCGAATGTTATAAAGTACTTGCCCCCGGTGGTATCTTAGTAGTTTTAACTCCTAGTACTGATAGTTTAGGACATAAAATATTCAAGCAGGAGTGGAGCGAGTTGGACCCACCACGCCATCTTTACTTATTTAATCATAAAACATTAATTAATGCTGCCAAACTAGCTGGCTTTTCTTCATCAGTAAAAGTAAGAAGCACTGCCAGAGCAGCTAAGGAAACTTGGAGTCCAAGTATTTCTATCCATCGTACCGGTAAAGCAACAGCTAAATCTGGTTTCATAAGTAAAGCACGTTTTGTTTTTTGGGCTTTAGAGGAAATACTCAGATCTCTTATGGATTTACAGTGCGGAGAGGAATTGCTCTTAATTGCTTCTAAGGAGCAATCCGATGATTAACTACTGGTTTTGAAATTGTGAGAATACAAAGATTAGTCACGATAGTATGGCGTACTCTTAAACAAATTCTTGTTGGAGATTCTTTAATGAAATACGGACAGATATTAATAATCAAGACTCTTGCAGAATTAATCGTAAAAGTATGCCTTGTCGAGGTAATCCATGAGTTTTAGAAAAGTACACCTTCATCGTTTGATAATTTTAGGATTCTTATTATCACTTTTACTGGGTGGTATTACTACTCTTTCTATCGGAGATAGGACTCCAAATCTTTTATACAGCGAGGTTTTTTTATTAGTCTTGGTCTGTCAATATCTGCTCAGAATGCTTATCAGAGACAGGACAATAATAGTTGATAAACCTATATTAATTCTATTATCTTTATATTTTTTCGCACAAATCCTTTCTTTACTGATTAATCAATCAGATTTATTTAAAGGTTTATTATCCATTAAAATTACAATTAGCGGTTTTTTCATTTACTTGATAGTGCTTTCTTGGTGCCGTACGGAGCGGGATGTTGATTGGATCGTATACAATTTGGTTTTTTTAACTACCATCATGGCATTAATATTAGTTTATAAATTTGCCTTAGGTCTTAACCCGTCGGATGAATTTGTCAAAGAAATGATAGGTATTGGCTTGGGGGCAAGTAATTATTTAGCCGCCTTTTTAGTTTTGTTCATTCCGGTGAGCTTGGGGCTAGTTATATCCGAGAGCAATCGTATAGTAAGAGCATTGTTTGCTTTTTGTAGTCTAATAATGATGTTATCCTTAATTATAACTATGTCAAGAGGGGCAGCGCTAAGTTTAGCTCTGGCTCTATTCCTGATACTGCCTATTATGTTAAAAATGAAAGAAAAAATTAAATATTTGCTGGTTTTAGTAGCAATTATGCTTGGCATGTATTATTTAGTGCCCAAAGTCATTCCTGAAATATACATTCAAAAGAATATTCAGCTTATTGAATATCGGATAAATAATCCGGATATTAATAGAATTAATGTTATGATGCTGGCTTTGGAGGATTTTTGTGAAAATCCTTTTATAGGGATTGGGCCTTACCAGAGTTATGCCCAAACCTCGAGATACGAGAATATGCCTCATAACTTTGTTTTGCAAACTTTTGCAGAATTAGGTCTTTTAGGAGGGATTCCTTTTAATTTAATCCTTATTATTTTTGTTATTCGTAGTTACAGAATCTGTATTTATCCTATGAACAATATAGAATGGAGAAGGAAAAATATTTATTTTTTCGCCGGTATCCTTGGAACGCTCTTTCATGGGCTAATAGAAATCACTTTTCAGGGTCCCCAGTATACGATGATTTTTTGGATTTTTATGACCGTAATTTACCTTAAATATCGTTCTCTCAAACGTAACATCAACTCTCAGAGTTTGGTGCACGCGGTTTGAGAAGTAGTAACGAGAATCCTGCGGAGTTTCTGCAACAGATAGTCAAAATGGGTTTTATAATTTACGCGATTTGGGAAGACGGAAGATTGAAACCTATTGAGCAGTTGGAATCTCTTCTATCCTATCAGAAGAATGTTATGAACATCTCGAGAATCTCCTATGCCTAAAAAATATGATTTTAGGCAGTCATATAGAAAATTTCACAAAAAGATAAAACATTGCCAAGGTTAAGTAATAACTGGTCCCGCATAAGAAGAGAAAAAAAATAATAAATATGTCTCAATTATATTCCCTATGTAGAAAATTTTATGAGAAGATATTCCCCCAAGGTAGATGGTATTACTGGAAGGACTTGACTTATTTTAACAACTTAGGACCCATTCTTGATATAGGCTGCGGACATGGGTTATTTATTGAACGAAGTCCAGATAGAATTATTGGGCTTGACCTAAACCCTAACTCTATAGCTATCTGTAAAAGAAAAGGCTTAAATGTAATACAAGGTACATGTTTTTGCCTTCCTTTTGAGGATAGTTCAATTGGAGGTGTATACTGTTCACATCTTATTGAACATTTAAATTTACAGGATGCATTGCGTTTGGTTAAAGAAATAGACCGTGTGCTAAGAGTGGGGGGGAGATTAGTTGTCAAGACACCTTTGCCTAACCCACATTTCTACGATGATCCAACACATGTTAAACCTTATCCCCCCCCAGCGGTCATTCACCTTTTCGGCAAAAGAGATGGGCAAGACACACTGAGTATCGAGGTATGTGGTAAATATAAGGTTATTTCTATTAGTTACGACAGAGGGTTGCTTTATGAACCATTAGTGACGCCAAGTAGTAATCCAAAAAAATTTTTTGTAGAGTTAATACTTCGTGCTGCAGCAATGTTCTTTGCTCAGTTTGGAATTAGGCGTTTTAAGAAAGTGGCTTACACGATTGTTTTGGGAAAGGTAGGTCAGCAAAACCTTCACTAAGATTGTATTAACGGATAAACACTCATCTTTATACCTGATTATATGACAGCAAAGAATATCAACGAGACAAGAAACAATGTTACAGAAAACATTACTAAAAGGAAATTGAAAATTTCTGCAGTTATCGTTAATTTCAACAGTGGTCTGTACTTAAAAGAGTGTATTGAAGGGATCTTACAACATCTCGAAGTGAAAGATGACGGTGACGAGATTATTGTGGTCGACAATAACTCTACCGATAACTCTTTGGCGTCCATCGAATCTCTGTCGCCTATAAAAATAATACCCTTAAAAACCAATCTTGGTTATGGGGGTGGTTGTAATGTAGGTTTTGATCATAGCTCTGGAAGAATTCTTTTTTTCTTAAATCCTGATGTTAAATTAATTTCAACCGTAAATTATGTTTTAGATCTCTTTGAGAAGAACGCTAACTGTGCCATTGTGGCCCCAGGAATAATTGAACAAGGTCATCTTTGCAACTCTTTGCGACCTTTTCCTTCGGTGCTAAAGGATGCCTTAGGGGAGTTTGGCTTAAGTTTAAAGCAGGGTTCCATCGGCGTTTCTTGGGAAACATTAAGGGTGGAAAATAATCAAAAAGAAGTTCAATTTTGGGGTTATACCCAAGGCTCAGCTTTTTTTTTACGGAGGGAAGTTTTTGAGCAGGCAGGTAAGTTTGACCCCGGTTTTTTTCTTTATTACGAGGAGGTAGATTTGTTTAAAAGGATTGCAGACCGTGAGGAAAGCTTCTTTTACGAACCAAAGTGTTTAGTCATCCATGTTTCAGGAGGTTCCTCATCAGGTCTTGAATGGAGAAAAACGGCCATTCGGTATAACTCAAAAAAAAGATACTTTACCAAACATGCCTCTAAACCATGGCTAATAATTCATAAGATACTTATTCTCCTTATCCTTTTTCTAAAACTGTTATCGTATTATCCGATTGGTATAATACTCAGACGTGATAGAAAAAATATGTTTAGGGCGTACTTATACGCTATGCTTTTATATGCAGGTCGAAGTTGTCATTGGAAAGGTTATTGATTACTTCAACATATCAAGGAAAGGAATTATGCGATGCACGACTTCGGAGTAGTCATTATTGCCCGAGATGAAGAACATAATATAGGGGAATGCCTCGTAAGCCTTCATGAGGCAGGCATAAAAAACCCTTTGGTGGTAGTAGATAGCCGCACCAAAGATAAGACGGCTGACTTGGCTTTAAAATATACTTCGTCTGTTTCAGTCATAGATGGTAGCAGGGGAAGGCTTCGTAACACGGGTTATAAACAACTGGGGCTTCCTTTCGTAGCCTATATAGATGCAGATATGGCGGTAATGCCCGGGTATTTGGAAACTCTCCGCCTTAAGATGGATGAAAATCCGAAATTAGCTGTAGTTGGTGGCATACAAGAACCTCTTAATTGCTGTCTTCTCGGAGCATTGGATTGCGAATACTGCAATTACAAACGGGCCGTTTCAACTGGAGGAGCATTTTTCAGAGTAGAAGCAATAGAAGAAGTTGGCGGTTTTAGTGATGACCTAAATGTAGGTGAAGATGGAGAGCTGATAAACCGTCTTCTTCAGCGGGGATGGTTAAAGGAGAGGATAGATTCCGTGGTTATTGGTCATAATTACGCTCCGAACTATAAAACTTGGCGAAACAAAATAATCCATGGGAAGGCTGCCGGTTTTCACTCATGGGGAGTGCTCAGATTATTGACGAGTCCTTTTATTGGTCTCCATGCTGCGTGGGTTCGTCGCCAGCCTCATTTGATTTGGTATGTGCCCTTTCGCTCCCTTACGCTTCTTCTTGGCCCAGGTTTAAGGAAGGAATACACGCCTACCCCTTCAAACCCCTCGACATAGATATAGTACAAGTGCTTATATCTTATAGGGAACGTAATATAGTATGAAAATAGCTATTATTTGTAATGGATATCCACCATCTGCACCCTCAATGAGTTTTATCCACGCACGAGTAAAGCAGTATACGGAATTAGGGCATGAGGTTATGGCTTTCGTCAGGCCTACGGATAATCTCGAGGGCTCAAGTTATCATGAAAATGTAAAAATTGTTCAAAAAAATATTACAGAAACAATAAAAGAAATTAATTTTTTTGGACCGGATGCCTTGGCTGTCCACGCGCCTCATAGATGGTCAATGAAAGTTGCCAGTAATTTAAACTTCCCTTTGGTTTCTTGGATCCATGGCCACGAAGCTCTTTATATAAATACCTATGAAAAGGAGGTTCGCTTTTATAAGAGGTTGTTTTTTGGGGCTTACGATTTACAAAAATTTTATAAGCTCAGAAAATTTCTAAGCAAATGTTCTGCAGTAATTTATGTATCTAGATGGATGAAAGAAAGCACTGAAAATAATCTAAAAATGATCAATCCGAACTCTTTTATCATTCCCAATTCTGTTAACACACGCTTGTTCGATTTCAATCTTAAAAGGAATGAAAAAAAGAGGGATGAAAATTCCAAATTTAAAGGCATTTCCGTGAGGAATTTGACGAGCCTAAAGTATGGATTAGATATTGCAATTAAGGCTTACGCCAACCTAAAGGAAACGGATCTAACTATTGTTGGCACGGGATTTCTGGAACAGGAATTAAGAGCTTTAATAAAAAAGGTCAATGCCAATGTAAATATTATTGTTGAGAAAGTTGACCATGATAAGATGCCACATTTATTGAAAAATTACGATTATTTTGTTGCCCCCAGTCGTTTGGAAGCTCAAGGGGTCGCAATGTGTGAAGCCATGTCTATGGGATTACCGGTGGTCGCTACTACAGTAGGCGGTATTCCCGAATTTGTGACCCATGGGGAAGAAGGTTATTTGGTGCCCCCAGAAAACCCGCAGGCATTAAGAGAAGCAGTCATTAAATTAGTCAAACACCCTAATTTTGAAAAACTTTCCCGTAATTCTGCAAAAAAAATTCAAAACATTTGTTCACCCGAAAATACTATACGGAAAGAAATAGAGATAATGCAGAATGCCGGTGGCGATAAACATGTTAAGAATACTTAACTTCATCGGCACCCGCCCAGAAGTTATCAAAATGGGGCCGGTGATAGCCGAGCAGAAAAAACAAAAAGACAAAATAGAATCTTTGGTTTGTGCTACTGCTCAACATCGAGAATTGTTGGACCAAGCTTTGGATATATTTAGTGTTATTCCAAATTACGATCTTGATTTGATGCAGAAAAACCAAAAGTTACCAATGTTTGTGGGACAAGCCTTAGAATCAATTACAAAAGTATTACAACAGGTAAAACCAGATGTAGTCTTGGTGCAGGGCGATACTTCTACTGCCTTTATAGCAAGTTTAGCCAGCTATTATGAAAAAATCCCCATAGGGCATGTGGAGGCTGGTTTAAGAACTTTTGATATTTATAACCCTTTTCCGGAAGAGGTTAATCGCCGATTAATCGGAACAATTGCATCCATTCATTTTGCGCCCACCTTAAAGGCTCGTGAGAATCTATTAAAAGAAGGTGTTGACCCTCATAAAATCTTTTTAATAGGTAATACTATCGTAGATGCCTTAATGAGCATCACCTCAAAATTTGTAGCGGAAAAAGAAGAAAGGAATAATAACAAAACTATATTGGTGACAGCTCATCGAAGGGAAAATTTTGGTAAACCTTTAGAAAATATTTGTCAAGCCTTAAAGGAATTGGTACTTAGAAACAAGGATATAGAAATAATATATCCTGTTCATCCCAATCCTCGAGTCAAAGAAACGATTTCAATATATTTAAAAAATACAAGAAGAATTGAATTAATAGAACCCGTAGATTATTTGAATTTTGTTAAATTAATGTACAAATCCTATTTAATTCTTACGGATTCCGGAGGAATACAAGAGGAAGCACCCATTTTGGGGAAACCGGTTTTGATTTTAAGAAAAGTCACGGAAAGGCCGGAGGCCGTTGAGGGGGGGAGCGCGCTTTTAGTGGGAACGGAAAAAGATAAGATTGTTTTTTGGACGGAAAAATTATTAAGAGACGAGGCACTATATAAATCCATGTCCCAATCGCGGTATATTTTTGGAGACGGGAAGGCGGCTGAAAGAATGGTGGGTATTTTACTGAATCACTTTGAAAACAAAAAGCCGCCCTTTATCTTCAAAGAGGCTAATAAAATCTTGTTAAACCAATAGAAAAATAATTAAGTGCGTGTCGATTAGCGTTTGCATACCCTTTGAAAGACGCACGTTTAAAGTGCCAGAGGAAAATATACTTGGATATATATAACTATATGAACACCTGCGATTCACGTACACTTTTAATCTGGGTGTTTCAAACCGGCGAGCCACTACATATTGATGGGGACAATGCCCGTCCGATGCGGGCAATGAACTTGAGTAATGCTCTGGTGCAAGCTGGCCACAGAGTTGTGTTGTGGAGTTCGGCTTTTTATCATCAGGAAAAGCGCCACCGCAGTATCACTACACAGAGTATCAGTGTTTCAGATAGCCTTGAAATTCGATTGATCCCCAGCAGGGGTTATTGGCGCCATATTGGTTTTGGTCGTCTCATCGATCATACCCAGTTGGCGTTTAATCTGAAAAAGATGCTTGATCATGCGGAATCTCTTCCCGATGTTGCATTTATTGGTTATCCACCAATTGAAACCGCGGCTGTTCTGGCGCGCTGGCTCGCAAGGCGTGGCGTGCTATCATTGCTTGATGTGAAAGATCAGTGGCCGTCGTTGTTTTTGGATGCCGTTCCAGCACCTTTGCGACCCCTGGGCCGTGTGGTTCTCTGGCCCTATTTCCATCTGGCAAGGCGGGCGATGCGGGATGCGACCGGTCTGTCCGCCATGGCGAAAGGCTTTCTCGATTGGGCGTTAGTGGTTGCAGCGCGTGAGCGGACAGCCATGGATGGCGTATTTCCGCTCACATCCCCCTTGGGACAAGTGTCGGCATTGCAATTAGAGGAGGCGCGGCGGTGGTGGGATGAGCAAGGGATCTTAGATGACGGACGCCCGCGCGTATGTTTTGTAGGTAGCCATTCCCCAGCCTTTGACTTCAAGCCCGTGCAGGAGGCTGCAAAGATTGCGGCTGACGGAACGATCCCATGCGAATTTGTCATCTGCGGTGACGGCGGTTCCTCCGCCGAACTGCGAGCAATGATGGCAGGACTACCCAATGTTCATTTTCCTGGCTGGATAGACCGGCCCAAGATTGAAACGTTGGCGGAATGCTGCCAGGCTGCACTTGCCCCTTACTTGAACATTGAGAACTTTACGAGGAATCTCCCCAACAAAATCATTGATGCCCTCTCCCTCGGCTTGCCCATCTTCAGTCCCCTGCAAGGTGAGGTGGCGTCGCTGATCTCCGAGAATGGTGTGGGGATGCGCTATGGCACAGATACCGGCAAGACCTTGCATGACTGCATTCAGGCTTTGATGCAAGATGCTGCTCTGCAAAAAAGAATGTACCGAACGCGCGCGCTCTTTATGCAGAGCGCTTCTCGTTTGAAATGGTTTATGGGGGGCTTGTCAAGCATCTCGAAAAGTTGGCAAGCACTCGGTTGGGTAATGATCATCGTTGAACCTAACCAGGTTACCCCAAGCCCAAATTCAGAAAATCAGGAATAAAAGGAATCAATCCATGGCAAAAGAAACAACCGAAAGAACAATCCTGCTCGAAAAAATACATGAACAACGATAAGGAAACCGAATATCTGCGCTATGACGCACATGCTCAGTCTCTGCTGGCTGCGGGAACCTTTACAGTTGAAACTCGCCGGTTCCTGGTTCTTTGGCGATTCCACCCATCTTCCGGGCGCACTACAGTTATTACGAACAGTGCATCCGCCAGTATGTATGCAAAGAAGATGATGTGCTTGAACTCGGCTCCGGGACAGGTCTGCACACATACATGCTAGTGCAGACAGGTGCGCGGGTGGTGGCAAGTGATATCTCCAGTCACGCGTTGGAAGTGCTTTTAGGAGTGAAATCAATAAATCCTCTTTTCTTAATACTACAAAATATAATGCACTGAATATTTATGAAGATTTGACAGTATAGCTATCGTTGCTATGGAGAGAATTAAATATGAAGCTTTGTTGGATGTTTTTAATAAAGATAGTCAAAAGTAGGATTAGGAATTATTATGAATATAAACACCGAAACTAAGAACTGGTATAAAAATTATTATTCTAAATTTGGGGGCAATAGGAATGATATTAGAACTAATAAAGGTGTTCTATACCAAACATTAGCTTCTGAGGTATCATTAGTTAAAGCTGTTAGACAGATTAAGCAAAGCCCATTAAACTTATTAGTTCTCGATGTTGGTTGTGGTAGCGGAGCCAATGTTTTTCAGTTTTTAAGACTTAACTACCAAATTGAAAACATAACGGGAGTAGATGTTAATGATGAACGTCTAGCAATTGCTCAGAGAATATATCCAAATGCACATTTTATACTAGGTGATGCCTCAAAAATGCAATTTGAAGACAATACTTTCGATTTAGTATATGAATCAGGGATGTTTGCTACTCTACCGGATGATACTCTATGTAAATCCATTGCCGATGAAATGATTCGTGTATGTAAAGTAGGAGGCTACATATTATTAATAGACTGGCGAATTCCAAAACCAAATAATCCAAACTACAATGCTCTTACTAAAAAGAAACTTGTGAAATTTTTTAATGTGGGACACCAAACTAAATTGATTACTATGGAAAAAGGCGCGCTTATACCACCAATTGGACGATTTCTTTCAAAGAATATACCGAGTATTTATTTTTTAGTTTGTAGAATATTTCCATTCTTAGTAGGGCAAGTTGCTTATTTATTAAGAAAACAAAATTTGACTAATGCTAAAACGCATATTTGATATTTTTTTATCAGGTTTAGGGCTTATTATGTTAAGCCCATTTTTCTTGATTATGGCTATATGGATAAAATTGGATTCAAAAGGACCAGTTTTTTATCGTGGATTAAGAGTCGGACTTCATGGAAAACCTTTCCGCATTTTTAAGTTTAGAAGCATGGTTATTGATGCTGAAAAAAATGGGGTAGCATCTACTAGTAAAAATGATGTAAGGGTAACAAAAGTTGGCAAATTTATTAGAAAGTATAAAATTGATGAATTTTCACAATTAATAAATGTTTTTCTTGGCAATATGAGTTTGGTAGGTCCAAGACCGGAAATACAAAACTTTGTTAATCAATATACTGACGAAGAAAAAATAATCCTTACGGTTAGACCTGGAATCACTGATTTTGCTTCAATAAAATTTCATAATGAGGGAGAGATAATTGCAGCATCAGGTATAGAGAATGCTGATGAGGCGTATGCAAAATTGATTCGACCTGAGAAATTAAAATTACAGATGAAGTATATCACAGAGCAAAATCTTTGGCTAGACATCAGTTTAATTATTCAAACATTATTGAAAGTTTTTTTAAGGAATTATTAAGCATCTTATAACTTATTATGACCACAGAAGAATTAGCAAGAAGAATTCGTATTCATGCATTGGAAATGACTTCAATGGGTAAAAGTTCACATGTTGGCTCAGTTTTGTCAATCGCAGATATTTTAGCAGTATTATATAACGATATTTTAAGGATTGATCCAACAAATCCAAAATGGGACGAAAGAGATAGATTTATTTTAAGTAAAGGGCATGCAGGCGCGGGCGTATATGCTGTACTAGCCGAAAAAGGATTTTTTTCTACAGAAGTTCTTAAAACTCATTGTCAGAATGGTTCAATACTTTCAGGTCATGTTTCACACAAAGGAATACCCGGTGTTGAAGTTTCTACTGGTTCTTTAGGGCATGGGCTACCAATAGCATGCGGTATGGCATTAGCTGCAAGATTGGATAAAAAAAAACATTTAATTTTTGCTTTATTGAGTGATGGAGAATGTGATGAAGGCTCTAATTGGGAAGCTATTCTTTTTGCGGGGCACCACAAACTTAAT
>Ga0180009_10004949_pt1 | contig 14474 bp, 28 predicted proteins | sample OS_PC_MetaG_FD_123537 | JGI IMG/M metagenome (GOLD analysis project Ga0180009, IMG submission 123537) | Groundwater microbial communities from the Aspo Hard Rock Laboratory (HRL) deep subsurface site, Sweden - OS_PC_MetaG | ecosystem: Environmental > Aquatic > Deep subsurface > Groundwater...
ATGGAGGTGACGATCTGGGGAATGTTCTGGCTCTTGACGCGCACCATCACGGTCTGCCCCACGCGCACCTGGCGGCTGGGGATGTCGCAGACGGTCTCGTCCACGAGGATGTGCTTGTGCCGGATGAGCTGGCGGGCCGACGCCCGGGAGGGCGCGAAGCCCAGCCGGTAGACGACGTTGTCCAGACGCTTCTCCAGAAGGTTGAAGAGATTCTCACCCGTCGCGCCCTTCCGCCTGTTCGCCTCGGCGAAGTACAGACGGAACTGGCGCTCCAGGACGCCGTAGATCGCACGAACCTTCTGCTTCTCACGAAGCTGAAGTTTGTAGTCCGAGGGTTTACGCCCGCGGCGACGGCCATGCTCGCCCGGCCCGTACGGCCGGCGCTCGATGGCACAGGAGCTGCTGTAGCACCTTTCGCCCTTGAGAAAAAGCTTCATCCCCTCACGACGGCAAAGCTTGCACTTTGCGCCTGTGTACCTGGCCATTCTAATGAACCTCCTGAACGGTCGGGTTTCTCATCCGGACCGTCCGCTAGTTAGGAATTACAGCCGACGGCGCTTCTTGGGCCGGCAGCCGTTGTGGGGAATGGCAGTGCAGTCCTTGATCCTGGTCACTTCCAGGCCCTCGGCCTTCAGGCTCCGGACGGCGGCCTCGCGGCCCGACCCGGGACCCTTGATCCACACCTCGACCTTGCGCATCCCGCCGGAAATGACTTCCTGGGCGCAGAACCTGGCGGCGAGCTGGGCGGCGAAGGCGGTCGACTTGCGACTGCCCTTGTACCGGCCCTGGTGCCCGCCCGAGGACCACGTGATCACGTTGCCCTGCAGGTCGGTCATGGTGATGAGGGTGTTGTTGAAGCTGGACTTCACGTGGGCGACGCCCACCGAATCCAGTTTCAACTTGGCCTTGCGTGCCTTGCCCCGTTTGTCCTTGGCAGTCGCCACGTCAAACCTCCTGGCAGATCCTTACGATCTACTTCTTCTTGGCTCCGGGACGCCCCTTGGGGCCTTTACGGGTCCGGGCGTTGTTCTTGGTGTTCTGGCCCCGGCAAGGCAGCTTCCGCCTGTGCCGCAGACCCCTGTAGCATCCGATGTCCATCAGACGCTGCAGGTTCATGGCGTTTTCGGTACGCAAGGTACCTTCGACCTGATATTCCTTGTCGAGGATCCCGATGAGGGACCGGGTCTGCTCTTCAGTCAGATCCCTGGTCTTGGTCTCGGGGTCGATGCTCGCCTTCCTGCAGATCTCGACGGCCCGGTAGTCACCGATGCCGTAGATGTAGGTCAACGAGGTCCCGATCCTCTTGTTGTTAGGAATATCCACACCGGCAATGCGCGCCACTATGGCTCCTTTCGTCCTTCTCCGGATCCGCGCCGGGCAACCAGTGCGCCGTCGCCGCCGCGGACCCCTTTGCGACCATCAGAACGGATGATCAACCCTGGCGCTGGTTGTGGCGGCGCGTCACGCAGATCACACGCACGACACCCTTGCGCCGGATAACCTTGCATTTCGGGCAGATCTTCTTGACCGAACTGCGAACCTTCATGACTGTGCCTCCCGTCGGCCGCCCCCGCGGAGCGCTCGCCCGACCTCTTGCTATTTGTAGCGGTAGGTGATGCGGCCCCGCGTCAGGTCGTACGGGGACAGCTCGACCGTTACCTTGTCGCCCGGCAGGATCCGGATGAAGTGCATGCGCATCTTCCCCGAAACGTGGGCCAGCACGACGTGCTTGTTCTCAAGCTCCACCCGGAACATCGCGTTGGGCAAGGCCTCGACGACGGTTCCTTCTACGCTGATTCCTTCTTCCTTCGCCATCGCTTTGCCCTTCAGAAGGCGGCGACCCCGCTGCCGCGCCGCGTCAGGATGCGGGGCCCGGCGGAAGTCACCGCGACCGTATGCTCGAAATGAGCCGAAAGTCCGCGGTCCGCGGTGATGACCGTCCACTCGTCGGGGGCCGTCTTCACCCGCTTGGTCCCGCAATTGATCATCGGCTCGATGGCGATCACCAGACCCTCCTCCATGACCGGATCGGGCATGGTAAAGCATCTGAAGTTCGGCACCTGCGGATCCTCGTGCAGGTCCTGTCCGATCCCGTGTCCCACCAGCGATTCCACGACCGAGAAGCCGTGGGCCTTGGCGTGGGACTCGATGGCCGTCCCGATGGCCGAAATCCGCGCGCCGGGAGCTATGGCCGCGATGCCCTTCTCCAGGCACTCCCGGGTCACCCTCAGAAGGGCGGCGGCTTCCTCGCTCACCCGCCCCACGGGGAGGGTCTCGGCGCTGTCGGCATGCCAGCCGTCCCTGATCAGGCCCACGTCGATCCCGACGATGTCGCCCTCCTCCAACACCCGCTGGGAGGGGATGCCGTGGACGACCTCCTCGTTGACCGAAATGCACGCGGACGCCGGGAACCCGTGATATCCCTTGAAAGAAGGGACACAGCCCGCTTCCCGGATCATGGTTTCGATGGCCTCGTCGAGCTCCAGGGTGGTCACGCCGGGGCGGACCAGCCTGCGGAGCTCGAGGAAGACAGACGCCAAAATCTCGGCGCTGGCCTGCATTTTGTCAACCTGAGCAGCCGACTTCAGTTTGATGTTCTGCCTACCCCAGGACACTGGCGATCCTCGCCCCCACCTCTTCCGGCGTGCCCAGGCCGTCGATCTCGTACAGGGGGTACCTCTCCTCCAGCCTCCAGGCCGCGGGCAGGGTCCGTTTCCGGAAAACCTCCAGCCGGTGGCGGATGGTATCTTCCTTGTCGTCCGCCCGCTGGTAGAGGGCGGGCTTGCCGGGGCGCTTGGGATCCTCCTTCGCCCCGCAGAACGGGCAGAACCTCGGCTGCACCGCAGCGAACCCCGTCAGGTTGGCCACCTCGTTGCAGGACCGGCAGGTGATGCGGCCCTCCAGCCGGCGGACGATCTCCTCGGCGGGGGCCTGCAGCACCAGGACCGCATCGATCTTCTGACCGATCTCGTCCAGCATCCCGATCAGGCCGTCGGCCTGGACGTAGGTCCGGGGGAACCCGTCCAGCAGCCAGCCGTCCTTGACGTCATCCTGGGACAGGCGGTCCTTCACGAGCTCCATCATCAGGTCATCGGACACCAGGTCGCCGGCGGTCATGATGTCGTAGACCTTCCGGCCCAGCTCGCTCCCGCTCCGGATGCCCATCCGCAGGATGTCCCCGGTCGAGATGTGAACGACACCCTTGCTGTCGGTGACGGCGTGGGACTGCGTCCCCTTGCCCACTCCCGGAGGCCCCATGATGACGATGTTCATCACTACCTCCGCGCCCGCAGACGGCCCCTGCTCATGAACCCGTCATAGTGACGCATCACCAGATGGGATTCGATCTGCTGCAAGGTGTCCAGGGCGACGCCCACGACGATCAGCAGGCCGGTGCCGCCGAAGTAGAACGGCACGTTCAGCAGGCTGATCATCAGGTCGGGCAGGATGGCGATCACCGCCAGGAACACAGCACCCGGAAGGGTGACCCGGGTCAGGACCCGGTCGATGTACTCGGCGGTCTTCTTGCCCGGCCGTACCCCGGGGATGAAGCCGCTGTTCTTCTTCATGTTGTCCGCCAGGTCGACCGGGTTCAGGATCACCGCGGTGTAGAAATAGGCGAACAGGATGATCAGGGCCGAGTAGATGATCACGTAGACCGGGTTGGGCGGACGGAACAGCATTCCCAGCGTCGTGAAGAAGCTGCTGTCGGGAAAGATGGCCGTCAGCGTGCCGGGGAACATGATGATCGACTGGGCGAAGATGATGGGGATCACGCCGGCGGTGTTGACCTTCAGGGGGATGTGCGTGTTCGCCCCGCCGTAGACCCGGCGGCCCACGATCTTCTTGGCGTACTGGACGGGAATCTTCCGCTGGGCCTGCGTGATGGCGATGATGCCGCCGATCACGAAGAGCATGAAGACCCCGATCAGCAGGGCCTTGACGATGTGCATGTCGCCGCTGGCCAGCTGCTGTCCGGTGTTCAGGATGTCGGTCGGGTACCTGGCCACGATTCCGATGAAGATGATCAGGGAGATGCCGTTCCCGATACCCCGCTCGGTGATCTGTTCGCCCAGCCACATGACGAAGACCGTTCCCGCGGTCAAGGTCACGGCTGTCAACAGCTTGAAGGCCATCCCGGGATGGGCGACGATGCCGCCGCTCATCTGCTCGAGACCGGCGGCCATGCTGAAGGACTGCACCAGGGCCAGCCCGACCGTGCCCAGACGGGTGTACTGGGTGATCTTCTTCCGGCCCGCCTCGCCTTCCTTGGCCAGCTTCTCGAAATACGGCACCACGGCCTGCATCAGCTGCAGGATGATCGAGGCGCTGATGTAGGGCATGATGCCCAGGGCGAAGATGGTGGCGTTGCTCAGGTTCCCCCCCGAGAACATGTCGTAGAGCCCCATCAGCGATCCGGACTGGGCCTCGAAGAACGAGGCGAGGGCGGCGCGGTTGATCCCGGGCGTGGGGATGTGCCCGCCCAGCCGGTAGATCAGCAGGATCATGCCGGTGAACAGGAGTCGGCGCTTGAGTTCCGGTATCCTGAACATGCTTCGGTAGCTGCTGGTGATGTTCAAAGCAGAGCTTCCTTTGGCTTGAAGTTACCCAAACCCGGTTAACCGGTGACGGTGACGGACCCGCCGGCTGATTCCACGGCGGCCACGGCGCTCTTGCTGGCCTTGGTGACCTCCAGCTGGAACTTCTTCTCAACCGTGCCCCTGCCCAGGAGCTTCACGGGACGGTCCGCGTACTTGACGAGTCCGGCCTGCGCCAGGGCGACGGCGTCGATCCTGGCGTCGGCGTCGAAGCTGGCGTCCAGGGCGTCGATGTTCACCAGCTGGTAGCTCTTCTTGAAGATGTTGGTGAACCCGCGCTTGGGCAGCCGCCGGTTCAGGGGCATCTGACCGCCTTCGAACCAGGGCGGGATACCGCCGCCGGAACGGGCCTTCTGGCCCTTGTGGCCGCGCCCGCCGGTCTTGCCCTGGCCGGAGCCGGGGCCGCGCCCACGGCGTTTCTTGTCCCGGTTGGCTCCCTTGGGGGCGCCGAGATTGTTGAGCTTGAGCATGGCTACTTCACCTCTTCCACGGTCACCAGATGCTTGACCTTGAACACCATGCCGCGGATCGCGGGGGTATCATCGTGCACCACGAACGTCTGATTCCGCTTGATGCCCAGGGCCTCGATGATGCGCCGGTGCTTCTCCGGGCGCCCGATCAGGCTCTTGACCTGGGTGATCTTCAACTTGGCGTCACTCATTGTTGGCCGTCTCCTCCTCCGGCTTCACGGCCGGCTCGGCGGCCGGAGCCGGGGCCTTCTTCTCGAGACCGAGCACCTCGCGGACGCTGATCCCGCGCTTGGCGGCGAAATCCTCGACCGTGCGCAGCTGCTTGAGCCCGTCCATGGTCGCCTTGACCACGTTGTTGGGATTCCGCGACCCCAGCTGCTTGGTCAGGATGTTCTTCACGCCGGCCGCCTCCAGGATGGCGCGGACGCCTCCGGCGGCGATGATCCCGGTACCGGGAGAGGCGGGTTTGAGCAGGACGCGGCTGGCGCCGAACCGTCCGACGACCTGGTAGGGGATCGTGTCCCCCTGCATCGCCACGGAGATCTGCGAGCTCCGGGCCCCCTCGCTGCCTTTGCGGATGGCGTCGGCGATTTCGTTGGCCTTGCCCATGGCGACGCCGACCTTGCCCTTGCCGTCACCGACGGTGACGATGGCGCTGAAGCTGAAGCGGCGCCCGCCCTTGACCACCTTGGCCACGCGGTTGATGTTGATAACGTTCTCGTGCATGTCCGAGCCCGCGCCCGCGTCACGGTTCTCGTTCCGGGGTCCGCCCGGTCCGCGCCCGCGTCCACGATCCGGGCCGCCGGGGCCACGCCCGCCGGGGCCGCCGGGCCCACCGGGGCCACGCCCGCCGGGGCCGCCGGGACCACGACCACGGCCACCGCCACCGCCCTGGCCCGGTCCACCTGTCCGCTGATTCGAGAATTCCGCCATCTGATTTGCTCCTGTTCAACTGACCGGCTGCCGCCGGACTGGGTCTAGACCTCGATGCCGCCGTCCCGGAGTCCCCGGGCCAAGGCGGCGACGCGCCCGTGGTAGAGATAACCGTTGCGGTCGAAGACCATCGCGGCGATCCCCTTCTCCTTGGCCTTCTCGGCGACGGCGCGCCCCACCAGGTAGGCCTGGGCGCACTTGCCGGCGACACCCTCGGGAACCGCCACCTGGGCCGCGCGCTTGCCGTCGCAGGCCAGGAGGGTGGCGCCTTCGCTGTCGTTCACGACCTGGGCGTAGATGTTCCTGTGGCTCCTGAATACCGTGACCCGGGGCCGCTCGGCGGTTCCCTGGATCTTCTTGCGGATGCCGATCTTCCGCTTGAGCCGGGCATTGATCCGTTTGCTGCTGGCACTGTTCATTGTCGTCTCCTGCGGTCCTGGCGGGCCTTACTTGCCGGCCGCCTTACCGGCCTTCCTGACGATTTCCTCACCCTCGTACCGGATTCCCTTGCCCTTGTAGGGCTCGGGCTTGCGGTAGGAGCGGATCTCCGCGGCCACCTGGCCGACGCGCTGCTTGTCGACGCCGGACACGTGGATGTGCGTGTTGTCCGGGCAGGTGATGGTCACGTCCTCGGGAATGGGGTACGCCACCGGGTGGCTGAACTGCAACTGCAGATCCAGCACCTTGCCCTTGACCTCGGCCCGGTAGCCCACGCCGATGATCTCGAGCTTCTTGGTGAAACCCTCGGTCACGCCGACGACCTGGTTGGCGATCAGGGCCCGGACCAGGCCGTGACGGGCCCGCAAGTCCTTGGACCCCTCGGGGCACGTCACGTGGAAGTGCCCTTCCTTCTCCTCGAAGGCCAGGCCCCCGGGAATGTGCTGCCGATGTTCACCCTTGGGGCCCTTCACGATGGAGGTGTTCCCGTCGAATTCGACGGTCACCCCGGTGGGCAGGGGAATCGGGTTCTTGCCTATGCGCGACATCGTTTTCCTCCGACATTCCGGAACGATTCCATTGATCCCGTCCCGAACAATGACTGCTGGGGTTACCAGACCTCGCAGAGCACCTCGCCGCCGACGCCCCGCATCCGGCACTGGTGCCCCGTGAGAATGCCCTGGTTCGTGGACAGGATGGCGATCCCGTACCCGCCGCAAACCTTGGGGATGCTGTCCTTGCCCGCGAAGATGCGCCGGCCGGGACGGCTGACCCGCCGGATCCCCTCGATGACGCCGGTCCGCTTCCCGTCCTTGTTGTAGTACTTCAGGACGAGGCGCAGCGTGCCCTGGGCGTTGTCTTGGACGAACTCGAACTTCTCGATGTATCCCTGCTCCTGCAGCAGCTGGGCCATGGCCCGCTTCTGGCTTGAGGCCGGGATGTCGACCTTCCGGTGACCTGCCTGGATGGCATTCCGGATGCGGGTCAACATATCCGCAATGGGATCGGTCATGCTCATGATCTCGCTCCTGGTTCGCTCTACCAGCTGGCCTTGGTGACACCCGGGATGTCGCCGTTGAGGGCGAGCTGCCGGAAACAGATACGGCAAATGCCGAATTTCCTCAGGTAACCGCGGGGCCGGCCGCAACGGCGGCAGCGGTTGTAAGCCCGCACCTTGAATTTGGGCTTACGCTGGGCCTTGGCGATCAGTGATTTCCTGGCCACTCTTTCTTCCTCCTTAGCGCCGGAACGGCATACCCAGGAGCCGCAACAGTTCGCGACCTTCCTCGTCGTTCTTGGCCGTCGTGACGATGGTGATGTTCATGCCCCGGGGTTCGTCGATCTTGTCGTATTCGATCTCCGGAAAGATCACCTGATCCTTCAGGCCCAGGGTGTAGTCCCCGCTGCCGCTCAACTTGGCGGGCACGCCCCGGAAGTCCCGGATGCGCGGCAGGCCGAAGTTGATGAACCGGTCAAGGAACTCCCACATGCGCCGATCCCTCAGGGTGACCCGGGCGCCGATGTTCATGCCCTCGCGAACCTTGAAGTTCGAGATGGACTTGCGGGCCTTGGTCGGCACGGCCTTCTGGCCCGTGATGATCCCCAGCTCCTCGATGGCGGTCTCGATGATCTTGGGGTTGTTGAAGGCGCGGCCCAGGCCCATGTTGATCACGACCTTGACCGGCTTGGGCACCTGCATGGGACTGGCGAAGCCGAACTTCTCCTGCAGGGCCGCAGCCACTTCCTGCTCATAGATTTCCCGCAGGCGGGGTTTCACTGCAGCAGCCATATCTCCATTCCTTCCTACCTGCGGAACTAGTCGTTCAGCATTTCGCCGCTCTTCTTGCTGACGCGAGCGCGGCTACCGTCAGAGAGGATGTCCTTGCCGATGCGGGTCGGCTTCCCGGTATTGGGGCAGACCAGCATGACGTTCGAAGCGTTGATCGGGCCTTCCTTCTCGATGATGCCGCCCTGGGGCACGTCACGGCTGGCCCGGGTATGGCGCTTGATCAGGTTGACCTTTTCCACGATGATCCGGTTCTTCTCCGGGAAGACCTTCAGGACCTTCCCCTCCTTGCCCCGGTCGTTGCCGGTCATGACCCTGACCAGGTCGTTCTTCTTGATCCTCATTACAGGACCTCCGGAGCCAGGGAAACGATCTTCATGAACTTCTTGTCGCGCAGCTCGCGGGCGACCGGGCCGAAGATGCGCGTCCCCACGGGCTCCTGGGTGTCGCCCTGCAGGATCACCGCGGCGTTGTCGCTGAAGCGGATGTAGGAACCGTCCTTGCGCCCCACTTCCTTGGCCGTGCGCACGATGACGCACTTGACGACCTGGCCCTTCTTGACGTTGCCGTTGGGGATGGCGGTCTTCACGGACGCCACCACGATGTCGCCCACGCGGGCATAGCGACGCTTGCTCCCGCCCAGGATGCGGATCGTCTGCGCCGTCTTGGCGCCGGAGTTGTCCGCGATTACCAGTTTCGTGTATTCCTGAATCATTGCACCATTCCTCCGGGCTCGATCGCCCCGGGTTTACTTCGCCCGTTCCAGAACTTCCGAGACGCGCCAGCGCTTGCGCTTGGAAATCGGGCGGGTGGCCATGACCCTGACGATGTCACCCACGTGGCAGGTGTTTTCCTCGTCGTGGGCGACGAGCTTTGCCGTCCGCGTGATGATCCGCTTGTACAGAGGATGAGGGAAACGCCGGCTGACCTTGATCACGACGGTCTTGTCCATCTTGTCGGAAACGACCTCGCCGATCCTCGTCGCCCTCAGGTTCCGTTCAGTGTTTGCCATCTTGACCTTCTCCTTGGCCGCACCGGCCATCGGTGACCGGGGGGCCGACCTTGTTCACCCTACCGGGCGGCCCTCTTCTGGTTGATGACCGTCTTGACGACGGCCAGCTCGCGGCGAGCCTCCCGCACCTGCAGGGGATTATCCAGATGACGCAACTTGAGCTGGATCTTCGTGTTCATCAGCTCTTCGGACTTCTCCCTCTCGATGCTCTCCAGCTCCTCGAGGGACAGGTCCCGCAGTTCGCTCGCTTTCCTCATGACTACTCTCCCAGCCTGCTGATGATCCGGGTCTTGAACGGCAGCTTGGCGGCGCCGAGAGACAGGGCCTTCTTGGCCAGCGCCAGGTCCACTCCGTTGATCTCGAAGAGGATCCGGCCGGGCTTGACCACGGCGACCCAGTACTCGGGGGCGCCCTTGCCCTTGCCCATGCGGGTCTCGGCGGGCTTCAGGGTGATCGGCTTGTCCGGGAAGACGCGGATCCACACCTGGCCCATACGCTTCATCCGGCGGGTGATGGCGACACGGGTGGCCTCGATCTGCCGGCTGGTGATCCAGCCGCAATCCAGGGCCTGCAGGCCGTAGTCCCCGAAGGCGATGGTGGAGCCGCGGTGGGCCAGGCCACGCCGCTTGCCCTTCATCATCTTCCTGTACTTGGTGCGCTTCGGCATCAACATGGTTCGTCGTCCTTGTGTTCTGGGCCGCCCCCGGGGCTTCGCCCAAGACCTTACTATCCGGTCAGTCCCGCGGTACCGGTGCAGGGCACCGGGTCAGGCACGCTGTTCCACAACCTGCTTGCGCAGCTGGTCCTTGAATTCCGCCGGGAAGATTTCCCCCTTGCAGATCCAGACCTTCACCCCGATGGCGCCGTACTGGGTCCGGGCCGTGGCCGTCCCGTAGTCGATGTCCGCGCGCAGGGTGTGCAGGGGCACGCTGCCGTCATGGTAGCTCTCGGTCCGGGCCATTTCGGCCCCGCCGAGGCGGCCGGCGCAGCGGATCTTGATCCCCTTGGCCCCCATCCGCATGGCCGTGGCGATCGACTTCTTCATGGCGCGACGGAAGGCGACGCGGCCTTCGAGCTGGGCCGCGATGTGGTCGGCGACCAGCGGGGCGCTCAGCTCGGGCTTCTTGACTTCCTCGACGTCCAGCTTGACGTTCTTGCCGATCATCTTCTGCAGCTCGGCGCGCAGCTGGTCCGCCTTCACACCCTTCTTGCCGATGACGACGCCGGGGCGGCTGGTGGCGATGATGATGTTCACCCTCTCCCGGTACCGCTTGATCTTGATCGACTCGACGCCGGCGTTGCCGACGCGGGCCATCAGGTACTTCCGCAGCAACAGGTCCTCGTTCAACCAGTCGGCGAAGTGCTTGTCGCTGAACCAGGCCGAGTTCCAGTCCTTGACGATCCCCAGGCGGAATCCGATCGGATGTGTTTTCTGACCCATGCTCATCCTTCCTTGGGCTGCCCCGCGTGGGGCGCCGGTTCTCTTCTGCGCTGCGGCGCCGCAGTTACCGCAGCCGGGCGCGGATTATCCGGTCAGCGACCGGTGCCCACCGTGACCTGCACGTGGCTGGTCCGCTTGTTGATGCGGTAAGCCCGGCCCTGGGCCCGCGGACGGATCCGCTTGAGCGTCGGACCTTCATCGACCCTGATCTCCTTGATGAAGAGATCGGCGTCCTTGACCTGGCGTTCCCCCTCGCTCTTGTCCCTGGCGTTGGCGCTCGCAGAGAGCACCACCTTGCGCAGGATGGGGGAAGCCTTCTTCGGCGTCAGGGCGAGGATGCCCAGGGCTTCGTCGACGCTCTTGCCCCGGATCAGGTCCGCCACCAGTCGGGCCTTGCGGGCCGAGATCCGGATGTGTCGGGAGACGGCTCGTGCCTCCATCGGTCAACCTCCGCTACTTCTTGCTGGTGTGCCCGCGGTACGTACGGGTCGGGGCGAATTCACCGAGCTTGTGTCCCACCATGTTTTCCTGGACATAAACGGGCACGAACTGCCGGCCGTTGTGGACGGCGATGGTGTGACCGAGAAACTCCGGAACGATCGTCGAGCGGCGGGACCAGGTCTTGACGACCCGTTTCTCGCTCTTGCTGTTCAGATCCTCGATCTTGGCCAGGAGAGACTCTTGAATGAAGGGCCCCTTCTTGATTGATCTAGCCATGCCTTCTCATCCTCACTTCTGAACGGAACGACTGCTCCGGCCTGCTACTTCTTGACCTTGCGGCGCCGCACGATGAAGGCATCCGAAGGCTGCTTCTTGCGCGTCTTGAACCCCTTGGTGGGCATGCCCCAGGGGGTCACCGGATGGCGGCCGCCGCTGGTGCGGCCCTCGCCGCCGCCGTGCGGGTGATCGACGGGATTCATGGCCACGCCGCGCACCTTGGGCCGCATGCCCAGCCAGCGCGAACGTCCGGCCTTGCCGCTGACCACGTTCTCGTGCTCGGCGTTGCCGACCTCGCCGATGGTCGCATAGCACTTGCGATGGACCATGCGGACCTCGCCGCTGGGCAGGCGCAGGGTGGCGTAGTCGCCCTCCTTCGCCATGACCTGGGCGTAGGAACCGGCGCTGCGGGCCAGCTGGCCCCCCTTGCCGATGGTCAGCTCGACGTTGTGCACCAGCGTGCCCAGGGGAATCTTATCCAGGGGCAGCGCGTTGCCGGTGTTGAAGGGGGACTGGGGACCGGAAAGGACCTCGTCGCCGACCTTCAGGCCCTTGGGCCACAGGATGTACCGCTTCTCCCCGTCCACGAAGTGGAGGAGGCAGATGCGGGCGCTGCGGTTGGGATCGTACTCCACGCTGAAGACCTTCGCCGGCACGCCGTGCTTGGTCCGCTTGAAGTCGATCTTGCGGTAGCGCCGCTTGTGGCCGCCGCCCCGCCGCCGCACCGTGATGCGGCCGTTGTTGTTGCGGCCGCCCTTCTTGCGCAGGGGCTCGAGCAGGGACTTCTCCGGCTCGGTCCTGGTGATCTCGCTGAAATCCGCGACGGTCCGGAACCGCTGGGTCGGCGTCACGGGCTTGAGTTTCCTGATTGCCATTCTCGCCTGCTCCCCTGCTTAGACGATCTCGAACAGATCGATGGTATCGTCTTTGGCCAAAGTCACGACGGCCTTCTTCCAGTCGGCTCGCTTGCCCTGGAACCGGCCCATGCGCTTGATCTTGCCGCGGCAGTTCATGGTCCGCACCTGGGTCACCTTGACCCCGAAGAAGTGCTCCACCGCCTGCTTGATCTCGTGCTTGTTGGCCTCGGGCGCGACTTCGAAGTAGTACTGGTTGTGCAGCTCGCGCATCACGGTGCCCTGTTCGGTGATCAGGGGCCGCTTGATGACCTTGCTGAGGTCCTTCATGATCCGAACACCTCCTCGGCGCCGTCGAGGGCGTCGGCCGTGAACACCAGGTTGTCGGCCCACAGGATGGTGTAGGCGTTCAGCTCGTCGGCCCGGAGCACCCTGACGCCGTTGAGGTTCCTGAAGGACTTGTACAGGTTGTCCGCAGCCCCGCCCGCGGGCAGGACGACCAGCGTGTGCCGGCCGGGCAGGCCCATCGCCTTCAACAGGGCGGCCATGGTCCGGGTGCGCGGGGCGTCCACCGTCAAGGCCTCGACCACGGCGACGCGGTCGTGGTTGGCCCGGTCGGACAGGGCGCTCTTGAGGGCGACACGCTTGATCTTCCGCGGCAGCACGTAGCTGTAGTCGCGCGGGTGCGGTCCGAAGGCCACGCCGCCGCCGACCCGCACGGGGCTGGCCACCGACCCGGCGCGGGCCCGACCGGTGCCCTTCTGCCGGTACATCTTGGCCGAGGTGGCACTGACCTCGGCCCTTGTCTGGGTGTCGTGCGTGCCCTGGCGCCGGTTGGCCAGGAAGTTCCGCACGGCCTCGTAAAGGGCCTGACGGTTGACGGGCTGCTCGAAGAGGGAGGCGGGAAGATCCACCGTCCCCTTCTGGTCGCCCGAGCCGCTGTAGAGTTTTGCCGTTGCCATTGTCTTTACCTCGTTCGCTTCCGGTAGAACCGGCCTGCCGGTTCTCAGCGGCTGGCCCTGATGGTGATGACACCGTTCTTGTGGCCGGGAACGCTGCCCTTGACCAGGATCAGGTTCCGTTCGGTGTCCACCGCAATCACCTGCAGGTTCTTCTTGGTCTCCTGTTTGTTGCCCAGCTGGCCGGGCATGGGCTTGCCGGGAAGCACCCGACCGGGCTCCGTGTGCATGCCGATGGAACCGGAGGCCCGCACGTTCTTCGAGCCATGGGTCGCGGGGCCGCGGTGATGCCCGTGGCGCTTGATGTTGCCGGCGAAACCGCGTCCCTTGGTGGTCCCGGTCACGTCGACCCGGACGGTTTCCGCCAGGATCGAAACGCCGATGGTGTCGCCGGTCTTGAAGGAATGGCCTTCAGCGACCCGGAACTCCACGACGGTGCGCAGGGGAGTGGTTCCCGCCTTGCGGAAGTGCCCCTGCATGGGCAGCGGGGTGTTCTTGGCCTTCTTGGCGCCGAACCCAATCTGGACGGCGGCGTAGCCGTCCGTCGCCTCGGTCTTGACCTGGGTGATCACGCAGGGGCCGGCCTGGATCACGGTAACCGGAACACTCCGGCCGTCCTCCTGGAACTGCCTGGTCATGCCGAGTTTCTTGCCGATCAGTCCGATCATTGTCATTGCTCCCTTACATCCGCTCCACGCAGTGGACTCAGACCTTGATCTCGACGTCCACGCTGGCCGGGAGAGTCAACTTCTTGAGGAATTCCGTCGTCTGGGGCGTGGAATTCTCGATTTCGATGAGCCGCTTGTGGACCCTCATCTCGAATTGCTCGCGGGACTTCTTGTCCACGAAAGTCGAGCGCAGGACCGTGTAGATGGACTTCCGCGTCGGCAGGGGAATCGGCCCCCTGACCAGGGCGCCTGTCTTCAGGGCCGTGGAAACGATCACCTCGGCGGAACGGTCCAGCACCGCCGCATCGTACGCCCTCAACCTGATCTTGATCTTCTGACGAGCCACTTCTTCTCCTTCGCGATGGCTACTCCAGCGTCGCCCGGGGGCGCCTGCTCACCTGTCGCGTGACCCTTGCGGGATCCCACCAGCTGAAAACGGGGAGCGCCAGCGCGCCCCCCTCTCCGGAACTATTCGAGGATCTTGGCGACCACGCCGGCGCCCACGGTGCGTCCGCCCTCGCGGATGGCGAAGCGCAGACCCTCCTCCATGGCGATCGGGGTGATCAGCTCGACGCTCACCTTGATGTTGTCACCGGGC
>Ga0180009_10004950_pt1 | contig 14468 bp, 11 predicted proteins | sample OS_PC_MetaG_FD_123537 | JGI IMG/M metagenome (GOLD analysis project Ga0180009, IMG submission 123537) | Groundwater microbial communities from the Aspo Hard Rock Laboratory (HRL) deep subsurface site, Sweden - OS_PC_MetaG | ecosystem: Environmental > Aquatic > Deep subsurface > Groundwater...
GATCACCCAGCGCTTCCGCTATTGCGAGGATGGCGAGGATTGGGCCAAGCGCGAAGCCTTGCGCGAATTGATGCGCGCTGAGGACGTGCGCAATGCGATTGTATTCTGCAACCGCAAGCGCGATGTGGCGATCCTTTTGAAATCCCTGACCAAGCATGGCTTCAACGCCGGCGCTCTGCATGGCGACATGGACCAGAAGGCGCGCACGGATACGCTCGATAAGTTCCGTTCGGGCGAGATCACCTTCCTGGCGGCCAGCGACGTGGCTGCTCGCGGCCTCGATATCCCCGACGTCAGCCATATCTTCAATTTCGACCTCCCCTGGCAGTCGGATGACTACGTGCACCGCATCGGGCGCACCGGCCGGGCCGGTCGCCAGGGATCGGCGACCTCTCTCGTCACCTTCGAGGATCTGAAGCTCTTGAAGCAGATCGAGGACATGACCGGCGACGGCACCGTCTGGATCGGCGATCCCCCGTCTGACCAGGACATCGAGGATTCCAAATCGAAAAAGCGCCGCCGCTCCTCGCGCGGTGGCGGTGCCTCGGCCGGGCGCGGCGATGATCGCCGCCCCGCCTCGCGTGGCGGTCGCTCGCGCACACGCGCTCAACCCGAGGGCGAAAAACCGCGGAACGAAACCGAGCGCGCCGACCAGCCGAAATCGGAACCAATGCTTACCGTGTCGGTGGCAGAACCGGGCGCCGAGCAACCCCACGTGCCACTCGATGAAGCATTCGCCGCAGCTGAACCGCGCTCCGCACCGCGCAACCGGCGCGAACGCGGTGGCGGGCGTCAGCGCGACGCTCGTGGCGAACGGCAGCCGCGCGAAAGCCGTCGCGACGATCAGCAGGACCGGCCCGCACGCGGGCGCGAAACGACTGAAGTGCAGCCCGCCTCCGCATCACGCGGCGATGACCGTGCCAATCGGCGCGGGCGCGGCGATCGAAATCAGGAACGCGGCCAAGCCGGCGGCAAGTCCGCCTTCGGTGCCCAGGACCAGATCCCGGACTTTCTGCGCCGCCCGGTGAAGCGCAAGCCCGAATCGAAGAGCGAACCCCAGACCGCAGACAACTGAGCGGATTGGACATTCGGAGATTGTTGGCGGCCGGGACTTCGTTCCCGGCCGTTTCTCAATCTGACGATCCATGCATGTGGCGCGCAGCCGGCGGGACGGCAGCGATCAGTCCTTCGGCTTCCAGTCACCGAGGACCGCATTGACGAGGGCCAGCGCGGCGACGGCGGCGGTATCCGCGCGCATGATCCGCGGCCCAAGCGGGATCGCGGTAGTGAATGCCTTGTCCGTGAGCTCCTGCCGCTCCTGTGGATCGAACCCGCCTTCAGGGCCGATCAGCACCGCGACCGGTCCCGGTTCGAGCCCGCCGAGAATTGCCACAGGGTCGGCCTGTTCGGCGGCTTCGTCGCAAAAGATGATGCGCCGGTCGGGATCCCAGTTTTCGAGCAAGGTTGCAAGCCCGACAGGTTCGCGAACCTCCGGGATGGAAAGTATCCCGCATTGCTCGGCGGCTTCGATGACGTTGGCTCTCATCCGCTCCATATTTACGCGGTCGGCAACCGTGCGCCGTGTGAACACCGGTTGCAGCGAGGACGCGCCCATCTCGACGGCTTTCTGCACCATGTAGTCGAGCCTCGCCCGCTTCAGCGGCGCAAACAGGTAGACGAGGTCGGCCCCATCGTCCTGCGGCCGCACCAGTTCTTCGAGGATCAGCGTGCAGCGGCGTTTTGCGACATCCGCGAGCCGCGCCCGCCACTCGCCATCGCGGCCATTGAAGATCAATATCCGGTCTCCCGCCTTGAGCCGGAGGACGTTCAACAGGTAGTGAGCCTTGTCATCGCTGCACGCAACGTCCACACCCTCTGCAAGTGGGGAATCGATATGGAGCCGCTCGGCGTTGAAGTCGTGAATGGGCATGCTACCCGTGTTATCCAAGCCGGGATCAATTGCAAGAGGCTTGAGTGAGGTGATGGATACGTCGCCGCCAGACGGCAGAATATCGCCTGTAGGTCCCGCTGCTGATGATGGTGTGGTCGCCGATGCCGCGTGCGGCAATTGGGTCGACACCTACGCCCCGCGTCCGGTGCGGCCGTATCTGCGCCTCGCCCGTGCCGACCGGCCCATAGGCGTGTGGCTGCTGGTCTTTCCATGCTGGTGGTCGTTGCTTTTGGCCCTCATCGACACGGCCATGACGGCCGGGCCTCCTGTCGCTCCTGGTACCGCTGTCTGGTACGGCGTTCTTTTTGCGGTCGGTGCGTTGGTTATGCGTGGCGCCGGGTGCGCCTATAACGATTACGTCGACCGCGATTTCGACGCCAAGGTCGCCCGTACGCGCTCCCGGCCGATACCCTCAGGCCAGGTCAGCCCGAAAGCCGCGCTCGCGCTTGTTGTTGCCTTGTCGCTCGTCGGACTTGCTGTCCTGTTGCAGTTCAACGCCTTCGCGATCGGCCTTGGCATCGCTTCCTTGGCGCTCGTTGCCGTCTATCCCTTCATGAAGCGTTTCGCCTACTGGCCGCAGCTGGTCCTCGGCCTGACATTCAACTGGGGCGCGCTTGTTGGCTGGGCGGCGGTCCACGGTGAACTCTCCGCTGCCCCGGTGCTGCTATATGCCGGTTGCGTCGCCTGGACCATTGCCTACGACACGATCTACGCCCACCAGGACAAGGAAGACGATCTTTCCCTCGGTCTCAAGTCCACCGCGATACGCTTCGGCGAGCAAACGAATCGCTGGCTTGCAGGGCTGTATGGGCTGGCGCTGGTATTGTGGGGTACTGCGGTCTGGCTGGTCGGCGCCCCGCTGGCGACGTTCGTTGCGCTGGCGATGATTGCCGCACACTTCATTTGGCAGGTATCGACACTCGACAGTAATGATCCCGACAATTGCCTTGTCCGCTTCAAGTCAAATCGCTGGGTCGGCTGGCTGTTCGGCGCCGGCTTGCTCGCAGACGTCTTGTTGGCAATGGCACTGTGAGTACGGCCCTGCCCCGAAACGGCGAACGGCACGGGGAAAGGTTTTCCTCCGTGCCGTTGCCATCAGCCTGCCTGTCGACTTAACGGGCTGTCTTTTCGCAGCCAGACATCCATTATTACAGCCGATCGATTGTCCGAGCGTTAATCAAACCTGCCGTAGTCCACTTACGCGCGCGCCGAATTGGATCAATCGCCATAAATCCCTGAGCATCTTTGCAGGAACCGATCGCTGCCGGACCCAGCCGCGCGGCCGCAGGAGGCGTCGGCAGGCGCAAGAAACAACTCCGCACTTGCCCTGCGCCTGCGCCTCGTGCAGGTAATGCACTGCGCCGCAGCAATCGCGCGGCCCCCTCCAAAGTGGCGACAGGCAGGAAGGTGTCCGACATCATGAGCCAGGAAGTCGAAACCACCGGCAAGCAGCTACTTCATCTTGTTTTCGGCGGAGAACTCAAGGATCTCGGCAAGATTGAATTCAAGGATCTGCAGCATCTCGACATCGTCGGGATCTACCCGAATTATGCCGAGGCCCATAGCGCCTGGAAGTCTGCCGCCCAGCGCAGTGTCGATAATGCTCAGATGCGCTATTTCGTCGTGCATATGCACCGGCTGCTGGAGCCAGACGACCAGGACGACTGAACCTCTTTGACTCGATATTTGGACCAGCAGAACATCAACCAAGAGACGAGCGCGTAGTGAGCGACGACGCCACAAGAAACGCCGGAGCGTCCGGCAAAGACGGCGATAGCGCCTCCACGCAGCCCGCGGCAGCCGGTGCCGAGGCGGCTGCAATCAAGAAAAAACCGAAGGGGTCTGCCTTCGACGAGGCGTCACGAGAACTTCTTTGGCGGTTCATGCAGGACTGGGTTTTCCCGCGCTGGCGGGAACTCATCTGGGCGCTCGTCCTGATGACCTGCCTTGCCGCGGTAACCGGCGGCTACCCGATGATCATCAAGCTGTCGTTCGACACCTTGATGCAAAGCGCGGGTTCCAACCTCCTGGTCGTGCTCGGCGGCATCCTCTCCATCACGATGTTGCGCAGCGTCTTCCTCTACCTGCAGACGGTCACCACTCAGCGGATCGTCACCCGCATGGCCACCGACATGCAGAAGAAGGCGTTTACGCACTTGATTTCCGCCGACTTCGCGAGGCTGAGCCGCGAAACCCCGGGCCGGTTGCTGTCGCGTCTGACCAATGACATCAACTTCATCCAGACCGCGCTTCAGGCAAGTCTCAATACCGCCGTCCGCGATGTGCTGATGGTCATCGCGCTTGTTGCCTCGATGATCTATCTCGACCCGCTGATGAGCCTTTTCGTCCTTGGCGTCTATCCGGTCGCCGCGCTGCCGATCGCACTCATTTCCGAGCGCCTGCGCAAGGTGGCAAAGCAGACCCAGTCCGAGCTGGCCGACATGACATCGATGCTGTCGGAAAACCTCGGCGGGACACGGCTCATCAAGACGTTCCGCCTGGAGGACTACACTTCGCAGCGGATGCACGGCAGTTTCGAGGATGTGTTCCGGCTGAAGATGAAAGCGGTGCGCAACCGCGCCAAGCTCGATCCGATCCTCGAAGCCCTCGGCGGCCTTGCTGTCGCCGGCGTTATCGCCTTTGCCTACTGGCGGATCGCCAACGGCATATCGACGGTCGGCGATTTCATGGGCTTCGTGACCGCACTCCTGATGGCTGCCCAACCCATTCGGGCACTGGGAAATCTGACAGGCCGCGTCCAGGAAGGTCTGGCGGCCGCCGAAAGCCTTTATGGGCTGATCGACGAAGAGCCTGCCATCGTCGATCGTCCCGGCGCACGGCCGATTGCGATCACACATGGCACCATCCGGTTTGAAAACGTTTCTTTCGGCTACGAACAATCCGCCGACCGCGATGCGGTGATCGACTTCACACTCGACGTACCAGGCGGCAGCACCGTTGCCCTCGTCGGCCGCTCGGGTGCTGGAAAATCGACCATTATCAATCTGGTGCCGCGTCTTTTCGATGTAACCGGCGGCCGCATTCTCATCGACGGCCAGGACATTCGCGACGTGACGCTCGCATCCCTGCGCGGCTCGATAGCCCTGGTGAGCCAGGATGTGACGATGTTCGACGATTCGATCCGCGCCAACATCGAGCTCGGCCGCCTTGACGCGAGCGAAGACGAGATCATCGCCGCAGCCACCGCTGCCGCGGCCCACGAATTCATTCTCGAACAGCCGCAAGGCTACGACACCCGGATCGGCGCCAGCGGACTGCGCCTTTCCGGCGGGCAGCGCCAGCGGCTCGCCCTCGCCCGCGCGATCCTCAAGGATTCGCCGGTCCTGCTGCTCGACGAAGCGACCAGCGCCCTCGATACGCAATCCGAGCAGTTGGTGCAGGAAGCGTTGACGAACTTCACGGTAAACCGCACGACGCTTGTTATCGCGCACCGTCTTTCAACGATCCAGAATGCCGATCTGATCTGTGTCATGGAAGACGGCCGCCTCGTCGAGACTGGCCGCCATGCCGACCTGATCGCACGCAATGGCGCTTATGCGGGCCTCGCCCGTGGTACGGAATTCAGTCGCTCTGGCAGCGCCGATGACGAAGAAGTCAGCGAATCGAGGCAGGACGCATAGCTTTAATCGGTCACCAGGCCTACTCGCGCTGCAACACCGTTCCCACGAAGCGGGTGGCCCACCCATTCGCCTTGAAGGATTGTTCGATCTCCTCAGGATCGTAGCGCGTGTCCACCCAATCCATGAACGACATCGGCTCGATGGCATTGTCGGCGACGTAGCGGTCGAATACCGCATCGAGTATTCCCGTATCGGCCTGCCGGAAGTGCCCGAACCGCAGCGAAAGCTCGTTGCGCGCCTCTTCGATCGGCACACCCTCGCGAAAATGGCGGTAGAGCACGCTCATGATGCCAGCCCGGTCCGCACCCGACTTGCAGTGCATCAGCATCGGGTACTCGATGCGCTCGAACAGCGCCTTGGCCCGGTGAATCAATTCCGCCTCCGGAGCCGCCCGCGAGCGGACCTGGAAATTTATCAGGTTAAGCCCCAGCTCGCGGCACCTCTCTTCTTCCAGCCAGAAGCTGCCGCACATCCGTTCGCCACGCAGGTTGACGATGGTTTTCACCCCTTCGCGCTTCAACGCCGTGAAGTGGTGGGGAGCCGGCTGTGCACTGCGCCAGGCGTCGTCGTCTAGCGCATGTTTGTTGAGATAGATAAGCCGGAAAACGCCATGGTCAATCAATAGCATATCGAGATAGATCGCGGTCGGACCGAAGATCCGGCGCATCCATTGCGGACTGTGCTCGATCAGCCCGGTCCGCCAGGCCATGCTGACACGCTTCACCGCGCGCTTGTATCTCTTGGCCAGTCCCGCCATTCGGTCCCGATCACCTTGGGTTTTCGCCTGCGAATCTGTGCTGGCGCCGGATCGGCAACATCAGCACACAGAAGGCGGTGTCTCTCAATACGCCCCGCCTTCTGCATACATGCTAACAACGAACATTGCTAACCGGCGGGTATTATGCGGTATAGGAGTCGGCGGCAAGGGGGGCACGCCGATTCCTGACATGGAAAGGGAAAATGCCTGGCAATCCGCGCTACTGGCAAAAGTCCGCGGTAACCGGCGGAATACGAAGCTTTTCACCGGCTTCGGGGGGACCTGAAGGCATATCAATAGAACGTGAGGTTGCGCTCCGCGCCTGATTCTGAGCTCGCAGATGGCTGTCTCCAACTCCTCAAAAACGAAGCTGATGCGATTCGCCGGGGCCAATCTCGCGCGCCTGATCGGCTTCGTTGCGCGTACGAGCGCGCATCGATTCGATCCGCCCGATATGCAGGAGCGCTTCGAGAGGCTGAATCCGGCGATCTGCGCCTGCTGGCCCGGCCAGTTCATGATGCTTGCCACCTGCCGGCCGGAGAACCTTCGCTTCGCGGCCATGGTCGCCCGCCACGGCGATGCCGAGTTGATCGGCGAGGCCATGCAGCGGATCGGCGTCGAGTTGATTCGCGGGGCTGGCGCTGCGGGCCGGCGCAAGGACCGCGGTGGAGCCTACGCGCTGAAGGCATCGGTGACCGCCCTTAACAATGGCGCCAACATTGTCATCACCGCCGATGTCCCGCCGGGGCCGGCACGTCGCGCCGGCATTGGGATCATCACGCTGGCTCGGCTTTCGGGAAGGCCGATCCTGCCGCTCGCCGCTGCCACCTCGCGCTATCATGCCCTCAATACGTGGAGTCGGCTCACTCTCAATCTACCCTATTCGAAGCTCGGCTTTGCCATGGGCGAGCCGATCTACGTACCGCGTGAGGCCAGCGAAGCCGAACAGGAAGCGCTGCGGGCCGAACTGGAACGTTCGCTCAACGAGACCACGGCGCGCGCCTATCGGCTGGCGGGTGCCGATCCGCATCGGTCCACGCCGCCTGGAGCGCGCGATCCGGCAGCGCCGGCCATACCTGCCGGTCTCGGTCTGAAGAGCTATCGCGCAGCCACCCGCTCGCTTGAAATGCTTGCTCCCCTCGTGCTCGGCCACCGCGAGCGGCAGGGTAAGGAAAATCCCGCACGACGCTCCGAGCGATATGGAATATCGGCAAGGGATCGCCCGCCGGGAACGCTGATCTGGCTGCACGCGGCAAGCGTCGGCGAAACCAATGCCATTCTGCCTGTCATAGAAGGCATTAGAAAAAAGCGCCCGGACGTGAACTTTCTTTTGACGACGGGCACACGCACGTCGGCTCAGCTTGCGCTCGAACGCCTCGGCGACACCGCCATCCACCAGTTCGTTCCGCTCGACACGCCGAATTTCGCACGACGTTTCATTGCGCACTGGAAGCCCGATGCGGCGATTTTCACCGAATCCGAAATCTGGCCCAACCTGATCTTTGCAACATCGAGTAGCGGCGTTCCGCTGGCGCTGATCAATGGCCGCATGTCGAAACGCAGCTATCTTCGCTGGCGCAAGCGTCCCTCCGTTTCAGTTCCGTTATTCAACCGTTTCGATCTGGTCGTTGCCCAGAACACGTTGTTCGCCCGCTGGTTCAGCGAACTTGGCGCGCGACGAGTCGAGTTCGCCGGCAACCTGAAGATCGACGCCCCGCCGCTGCCGGTTGATTGGACGGCGTATGAAGAGCTCGTCGAGGCGGCGAGCGGCCGGCAGGGCTACATCGCCGCAAGCACCCACCCCGACGAAGACAAGATCGTCGCCGACGCGCACCGGCGCATCGCCAGCGTCTACAACGGCTTCTTGACCATCATCGCCCCGCGCCACCCTGAGCGCGGCACGGCGATTGCCGAGATGGCGAAAGCCAAGGGATTGCGTGTTGCCCAGCGATCTCTGCGCCAGATCCCGGAAGCCTCCACCGACGTTTACATCGCCGATACCATCGGCGAGCTCGGCACGCTTTACGCGTTGGCGCCGATGGCACTTATCGGCGGCTCGCTGGTCGACAAGGGTGGCCAGAACCCGGTCGAGGCGATCCGTCATGGCGTCGCGGTGTTGACGGGTCCCTACACCGGAAATTTCCAGGATATCTATGACAGGCTGCGCGCCGCCGGCGGCCTACGCGACGTCTCCAACGCAGACAATCTGGCAAAGTCCGTGATCGAGCTGCTGGCTGACGACGCTATTCTGTCGGGACTTCGCACCAAGGGCGCGGCAGCCGTTGAGGGGATGTCCGGCGCACTGGAAAAAACCGTTGATGCCCTGATCGCCTTGTTGCCGCCGCCAGCGCGCAGTTCCGAGGAGCTGGACCGTGCCTCTTGAGGAACCGTCCTGGTGGTACGCAGGCGCGGACAACGACGCACGCGTGCGTGCACTGAAACCCGTTTCGCGCATTTACGCCTGGGCTGCGCTGCGGCGGCTCCGCAACGCCAAGCCCTGCCACTCGCGACTGCCTGTGATCTGTGTTGGAAACTTCACCGCAGGCGGCACCGGCAAGACGCCGCTGTCCTTGCTGATCGCCCGGCTGTTGATCGAGCGCGGTGCGACGCCGGCATTCCTGACACGAGGATATTCGGGGAAGCGGACCGGTCCGCTGTGGGTCGATGCAAACCTTCATACCGCGCGCGATGTCGGCGACGAACCGTTGCTCCTTGCCGAGGTGGCCCCGACCATGCTTGCCCGCGACCGGCCGGCAGGTGCCCGAGCCATCGTCGACGACACGCGGTTCACCCACATTGTGATGGACGACGGATTGCAAAACCCGACGCTTGCAAAGTCGTTGACGATTGCCGTCGTTGACGGCACGCGCGGCATGGGCAACGGCGAGGTCATTCCCGCCGGCCCGCTGCGTGCCCCGCTCGATGTGCAGTTCGAACTTGCCGATGCGATCGTTGTCAACGGCGGCGGCGAAGATTCGAAAGTGCTGCGCGAATTGCGCGCGGTATTTCAAGGCCCGGTGCTTTCGGCCGCCGTTGTGCCGCAGCAGCACCCAGATGCACCGACACTGCACGGCGCGGCGGTGGTAGCCTATGCGGGGATCGGCAATCCGGCGCGCTTCATCGCATCATTGCAGAAAGCTGGCGCATTAGTTGCCGCCAGCCGGTTCTTCAAGGATCACCATCATTACAGCCAAACCGACGCCCGGGAACTGATCAAGCTGGCCGCCGCCAACGGTGCCCGCCTGGTGACCACGGCGAAGGATATGGTTCGGTTATCTGGTAATGATGCGGCGCTGGCCGAACTTCGGAAGCATTCGCAGCCCTTGCGCATAGCGATGCAACTAGAAGACCGCGATCTGCACAGGCTGTTGAGCCTGATCGAGACCGCGTCGCCGACGAACGGTTAATGCGAAAAACAAAAAAAAAGTGGCCTTAACGGCCCGCGCGGGCCTTGAGTTCGAGAAGGCGTCCATACGAAATTTCCGGCGTAGCGTAGGCCTCTTGATACTCGACGCTCCAGTAGCGCAATTCATCCAGGTTGATCGGTTTGCCGGTGACCGCACAACGCACGAAATCTCCCGCCGAGATGAGCTGGAACTCGCCGTCGAGGTAACGCACGGTCGCCTCGCCCTTCAGGCCGAAAAACGTCTCCAACCGATTCATCTGATTTCTTCCCCCTGACCATTCAGGCAGCTGAGAATACAACGCCGGCTATCTTGATGGCGCGTGAAGTCCAACGCGTCAAGCCGGTCGGCACGCCCTGGCCTCCGTGACGGTCGCCCCCCTGTGAGAAAGGCGGGCAGGGCGAGCTCAATTCCGCAGCAACATTAACAATAACGCTTCAAAGCAGCGTACCTTGATCCGGGTCGCGGCCCTTGCGGGTTGGTCGTCTGACTTCGCCATCTGACGTGAAGGAAGCCGGTCGGGTAGCCTGAGCCGTTTTCGCCTCGACCTTTGCAGGCCGGCCCGCCGCCGAAACCGGCCCCGCGGCGCCGCCAGAAGAACCCGTAACCTTGGCGTTGATGCGGCCATCGGAAAATTCGATTTCGAGGCCGGTGCCGGGCCCAAGCACTTCCGCCGAACGCACCATCGCCCCCCCGGCATCCCTGACAAGGGCGAACCCCCGCGCCAGCACATCGTGATGAGACAGGCTTTGCAGGAGCTTGCCGAGCGCCTGCAGCCGCTGGCGCTGGGCGGCATGGCTTGTCAGATAGGCTTGCCGGCCGCGCTGATCGAGTCCGGCCAGCCGTTCGCGCGCCTGCCGCAACTGGCCCTGCAGCGCCGACGGCCTGAGACGGCCAAGCGTACCTTCAAGGCGCACCCTGCGGCGGCTCGTCGTGCGCATCAGCGCCTGCCGGCCTCGGTTGTCGAACCCGGCCAGCGACTCGCGGCATCTGGAGAGGCGTGCCGACAATAACCCCGGCCCGAGCCGCGTGCTCACCCGCGTCAGACGCAGGCTCGACTTTGTGGTCGTGGCAAGTAGTCCCGCCCGCAGGCGATGCTCGCAGCGGTCGAGGCGCTGGCGTGGCTCGGCAAGCAGCGCGTCCCGTCTCGGCAAACCACGTGCAGCCGCCTTGAGCCGGTCGGCAACGCTTTCGAGTTTGCGGCGCAGGCTGATGCGCAGCCGGTCGGCGTTCTGCCCGAGCCGGTCGAGAAGTTCCGAATGTTTCGGCACCGCCCACTCGGCGGCTTTCGTCGGCGTCGGCGCACGGGCGTCGGCAACCAGATCGATCAGCGTCCAGTCGGTTTCATGCCCGACGGCGGCGATCAGCGGCAATTCGCTTTCGGCGGCCGCGCGAACCACGATCTCCTCGTTGAAGCCCCACAGGTCCTCGAGGCTGCCGCCGCCGCGCGCGACGATCAGCACGTCGGGGCGCGGCACCGCGCCATCGGGGGAAAGCGCGTTGAACCCACGGATCGCGGCGGCGACTTCGCCCGCGCACGACTCGCCTTGAACACGCACCGGCCAGACGATCACCCGCGTCGGGAAGCGCTCGTCGAACCCGTGCAGCATGTCGCGGATCACGGCGCCTGTCGGACTGGTGACGATGCCGACCACACGCGGCAGGAACGGCAGCGGCTTCTTGCGGTCTTCCTCGAACAGCCCTTCGGCGGCGAATTGTTTCTTGCGTTGTTCGAGGAGCGCCATCAGCGCGCCGAGGCCCGCAGGCTCCATCGACTCGATCACCAGCTGATATTTGCTCTGGCCTGGGAAGGTGGTGATACGCCCGGTTGCGATGACCTCGAGGCCCTGCTCTGGCTTGAAGCGCAGCCGGCTGGTGGTGCCTTTCCACATGACGCCCGCCAGCACGCTGCGCTCATCCTTCAAGTCCAGATAGAGGTGGCCGGAGGCGGGCCGCGAGATGCGCCCCATCTCACCGCGCACCCGCACGTGCTCGAAGCCCGTTTCGAGGCTCCGCTTGATTGCCCCGGAAAGCTCCGACACGGTGAATTCCGGCGCATTACCGCCGCCCACCTCGTTGTCCAAGGGTAATGATGGCGCCGAATTGGAATTTTCGCTCACGAATCAGTCCCGATTTGTTTCTTACCGCCAGAATGATACATCATCGCGCTGTGGCGGACTCGTGCCGCATCGCAAGGAAAAACGCTAAGTTTTGGAAACCTCCTCGATGAACGTCCTACTTATCGGCAGCGGCGGCCGCGAGCACGCCCTCGCCTGGGCCATCGCCGCAAGCCCGCGCCTGAAGACGCTCTTTTGCGCACCGGGCAACCCCGGCATCGCCGAGGTCGCAACATGCATCAATCTCGATGTTGCCGACCATGCCGCCGTGGTCGACTTCTGCCGGATCAATGGCGTTGAGTTGGTCGTCGTCGGCCCCGAGATTCCACTGGTCGCCGGACTTGCCGATGATCTGCGCGCAAACGGCCTACGGTGCTTCGGCCCTGGCCGCGAAGCAGCCCGGCTCGAAGGCTCGAAAGCCTTCACCAAGGATCTTTGCCGGGACGCCGACATCCCGACCGCAGCTTCGGCGACGTTTTATTCCGCCGGCGAGGCACTGGTCTACGCCGCAGATCATCCTCTTCCCATCGTCATCAAGGCCGACGGTCTTGCCGCCGGCAAGGGTGTTGCCATCGCCGAAACCCATGCGGATGCGGCCGCCTTCATCACCGAATGCTTCGAAGGCAAATTCGGTCGTGCCGGCGCCGCTGTCGTCATCGAGGAATTCTTGCGAGGCGAAGAAGCGAGTTTCTTCGTCCTCTGCGATGGCAAGGAGATCCTGCCACTTGCGACCGCGCAGGACCACAAGCGCGTCGGCGATGGCGACACCGGTCCCAACACCGGCGGCATGGGGGCTTATTCCCCCGCCCCGGTGATGACGGATGCACTCATCGCCCAAACCCTGGCTACGATCGTCAAACCGACGATTGCCGAATTGGCCCGCCGCGGCACGCCCTACCAGGGTGTGCTCTACGCCGGACTGATGATTTCCCCCGATGGTCCGAAGCTGATCGAGTACAACGTCCGCTTCGGCGATCCCGAAGCGCAGGTGCTGATGATGCGTGCCGACCGCGCCGCCGTCCTCGACGTGCTCGACCGCGCCGCTTCAGGAACTCTCGCCGGCGCCAAACTCGGCTGGAGTGATGACGTCGCCCTGACGGTGGTCATGGCCGCCGAGGGCTACCCGGGCACGCCGGTCAAGGGAACCGAGATCAAGGGCGTCGATGCTGCCTGCCAGGACGACAACGTAATCGTCTTCCACGCTGGCACATCGCGCGATGCCGAAGGCCGCCTGATTGCTGCCGGCGGCCGGGTCCTCAACGTCACCGCACGCGGGGCAAATGTGGCCGAAGCCAAGGCCCGAGCCTACGCTGCGATTTCCAGGATCGACTGGCCCCGGGGCTTCTGCCGCAGCGACATCGGCTGGCGCGCAATCGCCAGGGAGCAGGCTGGCGGATGATCCAAAAGGTGTCGCTGGAGAGGCTTATCTTCGATGACACCATAAAGCCGATATCGCCTGCTGAAATCCACCGATGAGCGACGAGACCACGGATGTTTCTCCGACGACCCGGCCGAACCGGCTGCAGGATGGCGGTGCGCTGACGCGCAAGCCGACCATCGGCCTTGCGCTGGGTGGCGGCGGCGCGCGCGGGCTGGCGCACATCCTGATGCTCGAAGTGCTCGATGAAATGGGGATCAGGCCGACGGTGATCGCCGGCACTTCGATCGGCGCGATCTTCGGTGCGGCCTATGCGTCCGGCTATTCGGCCGCGCAGATTCGTGCCCACACCGAAGAGCTGCTGCGCAGCCGCTTCGAGATCCTGCGCCAGTTCTTCATGGCCCGTCAGGAACCCCTGGGCCGGGTGTTGAACGTCCTCCAGTTGCGCTCCGCACTCCTTAACGCCGAGGCGCTGCTCGACCTCGTGATGCCGCCGCGCATCGCCAGGGACTTTACCGGTTTCGAAATCCCGCTGCGTGTCGTGGCCGCCGATTTTTACACCCAGGATCAGGTTGTCCTGACCACCGGATCGACGCATCGCGCGATAGCCGCCAGTATGGCCCTGCCGGCGTTGTTCGCACCGGTCATCAGCGAAGAAGTCGCGTTGATGGACGGCGGTCTCGTCAACCCGCTGCCCTTCGACGTCATCTCAGGGCAGGCCGATATCATCGTCGCGATCAATGTCTCGGGCGCCGGCAGGTTGCCCGAGGACCGCACACCGCCCAAGGCCATCGAGTCGCTTTTTGCCTCCTTGCAAATCCTCCAGCACACCATCGTTCGTGAAAAACTTCTGTCGCGGAAACCAGACGTTCTCATCGACGTCGATGTTGGGGCCTTCCACGTCCTCGACTTCCACAAGCTCGCCAAGGTGCTCAAGGCCGCCTCCCCGGCCAAACAGGAACTGCGCTTCAAACTGGAGCGAATTCTGTCCGCGGAGACGCTGGAGACGGATGATACGCCGCCTCCCGAACTCGAAGAACCCGAACCCTCCAAACGCGCCCGCCTCGCGCAACGTCTGTTGGGACAGTCGCGCTGACCACTAGTGTTCTGGATCAAACATTTGATTCCCGGGTGGAGGTCGTCAAATGTTTGTGAATCCAGAACACAATCAAAAGGTTGCCTAGTGTTCCGGGCTGACATTCAGGTTCCCGGCAGGGAAC
>Ga0180009_10004951_pt1 | contig 14467 bp, 15 predicted proteins | sample OS_PC_MetaG_FD_123537 | JGI IMG/M metagenome (GOLD analysis project Ga0180009, IMG submission 123537) | Groundwater microbial communities from the Aspo Hard Rock Laboratory (HRL) deep subsurface site, Sweden - OS_PC_MetaG | ecosystem: Environmental > Aquatic > Deep subsurface > Groundwater...
CCCATCTCTCACTTACCCCTCATTTCAAAATCACTAATCAAAGAAAAAAAGAAATTAATAATTTAATTGGAGTAATTAAAAACAAAAAATCTGATTATATTTTGGGGGCTGATCTTAACGTAGTTCCTGGTTCTTACACTATTAAACAATTAGAGAAATATCTAAAAAGCGCTGGACCAGATTATGGTGAAAACACTTTTGCCAACCAAGCCTTTGATTATCGAGGAATGTTTCAAGTAAAAGGCCTAGAAGAGAGATTAGATTATGTTTTTGCCACTGATGACATACGAGTAATAGGCGCTCAAGTTTTCCCAACAAAATATTCAGATCACCTGCCAATTTTAGTAGAAATTGAGCTTTAGTTTTTTTGGCCAGTGTTTTTGACCAGGCTGATAAATCCATCACACTTTATGTAAGCAAGTATTGCTAAAGTAGTCTTTGTGACTTGTCATCAAACTTTACAAAAATATTTTGGATTTGATAATTTTAGATCGGGACAGCTCGATATTATTAATTCAATTCTTGCCAAAAAAGATACCCTGGCTATTCTTCCTACTGGTGGCGGCAAGTCACTTTGTTTTCAGATTCCAGGCTTGATGCTTGCAGGAACTACTTTAGTTATTTCACCTTTAATTTCTTTGATGAAAGATCAGGTTGATACTTTACTTAAAAAAAACATAGCTGCCGCTTACATCAATAGCTCTTTAGATCTAAAAGAAATTAAAGATCGCCTATATCAACTCTCACAACAAAAATATAAATTTATTTATTTAGCCCCAGAACGACTACTGACAGCTCAATTCATTAAAGTTTGCAAGCAAATTAAAATTCCCCTGATTGCAATTGATGAGGCCCATTGCATCTCGATGTGGGGCCATGATTTTCGGCCTGAGTATACTCAGATTAACCAGTTGATCAATCAGCTACCAATTCGTCCAACTATTACTGCTTTTACTGCCACTGCGACTTTAATAGTCAGACAAGACATTGTCGACAGCTTAAAACTAAGCCAACCCCAGATATTTCTTAACAGTTTTAGGAGAGATAATCTTTCATTTCATGCTACTACCTGCTTAGATAATTTTTCTCAAGAGTTAGCCTTATTTATTATTTTAAAAAAACACTACCATCAACCTGGAATCATTTACACTACTACCCAAAAAAAAGCTGAATACGTTGCCGCACTCATCACGCATTATTGGGGAGAGACTTTTCCTATCAAGGCCTATCATGCTGGTTTAGACAATAATTCTCGCGCAACTATTCAAGAACAATTTTTATGTAACAAGCTCCAAATCATCACCGCCACCAATGCCTTTGGGATGGGCGTAGATAAACCCAATGTCAGATGGGTCATTCACTATCAACTCCCGGGAAATTTAGAAAATTATTACCAAGAGGCAGGCCGAGCTGGACGAGACCGTCAGCGTGCTGATTGTTATTTATTATTTAATTATGCTGATATTGAAATTCAAAAAATGTTTATCAACCAATCTCACCCTGATAAAAACGACCTCCTGCGAGCTTCACAAGTAAATCAACTTCGACAAATGGCTGGCTATGCTCAAAGCCAGATCTGCCGACAGCAATTTATCTTAAATTATTTTGATGAAAAAACTAATGGCTGTGAACAGTGCGATGTCTGTCAAAATACCCAACTCAAACTAACTACTGCCGATCAAGAGTATTATCAATTTCTCTCAAGTATCAATCACTGCTTTCAAGCTCAAGTTTTTACCCCCAAGCTAATCCAACTGCTGTCAATTCATCGGCCTCAAACTCAAATAGATTTTCTTAAAATTCCAGGTATTGGCCCTGGCTGGGTAGAAAAGTGGTATAATTTAGTGTCTAAAATACTCGAGGAGAAAAACATTTATGTCCATGACACTAAAACAACTTACAGCTGAATACCAAAAAATTGCTGATTTTATTAATCAACATTGGCCTCTTAAAAATAAAGAACAACGCATTTTTGCTCGCACTATGAAGGTAGTTGAAGAACTAGGAGAGCTGGCTGATGAAATCCTCACCAGCATGAATCTTCAGCGAAAGTCAAAAATTGCTAAATTTAGTCAAGAAAATGTGGAGGATGAGTTGGCTGACGTGATGGCTTCCATCATTCTATTAGCTAGCGAATTAAAAATTGATTTAGATAAAATTATGAAAAAGAAAATTCAATATACTCGAGAAAGATTTGAGATTAATTAAGACTCATAAATTGATACAGCTCTCCATCATCAAACCCCTTTTTCCGATAATATTCTCTCGTACCAATGGCTGAAATGACAGCAAGCTTTTTATAACCGATTTTTGTCGCAATCTCTTTAGCCAATTGAATTAATTTGGTACCAAGGCCCAAATGCTGTGGGCGTTGCCTACCTCTTTTGCCAATTTTGACTGCTTGCCCATAAACGTGAATTTCCCGAATTACAGCACTCTCTCTCAATTCTTTAATAAACGGTTTTTCTTTGGGCAAACTTAATCGCAAAAAAGCAACAATGCTGTCAGGCTGATTAGGCTGAGGCACCACAAACTGCAAAAACCTTTCTTCACCCACGCTGGTTTGATACACCACTTCAGTTAATTGAACCAATGCTTCATCAAACTTTTGGTGGCGTATTTCACGAGCTCGGATGTCGTACATTTGTTTTCCAAGACTATCTAGGTGTTGCGAAACAATCTGACGAAAGTTAGTTTTTTTATTACCTTCGACAATATCTGTGGAAGGAATATCTCTCACGACTCTAGTTAAACGACAATACTCTGGAATATGGGTTAGAGCATGGCTTAAAACCTCTAATAATTCATCTTGGGTATAAGGTTGCCATCGCCCATCGCGATAATATTGCATTAACTCTGCGCTAGAAAGTAAAGAACAGGGATAAATCTTGAGTTCATCGGGTCTAAAATCTGGATCACTAAATAATTTGTCAAAGTCTCTTTTATCATGCTCGACATTAGAACCATAAAGGTTGGCCATCCAGTGAGCGTGGATCTTAAATCCAGCCAGTCGCAATAGTTTCACAGCTCTTCTAGTTGCGGCCACATCATGACCGCGATGATTTTTTTCTAAAACCCTGTCACTAAGACTCTGAAATCCAATCTGGGCTTTAGTAGCTCCTAAGCGGCGAATTCTGATTACCTCTGCTTGTGAAATATTATCTGGTCTCGTCTCAATCACCAAACCCACACAACGCAAATATGCAGTTTCATTACTTTTTTGTTGTTCTTTTAGTTCGCTCCAACTTGCTGTTTGAAACTGATCAAACCCCCCTAGTTTTTCCGGAGCAGTATAAATTTCTGAAACAACTTGGTTGTAGATTTTTTCTAAACTCTTACCATCAATTTCTTTCTCATATAAATCCCGCTTATTCTCTTCAGGATTATTGCTTAAAGGGTGAGCTTTCATCTTGTTTAATTTTTGGCCCATCTGCTCATAGCGCTTAAGCACTGTGTCACAGCTACCCTTAGCTCCATATTCATTCAAGGCTCTGAAACACTCTTTAATAAACCAGATTTGATAAAGCTGGGGATAGTGAGACCAGGTTCCACCCAAAATAATCAACTCAACTTTATCAATGTTGTGACCAATCTCATCTAAAGCCTTGAGCCGGTTGTAGGTTTGCAAATAAGGATCAAAATAATTTCTCTCCGCCCGCTGTGCTCCTGGCTCATTAGCGAGATAGCTTTTAGGCATTCTAATATCACTTGGGCAGAAAATACATTTCCCAGGACAGGGAAATGGTTTAGTTAAAACTGTAACCGGGGTAACTCCAGAGCTAGTTCTAATGGGTTTTTTCCTTAAATAACGCATAATCGCGGATTGTTGCTTTTTTAACCCACAAGTACCAGCTAACTGCCGATAGGCGGTCACTAACTCATATTTAGTGAATAATTCTCCTGGGGATTTAGAATATTTTTTGACAATTCTAGCCAGTTTCTTATTATCCAAATCATCAACTGCTTCTAGTTCTTTAAACAATGAAACTAATCGCCCCTGAGACTCTTGACTAAGTAGATGGTATGATGTCATTAGACGTATATTATATACGTTTTTTCATGAACAAAATTTTTATCCGTCAACTAAATCGCTTGAATCAGCAATTCTATCAACGGGTAGCAACTTCATTTAGTGATTCTAGGAGTTACTATTGGCAGGGCTGGAATAAACTTGTCCCTTACCTGAAAGAATTATCAAAGGATCGTCGTCGCCACATCACTGTGTTAGACATTGGTTGCGGCAACGGACGTTTTGGCTCATTTTTAGCACAACAACTACAGGAAATTAAAATTAAATATATCGGCATTGACAATAGCGAAGAGCTTCTTAAAATTGCCCATTCACAGTCACTTTCTCAAAACATTAACTTTGAATTCATTAAGCTCGACATCATTGAGGCGTTATTAGATGGATCATTAGAAAAAAAACTTCAATCGCTTTCTCCTCATTTCATTATGGCCTTGGGAATGGTGCACCACATCCCAAGTTTCAAGCTTCGCCAAAACTTTCTCTCTCAACTAGCTCATGTTTTATCTCAACCAGGATATTTGGCTTTTACCACCTGGAACTTTTTAGATACCAAAAGATTCCAAAAAAAGATTGTCAACCCAAACCAAGTTAACATAGACCCACAAAAATTAGAAAAACATGATGTTATTTTAGACTGGAAGCGCGGTGAGACTGCGTATCGCTATTGTCATTATGCTGATCACGAAGAACTTCAAACTCTCATCCAAGCTGCACAACTAGAACAAGTTTCCCAGTTTAAAGCCGATAGCAAAAGCGGTAAACTTAATACCTATACAATACTAAAAAAATAACCATATGAAAAAAACTTTTATCTCTCTACTACTTGTGATACTTCCCTTCATAGGTTTGTTTGATGCTGGCTATGTCACTTATGAAGTTTTTAGCGGTAGAGTTCCAGTTTGCCGACCGCCTTTCCAATGCGCCACGGTGTTAGAAAATCAGTGGGCTTATATCGCTGGCCTACCGCTTTCTTTTTACGGATTTATTTTTTATGCCATTGTTTTTTCGTTAGCAGTTATGAATTTTTTAGAAATTAAACAAAAGAGGATAAAAGATGTCCGAGGAACTCTACGCAAACTAGCAACTTTTGGTTTCTTATTTGCAATCTATGTATTATTTTTAATGGCTTTTGTGATTAAAGCCTGGTGTTTGTGGTGCTTAATTTCCGCCATCATTCTCACCATATTTTTTATCACTAGTAGATCCTTAACTATAGCCAAAGAATCACCAACTAAAGAAGACCTCTAGTCTCTTGAGATATTTCTTGGTAAAATAGTGATTCTTCATGCCCCGTCGTCTAATGGCAGGACAGTGGCCTTTGAAGCCATTAATCTTGGTTCGAGTCCGAGCGGGGCATCAGTTCACGGAGAATGTTGCTTAAAAAACCTGCCTCTATATTTAGCCTCACCCCTTGTTTCTTCAAAAATAATCTGACAAATTGGAATTCCTACCTGAATTTCTAGCGACATCGGACCAGCATTAGTCATCTCTAGAACCTGTTGACCTTCTGTGCCAGGATGAATAAAGTTGGCGGTGATATGTACTAGCAAACCCACTCTAGCCAAAGTACTGCGTCCCTGAATCCAACCACAGATGTTATTGGGTAAAACCAACGATTCAACGGTGATCCCATGAACCGACTCTCCTGGTAAAAGGGTGATGCTTTTCTCAACTTCAATTTTTTTGGTTACCTTGAGGTAATCAACCTTTTCCCCCACAATAAAACTGCCGTTAATTTTTTTAAAAATTCTAAATGTATTTCCTAAATGAAAATCAATTGAAGCTGGGCCCACCTTACTTTCATCGTAAGGATCAATCTTGATCTTTCCTGATTTAATGTGGTTAATAATTTCTTGTTTGGCTAAAACTGCCATAGGTCAAGATAGAATAGCATTTTTTTATCTGGTAGAAAAGAGGTGGAGGGTATAAAGTAAAATGTAAACATGCTTTTATCCAGTATCCAACTAATTTTTTTAGTTCTTTTCATTCGTCAAATTGCCATTGTTTTAATTTCCTGGTGGACGGGTACTCAATCAGATGTGCCTTTTCAATCCACTAAAAAATCAGTTCTTAAAAAATTAGTTAAATATTTAAACATTTCTCCAGACCAAAAAATTTATGATTTAGGGAGCGGGAGTGGGCGGGTGGCATTTTTCTTAGCTAAAAATACTCCGGCGAAAATTACAGGGGTAGAGAAGAACCAGCCTCTTTATTTGATTTCAAAATTCAAAAAATTATTTCACCCTCATCTTAGAATAAACTTCATTAATCAAGATCTATTTAAATTTAATTTATCAGATGCAGATGTTATCTACACCTATTTTTCCCCTCATGCCTACAAAAAAGCTCAAAACAAATTTGAGCAAGAGACAAAATCATCAGCGATTTTAATTGGCTGGAGATATCCATTTATAAGTTCTAAATTCAGATTGATACAAAAGATTGAGGATCAGCACACCATGTACATCTATCAAAAACAACGTTAAACTGATATTTATATGTCAAATTCTCAAACTTTTTTGACTCTTTTTAATCAAATCGAGCAATTCTTAACCCAGCTCAACGACGCAACCGAGCACTATGGCTTTCGCCGATTAGTAGAAAACCTAAGTAAAACTAATGGATTGGTAGAAAATTACAAACTTGATCTTGTTGATTACTTAGAGTTAAGAAACGCCATTGTGCATAAATCTTCAGGTGAACCAATTGCCGAACCTCACCCAGAAGTAATTGAAAAAATGCAACAAATTTATCAAATGTTAACTCATCCTCCGCGAGCCACTAGCATCGCTGCCTTCCCGGTTTATACCTGTACTACTAAAACGCCAATTTCAGAAGCAATCAAAAAAATGAATACCAACTTTTATACCTCGATTCCAGTTTATCATGATGAACAATTTGTGGGAGTATTTTCCGATCACTCGTTAACAAAATGGTTAGACCATATCGACAAACCTCTCAGTCTTTCAAACATAATTATTGGTCAGGTTCAAAAGTATTTTGATCAGCCTGATGATAAATTTAACAGCTATCGTTTTATGCCAGAAGCAACTGACGTATTTACTATTAGACAAGCCTTTATTGCTTTTACTAAAGAAAAAAGGCGTCTTGGAGCTATCTTTCTAACCAAAACTGGCCATAAGAGTGAGCCCATTGATGGTATAATCACCGCCTGGGATTTACCCAAGATCGCCTAATTTTAGTTACTATTAATGCAAGAAGACTTACCAGCTCTAAATGATCATGAATTCCATGATGCTGAACTAGCTAAAGATAACCCAATTAGCGACCGCCGTGACAGCGATTTTTCACTAAAAATAAGGAAAATTCAAGAACTTGCCCAAGAGTTTAATCTAAAACCCGATCCTGAAGAACTAGAAAATGACCCCCACTTCTGGTTTTTAATCTTACTTATATTTGACTCTAGAAGAGAAGTAGTTTTAAAAATTTTTGAAGAATTTAAGATATCGAATCAAATTGGCGATGCCACGGTAATAGAAAAAGTGGTTCAAAAAATAGCCTTAGAATCTGCTATGGAGATAACCAAGGCTGGAGATATAGATAAATTAACAGGAGCTTGGACAAGAGGAAGTTTGCTTGGAAGAATTGAATTTTTTCAGATGTTTACTAAAGAGATGTCTCTAGATTCAGAATATATCCTACTTCTTTACTTTATTGATATTGACCACTTTAAAACAATCAATGATGCCCGCGGTCACTCAGTCGGAGATGAAGTTTTAAAAAGACTAATAGCAGTAGTTAAAAAATACATCAGAGACGAAGATGCAATTTTCCGTTACGGAGGAGAAGAATTTTGTGTACTGCAATTTGTTAACAAACATAATTTAAAAAAAGCTGCAACAGAAAGAGGAATAACCGTCCAAGAACTTATCAAGCAAATGGTAGAAGACTTCCGCCTATCAATCCGACAAGGGCTGGCTTTCCGTTTTGGCAGTGAAAGCAAGGAGACTCAATTAACCATATCTTTGGGCGCAATCCAAATAGACCCGGATGAGGATGGTGCTGGAGCAGTCAACCGAGCTGATGGCCTAATGTATGTTGCTAAAAAAACTGGTCGAGATAGAAGCTTTACCCAATGGGATAAAATTTCCTCAAGGGTTAAATTATGGTTAATAATTAAAAAAACCTTAAATGGAAATAATAAATGGTGACCGTTTTTGAACGGTGTCACGGTGTCTCCCAAATGAGCGGAAGACGGGACTCGAACCCGCGACCTTCTCCTTGGCAAGGAGACGCTCTAGCCAACTGAGCTACTTCCGCGATTTAGAATTCCTATTGTACACAGAGTACCAAAATTTGTGAACACTAACAAAAAATTGTGCCAAGCTGAGGAGTCGAACCTCAATCTCATGTTTTTCAGACACGCGCCGTGACCACCTTGGCTAGCTTGGCTTGAGCTTATATTTTACCGTGGTTGCTGAGGGGCTTGAACCCCCGACCTCTTCGATGTAAACGAAGCGCTCTAGCCAACTGAGCTAAGCAACCTCTATTTCACTGCAATCTATTATTTTACCGTTATTTTACCGTGCCCAGGAGAGGACTTGAACCTCCATGGATTACTCCATACGCACCTCAAGCGTACGCGTCTGCCGGTTTCGCCACCTGGGCTAAATTTTTAACTATCTCGAAGTGCCGAAGAGAGGACTTGAACCTCCATGAGCTTGCGCTCACACGTACCTGAAACGTGCGCGTCTGCCAATTCCGCCACTTCGGCTTGTCAAGACTTTGTGACAATCACAAAGTTTTTTAGAGAATCTATTGTATCAGAAACACTTTCATTTGTGATCTCATCTGGAGAAATATCACAATGAACAAAAATTTGTTGTTCTATTTGTTGACAATATTGATATAGCTTTTCCCATGGTTCGTACTCAAGATCGTCATGGTGATTAGTACGATATCTTGCAGCTAAATCATAAAGACGAGTCTTCTGTGATGTCACTCCCTGCGGACTAACACGATTATCAGCATATTCGCAAATTTTTTTTCCAAAATCTGAATTTAAATAATTCTCTCGAGCATAAGTTAAATTAATCGCCGCCACATATTCATGAACTTGAGGTGATACCGCCAATTCGTCAAGAATCATTAGTGTGGCCAAATGTTCATTGGAACCATATTTTTTTAAATATCTATTCTGAATATTTTGCCAATAAACCAACCCTTTAGGTTTGAGATATTGAGGATATTTAGTGAGATCGAATTTAATAATATTACCCATATCGTGTAATAAACAGGCAGAAATAATAAGAGATTTATTAACTGGTGGCCCAGTAAAACCATCACATATTTGAGCAGCTACTCCGGCTACCCTACGCATATGAAGTTGTAACTCAGGCAAAATATTATAGTCTTGATAAAGATCACTAATTTTCATCTTGTAGATATTGGATATTCGTTTACTTAAGTAGAGCTAAATACCTGTCAATGCGCTTAAATTTATGACAAAAAGCCTTAATAATAATATCCCGAGAATCCTCAATATCATAATAAGTAGTGTTAATAGTTAAATCGTAAGCATTGCCTTTATTCATACTTTTTCTAAAATACTGTTTTACAAAATCATGACGTTCTTTATCAACTTCAGCAATCCTATCCACAGCCTGCTGGTGAGTATAGCCCTCGTAGTCAATTGAGCGTTGAACCCTAACTTGGTAGGGGGCGGTAATTCGCACATGTAATCCGTTAGCAAAGGGGGTGATGAAGTTTCCACCACGACCCAAAATGACACAGTGCCCTTGATGGGCATAGATTAAAACAACTCTGACTAATTCTTGGATATATTTGAGATCATCAACATAATCTACATTTAATAGTGAGTGGACGATATCATCAATGGCGCTGCGACTTTTTTCATCTACTGCCTGAATAACTTCCTTACGCTTTTGAGTTGATTTAGCAATCTCACTAATAATCTGTTTGTCTACAAACGTAAAACTTAATTTTTCCGCCACCAACTTAGCAATTGGCTTCCCTCCGCTTCCGGGCTCACGAGAAATAGTTATGAATGGTTTGGAAAAAGCCTGCTTTGAGCTAGCATCAAAAGGAAGATAAAAACTGTCCCTAAGTTTCAGGCTATTGATGATTTTGTTGATGAGAGGATAGTAGTGGATCCCCATTTGCAGACATTATACACTGTATTTCTAATCAAGAATGGTATAATTTTATCTCGATGTTAAAGCGCCAGTAGCTCAGCGGATTAGAGCGTCTGTCTTCGGAACAGAAAGTCGGGGGTTCGAGTCCCTCCTGGCGCACTAGCATGCGAACGATAAAATTAGGGCCAGTAGCTCAATTGGTTAGAGCACCTGCCTCTTAAGCAGGTTGTTCTGGGTTCGAGTCCCAGCTGGCTCACATTAGATCTGGTATACTTGTTTAACTACATGAAAAAACTTTTTTTTGCTTATGCTTGGTTGTTACTCACTGTCGGTATCATGATGACTGGCATTGCAGGTTATTATTTTTATCCCTTATCTAAAAAATCAGCGGCTCAACCTCCAGCCAATGAAGAGGAAATGATGAGGGTGACTACTATCCTTAATGATCAGACTTCAAATAAGCAACTAATGGGAGCCACAACTATCGTTGAAACCAATGATGCCAGGGCTGAGTTGGTGGCACGCTTTTTAGAAAGATACAAATCTCCACTCCAACCCTATTCATACTACGGCCAGCTTTTTGTAAAGTTGGCTGATCAAAATAATTTTGATTTTCGGCTCTTACCCTCAATTGCCATGCAAGAAAGCAATCTGTGCAAAAATATTCCCCCTGACTCTTATAATTGCTTGGGCTTTGGAATTCACGAAAGAGGGACATTAACTTTTGAAAATTTTGATGCTAACTTTGAGCGAGCCGCACGCGAATTAAAAATGTATTATATTGATAAAGGCCTAACTACTCCCCAGCAAATCATGACCAAATACACGCCCAGTAGTGACGGGAGTTGGGCTGACAGTGTCAATCAGTGGATGACAGAAATGCGCTATAATGACCGTGAGCTTGGACGACAGATTGATCACGACAACAACGTCCTTGAATTTGTTCAAGAAAAATAATTCCCTCAGGTAATTTAATTAATTGAATTGATATAATTTGATTACTATTGACTATCTTATAGTATTTGATATGATAAAGTTATCTCAGTAGGTGTCCCTCACCGGGGATGACGTACTGAGCATTAAGAGCCCCGCTTCCGTAGTATGCGGGGTTTTTTATTATCAACTTTTGTGAAAGTGCCACGGGTGGGACTCGAACCCACACGCCTTGCGGCACACGGTTCTAAGCCGTGCTTGTCTGCCAGTTTCAACACCGTGGCTAATGCTTTGTTAAAGATATATTGTACCTCATCTGCCAATTAGATAAGATAGATGCATATCAATTGACACCATAAAATCTGCTCTCAATTTTTAATGATTACTTATACCCATAAAACACATCCTCGTTCAAGATCGATTAAGATTCGTATTGGACCAAATGGTGAAATAGTAGTGGTAACTCCTCAGTTTGTATCCAAAAGAAAAATTGATAAATTTGTCATTCAAAGTGAATTCTGGATTAATCAGCAACTGACAAAACTAACCCATATGCAGAGTTTTGGTGAAACAAAAAACCAACTCATGGTTTTTGGAGAAAAATATCAAAAAGAGATTATCTTTAACTCCAATAGCAAGATAGGTATAAAAATTCACCAACATAAAGCCATCATCAATCCCATTGAAAACTCGGTAGAAAAAATCACTAGCGAAGTAACCAGATTTCTCAAATCTACCGCAGAGCGCTATATTATTCCCCGCACCAATCAACTCGCAAAAAAAATGAGCCTAGAGTTTAATCACATTACACTACGACAACAAAAAACCAGATGGGGAAGTTGCAGTAGCCAAAAAAATTTAAACTTTAATTGGCGCCTGGTTCATTGCTCCCCAAATATTATTGATTACGTCATAATTCATGAATTATCTCACCTCAAATACATGAATCACTCAAAAAAATTTTGGGAGATGGTGGAAATTTATGATTCAGAATACCCAAAACATCGAGGGTGGTTAAAACGACATGGTTTAACACTTGGCTAATGTGGTAACAGCCAAACTGCAATCAATCTTTATCCTATCTTAACTTTACTAACCACATGATTCATTAGAGCGCCTTGAACTAAATCAAGAGCTAATCCCAGCACCACTGCCACTACCCAAGAAGTTATCCCCATGCCCACTATTCCAGCAAACCGGCCTACTAACCAGACTGAGCCTGTGTTAACTACCCAATACAGTAATAACCAATGAGTGCTGGTGAGATTAATATTTTTTTGATTAGCCAAATACTCGACTACTGGCATCACGCCCACTGCTATAAAAGACACCACCGTCATGGCATAAAATGCTCCGGCAACAGGAGAGAGTAAATGATGACCCAGAACTATCATTTTGGGGAAAAAAAGATTGGCTAACAAAACCAATAGTGTGCTACCCAAAATAAAGGAAACTAAAGCCGCACTTAATTGAATAAAGTTCATTACCATATGGTCAAGATTGATGTTTTTTTGTATTTTTTTTGCCATATGTTCCTTTCTGATAAAACTACGTACTAACTATTCAAAGCATAGCACGAACTCTGTTATCATATCTATAATGATCTCAGTCTTGCATGGAGAAAATACTGTTTCTTCCAGAAATAAACTAGTGGAGTTAATTACTCTGGCTAAAGATAGAAATAAAACCATCGAACGGCTAGATGCCAAAAACCTGAATCTTGGGCTACTAGAAAGTAAGCTCATCAAGCAAGATCTATTTGGCACAGAAATTATAGTAGTGATTGAAGATTTGCATTCTTTACCTAGATCAAAAAATAGAACCTCATTAATTGAACTAGTTAGCAAAAGCCAAGTTGACGTAATTCTTTGGGAAAAAAGAACACTTACTCCTGCGATGCGCAAAAAGTTTCCTCATGCCGACATATTTGAATTTAAACTCAGCAGTGCTTTGTTTACTTGGCTTGATACTCTTTGCGGCGATGGAAAAAATACTAAAAAACAACTCTTAGCTTTCCATAAAACCCTAGCAACAGAAGACCCACATTTATGTTTTATGATGTTCACCAGACAAGTGAGAATGCTCATCCAAATTCAAGATGGAGGAGTAATTAACGGCCCGCCCTGGATGAAAAATAAATTAAGAAAACAAAGTCAAACTTTTAACCTCAATCAGCTTTTAACTATTCACTCACAGCTCCTGGCCATGGATCTCAAACAAAAAACATCAACCAATACTTTAGAACTCGACCAAGAACTTGATCTTTTAATCATGTCCTTGTAGAGTGGGGGTGCGCCGCATCATCTATCTTTCATTGATGCCTTTTTATTCAAAAATAAACTTGAAAGGGAAATTATGTATAAGATTGTCAATAACATTAATCCTCATATTTTTCGTGGCTATGACATCAGGGGCGTAATGGGAGACGATCTTAATGAAGATGTTTACTATACTCTGGGTAGAGCATATGCCACTTTTCTTGGTCAAAGACGGATTAAAGAAGCGGTGGTAGGACATGATAATCGCCATAACTGCGCGGAATACTCTAAAGCCTACATTACTGGCCTCAATGATGGTGGTATTAACACTATCTTTATCGGTTACTCGTTAAGTCAAATTGTTTACTTTTCTTCTTATGTCTTTTTAACCAAAGGCAGCACAATGATTACGGCCTCTCACAATCCTCAAGATTACAACGGTTTAAAAATCGGAGTTGGGTACTCTGACACCATGATTACAGAAGAAATTGTGCAAATGAGAGAATTAGTTGAGAAAGGACAATTTTCCGAACCAGAAACAAAAGGTACAAATCGAGACTATGATCTTTTCCCAGAATACAAAAAGGATTTATTAAAACATTTCGATCTGAAGAAAAAATGGAAGATTGTGGTTGATGCTTGCAATACCACTTCTGGGATGTTTTACCCAGAAATTTTCCGCGAAGTTGACTGTGAAGTCATTGAACAAAATACCCAGCTAGATAGCAATTTCCCTTTAGGAGCTCCGGATCCGACTGAATCTGGAGTTTTAGAACGCCTTTCTAAAACTGTTAAAAAAGAACGTGCCGACATTGGTTTTGCCTATGATGCTGATGGCGACCGAATGGCGGTAGTGGATGAAAAAGGTCAGGTTTTATGGATGGATACTATTGTGGCTATTTTTGCTAAAGATGTGCTGGATTTTATTCCTGGGGCTCCAATTGTATTCAATACCCTCTGCTCCAAGCAGGTTGATGATACAATCCGCCAAGCAGGTGGGAGGCCCATAATGTGGCTGACTGGCCACTCATTTATCAAAGCTAAGGTTAAAGAAGAACGATCTCCTTTTGGCGGCGAGCTTTCTGGCCATATCTTTTTTATGGATAACTTTTTTGGCCATGATGACGGAG
>Ga0180009_10004952_pt1 | contig 14463 bp, 12 predicted proteins | sample OS_PC_MetaG_FD_123537 | JGI IMG/M metagenome (GOLD analysis project Ga0180009, IMG submission 123537) | Groundwater microbial communities from the Aspo Hard Rock Laboratory (HRL) deep subsurface site, Sweden - OS_PC_MetaG | ecosystem: Environmental > Aquatic > Deep subsurface > Groundwater...
CGTGGAGGTCTCTTTCAAAAGCCGCCTAACCCTCCCTCATTCCATGGGACGGCCTTCGACCCGAGCTCAGGCCGAGGGTCAGATTAGTGTTGAAATTCTTCCCGGGATAGCCCCAGAGGACGTTCTCATTTGCCCCCGACATCTTCTCTGCCTTTTCCATAGCTTTATTAAATGCTTGAGGGCGTTCCACGAGCATCGGAAGTATTTTTATGAGGCGGCTTTTGAAAGAGACCTCCACGCCGGACTTGAATGACTTTCAAAGACCTAAAATGTTACAAGTTTTCCAACATTCGATTCAAAATCCATTCAGGTGAGATAAGATGAGATATGATAGGATGAAAATCTCTTATGAATTTGGATCTCGGTTGACCCAGCTTGGGAAAAGACTTTTACTTATTTATGGGATAATATATGTGCTTGAACTCCTTTTTGCGCACTGGTTTAAAATTCCCATTGTTTCACTACTGGTTCTATATCCTTACAAACATCCGTATTTCCATGTCTGGCAGCTCTTTTCCCACCCTTTTATCCACGATCCCCGTTCGCCATTTAGCTTTCTGATCAGCTGTATTGTTTTCTATTTCTTTGTTGGACCTGTGGAAAACTATTTCGGTAAAAAAAGATTTTTGATATTTTTTTATACATCGGCCCTTGGCGGACTACTATGTGGACTGGCCTTCAGCAGCGTCTCCGGATTCAATGCCCCATTCTCCGGGATGCTGCCCAGTCTTCTATCCTTAATTGTCATTTTCGGTTTTTTAAGCCCTGAGGCCACCATTCTTCTTATGTTTGTTTTGCCTATAAAAGCTAAGTATTTAAGCTATGGTACAATTATCGTTACATTCTTGACCTTTCTTGCAAAGGCTAATCCTCAAGGTGCCTACCATCTTGGAGGGATCCTTTTTGGTTATCTTTATTTTAAAGGATTCACGAACCTTGTTGATCTTGATCTCCTCTATCAGAGATATCTCCAATGGCAGCTAAAAAGGAAACGATCTCGCTTTACGGTTATCGACGGCAACAAAGGGAAAGGGGATGAAGATAGGCCCACATATCACTAAGTGCATTCACTGCAATCACTTCTCCTGCTTGATGTATTCCACCAGTCCTCCTGCCTGAATGATCTTTCCCATAAAATCCGGCATCGGTTTGGCTAAGAACTGCTTTTCATTGGATCTGTTTACTACCTCCCCTGTACTCAGATCCACAGATATCTCATCACCATCCTCTATGGAATCCACTGCTTCTTCAGACTCCAAGATGGGAAGTCCGATATTGAATGAGTTTCGGTAGAATATCCTCGCCACACTCTTTGCCACAATTACTCTGATGCCCGATTCCTTTATGGCCCATACTGCATGTTCCCTGGAGGATCCGCATCCGAAATTTCTTCCTCCAACGAGGATATCACCTGGGCGTACTTTTTCATGGAATTCTGGCCTCTCATCGACAAAACAGTTCTTTGAGAGCTCTACTCCATCGGACACATTAAGAAATCTTGCCGGAATGATAAGATCAGTATCCACATTATCTCCAAACTTCCAGGCCCTTCCGGTTATCCTCATCTTTATTATCTCCTAATATCTAAATCTCGTCTGGCAGTCCGATTCTTCCAAGCACGGCTGAGGCTGCAGCAACTGCAGGGTTTGCTAGATAGACTTCACTTTTGTGATGTCCCATTCTGCCCGTGAAATTCCTGTTGGTGGTGGAAAGACACCTCTCTCCCTCTGCAAGAATCCCCAGGTGCCCTCCCAGACAAGGGCCACAGCTAGGAGGCCCTATCACAGCCCCTGCATCGAGAAATATCTCTAAGATCCCCTCCTGGAGGGCTTGCTTGTAGACGGAAGGGGACGCCGGTATGATGATCAGCCGTATCCCTTTCGCTACAACCCGTCCCTTCAGGACCTCAGCCGCTTGGCGAAGATCTTCCATTCGACCGTTTGTGCATGAGCCTATGAAGACCTGATCCAGTTTAATATGGGTCGCCTCGGATACAGGACGAACATTGTCTGGGGAAGAGGGGCATGCCACCTGGGGAGGGATATTATCTCCATGAATAGTGATCTCCCTCTCGTATTCTGCATCGGGATCGCTCATCAGGTACTCTGGTTCCCGTGAGGATCTCTCCTCCACATGACTCCTGGTGATCTCGTCTGCCGCGATGATGCCATTTTTTGCACCACACTCAATGGCCATGTTGGCCATGGTAAATCGGTGATCCATGGGGAGCCTCTCTATGACAGGTCCTGAAAACTCTAAGGCCTTATAGTTAGCACCTTCCACCCCCAACTTCCCCACGAGATGCAGAATAAGATCTTTTCCACCAACCCAAGGTAAAAGTTCCCCCTCAAACCGAATCTTTATTGTGAATGGTACCTTGAGCCATGTTCTTCCTGTGGCCAGGATGACACCCAGATCAGTGCTCCCCACCCCCGTTGCAAATGCTCCCAGAGCTCCGTAAGTACAGGTATGGCTATCGGCACCTATAACCAGATCCCCAGGAATAACAAGGCCCTTTTCAGGTAAGATCACATGTTCAACGCCTGCTTCACCGGCCTCGAAATAGTTCTTGATATTATACTTGTGGGCAAACTCTCTCATGATCTTTGACTGCTGAGCAGATGGGATGTCCTTGTTGGGAACGAAATGATCTTGAACCAGGGAGATCTTCTCCCGGTCAAACACATCTTCTTTTCCGATCTCGTCAAAGACATGAATGGCCAAAGGGGCAGTGATATCATTGGCCAGGGCCATATCCACCTGAACCTCCAACAGATCACCCGGCTTTAAATGTTCCACATCCGCATGTGAAGCTATTATCTTTTCCGTAATGGTCATACCCATTGATAGTATCCTCTCATCGCCTACAACCTTCTCTCTTCTGCTGTGAGAGATGGATTTTTCTTCAGATATTCCAAACGATTGAGACCATTAACATAGGCCTTTGCGCTTGCGGTGATGATGTCCTGGTCCGTCCCTTTACCAAGGGCGATCAATCCGTTTTCCTGAAGACGTACCGTAACCTCCCCCTGGGCATCCGTGCCATCGGTAATGGCATTGATGGAAAAACGGAGAAGTTTCGAACGTGTGCCCGTCATCTTGGCAATGGTGTTATATGTTGCATCAATGGGTCCTATTCCAAAGCCTGCACCCTGAGCCTCCTGCCCTTCTATAAGAAGTTTAACGGTTGCCGTGGGAACAGCTACGGTCCCGCACACCACATTGAGGTAATCTAATTTATACACGTCAGGTATACGCAATAGCTCTTCGGCCACAAGGGCCTCGATATCTTCATCAAGTATCTCTTTCCGCTTGTCAGCCAGATCTTTGAATTTCCTGAACAGTCCATCAACCTCACTCTGTGCCAGGTCATACCCCATATCACTGAGCCTCTTGCGAAAGGCGTGTCTGCCTGAGTGTTTTCCCATTACAAGACGATTTGAGGCAAGACCAATTGTTTCCGGATCCATGATCTCATAGGTCATTTTATTTTTGAGAACACCATCCTGATGGATTCCGGCCTCATGGGCAAAGGCATTAGCACCAATCACCGCCTTGTTGGGCTGGACAACGATCCCTGTAATCATTGATACCAACCGGCTTGTGGGGTATATCTCTTTGGTGTTGACTCCTGAAGAGAGATTCAAGATACTTCTTCGGGTGTGGAGGCTCATCACCACCTCCTCCAGAGAGGTATTGCCTGCTCTCTCCCCTATTCCATTAATCGTGACCTCAGCCTGGCGCGCCCCAGCTTTCAGACCAGCCAGGGTATTTGCGGTGGCCAGGCCAAGATCATTATGGCAGTGAACACTCATAACAGCCTTATGGATATTTGGAGTATGTTGCATAACATATGAAATCAGTTCGCCGAATTCTTCAGGGAGTGCATAACCTACAGTATCTGGAAGGTTAATGGTGGTGGCACCCGCTTCAATAGCGGCCTCAAACACACGGCATAGGAAATCTCTATCACTGCGTGAACCGTCTTCCGAAGAAAATTCCACGTCATCTGTCAGGCTTTTGGCATACCTTACCGCGTTCACAACTTCCTGAAGCACATCGTCCCGGCTCATCCTGAGCTTGTGCTCCATGTGAATATCCGACGTTGCAATAAAAGTATGGAGCCTTGGATGGGCTGCCTCCTTGATAGCTTCCCATGCCCTTTTAATATCTTCTACTGAAGTCCTGGCAAGACCGGCTATATGAACGCCTCGAATCTTTTTACTGATAGCATGAACAGCCTCAAAATCCCCGGAGGATGCAGCCGGAAAACCGGCTTCAATGACATCCACCCCGAGCTTTTCCAACTGGGTAGCAAGACGAAGTTTTTCGGCCACATTCATACTGGCTCCTGGCGATTGTTCTCCATCCCGCAGGGTCGTGTCAAAAATAATAACTTGATTCCTCATGGGAAAACCTCCTTAAATTAAATTTAAATCTTTTAGTAAATGAAAGATAGACTATCTGGAGGTGATTCCCGTAAGGACCCTCCACAGACCCTTCCATTGAAAGGGATCTGTGGCGGTTCTCTCCTTTTTATCCGTCGTTTTCATTATCTGATCTCCTCTGTGTCCCAAAAAAAATCCGTTATCAGGAGGCCTGATAACGGATTTTAAATTCTATTTATAACACTATCCCATTATCAAGCCTGGTAGCTTACTTCTCACTACCAGGAGTCTAAGCAAAAGAGATAAAATTACTCTCCTTCTTTCACTGATAAAAAAGACAGGATTATAATATTGGATATTGTTCATCTTATTCCCAAATCATGTTTTTGATCTTTAAAATTGTATAATAATTGATGATATCTCTATTGTCAACTTTTTTTTCGAAGGTCACTTCAAGTTATGACGGAATTTCTTGAAAATATTGTAACCGAAAACTACAATCTTTATTATGATATCCATAGATTGTAATGTGTGATAGTCACAAGACACCGACAGAGATGTAGGATTCTTCCCTCCCATGTTTGGGGATTTGGGACATTCGAGTTTCTGATTTGTTTCGTATTTCGGTATTCGGATTTCGGATTTATTTGCCTTAACTAAGACGCCTGATCTGCAGATTAACGCCATAGGCTTTATTCGCATCCAGCTTTGCGTGATGATTTAACGTGTTTAATTATTATGGATACAATAAAACGAGAAAAGATCGCTATTGTTCTTGTGGAACCTCAAATTCCTGAAAACATAGGATCTGTCGCTCGAGCCATGACCAATATGGGTATCATGCGTCTTTTGCTGGTGAATCCCAAGAACTGCGATCTATCCCGGGTCCTCAAGACGGCCACCGGGGATTCCATCGATACTGTGGAAGAGATGGTAGTCTATGATGACCTTACGAGTGCCCTTGATCCCTTTCAATATGTGGTGGGGACAACAGCTCGCATCGGTGCATACCGACCTGCCCAGACCAATCCTCGCAGCCTTGCACAGGACCTGATCTCCATATCACAAAATAATATGATCGCCATACTTTTTGGGCCGGAAGATCGGGGGCTCTCCAACCACCACCTGCGCTACTGCCACACTATCGCCACCATACCTGCGGCAAGCTTCTCTTCCCTGAACCTGGCTCAGGCAGTGATGATTCTCTGTTATGAAATATTTTTGGCCAGCAGCGAGCCTTCCTCAAAACCACTTCCACGCTTGGCCAACAGATTTGAATTGGAGGGGATGTATGGTCATCTGAAAGATGTGCTCATGAAGATCGGATTCATAAACCCACAAAATCCGGAACACTGGATGTTGAACATTCGCAGGTTCTTCTCCAGGCTTCCTCTAAGGGCTAGGGAGGTTCGGATTATACGTGGCATCTGTCGTCAGATCGATTGGTATACGGATCAGATGGATAAGATGATGAAAGAAAAGGATGAGGATTAAAGAGAGATCTGCCTTCATTCCTTAGGGATATTCAACATTCGATCAACGGCCCCTTTTGCTTTTCTACTGATCTCATCGGGCACCTTTACAACCGGTTCCATCTTCTCAAGGGACTGCAAGATATCCTTCAAGCCCGTCTTTTTCATATCAGGACAGACCATCTGTGGATCGGCTGGAATAAAGACCTTATCAGGGTTTGATCTGGAAAGAGGATGAAGGATCCCGGTCTCCGTTCCCATAATAAACTCTTTTCTTTTCGAACTCGTTGCATAGGCAATCATGCCCGATGTACTCTTGATCTCATCTGCAAGCTCAAGCACCTCGGGTGGGCACTCGGGATGGGCTAAAAAAAGGGCATCAGGATGGGCCTTCTTCACCTTCTCTACCTGTTCCGCTGTAAGATTATTGTGGATGGGACAGTACCCGTCCCAATAACTGATATCCTTTCCTGTCAGTTTTTTTGTGTACTTGGCGAGATTTCTGTCTGGGGTCATAATAATCTTCTGATGAGGATCTAAAGAATTTGCCACCTGCACGGCATTGGCTGACGTACAGCAAATATGGCTCTCTGCCTTGACCTCCGCCGTGGTATTCACATAACTGATCACCACGGCTTCCGGCATCTCTGACTTCTTCTTTCTCAAATCCTCGGCGGTTATCATATCGGCCATGGGACATCCGGCACTGATTACCGGGAGCAGCACAACCTTGTGGGGAGAGAGGATGGAGGCCGTTTCGGCCATAAAATGGACCCCACAAAAAACGATTACGTCAGCATCTGTCTCAGATGCCTTTATGGAGAGTTCAAGGGAGTCTCCACAAAGATCGGCTATATCCTGCACTTCGGGCATCTGGTAGTTGTGTGCCAGTAGAATGGCATTTCTCTCCTTGAGAAGCTCTCTGATTCTATTCTGCATACTCTCTGTCTTGTTTTTATCAGCTTTCATAAAATCAATAAAACGCCCTTATCAGACTCTCCCCATTCGGTAAGGTTGGGGAATATGGTGGAAGTGGCGAAAAACAGGTTATCATCTTATAAGATTCTGACTCCCCAAGTCAAGTATTTGACTCTTCATCTTTTTGTTGCCTATCTCACCAGACCGTGTTATCAATTCGCTCATTCTAATACCTATCTGCTGCATAACTATCGTCCATAAAAGAGAACTGAGAGGGCAGATTAGGCAAAATGGGGACTTAGAACCCTAATCGAGTCAAAACTCGATTGGGTGTTATCCGTTATTGGTTATCGGTTAATCGTTTTGGAAAAATGATAATTGAAATTATATCTCACTCATTTAAGAGGCATGGAATAATGGTTTACGTCAACACCAATAACTATTAACAAGTAACGGATAACGACCAATTGAGCATTTTTCGCTCAATTGGGGTAGAATAGACTCATGAAACGGTAAGAGGGACTCTTGGATCTACTGGAAGATGCTTCAACCCTGACAAATAAGATTTTACACGGACTCCATAAAGTAAACCAACATAAAAAGATCTTTCCCACAGATGTGTATGATCTGTTCACCGCGTCTGGCGTTCTTTTGCTGCTCGGCCAGCAATGCGATAAAAATGGATCTCCACCAGAACCCTGTCTCATATTGAACAAACGATCCCGGAGAGTAAAGCAGCCGGGAGACCTTTGCTGCCCCGGGGGAAGAATAATCCCGCGTTTAGATTACTACTTTGCAAAGCTATTAACCTTACCTGTTTTCCCATTGGGTCGCTGGCCTTACTGGTCTCATTGGCGTCGTGGGAGACCTCAAGAGGCCCGACGGCTTGCTCTTCTTTTTGCCACGAGCCTTCGGGAGAGTTTTGAGGAGATGCGTTTAAATCCTTTAGGTGTAAGGTTTCTGGGACCTCTCCAACCTGAGAGCCTCGTGATGTTCGAACGGGATATTTTCCCCATGGTGTGCTGGGTCCGGTGGCAGAAACGATTTAGAATTAACTGGGAGGTGGAAAAAGTCGTACATATTCCTCTGGGAGATCTATTGAACCCCCGTTACTATGGACGGTATCGATTAACCATGGCACCTAACATTGAGATAGAGTTTCATGACCTGACCAATGACTTCCCTTGCTTTGTCCATCAAAAGGGAGATGAAAAAGAGGTGCTGTGGGGAGCCACCTATCGCATCGTCACTCTTTTTTTAGAGTTAATCTTTGGATTCGAGCCTCCTGACCTGGCATCACTCCCGGTGGTTCCAGGAATTCTGGATGAGAACTATTACAATGGGGTGTGAGGTGAGGTGATAGAACTCGCTTTTGGTGAGCCGAAGTACAGAAGATTTTGCCTTCTGGTTGAAGGAGTATAATGAAGATAGAACCTCAGCATCAATTAAAAGCAACGTGATATATGGTTGGGCAGAACATCCGTATCCTGGGGGCAAGCAGTGTGAGGCAAAAGTCAATACCTCTATGATCGTGGAGGATTCGGAAGGCCGGAAAGCTTTAATAAACTAGGTTATATATTTATGCCCATCCCCCATTTCAGCCGTCTCGCCGAGATCAGAAGTTCAACAGAGCGTCGATACGTGCCTTGTCGAACCCTATCACCACCTCACCATCCACAACCAGGGCGGGTGTGGAGCGAGCGCCTAGGTTGAGCAACTCGTCCCGGGCTTCTTCGTCGATCATAACATCTTTTTTGGCGAACTTCACCCCTTTGCTGGTCAGATACTCTGCCAGTGCCGTACAGGGGCCTCAGAAGGGTTGCGAATACACCGTGATTTGCATGTCGCTCATGATTGCGTCCTTGTTTTTTCGTTGACAGAAAACCGTTGCCATCCCGCCTTATAGGCAGGAGGCATGAGATCCCATATCACCCCACAATATCCTATCATCCGACACCACGGGTGTAACGCGCCCCACGAGAGGGATTTACAGGCCACGACGAGACATGGCTACTGCAATTGTTTGGCTTTCTGTTCCCTTGCTTTTTGCAGTAATTCCAGCCGCTTGGATTCCGCTTCGTCGGAAGTGAAGGGCTGCTCATCGGTCATGAATTTTTCCATCCACTCCTTGCTCTCGGACCACACGTAGGGCAGATCGATAATGATCCCCGGCTTGTCGGCCTCCTCCAACAGTTTGAGCCCCGCGCGCAGCACTTCGCGCTGATTATCCGCGTCATGGGGCCGCCCCGCCGGATTGCCCAGGGGATAGTTAAGGAAAATCTGCCGTGGGTTGCCGGCGCTGGCGGCGATGTCCCGAGCATTAGTGAAGGTGACCGTGGAGATGCCTCCTGCTTCCAAAACACGGGCAACCAGACTCACGGTCTGGTGACAGACCGGTCAGACAGGGGTCAGCAAGGCTACATCCACATTATCCTCCCGGCATTGCCGCAGGATTTCCGGCCCGTCAACTTCCGTCGTCTTTCGATGACTGTAGTTGGGCAGGGTGCGGTAGTAGCTCTTGCTCAGGCTGCCGAATACCCCCTCCTTGAGAAACTCCTGCATCCGCGCGGTGGGGAAAAAGGCGTTGACGTCCTCCATGTCCGTTTGGTAGCGGTCATGATCCTCACTGGTGGACAGGATGCGATCGGCGGGCCAGTCGCTGGGCGCCGTGAACGCTTCCAGTTCATTGGTGCCGAGCATCTTCGGTTCTTCCAGTGGATGGCCTTCCTCGTCCATCAGCACGAAGGAGGCTGTGGTTACAAGTGTCACACGGGATCCTGAAAGCGACTTCTTCAACGGGGTGAAGGGAATATCCACATTGTGGGCATAATTGTAGGTCTTCTCGTAGCCCAGGTTTCGGTAATATTCATGGGTTTTCTCGATATACTGAACATAGTCCATCACGGGCCTCCACAGTTAAATGGTTGATGGGAATCCCCCTTTTTTGGGGGAAGGAGTAAATCAGAGCATAGAGGAAATCTCATGATGCGTCAAGGCAAAAGGCGCCTCATTTGCAATTCAAACACTATTTTGACTCACCAAAAAGATCTCCTGCCTCTCCATTTGTAAATAACATCTCACCATAATTCAAGATGACTCCATCCCCCAAGCCCCCTCTCCATAGTCACTGAGGTCGTCCCAATAATTTCTATAATCAATTGAAAGCGTATTAATCCCCTCTTTCTTATCGAAAGTCACCTGTCCTCTGTTTACAATCTCTTCTATCTGACCCGGTTCATTTAATCTCTGATGGAAATCTGTCTTCCGGTTCCATGGCGGATACCCCTTGAAAACAACACTCCAAAGTGTCTCTGGAATACACTGCTGACTACCCTCTTCTTCCTGTATCCTATTATTGATACAGACCAATAGTTGGAAGAGATTTGGATTTACTTGGGTGTCCTCATTAAGGTGCATCTTTTCCCCTATCCCGCCATAACTGAGTGGAATTAAGACTCCAAGGCCATACTTGAATTGAACTTGATCTATTTTATTTAGACATCTGTCCTTGAACTCATCCCATTTGAAGGAAATTTGCTCTCGTTCCTTGTATTTTCCATACCCATTAAGGATCATGTCCATATAAAAACCTCGTGTCAGGTGTGGTTTTTTACCGATCTTAGAAAAGGCCATCATGTACCCCATTAAACGCCAGTCCAGGTGTCTTCTTGATCTTTCTTTCAGCCTCTTCTTGATTTCTTCTGCGCTATTTTTGGCCGAAAAAATGCCTTCCATCTCCTTTCTAATATCAAAATAATTATCTATCATTGTCGGTGAGATATCATTAATATGGTAGCCCCATACATCGATTATTGTAAAAAGGGTCAGAGAATCTAGAAACCGGCCGATCAAAGAATGATTATGGAGAATGAACTTGAATTCTTCATCTTTTAGAAGAGGATAAAAGGACAGGTAGGAAGACTCCCCCGTATACAGCGTCCCTATCAACAAATGATACTGAACAACTTTTCGTATTAAAATGATTTCTTCCTTCAAGAGCCCTTTGTTGTTGAGAAAACCCAACGAAGAGATCATTTCAGCGCTTTTTTCGGTATGCTTCTCCTTATCCTCACACCTCCCAATATCATGAAGCCAAAGAATTATTGGCATGACCGCTGGTGAGAAAGCGGATATGGAGACCGCCAGGTCGTTGACTTTTTTTATTACCTCTTCTCCCAGTCCACTCTCCGGGAAAGACTCCGCACAGACCTGATTAAAAGCGGCTTGAGCCTGAAAAGTGTGAATAATGGTCCTCAGGAATTCCCCCTGGTCGCTTTCCCTCCAATTTCGAAAGGTCTCCTCCAAAGGAGGGAATAGCTCAATGAGTCTCCGGAGTTCGGGCGTGCTTTGAATGGACTCTTTGTTATGACTAAGCCACTCTAAGGATATGCCATGTGAAAAAGAAAGCAACTGATTCCTAAAACCGTCTTTTGGATCCGACATGTTTTCTGTCTTTTCATAAGTATCCATCGAAAAAAAACCTCCTTTACATAGGGACTGAACGAGTATTTGCAAGAGATAGTCTTAGAGATCCATTAGAGAATGTCAACCGTAATACCCCAATCGAGTCAAAACTCGATCTGGTGTGATCTGTTATCGGTTATTCGTTAATGGTTTTGGAAAAATGATAATTGAAATTATATCTCACTTATACAAGAAATGTAGAATTATGGTTTACGCCAGCACCAATAACTATTAACAAGCAACTGATAACGACCAATTGAGCATTTTTTGCTCAATTGAGGTAATATCCTCGATTACAGATATAGACACTTAGGGGGCTAACGGTTTTGATTTGTCATGGTATTTATGATATAAGGTTTCAACAAGACGTGATAGTAAGGCAATGAAACATTAATAGTGAAAAGGGGACGTTTTTCCCGAATTGATTTACATATAATTCTCAACCTGCGGCAATCCCACAGAACTGATCACAAGCACTACGGCTGATGTGCTCACACCCAGTAATCATGCAAGACTCCGCGCTCTAATGAAATCCTCCCGGTCATTATTATTCATGAAGATCTTCATTCTTTCAATGCCCCGGCCCATTACATGGTGCAAGGAGCCGGTGGCATCCAGTCTTGGCTGTCTGGGTATAAAAGCCTTTTATCCAATTTGATCCAAATTATCAAGTTCATTCAGAAACAACGTCCCCTTTTACTTTTACGGTCTTTCCTGCAAGCCAGATTGTGTGCCTGCCGCCTTTTCCGGGTTTGCGGGCTCGTACGGATACTGTTTCCGTCTGGAATCCGCACTGCTTCAGGCGACGGGTGAATGCCTCGTCTGCTCCGGAAGACCAGACGGCCAGAATCCCTCCGGGGCGGAGAGCGGAAAAGGACGTTTTCAGACCAGATCTGCCGTAGAGGCGGTCATTGGCTTTCCGGGTAAGCCCGTCAGGACCGTTGTCTACATCAAGAAGTATTGCATCCCAGGCGGATTTTCTTTTCCTGATGGTTTCCGCCACATCTTCTTCTTCGACGGATACATGGGGATCATCCAACGGCATTCCTGCAAGGTGCCCCAGGTGTTCCCGGTTCCATCTGACCACAGCCGGGATCAGTTCGGATACGGTGATGAGTGTATCCGGCTCCGATTGTTCAAGTGCTGCCGCCAGGGTGTAGCCCATGCCGAGGCCTCCAATGAGAATCCTCAGGCCGGATTTTCGTTTAATGCGGCTGCATGTGAGCTCAGCCAGCGCACCTTCGGAACCGTGGAGGTGGCTGTTCATCAGCTCTGTTCCTGCGGTTCGGATCGAGAATTCCGTGCCTCGCTTCAGCAGTGTGACTTCTCCTTCATGTCCGGGGACTTCCGCTCGGTCGATCTCTTCCCAGGGGATCACACTCTTCTCCTCAACCGGCAGATGAATAGCGTAGTCTGCATGTTTCTGTTTTTCGGTTTATACCATATCATGTTCTATTGTTCATTTCTTTCAAGGGTTGCGGCTTTTCCGCCGATATAAACCCTAATGTTGCAAAAGTAAAACGTATTATACCCAAAAGGGATGCAATGGTACAATAAAAAGCCCCGGAATGATTAGGGGGGATCGCATGAGGGGAGAAGGGGCTGTTTTGGTGAAATGAATCACGACGTATGGAGAAAAATGCAGAACGCCTGACCTTTCGTATTTGAGATTGATACTAAATTTAAGTAATTTAGAGACGATGGAATAATTTTATAAATTCATTCGCACTCTTAATGGTAATAGGTTGTGTGCTTAATTGTTTTGACAATACATCCACCGTATCTAGTCGTAACCAGTGATTATATAGTTTCTGTATATCTTCTAAATAAAATATCTTTAGCCAATAAAAACTGTAAAATAACGAAGAATTCAATTATTCACATTCATACATAGCTTGCCATATAGTTGAAAATGATGGAGGTATGGATTTCATGCGCTAAGCAAAATATCAATGTTGAATGTTGGAGTTATTTATGGATGTCCCGCTTTCATCGAATAATTAATAATTAAGATCTTTAATGGGTGACCCCGTTGTTTTCACTCATTGTGGATGTTCCCACTCCCTGACACACAACGTAGAGATGACTCACAGAGATACCGCAGCTATCTCTGTTGAGTCCATCGATTTGTTGAAAACGACATGTCACCGATTATCTCCTCTCAGCGCATTCCTTGAAGCTCTATCCACAAGTGTAAAAAGCCTATCAATATCATCTTTTTGATTCGATACCTTATGTCCACCCACTTTAACAAATTCACAGTCCAACTGATCGGTCATTCTATAAAATTCCTGATACAGCTCATAATTGTTGAGGCGCTTATTTTTCTTTGAACGATAATCATTTTGCTCAAACCGATCACGTCTTCCCTGTAAACCCATGATGTTTTGAGAATCCGTATACACAATCACCCTCCTCCCCAATGCTTGAATATCGCTTAGCGCCCATAATAAAGTCTGCAATTCCAGTTTCGTTGAAGACGTATGCTCAAATCCCCTCACTTTCACGCTCGTCCTCAACAAATCCAACGAAAGTCCACCTTCAGGCACAGCCAGGTAAGCCCCATATCCAATATTTGAATGAGTATTCACACTTCCATCCGTAAATAGCATCAATTCATCCATAATAATATTACTATATTTCATAAAACGCTAAAATTGATGAACGGTCAAATCTACTCTTGACTCTTTTAAAACTTCTCAAATAAACGCATGCCAGCAATAATCAGCCTATTTAATATGAAGACAACTTTTAATTTCTAAAGCATATCATACTTGAGTCAAGCGTAGACTTTATTTTCAGGGTCAAAATTGCCATTGTAAGGTGCTGCTGGCTCCTTAAGTTGATAGCTGCCTTCATCTCCGATTATTCAAGCCATCGGCCCCTGTCTCTTGAAAACTTCAAGAGAAATTCATTTTTATGGCACCGGTGAGTGATATGCCACACATATCCAGGAATGTAATGTCGATTTGCTCCGGGCATCTCTCGACCGATTCCTTAGAGGCTCCATTTTAGGCCCAAAATTGCCATTTTAAGCCCTTAAAATAGGTAAAATATTCATTTTATCTATTTAATATCAGTCAGTTAGTTTGGTCCGACCCAATGCCGTTAACTTAAGGGAAATTAAGTTGCCCACGCCGTCACCCCGGCGAAAGCCGGGGTCCAGAAAAGATTGAAAAGACTGGATTCCGGCTTTCGCCGGAATGACGTCAGGGGCTTCC
>Ga0180009_10004953_pt1 | contig 14463 bp, 14 predicted proteins | sample OS_PC_MetaG_FD_123537 | JGI IMG/M metagenome (GOLD analysis project Ga0180009, IMG submission 123537) | Groundwater microbial communities from the Aspo Hard Rock Laboratory (HRL) deep subsurface site, Sweden - OS_PC_MetaG | ecosystem: Environmental > Aquatic > Deep subsurface > Groundwater...
GAATAAGAGAAGAGTTAGTAAGTTCTTTATTATTATGTTTGTTATGATATTAATAAGTTCTACTTTAGTTGCAGCTGGATTTTGGGATTGGTTTTTTGGTAATGGCTTGGATAGTGTTACTGGCAAAGTTACTTTTCCAGAAGGAGCTGCATGTGATATAGATAGTCAATGTACAACTGATTATTGTAAACCTTTTAATGCAGATACAGGCATTTGTTCTGCATGTAATTTAGATTTAAATTGTGATGATGGAAAACAGTGTTGGAATGGAGAATGTGTAAAAAGACCCTGTAATTTAGATTCGGATTGTTTAGCATATTCAGGACCTACAGTTTGTAATGAAATGGCTAACGAATGTGAATTTAAAGGCCAAACTCTTATAGATGGGAGTTGTTCTGTCAATAGGAATTGTATAAGTGGACTTTGTTTAAATGCCCTATGTTCTTGTAATGGCGACAATGATTGTAATGACGGAAAGATTTGTAATTTCATTAATAGATGTGTAAATTCATCAGCACCAGTAAATAATAACCAAATGCAACCGGCAGGAATAGCTGGAGTTGTGAATCAACAACAATCTATAGACGACCTTGAACAAGTTTACGAAGAAAGGGTTATTAACTTTGGAGATAATCAAGAACAACCAAGTGTAGAAGCATCCACTGAACTAGAATTAGAATTATTAGTAGAAGAATTAAATACTTTAATTTCTTCAATGGAAACTGCATTAAATGATAATTCTAAAAAACTTTCTGGAACTGTTTGTGCTAATGATATTGAATGTGTAACTAATAATTGTATAGGAATCTTTTGGAAGAGGTGTGCATGAGAAAAACAATCTTAGCAACATTGGTAATGATGCTATTAGTTGCCAGTTTAGTTTTTGGAGCCCTCCAATTACCAGGATTAAAAATTGCAACTGAAGATATTGTCCAAGAAAAAGTAGTTGAAGAAGCTAAAGTAGAACCTATAAAAGAAGAAGCAGTTGCTTTGAGTATCGTTAAAACAATAAGTTCCAAATTATCAAAGGGGGCTGTTTGTAAATTAGGTAATGAATGTGCAACTGGTTTTTGTAAATGTACCTGTGTAAAAAGTGAAGTTAAAGAACAAATTATTGGAAAAGAAGGAGCTATAGAAGAAAAAGTAGAAGCTACTCCTTCAGTTAAATTACTTGCATTAACTGCCAAGCTAACATTAAATTTGCCAGTAGTTGAAGCTGAAGAAGAACAAACAGAAGAAATCGTAGAAGAGCCTACAGTTGTATCAACACCTATTATTCAAGATCAAGGATTAAAGATTGCTATTCCCCAAATTAATGAAGATACAAAACCATTAGCAATAAAACAAGAAGTTAAGGAAGAATGTGAATCAGGCATTTATGATTGTGTTTGTTCTGTATGTGTTAGTGATAATGATTGTGGGGCAGGTTCATGTGTCAACGGAGAATGTAAAGAAATTAAAGCTGAAAAAACAGAAGTTAATACACTATGTAACACTAATGATGACTGCAAGTCTGGGAAATGTGAAGAAAAAAGAATCGGCGGATTTTTCGGGCTTGGAGGAAAAATTGAAAAGAGATGTACAGAAGCAGCTTTAGTTCAAGAACAAGCTAAAGAGGCTGTTAGTGCACCATTAAAAACATCAACAGTAAATACATTACTCAGCAACTTAGGACCATTAGAAAACAAGATGCAAGAACTTGAAGATAAAGCTGTAAATGATTTACTAGTTACAAGAAATCAACTTGAAGAAAGATGTCCCAGTTGCCGTAATATTCCTTTAACTAAAGATGAAGCTTCATTAAACTTAAGAAAGAAAAATGTTGAAAAAAGGTTAAGCATCCTTAATGATATCTTAACTAACAAAGGCACATTAAGTTTAGAACAATCCAAAAAAATAAAGCAAACAATGAATTTAAACAAAAAAGTTGTTTCTGAAGTAAAGCCAGAAAGTTCAGGCTTCTTAAAAATATTTGGATTTGTAACCAAGATTATACCTACGGGAATGTTTACTCAAATTGGTATAGCAGGAGTTGTGAATCAACAACAATCTATAGGCGACCTTGAACAAGTTTTCGAAGAACATTCTTGTCTAATTTGTAGAGACATAGAAGAATATAAAATTATTTTAAGTCAAATGTTTGATTCATTAAGAACTATTGAAAGCAAATTATGTGTTTTAAATTTAATTACTTGTCCAATTGGAGATTGGGAAGACTTAGATTAACATGAAACAAAAAATAATAATAGGGTTGGCAATTTTTATCGTTAGCTTAATAGCTCAAGGAGTTTTTGCAGCAGAATTAGATAGTACATTATCTTTTGAGATATTATCAGAAAATATAGAAGCCTATTCTTTAAATTTTGGAAATCAAGATATAATAGTTGGAAATATTCTTACTAAACAATTAATATTCTTAAACAATCAAAATAATTCAGGATTTTTTTACCTAAGAAATAATAATATTAGGAGTTTCCCCCAACAATTTACATTTATTTCTCCAAGGATTAATGAAATAAAATACAATTTAATTCATTTTGAATCATTAAGTGAATTCCTTACAAATGAACAATTAACAGCATTTGGTGTTGAAGAACAAGGTTTTTTCTCGTTAGTATCAGAATTAGATTCAAAATCCATTACTATCAATGGTACAAAGATTGATGCTTTACTTCTACCTGATGATGGTAGCAAATTAATAACTGCATCTAACGGCAATTTTGGATCAAAGGAATTGCCTGTAAATTTAAAATTCAAAGAAAGAAACTCCAGTTCTGAAAATCTTCAAGATGTAGCTGGTGGAGAAGCTGAAGTCCAAAGCGGAGAAATAGGTTGTATTGATAATGATGATGTTAGTAGTCTTACCAATCTAGATTTAGAAGAGAATAGCCCTTCTTTTGTCAGTTATATATTTAAAAAAAATGGGGAATTAACAAGTATTACTATCCCTGACTTTTGTGCAGAATCTATAATTGAACAAGGAAGAACATTAAGTAAACTCTATGAAGCTGAATGTAGTGCAGATGGATTGCCAACTTATAGGGAAGTTAATTGTAATTGTAATAATGGCGCTTGTATAACTGAAAATAAAATTCAAAGATACTGTATAGATACTGACCCTCTAACTTATGATGTAGAAGAAGAAGAAGAAGAAGCAATTGAAAATGAGGGAATAGAAAATAGAGCTAGTGGCCAAATAGATATTGACAAAGGAAGTGGAAAAACTCCGGCAGAAGGATTTACTATTACATTTGGTTCAAAAGGAACTACCATGGGTTATTATGCTGCTACAGAGGGTAAGGAATTTGGATTATGGGAAGATTATTGTGCTGATGAAAAAACTTTAGTAGAATATTATTGTACTAATGATGAAACTACCATGTTTAGAACAGTTATTTGTCCTAAAGGATGTTCTAATGGTAAATGTATAGAATTACCTTATTGTTTTGAAACAGATGGAGGAAAAACAATAGAATATAAAGGAATAACTAAAGCTGTTAATAGTTCAGAAAGCTATCATAATTTAGTTGATGAATGTGTAGATAGGAATACTTTAAAAGAATATTATTGTGATAAAACAAGTGTTTTAACTGGTTTTAATTCTGAAAATATCGCTTGCGGAGAAGGTAAAGAGTGTAATGATGGTAAATGTACAAATATAGAAACATGCATTACAGATGATGATTGTACTGATGGACAAACTTGTATAGGTGGAGTATGTGCACATGGCTATGTTACCGCATGCTTCATAGATCAAGAATGTCCACAAGGTTATGAATGTACTGGAGAGCCAGGAAACATTGGACAATGTGTTCCAATTGAAGAAGTAGAACTTCTAAAATGTAGTTCTTGCATTACTGAAAGACCATATGATGTTTGGGTTTGGGAAGGAGAAACTTGTGCAATAGACGAAACCAAATATGAAGAAGAGATTTTAAGTTGTCAAAAAGGAAGCTATTGTGTTGAAAATGATATGCTTGGTCCACAATGTAGTGTAGAATCATTAGATACTTGGGAACAAATATATGGAGCTTTTTTAAGAATACAAATTTGGGCTAAATGGCTTAATACCCTTATACCTCCATCAATTGGTGTAGCTCAAGACGATTCTTCAGAAGGTCGTGTATGGCAAGCAGGAATGAATAGTGTTAGTCAAGGACTTAACAGCATAGATAATGCTATAAGTGCAGCTGCAGCACAATCAAGTGATGAATCTGAAGGAGGAATTACTTTTTGCAATTCAAATGAAGATTGTGGTCCTAATGGAATATGTAGGGAAGTAGACACTGAACCTGGTATTCCTTGTCCAAACAATATGTGTGGCATATGTGTAGCAAGAACTGAAGCAGAACCAACACCAACTCAAAAGATAGGAGATACTTGCTTAAATGATGGAGAATGTATTGATGGCATATGCCAAAATCAATTATGTAGATGCAGTCATGAAGGTGAATCTGTAGGTTGCCAATCTAGTGATACTTATTGTGCAAGCATTGGATCTCAATGTGTAGATAAAAAAGAAGGATTAGGATATTGCTCACATAATTATGAATGTTTAAATAACTTATGTACAGAAAATGGATGTAGTATCTATTGTGGTTCAAGTGCAGATTGTGCATCTAACAAAAGATGTAATATAGAAAGAGATTTACCAGCCGGTACTTGCCCTAATAATATGGATCCATGTGGTTTTTGTGTACTTAGACCAGAAATACCTAAAAAACTAGGAGGAGCTATTTGCTCAAATAATGATGAATGTTCAAGTAGCAGTTGCCAAAATGGAAAATGTACTTGTAATGCTGCTGGAAGTGCTAATTGTGGAACAGGCAAATATTGTGCAACTGCAGGACAAGCATGTGTAAATAAAAAATTTGAAAGTCAAACTTGTACAGCTAATTATGAATGTTTAAATAATCAATGTGTAAGCGGACAATGTAAACCTGAATATGATGTTGATGATGGATATAATGTAAATTAAAACCATTTTCCTATTTTAAACATTTCTTCAAAGCAAACAAAGCAACTTCTAATTGTTTATCATCAGGCTCTTTAGTAGTCAACTTCTGCAACCATAAACCTGGCCTGACAAATGCTTTCAGAAGCAAATTATCGCGCTTGGCATTCAATTTAAGCACTTCATAAGCTAAGCCCGCTATCAACGGTAATAATAGAATCCTAAGCCCATATTTGACCCAAAATGAGACTTCCATAGGTAACAAGATATATACTAAAATACTTATGAATAAAACTAATAAAATGAAACTTGAACCACACCTTTTGTGCACAGTAGAGAACTTAGAAGCGTTTTTTACAGTCAATTCTTTACCTGCTTCATAACAATTAACAGTCTTATGCTCTGCTCCGTGATACATAAAAACTCTTTTCACATCTTTCATAAAACCAATAACATAAATATATAATGCAACCATGAAAACTTTAGACAAACCTTCTATCAAATTAAACAAATATCTATTTTTAAAGATATCAAAATGAGTCAACAATTGTGCAAAGCCTAATGGTAAAAACTTGAATAATAACAAAGCAAAACCAAAAGCAAAAACCATAGTCATTACAATCTGCCAAGTGTTAATCTTTTCTTCTTCTCCTATATTAATAGAAGCTGACCAGTTAAGAGCTTTAATACCAATAGCCAACATTTCAACCAAAGCTATTGAACCTCTTACAATAGGTAACTTCCAAGGGTATCTTTTAGTTCTTGATTTAAAAGGCTTTGACTTAGAAACTATTTTTCCAGAAGGTTCTCTTACAGCCATAACTATTTTGTCATTACACTGCATCATTACGCCTTCTATTAATGCTTGGCCGCCCACATTCCTTTTATCCATACGAGACTTAAAGAATTAATCTTTTTTTAATGTTTCTAAAGTTGAATTTTACCATTTTTATAAACATTTAATCAATAGTTTATTAATTTTTGCCCTTTTTTCAATGCAAAAACCTTTTAAATTAAAGCCCTTTTATTTTTTCAATATAAGGCGCCGTAGTTTAGTGGCTAGAACGCGGGTCTCATGAGCCCGAGGTCGGGAGTTCAACTCTCCTCGGCGCCATTTACCATAAATTCTTCATTTTAGAATTAACGTTTAATAAATGCTTAAGATGTTTTCTTCTTTGATTCTTAATATGCGCCTTATCTGTTTTATGTTTAGCCAATAACTGAGAAACTCCTTCTCCACTTACAAGTCTTGGCAACATGACATAATCTGCCCCAGCTTCATATAAGTCTAAGGCTTGCTGTAAATGGTCAGCAGTCATAATAACTATAATCTTTTTATTATGGTGTTTGGCATATTTCAAAAGCTTCTTATTTGTTTCCAAATTAGGAATTGTAGAAATCAAAACTTTAGCTTGTTGGAAGTGTAATTTTTTTAATATAGTAGAGCTTGCAATGTCTCCATAAACACAATGAACTTTTCTTTTAATTAAATTAGACATTATTTCTGGATTGGAATCAACAACCAATAAATTATTTCTTTTATCTTTTAACATATCATTCAATATTACTGAACCCATCCTGTCTGCCCCTATTAATATCACTCTTTTTTCGTTAATCTTTTTATGATACTCTAACTCTTTCAAAGGCCTTAACGAAATTCTTTCCAAAAATCTTAATCTTTTTGAAAACAAAGCATATATCTTTTCATCTAAATCTACTACATAAGACGTAAAAGTTATTGTCAATACTGTTAAAATTATTGTTAATGAAAATACTTCAGATGTTATGAAGCTGCTGGCAGCCAAAACTATAATTAATGAGAACTCACTGGTTTGGCCCAATAAACTTCCTGTAATAAAAGGAGTATGTCGACCATAACCAAACATTGCCAATGCCAATGTTACTATTAGGGGTTTTAAGAAAATTATTACTGTTAATAATGCAGCCATTGGCCAAATGATATCTTTCAATCCTATCAAAGTAAACTGCATTCCCAAAGATACAAAGAAGATTGTTGAAAAGAAATCTTTTAACGGACTTACTTTTCCAATAATGTCAAAATGATAAGGCAAGTTAGCCAGCATCAAGCCTGCAACAAATGCCCCTATTGCAATTGAAAATCCGAAAAATGCTGCAACTAATGCAAACAAGAAACAAATGCTTAATGACAATAAGAATAATAATTCTCCTGAACGCGCTGCAAACCTGAAAATCCTTTTCATTGCAAACTTGCTGAACAAGAATGCAATCAAAGCTAATGCGGCAGTTGCAATTACTAGCTTGAAAGCAATTGAAAAAGAGAATGAACCTAAGCTAGATAAAAAGGGCATTGCTATGATTACTAAAACATCCTGAACCAACAAAATACCTATTAACAATCTGCCATGCAGAGTATCTACTTCATCTCTATCTGATAATAATTTAACTATAACCATAGTGCTGCTGAAAGCACAAATCAATCCTAAGAAGATTGCATTATAATAATCAAAATTGAATAATGTTGCAATTGAATAACCCAAAATAAATGTTAAGATTACTTGTATTGTTCCTGCAATAACTGTTACAAAACCTACTTCTTTTAATTTTCTCAAATTCATTTCTAATCCTACAATAAACAACAAGAAGACTATTCCTATTTCGGACATTGTCCTTATCAGCTCATTATCATTTACCAAACCAAGAACTGCCGGTCCAAGAACTAAACCTGTTATAATGTAAGCAGGAATTAATGGTTGCCTTACTAATTTTGCAAAGTAAGCAAAAACTGTTGCCAGGATTAACAATATACTAACTTGAAATAAAAGACTACTAGATATATTATCTAATCCTATCATCTATAAAAATTAAAGCAATTTTATTTTATAAAACTATCTATGGTGATGGTCTGTTCTTTTTTTAATATAATTTTCAAGAGTAATTTGTTTAGATTTTAATCTTGTTTTATTCAAATACAATAACACAAAACAGCCCATTAATGACATGATACCTACAATAAAAAAAGTTATCTTAAATCCTACGAACCCTGCTAGTGCTGCACCTATGGCTGCAGTTGCAGCTGTCCCTAACCCAGTTATAGTTGAATACAAACTCCATTCAAAACTTTCTTTCTTTTTATCAAGATGCGTGCTCCATAGTCCCAGCCATGTTGGAAATGCCAAGCCACTGCCAATTCCATGCAAAATCTGTGCTAAATAAATCATCTTTATATCTTGAGCAAAGATGTATATGAATGGTACAATTGCAATAAATAAAGTGCCTAAAAGTAACCATTTTTGCTTGTCATCATGTTTGTCAACATAACGCGAAAAAGGTAATTGAATTGAGCACTTTGTTAATAAGAACAAGGTACTTGCCAATCCTGCTGCAAAAATTGTTCCGCCAATTAAATTTTCTTTGATGAAAATAGCTAAGATAGGATCTATTAACCCAAATCCTGTTAAAACAAATACATCTGAAAATAATAGCAATTTTATTGTGCGGTTCATAATTTTGCTAAGCTCTTAGAATTTATAAATTCTGCTGTAGGTAAAAAATTAGAAATATTTATAAGCTAATACGGTTAATTTTGGTCCATGAAATTAGGAATAGTTTGTTGTTTGCACGGAAATGAACCTTATGGTTTAGAGGTTGCAAATAAATTAAATGTTTCTTATTTTATGGGCAATGAAAAAGCTTTAGAATTGAACAAAAGGTTTATTGATTCTGATTTAAACAGATGTTTTCCTGGAGATGTTAATGGCAATCATGAAGAACAATTGGCTTATTCTTTATTAACTAAATTGAAAGATTTTGATTATGTGATTGATTTGCATTCTTGTTCAAATAAATGCCCTTTGTTTGGAATAATTACTAAAGCAAATGATGAGAAAATTGAACTTGCTAAAAAATTAGGTTTAGAAAAATTAGTTATTATGTCTGATGCTCTTGCTAGTGGTAATGCTTTAATTGACAATGTTAACTTAGGAATCAGTTTGGAAATTGGTCCCCACTTATCTGCGGATAATGTTGATAAAGTTGCTGAAAAGATTAATAATATTTTAGAAGATAAGAATAAAAATGATGATATGGAGATTTATGAAGTTTTTGAGATAATTAAGAAAAAAGGATCTAATGTTTTAATTGAAAATTTTGAAGAAGTAACCAAGGGAGAACTAATAGCTAATGAGGATATGTTCAAGCAATATGCTCCTTTTGATTTTGTTTCAGTATTAGTTAATGAAGAGGCTTACCCTAACATTCTTTGTTTAGCGGCTAGAAAAATCAAATTCTAGTTGTTTGAAATTGCCTGAATACTCAACTTCTTGGAGGTATTCCTAAAAATCTATAAATTTCTTCTTTTTTTCTAGGATTTAAAGAAACATGCCACTCTCCTGTCTTTTTTAATCTTGTAAGAAACTGCTGTAAAAGCCAAATAAATCTTTATAAAACAATAGCTTTCTCTTAGAGATTATTTAATCAATTAATTTTTTCTTTACAAACTCTGGATTGATTCTTGGTTGCGTAGGACCAACATCTTTAATTGCTCTCTCTGTTTTACTTGTATCTTTAACACAAGGCATTACTTTTAAAATCAAACAATCATTGGATTCAATATCTTTTGATACTAATATCTTAAGAAGTCCTTCTTCAGTTTCAGATTTGGCAACAAGTTCTCCTAAATTATAAGCTACAAAATCATTAATATTTATTTTTTGTTGCTGATAATCAGACATATATGCCATATGGTTTTTATCATAAACTGGGAATCTTAATGCCATATAATAACAATTAAAATAGGGCTTTTTAAAGATTATGAACTAAAAGTTTTTAAAGTGAATAAAAACAATCTCTTTATGCTAAAAAAAGGTTTAGAACCAATTATTAATGTTAAAACTAAAGTTTTAATTATGGGCACTTTGCCAGGAGATCAATCAATAGAATTACAACAGTATTATGCTAATAAGAATAATGATTTCTGGAAATTAATTAGTTTAGTTATAAATAAAGATGTTACTTCTTATAATTATGAAACAAAAGTTAAAGAATTATTAAAATATAATATTGGTTTGTGGGACGTTTTTCAATATTCTAAACGTAAAGGAAGTTTAGATGCTAATATCAAAAATGAACAATTAAATGATTTTTCTAAATTAGAAATTGCTCCAAATTTAAAACTAATTTTTTTAATGGTCAAAAGGCTGGCAAATATGAAGACTTATTCTTAAATTTTAAAACTAAAATCTTACCTTCTTCAAGCGGAGCTAACAGAAGATATTCTGAACAAAGGAAACAAGAGTGGTTAGGTATTAAAGATTATTTATAGTTTAACTTCAAAAAAAGGATGAATCCTGCAATAACTAATGCAGATAAATTTAATACTAATATTGGGCCATTAGAAATTAAGAAACCATAAGCAATTAATAAAAATAAGCCAAATAAATAAATTATATATCTTAATAAGGATAAATCTTTAGTTGATTTTGACTTCCAACTTCTATAAGCTTGAGGTATTAAAGATATAACAACCAAAACTGAACCTAAATAACCAATTAATTCAACTAACATATCTAACGAATAATTAATTAATGTTTAAATAAATATCTAATTAACTTCTTGGAGATATTCCTAAAAATCTATAAATTTCTTCTTTTTTTCTAGGATTTAAAGAAACATGCCACTCTCCTGTCTTTTTTAATCTTGTAAGAAACTGTAGATTATATAATTCTTTTATTGCTTTATCAACAACTTTACACCCTCTTAAATGTGAAGGCAAACCTTTTACTAAGTTATTTTCTTCTGTATGAGATTTTCCCCACTTATGTGGTTTCATAGACATCAACTTTCTTAATATCTTTTTTTGAATTACCTCTTTTTGCATCTATTTATTTTCAAGAAAATACTATTTAAACTTAACTCTTATTTAGGTACATTAACATACCAAAATAGAAAGATTTATAAAATAATAGAATATTTACAATAAACATGAAAGAAACAACAATTTTTAGAGAAGCTCTTGGAGATACACCAGTAATAAGAGTTATTGAATTTCTAATTGAAGGTAGGGAATTAGATTATTCATTAACAGATATAGCAGAAAATTCAAATATAGGGTGGACAACATTACATAGAATCTGGGACAATTTATTGAAATTTAAAATAGTAAAACCTACAAGAATAATTGGAAGAGCTAAATTATTCAAACTTAATGAGAATAACCTTTCTGTTAAACATTTAATTTCTGTATATGATACTTTATTGTTTCAAGCAACTGAAAATCATCTTTCTGAAAAAGTTAAAGTTACTATAAAAGCCAAATAAAGATAGTTAGAAACAATTATAAATAATTAATCCTAAAGTATTGTCTATGAAGAAGGAAAAATCAATTATGATTTAAAATAAAATGGGCAACATAATTATTAAAAAAATAAAAATAGATAGAGATTATGAATTCGTTGAAAAAAAAGGTTGGGGGCATCCAGACACTCTTGCAGATAAATTAGCAGAAGAACTATCTATTGAATACTCTAAATATACTTTAAAAAAATTTAAAGTTATTTTACACCATAATTTTGATAAAATAGGTATTTTAGGAGGGTCATCTTTTGTTAAATTTGGAGAAGGCCATTTAATTGACCCCTTAAGGATATTAATTAATGGAAGAGTTTCTACAAAATTTAATAAAAAAAATATACCTTATAAAGAAATAATTGAAAAAACTACTAAAAAATTTATTAAAAAAATATTCCCCTTAATTAATGTTAATAAAGACCTCCTTATTATTGATAATATTTCTACAAAAAGTAGCCCAGGTAAAACAAATTTAAAAAGTAAAAAGGAAGGTACAAGAAATTATTGGTTTGAACCAAGAGGCAAACATGATTTAAAAGAATTAAAATTTTTGGGTTCGAATGATACTTCTTTAGGTGTCGGTTTTGCACCATTAACAAAATTTGAAAATTCTATTAAAATTTTAATGGATTCTTTTAAAGTAAAAAGTCTTAAAAAAGATTATCTTTGGTTAGGATCAGATATAAAAATTATGGCTCTAAAAATAAATAAAAATATTAATTTAACTTTATGTATCCCCCAAATTAGTAAATTTGTCCAAAATAAGCAACAATATAAAAAAAATTTAAAGATTATGCATCAGTATATATATAATTTCATAGCTAAAAAATTTCCTTATTTTAAAATTAATCTTTTCTTAAATACAAGAGATGATTTTGAAACAGGAGAAATATATCTTACTGCAATTGGATCCTCCATTGAAAGTGGCGATGAAGGTCTTGTAGGAAGAGGAAATAGGATAAATCAATTAATATGTCAAACAAAACCTTATACTATGGAAGGTGCTGCTGGTAAAAACCCTGTTTATCATATTGGCAAAATCTATAATTTGGCTGCTCAAGAAATCGCAAATAAGATCTCTAAAAAAATTAAAACATACTCAGAAGTATTTTTAATTAGTCAAAGTGGAAGATTACTAATTGATCCTTGGAAAACTATAGTTGGTATTGAAAAAGAATTAAATAAAAAAGAAATAGATAATCTTAAAAAATTTATTAAAAAAGAATTAAATAATATCCCTCAAATAACCAATAAATTAATAAAAAAACAGTTTAAAATAGCTTAATTTTGAAAGTAAATTATTCCCAAAGATTTATTAAATCAAAAATCTTTTTTAATTCTATGAAAATTATTTTATCTGGAGGTGGATCTGGAAAAGATTCTCAAGAATTAGATAAATTATTTGCATCTCTATTAAACAAATCTAAACCTTTATTATATATACCTATAGCAATAGACAATATTAAACACCCTTATCCTGATTGTTTAAAATGGTTAAAATCCACTTTTAATAAATTAAATATTACAAAATATGAATTATGGGCTGAAGAAGATTTAAAAAAATCTCAAAAAATTAATCCCTTAAAATTTTCTGGGATTTATATTGGTGGAGGAAATACCCCTTATTTATTAAATAAACTAAAAAAAACAGGATTTTGGAATTTTTTAAAAAAAGCTATAAAATTAAATCTCCCTATATATGGAGGTTCAGCAGGAGCAATTATTTTTTCAAAGAGTATTATTCTTTCATTATATGAAGATAAAAATTGGATTGAAATAAAAAATTTAACTGGAATGAATAGTTTGAATAATTATGAATTAACTACCCATTATAATTTAAAAGATAAGAATAAAATGATGAAATTATCTGAAAAACATAATTCAAGCCCAATTATAGCTTTAAGCGAAAAAAATGGATTATATATTAATAATAACAAAATATTTCTAATAGGACAAGAACCTGCTAAAATATTCCATAAAGGAAAGATAAGAGAAATTAAATTAAATCAAGAATTAATTTTCAATTAACCTTGAACAAATTTCTTCCAATTTAGATTCCCACCTTAACCATAAATCATCTTGATTTTTCAAAAATTGCTTCATAAATTTTTGTGAATTAGAAACATAATCTCCATAGTTCTCTAATATTTGAGGTAACCACTTTTTAGCTTCTTCAACAGTTTTGACTACTTTTCCAATTCCTTTTTTTTCTATAACTATAAATTGTTCAGGATTAGGAGTAATACATAAAGGAATACAATTAAAAATTAACCCATCAAGAATTGAATATTCTAAATAATCATGCATCCCTCCTAAAGAACAATGAACTAAAATTTTAGATTCTTTTAATAAATTATCTCTTGTTTCTAAACTAACAGCCACCCCATTATCTGGAGGAATAAAATTTATATTTTTTCCATTTATGCTTTTTTTTAGAAAACAAATATAATCTTTAAATTCATGGCTTCCAACAACATAAAGTGGAACATCTTCAAATGTTTCAATTGCTAAATCAGGAGCTTTATCTGGACAAATCCTTGAAATAAATATCCCTTGATCTTTTTTATAAGGAGTTTTTTCAATTTCTCTTTTATCATAAGGAATATAGCCTTTTTCAATAAGTTCAATGTTAAATCCTTTATTCTTCCAAAATTCATAAACTCTTTTTCTATGAGTTAACCAATTAATTTCTTTTGCTTTTTTATCTTTTACAAAATTATCTAAACTATTACCACTATGACAAAATTTTATTTGTTTTTTTCCTAAAAAAGATTGTAATTGAAATTTATCAACTACAGGACTAAATATAACTGATGTTTTTGGCATCTCAGGAATAGGATTAATATCCCAAATAGGTCCTATAACTTTATTTTTTGTCAAAACATAAACAGGTTTATTCATTCTTTTTGAAATTATTGATAACATTCTTTGAGCCCCACCAATAGGGAAATCATATTCAGCTAAAAGAGAAATACTATCATAAATTTGTTTATTCATTTTTATCCCTCAATTGTTGATCAAGAAAAGAATAACAATTAAAAACGCTTCTTTGTGGTTTTATAAAATTTGACCAAAATAAATGATAATGTTTGATTAATTTCATAGTATCAAAAGATCCATAATGTTGAGAACCTATTTTAATAAATTTCTTAAATTGATTATAAGAATCAATATTATTTTTA
>Ga0180009_10004954_pt1 | contig 14460 bp, 11 predicted proteins | sample OS_PC_MetaG_FD_123537 | JGI IMG/M metagenome (GOLD analysis project Ga0180009, IMG submission 123537) | Groundwater microbial communities from the Aspo Hard Rock Laboratory (HRL) deep subsurface site, Sweden - OS_PC_MetaG | ecosystem: Environmental > Aquatic > Deep subsurface > Groundwater...
CCAGGCGTCATGACCATTTTATCCGGGATAGGGTCGCCCCAGGAGATGAAACATACGGATGAAAAATGGCACACTGAAAATTTTGTCTGGGGAAACGCGCGCAATCGAAGAAAAGGCTTCTGGACCCGGGAAATCGAAGCGGAATGGTCGAAGGCCCAGTTGAGTGCGATCAAGCGGCTGATAAGTTGCTTCAACTGCCCCCAGCAGTGCGGCGCCTTGATTTCCTATAAGGATATTCCCAAATATATGATGAAATGCTTTTCGAAGCTGACATATTCCATGGCAGCCTACGTGGACAACCTGGATTTTGCATTCAAAATCGTTCAGCAGGCTCAAGAGTATGGAGTGGACGGATTTTCGACGCCTCAGATATTGGCCTTTGCCGTCGAGTTGCATGAGGCCGGCATACTGACCGACAAAGACTTTGAAGGATGCCCTTCCGATAATGAGGGCCGGTTTTTTTGGCTTTTGGAAAGAGTTGTCCGCCGGGAAGGAATTGGAGACGTTCTGGCTGACGGTACATATTATGCGGCCAGACATATCGGCAACGGGGCGGAACAGTTCGCTCACAATACCATCAAAAAACATGAGCAACTACCTCTCAAGCTGGGAATGATGGATCCGCTCTATTACCTGATGTACTCCACCAACGAGAAGATAAGCATCACCCAAATTGAGGGAAACTGGCCCCAGGCGCCTTTTCCAACCAGGGAGGAGAGGAAGGCATTCGTCAAGGATTGGCCTCAGCTTCCCGATGCCAAGTTCAAGCAGTATTTGGTGGACTGGGAACCGCGAGGAGAAAAATCGAATCCTTATTACCCGACCCCTGAAATGTGCTGTGAGATTGTGGACTGGATGGAAATGGTCCACAACATAGACGACGCCCTGGGTTTTTGCGCCGGTATGGGATCGTTTTGCTTGAAACCGCCCTATCATATACACAATTACCCGAAATTGATTTCTTCGGCCACCGGAATGGACCTGGATGAAGCAGGGCTGAAAAAAATTGTCAGGAGAAGCCGGAATCTGCACAGAGCCTTCAATGTAAGACGAGGCATGAGAAGAGAGGACGAGAAGCCTCCTGACGACCACTGGAAAAGAAGATTTCCAGAGCATGAGGAAATTCTACTGGATACGTATTACGAATTCAAGGGATGGAATAGTGAGGGGATTCCAACAAAGGAGTCCCTCATGGAATTAAGTTTGGGTTATGTAGCCGAAGACCTCGAAAAGCGGGGGATATTAAAAAATGGCAAAAATCAGAAAGAAAACAAAGACCATTAAGATTAAAGCCGATCAGTGCAACGGCTGCCGGGCCTGTGAGATTATATGCTCGGCGTTTCACGCTTCACCGCCGTACAGCAGCATTAATCCGGCTAGATCCCGTATTCGGGTAATCCGATATCCATTGGATGACATATGGGTCCCGGTATTCGCCGGGGAATATGCTTTCGCCGAATGTATGGGCCGGGATAAATATGTGATCGATGGAAAGGAATATGAGGAATGCGCCTTCTGCAGGGCGGTCTGTCCCTCGAGAGATGTTTTTAAAGAGCCTGATTCCGGTCTTCCCCTGAGGTGCGACATGTGTGAAGGTGAATACAAGCCGTTATGCGTTCAGAAATGTCTTAATGAAGTCCTTATATACGAAGAGCGGGAAGAGGAGGTGGAGGAGCGGGAATACCCGCAAGAGCTGGATGTCGGCGTCGAAGCATTGGCCGACAAATTTGGAGTGGACAAGTTGTTGGATGCAGTCGCACGTCTGTCGATTAGAGGGTAGAAGCAAGCAGCCGGATAATGTCGTGGGAAAATAACGGGAGTAATTTTTAACCGGATACGAATGACGAGGAAAGGTAAATTGGAAAAAGAACGAATCATACGGGCGATTCAAGGTCCTAATGAGCGAAATTTCGGAGACGTCATGGTCGTCGGTGGAGGTGTCAGCGGGATTCAAGCCTCTCTGGACCTTGCCGAAGCGGGTTACAAGGTCTATTTAGTGGAAAAAGGGCCGGCCATTGGCGGCCACATGGCCCAGCTCGACAAGACCTACCCGACCAATGACTGCTCCATGTGAATACTTTCGCCCAAACTGGTCGAGGTCGGCCGGCATCCGAATATAGAGGTCTTGACATTTACCGAAGTCACCGGTGTGAATGGTGAAGTGGGTAATTTCCAGGTGACCCTGAGCAAAAAGCCCCGGTATATAGTTGAAGAGAAATGTACGGGCTGTACGACCTGCGTGGAATACTGTCCTGTGCACTGTCCCGATTCATTCAATCATGATATATCGGTAAGTAAGGCCGTCCACATATATTTCGCGCAAGCCATTCCGCTTATCGCCTATATCGATGAAAGCTGCCTCTACCTCAAGGAGAAGAAATGCCGCATATGTGAAACCGCGTGTAAAAACCAAGCAATAAATCTCAATCAGAAAGAAAGCAAGCTGGAAGTCAAAGTGGGAGCCATCGTTCTTTCCCCGGGCTACAAACCCTATGACCCAAGGTTAAAGGGGGAATATGGCTACGGAAAGTATCGGAATGTGGTGACAAGCCTTGACTTTGAGCGGTTGTTGTGCGCGACCGGCCCTTACGAAGGCGAGATACTACGGGCCTCCGACAGGCGGCATCCCCGCAAAATAGCCTGGATTCAGTGCGTCGGTTCAAGGAGGGTCATCCCGGGCGATAATAGCTACTGCTCCGCCGTGTGCTGCACCTACACCCAGAAGCAGGTGATTTTGACCAAGGATCATGACGAAAAGGCGGAGTGCGCCATCTTCCATAACGATATCCGCTCTTACGGCAAGGACTTCGAGTCTTACTATCAAAGGGCCGCTCAACTAGCCGGGACCCGCTTTATCAGAAGCTACGCGTCCGTAGTGGGAGAGGTTCCGGAAAGTAAAAATGTGCGGGTCAGATATTCCACCCTCGATGCTGGGGTCCAAGAGGAAGAATTTGATATGGTGGTCTTGTCCGTGGGATTGAATCCTCCCGAGGACCATGAATATCTGGCGGATATGCTTGGTATCGAGCTGAATTCATATGGATTCTGCAAAGGAACCCCGACCAACCCCATGAAGACCACCAGGCCCGGCATTCTTGTAAGCGGCGCCTTCCAGGGGCCCATGGACATCCCGGAATCCGTTTTTTCCGCCAGCGGGGCCAGCTCTCTATGCGGTGAATACCTGGACTACAGACGAGGGAAGCTGGCCAGGGAAAGGGTTTATCCAAGGGAAATGGATGTTTCCCGGGACGAACCGAGGATAGGCGTTTTTGTTTGTCATTGTGGAGCTAACATCGGAAGGGTGGTGAATGTTCCTTCAGCGGTTGATTATGCTCTGACCTTGCCCAATGTCGTCTATGCGCAGGAACAGCTGTTTTCATGTGCGACGAATTCCGCCCAGGAAATCAAGGACATGGTAAAGGAAAAGAGCCTCAACCGTGTGGTAATCGCCGCCTGTTCACCCCGGACCCTCGAACCGTTATTCCGGGATACGCTTCGGGAGGCCGGAATAAACCAATATTACTGCGAAATGGCCAATATCAGGGAACACTGCTCATGGGTCCATTCAAAGGAACCTGATCGAGCCACTCAGAAAGCCAAGAACATAATCAGGATGTCGACGGCACGGGCCAGCCGTTTGGAGCCGCTGAAGGAAATCGACCTGCCGGTCAATAAGACGGTCTTGGTGGTTGGCGGTGGCTTGGCCGGAATGACGTGTGCTTTTTCAATCGCCAAACAAGGACACGAGGTTTGCATAGTGGAAAAGGAGGCCGATCTGGGGGGACTGGCCAATAGAATTCATCATACGCTCGACGGATTGGATGTTCAGGCCTTTGTGCGTGATCTTAAACGGTCGGTGTATCAACATCCATTGATTCATGTCCTCACCAAAGCCGTTATTACGGAAGCCTCCGGATATATCGGGAATTTTTCGACCCGGGTGGAGTCCCATAGAGGGGTCCGGCGGATAGCGCATGGTGCGACCGTGATCGCCACTGGCGCGGAAGTGTATAAGCCTGCTGAATACCTCTATGGTGAAGATGACAGAATAATGACACATCTGGAGTTGGAAGACCATATCGCACAAAGAAAAGACAAGGTCGTTAATGCGGAAAGTCTGGTGATGATCCAATGCGTGGGGTGTAGAAATGAAGATAGAAATTACTGTAGTCGGGTTTGTTGCAGCGAGTCCATAAAGAATGCATTGAGCCTGAAAGAAATAAAGCCTGAGATGGATATCTTCATCCTCTATCGGGATATCAGATCATACGGGTTTTTAGAAAATTATTACCGGGAAGCTTCGGAAAAAGATGTTAGATTCATTCGTTATAAAGCGGATGACCCGCCTCGGGTGGAGCCTATTGGGATGGAAGGCCGAAATGCCCTGAGAGTCTCGATAACAGACAAAATATTAGATGACAAGCTGGCTATTGATGCTGATATCATTGCCTTGGCCGCTGCGATTGTTCCCCCGGAAGGAAATAGGGAAATATCTCAACTGTTCAAAGTCTCTTTGGGACCGGACGGGTTTTTCAAGGAAGCCCATGTTAAATTAAGACCAGTCGAGTTTGCAACGGACGGTGTTTTCCTGTGTGGGATAGCTCACTATCCAAAGCATATACCGGAAACGCTCAGCCAGGCTTACGGAGCAGCCGGTCGAGTCTTGACCCTGCTCTCTCACGATACGGTCACCGTTTCAGGTTCTATCTGTGAGGTGGATGAAAAGAAATGCATGGGCTGCCAGGCGTGCATCTCAGTCTGTACGTACGGCGCCATCGAGCTTCGAAAGACAAAGCAGGGCGGAAAGGCAGTGGTCAATCCGGTAATCTGCAAAGGAGACGGACTGTGCAACGCGAAATGTCCGACCGGGGCGATTTCACTGAAGCATTTTACCGATGACGAACTCTGGAGCCAAATAGATGCGGCTTGTCTAAAGGAAAAGATAATCACGCAAGTGGATGCGGTGTTAGCGTAATTTTGAGATGGTTTCTGAAAGTGCTTAAAACGGATAGTTATGAAAGGAGGGAGAAGCAATGAGTGCGGGGCGTAATTTTAGGCCCAGACTTTTGGGTTTTGTGTGTCACTGGTGAGTATACGGCGCTGCCGATATGGCTGGAGTTTCCAGACTACAATATACGACTGATATAGAGCTGATACGCGTCATGTGTTCCGGAAGAGTTGACCTGGAGTTCGTATTTAGGGCCTTCTCGAACGGAATGGACGGGGTTTTTATTGGAGGCTGCCGCCTTAATGAGTGTAATTATATTACACAAGGAAACTATCATGCGCTCAACATGGTCTTATTATGTAAAAAAATAATTGCCTATCTGGGTCTGAACCCGGAAAGGCTGATGATCGAATTCATGTCTTCGGGTGAAGGAATCTTTTTTTCTGAGGTTGTTAATAAATTCAGCAATAAAGTAAAGACGTTAGGGCCATTATGTTCAAGTGAGGGCCTAGACCCGGAAGAGATTAAATTAAAATTGAACGCGGTTCGAAAACTCATTCCTTACATCAAGATCGCCATGAAGCGGAAATTGGAGACAAGGCTTCGAAAAAATGAAGAATTTGAGGAATTTTATACCACGGACGAGATAAATCGGCTGTTTAGCGAAATCGTCTCGTACCACATAGATCCGGAAAAATGTCAGGCCTGTATGACCTGCCTGAGAAAATGCCCTGCCCAGGCCATTGTGGGCGGCAAGAAGCAGGTGCATGTCATTGACCAGGAAAAGTGCATAAAATGCGGAACATGTCTTGACGTCTGCCCTCCCCGCTTTGGAGCGGTACGTGAAATTTCGGAAGACCGTATTCCTCCATCTGTCCCAGGGGAGCGAAAATCAATCCTAAGAATGAGCAAATAAAATGGCCGTTCGATTCAGGGAGTTGAGAATTATTTTGTATCCATTATCTGTTCTGTAATTAAAATGCAAATCTGACGGGGAGCCATCGGATTATCGTTCACCTCCCTACTCGAGGTCATCGTCGATTTCATAATGAACTCGATACTCAGGAATATGACCCGGGAGAAATACAAAGGGAATTCAATGAGGCCCGGATCTGTCGCTCCGGTGCGATCCGATTCAAGACAAACCTAGGTGGTGGATATTAATGACTCCCGTTATAGGAATTACATCCCAAATTATTCGCCAATCAAAATGGTATAAGTATATTGGAGAATTAGGATTCGAGGCCATTGAAATAAACCGCCAGCATTCCAAACTCCATTTTAATCTTTTCTTTCTTGAAAAAGTGAAAAAATATGTACAGATATTTGATTTAAGCATCCATTCCGGGACGGCCGGGATATTTCAATCATATGATTCGTTCACAAAAGCCAACCTGTCAACATTAATTGCAGAAGTCGATTTATGTCAGTTTCTTGGCGCTCACCAATTTGTGTTTCATTTAAATGATGGATATCTCTCTTGCGAAAACAAAAAGCGTCTTAAAAATGTGATTTCTTATGCAGTTGATCTGGGCGTGGATATGCTTTATGAATCCAACAGCACCCTGGTCGCTGATTACGCTTACGATGTCCTGGAAAGTTTTCCTGAACTCGGATATGTTCTTGATTTTGGACACCTCAATAATGGTTACGGCAGCAGGAAGTTGGGTTGCGAAATTGATGAATTCGTCAGCAAAGTTAAAAACCGCGTTGTTTACGTTCACGTCAGCAACAACTCCGGCCGGCGGGATGAACACAACGGATTGGATGACGGGACCCTGGATTGGCGCCATATCCTGGATATGCTGGATTTGTCCAAAATAATCAAGATAATCATCGAAGTCCGATACATGGACATGGTTGAGGATTCCAGGAGGGAATTACTAAGATATCTTGCAGGAAATATCCTTACGCCAAAATGCTTTGCGATTGGATCAAGATCGTGATGACTTATACCAATTGGCTATCAACAGTTTAAAATTCGTCATTGCAAGCACCCGTCCTTTTTGCGGCCAAAAGGCTGTGGGCTTAGAAATTGGCTTTGCCATCGTATGAGGCGCACTCCGCATGGGTACCGGTAGTGAACGCTGGATGGCACCTGCCTGGCCCCTGTTTCATAACTATACAAATTTAATGGATATATACTTGGTAATTATCTCATTCCGCATTCCGATTGTAAGTCAGTATAGGCAGCCAAACCGACACCACGCTTTCCCAAAAACAGCCGTACCGTCAAGAAGGAAGGGCGCTCCCCCATCGTTCCCGTATTCAAACAGAAGGCGGAAATCTCATGATAAATTTCCTGACGCTCCACCTGAACAGAATTCCGACGTAACTGGAGCCGGCCAGCCAGGCCCCGGCGGCAAATACGGCATGAAACATGACCGTGAGCGCGCCCCCGCCAAGCAGAAGGATCAAGGGCTCATTATGCTTGTTGGCGAGCCAGCCGCACAGAATGATACCCGGTATGCCGGCCGCGCAACTCAAAGAGATCAGGAATATCCCTGCATAGATGCGAGGCGTAGGCCGGGTCCGGAAGGCGCTCCAGTCCACCCCTTCTTCCAGAGCCCGTCGGCCGAAACCCGTCCCGGCGATTTTTGCGGCCATGTTCTCCCAAAAACCCATGATGATCGGATTATAGCATATTATTCCTGGAATTCGGGAGACTTGTCGCCATGAACGATCTCCGCGTCAGAATGTACCCTCGCACCACCCGCTTGAAGAGGTGGGGCCTGCCAGCGGTTCAAACAGTCTGATTGAACCACTTTATCAAGGGCTTGTCCGAGGTTCAATGACCTTTGTTGTAAACGGCCGGGCTGGGGTCTTGTTTTTCAGGAAGAGGCGGAGCGGAAAAGTCCCTGCTGTCGTGGTACCGTTCAAAAATCCGGCGCAGCTGATCCGCCTGGCCAGAGAGTGCGTCCGAGGCTGAAGCCGATTCTCCGGCATAGGTCGCGTTTTGCCGGACCACGCTTTCGAGTTGGCCCAGACCCTGATTGATACGGGTCAGTCGGGCGGCCTGTTCCTTGGATGCCGTATCGATACCGGCCACCAGGTCGGTGGCCTTTGATATCTCGCCAAATATTTTGTATCCATTCAGGGGGTATTATTCCCTATCCTAAGTGATTGATATTGCGGCATTTTATTAATGCATCGCAATATATTGAAATTATTGATAAAAACTGTCGTACAATTTCACGAGGTATGGTACGCTTCTCTTCATGGAAGTCAAGCGACCATTTTCTCAAGCGGATTGGCTGGCCACCCCCAAACCAGTCCGGGACTATATTGAAACCCTGGAACGCAACGTCCTGGAATTGAGCGCTCAGCTTGAGCATTTGCAGGCCCAGCACACCGAATTGAAAACACGCCTGGATCAGCTTGAAGCTCGCTTGAACCAAAACTCGAAGAATTCCAACAAGCCGCCGTCCAGCGATCCGCCCTTTGACAAACCGCCTCGGGAGGCGGACCGGAAGAAGAAAAAAAAAGGAAGCGAGGCGGCCAAAAGGGACACCCGGGGCATAAACAAGACCTGATGGAACCGACCCGGGTCCTTCCATTGAAACCAGAGGCTTGTCCATGCGGAAACGTTCATCTTGGCTCCCAGCGCATGGAGCCGTTTTATACCCATCAGGTGATCGAGTTCCCCGAGATCAAGATGGGCGTCACTCACTATGTCTTGCATCGCACCCGGTGCAGGCAGTGCGGCCGCGTGGTCAAAGCCGTTCTGCCCCGTGATCTTCGCTCGGGATATGGCCCCCGACTCAGCGCGCTCATCGCCGAAATGAGCGGTATCCGGGGGGCCAGCCGGGAGACGGACCAAACATTCTGTCAATCCGTGTTGGGGTTTCATATTTCCATCGGAGCCATCCAAAGGGTAATCGACCGCGCCTCTCTGGCCATCCGGCCCATCTATGAGGAAATCGGTCGGCAGATCAGGCAGGCGCCGATCAACCACGTGGATGAGACCTCCTTTTTTCAGGAAGGCCGGCTTGAGTGGCTGTGGACCATGGTCAACACCACCCTGGCTTATTTCATGGTTCATGCCCACCGCTCCAAAAAGGCCTTCCTCGAGCTGATCCAGGACTGGCAAGGTATTCTGATCAGCGATGATTACGGGATTTACCGCCGGTGGATCGAGAAAAGACAGTCCTGTCTGGCTCATCTGGTTCGCCGGGCCCAAGGGCTGTCAGAAAAAAAGGATAAAGAGATCAAGGCATTTGGACAAGCCGCCTTGGATGAACTCAGGCTGCTGTGCCATTGGGCCAAAGCGCCCCCAACCATTGATGAAGAGCTTGCTTTCTATGATCGCTTCGTCCACCTCCTGCTCGATCACCAAGAACGGCGGGATGATGCCGGAAAGTTTTCCCGGCGATTGCTCAAGGAGCTTAAGTCCCTGTGGCTCTTCCTCGATGAAAACGGAGTCGAGCCGACCAACAATCGGGCCGAGCGGGCCTTGCGGTTCGCCGTCCTTTGGAGAAAACGAAGCAAAGGCACCCAGGGTGACAAGGGAAACCGCTGGATGGAACGAATACTCACCCTCAAGGAGACTTGCCGGTTGCGCTCCGAGTCGACCTTCCAAATACTCTCCCAGGCCATCGACTCATTCTTCAAAGAGCAAAACCCAAATCTAAACTGGATCAGAATGGATTAATCCCAACCCCTGAACGTTTACAATTGATGTTTCATCCCCGTCCCGACAGCCGTCCGGCACCAGGCGGACATAACCGGAGCGGTCCCACGGACGGACCTCGATTACCATATTGACAGGCCCGGCGTCCATAGTATGATTATTAATTAAAAGGCGAGACATTCCCACGCATCCATTGACTTCCGATGATCCGCGGGGTGATCCCCGAACTCGAGTTTCCGGACGTTTCGTGGCGGGAACCTTCATCACTGCCGTCTCGACTCGGGTCCAAGGAAAAGGCTCATGTCCAAGAAGAAAAATACGGCCGGCCAAGGGAAGGGCGAATCCATCCCCGAAACGATTGAAGCGGGACCGGCGGCCGGGCCGACCGATCCGGACTTTCCGGTCGTAGGGATCGGCGCCTCGGCCGGCGGTCTGGCGGCTTTCGAGAAATTTTTTTCCCACATGCCCGCGAACGGCGAGAGCGGCATGGCCTTTGTGCTGGTCCAGCACCTGGCCCCTGACCACAAGAGCATTCTGTGCGACCTGATCAAGCGGTACACCCCGATGCAGGTTATGGAGGCCGAGGACGGGATGGAGGTTCGGCCCAATTGCACCTACATCATTCCACCCAACCGGGACCTGGCCTTTCTGAACGGCCGGCTCTATTTGACCGAGCCGGCCGCCCCTCGGGGCTTGCGGATGCCGATCGACTTTTTCTTTCGATCCCTGGCCCAGGACCAGCACGAGCGGGCGATCTGCATCGTCCTGTCGGGAACAGGCACGGACGGCACGCTAGGCTTGAAAGCGATCAAGGGCGAGGGTGGGATGGCCATGGCCCAGTCTCCTGAATCCACCGAGTACGAAGGCATGCCTAGCAACGCCATTGCCACCGGCCTGGTGGACTACGTCCTGCCTCCCGAGGAAATGCCCGCGCGGATCATGGCCTACGCCGAACAAGCCTTCGGCCGCCTGCCCCGGATTGCATCCGCGCAGGCTCCCAGGGCGGACGTCTTGCTGCAAAAGATATTCGTGCTGCTGCGGGCCCGGACCGGCCACGACTTTTCCCGTTATAAGCGGAACACCATTGGTCGCCGCGTCGAGCGGCGCATGGCCGTCAACCAGATTCAACGCATCGAGGACTACGTTATTTACCTCGGAGAAGACGAATCCGAGGTCGAGGCCCTGTTCCGGGACCTGCTCATCGGCGTGACCAGTTTTTTCCGGGACCCGGAGGCGTACGAGGCCGTCCGAACGCAGGTGCTCCCCCGTCTTTTTTCCAGCAAGGCTCCGGGCGGTACGTTGCGAATCTGGGTGCCGGCCTGTTCCACCGGCGAGGAAGCCTATTCGATCGCCATGCTGATGCAGGAGTGCGTCGAGGAACTGAAGCAGGCTTTCAAGGTCCAGATTTTCGCGACCGATATCGACGGCCTGGCCATCGACCAGGCCCGGGCCGGCCGCTATCCCGCCAGCATCGCCTCGGACGTCTCCCCGGAACGGCTGGATCGGTTTTTCACACCGGACCAGGCCGGCCTCGCCTACCATATCCATAAACGCATCCGGGACATGCTGGTCTTCTCCGAACAGGACGTGTCCGATGACCCGCCTTTTTCCAGGCTGGACCTGGTCAGCTGCCGCAACCTGCTGATCTACATGGCCGGAGAACTGCAACGGAAGGTCATTTCCCTCTTCCATTATGCCTTGAACCCGGGTGGGTTTCTTTTCCTGGGCAGTTCGGAGACCGTCGGCGACGTCGGGGACCTTTTCACCACCGTGGATCGCAAATGGAAAATCTACGAGCGCGGGGAAGTCCAGGGCGTCAGGCCGGCTCTCACGGGGTTTGCACATACCGTCACGGAATGTCTCGATCCCTTGCCCGCGGCCGGGAGTCGCCGGAAGGCCATTCGGATACAGGTCAGTGAGTTGACCGAACGGTCGCTTCTGGACCATTACGCCCCGGCCAGTGCGCTGGTCAACGAACGGGGTGAAATCCTCTATATCCACGGCCGGACCGGCAAGTACCTCGAACCGGCCCCGGGTGAAGGCAGTCTGAACATCCTGCGGATGGCCCGCGATGGGCTCCGGCGGGAGCTGGCCACAGCCTTGCGCAAGGCGGCGACCAGTCGGGAGACCGTCCACTACAAAGGCCTGAGGGTCCGGAGCAACGGCGAAGCCACCCTCACCCACCTGACGGTCCGCCCCGTGGCCGACGGTTCCCACCCGGAGGCCGATCTGTTCCTGGTCTCCTTCGAGGAAGCGACGATTGAAGAAAAGGGCCGGACGGAGGCCGGCGAAGGCACGGCCACCGGCGACATGTCTGGGGACCGGGACGAACGCATCGCGGCCCTGGAAAAGGAACTGCGGGCCAAGGACGAATACCTGCAGACCGAAATCGAGGAACTGGAGACATCGAACGAGGAACTCCAGTCGGCCAACGAGGAACTGGAAACGTCCAAGGAGGAGTTGCAGTCCGTCAACGAGGAACTGGCCACGGTCAACTCGGAACTCCAGACCAAGGTGGACCAGTTGTCCCGGGCCAACAACGACATGAACAACCTGCTGGCCGGAACGGGCGTGGGCACCGTGTTCGTGGACACTCGCCTGCGCATCCAGCGGTTCACCCCGGCCGCCACCCAGGTCATCAATCTGATCGAAAGCGACGTGGGGCGTCCGGTCAGCCATATCGTCGCGAACCTGATCGGGTATGACCGGCTGGTCGAGGACGTGCAAGCGGTCCTGGACGACCTCATCCCCCGGGAACAAGAAGTCCGGACCCGGCAAGGGGCCTGGTACCTGATGCGCATCCGGCCCTATCGCACCCTGGAAAACGTGATCGAGGGCGCCGTCATCACCTACGTCGACATCACGGAGCAGAAGCGCATTCAGGAAACCCTGCTGGAAACGGAAGCCTTGCGCCGGCTGGCCGTGGTCGTTCGCGACTCGCGCGATGCCGTCACGGTCCATGACTTCCAGGGCCGCATCATGGCCTGGAACCCGGGGGCGGAAAGGACGTACGGCTGGAGCGAGGCCGAGGCCCTGACCATGAACATCCTGGATATGGTCCCGGAGAGCGGGCGGGAACAGACCCTGGCAGTCATCGAGCAGGTGGGCCGGGCCAAAATCGTCGAACCGCTCCGGACCCAACGAATTACCCGGGACGGTCAGGTCGTGGACGTATGGTGGACCGCCTCCGCCCTGTTCAACGATGACGGGAAGCCATATGCCGTCGCCACGACCGAAAGGCGGGTCGGCGGGGATGACCAATCCGCCAGGAATCGGGGCTTCATTGATCACGGGTCTTGAAGGCCGGAAAGAAGAATGATGAAGGAAAAATCCGGGGGGGCGGATCGGACCGCCGAACTGCGCCGGCGAGCGACCGAAAAAGTACGGATGGAACCGCCCGCTCTCGAATTCGGCTGCCTGTCCGTCGATGAGGTCCGCCATCTGTTCCACGATCTGCGGGTCCACCAGATCGAGCTGGAAATGCAGAACGAAGAGTTGCGGCGCGCACAGTGGGAACTCGACGCCGCCCGGACCCGCTACTTCCTCCTGTTCGACATGGCCCCGGTCGGGTACTTCACGGTCGGCGAGAACGGGCTGATCATGGAATCGAATCTGACCGGCGCCAGGCTTCTGGGCCTGGAACGGGCCGATCTGGTCAAGCGTCCCCTGACCCGCTTCATCCTGCCCGAAGACCAGGACGTGTACTACCTGCACCGCAAATCCCTGTTTGAAACCGGCGCGTCCCAGGTCTGTGAGTTCAGAATGCTGCGGCGGGATGACTCCCCGCGCTGGATGCGTTTGGACGCGACCCTGGCCCATGACGACGAAAGCGGGGAACCGGTCTGCCGCGTGGTGATCAGCGACATCCACGATCGCAAGCAGACCGAGATGGCCCTTGTCCAATCGCTGAAGGAAAAAGAAGTCCTGCTTCGGGAAATCCACCACCGGGTCAAGAACAACATGCAGGTCGTCAACAGCCTGCTCAGCCTCCAGATGTCGAACATGAAAAGCGATGAGGTCAAAGAGGCGATCCAGGACAGCCAGTCCCGGATAAAATCCATGGCCCTGGTTCACGAGATGCTCTATGGTTCCGACAGTATCTCGGACATCAACCTGGAAAAGTACCTGGCCGGACTGGCCGGCGCCTTGGCTGCCACCTACTCGATCCGCTCCGACCAGGTCCGGATCGAGTTCGACCTGGAGGCCATTTCGATCAGTATCGACCAGGCCTCGCATCTCGGTCTGATCATGAACGAACTCATCGCCAACGCCCTCAAACATGCCTTCGCCGGAGGCCGCAAGGGGCGCCTGGCGATCGAGGCCAGGTCATCCGGTCCGGAGATTGAGATCGCCGTCTCCGACGACGGGGTGGGATTTCCCGAGGGGTTTGACTGGCGTGAAACCGACACGCTCGGTCTTCGAGTGCTTCGTATTCTGACGGAAGGTCAACTAGAGGGAACGATCGAATTGGAGAGCGGGAACGGAACCCGATTCACCATCCGCTTTCCCGCCCAAAGCAGGCCTCGAACGTCTTCCACCGGATAGCTTGAACCGGATCAGTAGGCCTGCAGCCGGCGGTGTTCGGCCCCGGCCATGAAAAAGCCCAGCACGACGCTGCCCAGCGCCAGTCCGGTAAAGGGGATTCGAAAGAGCGGGCTTTGAAAGACGAACACCGGGATGAAACCGTTGATGAGCATGATCCCCACGTAAACGTACACGGTCATCCGGTAGGCTTGCAAACTGGCGGCCCCGTCTTTCCAGACCCAGAGTCCGATGACGACGAACCAGTAGGCCAGGATGAAAAACAGCCAGGGCTGGAATTTGATCCAGACCCATACGGGGAGAGACAGGTTCTGGCCCTCGATGCCGACGCTGAGGATGA
>Ga0180009_10004955_pt1 | contig 14460 bp, 14 predicted proteins | sample OS_PC_MetaG_FD_123537 | JGI IMG/M metagenome (GOLD analysis project Ga0180009, IMG submission 123537) | Groundwater microbial communities from the Aspo Hard Rock Laboratory (HRL) deep subsurface site, Sweden - OS_PC_MetaG | ecosystem: Environmental > Aquatic > Deep subsurface > Groundwater...
ACATTTGACGGGCGGCGCTGGAACGGGGGATAAGCGGGGTTAGATCTGTCCGTCCTCCGGGGTGCATACCGGCGCTGTTCGGGATGTGGTCCGCAGATACCGGGAGGCTGTATAGACCAGAAGGACCGAAAAAAGAAGCCCCAGTTCCCTCTCCGGGATGAGATGGGCGACGCTGCCACCAACATAGACCCCCGCGAGCACGCCGACGACGAGACCGGGTAGTAGTCTCGTCCGGATATTCCCCAGTTTCCAGAAGGTCCATGCCCCGAGAGTGGAGGCCGGAATCATCGCCAGGAGGGAGATCCCCTGAGCGGTATGCTGGGCAATGCCGGCAAAGAGGACCATCATCGGCACCATGAAGCTCCCCCCCCCTACCCCCATCATCCCGGACATGAAACCGGTCAGAGCGCCGAGAAGGACCAAGACCATCCACTTGATCCAGTAGGGCAATGAGCCCGCCAAGGCGTTCGGTAGAAAAGGCTTCAGGATCAGCAGCAGAGAGATGGAGAGGAGGAAAAGGCCGAAGTAGCGCTTCAGTTGCAATTCGGGGAGAAAACAGCAGTACCTCGCCCCAAAACGGACCGTGCAAAGGGCCATGCCGGACAAAACGGCCGCTGCCGGAATGTCCGCCGAACCGTGGAGATAGTAGATGGCCGACCCCACCAGGGAGGTAAAGACGACGGCGACAAGGCTCGTCCCGTGCGCTTCCTGCTGCCGGAACTTGAGCGCCTCCGTCATCAGGGGCACCACGATCACCCCCCCGCCCACACCGACGAGCCCGCCCAGAACGCCGGCAACCAGACCGACCAGAAGACCCGCCATGACCCACCTTAATCCCGGAAGGTGTTTTCGGAAAAATAACCTATCCAATTTTTCATCCGGCGCCAGGGTTCCACCCTCCGTCTCCCGGAGATTGGGAGACCTACTACAGGTGGAAATCCGGTGTCAACTTTTTTATTTTGGAAATATCCTGCTTTACAATCACCGATCCTTTTGTTAATTTATCCGATGATCCTTGGAAACAAGGCCGGAAAGGCCGGGGAGAAACTACGTCACCCGGACAGGAAACATCGACGGTCAGAAGCCTCATGAACAGACATGCCACCCTCAAGATCACGATCCTGCTTACACTGATCGTCGCAGGCATTTTTATTTTCTTCCATTTCAACCTCTACAGTTTCTTCGTCAGCCCGAAGAAGGTGGTCCACTTCGTTAACTCGTTCGGCCCACTCTCCGTGGTGATCTTCATCGGCCTCCAGATCCTCCAGGTGATCGTGGCCCCAATCCCGGGAGAAGTCAACGGCTTCATCGGGGGGTACCTCTACGGTCCCCTCCTGGGAACCTTCTATTCCACGATCGGCCTAACCATCGGCTCGGGGCTCGCCTTCCTCCTTGCCCGCTGGCTCGGCCTGCCCTTTGTGGAGAAGATCATCAACCCCCAGATCATCCAGAAGTACGACCACTTCATGAAGCACCGGGGAACCCTTATCACCTTTATCCTCTTTCTGATCCCCGGTTTTCCCAAGGACGCCCTTTCCTATATCATCGGACTCAGCCACATGAAGCCCTCGATCTTTCTCCTTGTCTGCACCTCCGGACGGCTCCTGGGCACCACCATGCTCTCCATCAGCGGAAACTACGCCCGCAATGACCAGAATGTCGCCATGTTGGCCATTCTCGGGATCAGCGCCCTGCTCGTGCTTCTGGCATATTACTACCACGAGGAGATCCTCAACCTGGTGAGGAAAAAAAGGGCGCCCTGAAAGAAAAAAGGAGGTAGACAGCCTTGGAATTGATCTTCAATGAATTCATCATCATTTTTGTTCTGATCCTGGCGAACGGATTTTTCGCCGCCTCCGAACTGGCCGTCATTTCGGCGCGAAAAAGCCGGATTGCCAGCCTAGCTGCAGCCGGCAATCCGCAGGCCAAGCTCGTAGAACAGATCCAGAAGGACCCCCACCGATTTCTCGCCACCGTCCAGATCGGGGTCACGGTCATCGGTTCACTCGCCTCGGCAATCGGCGGCGCTGCGGCAATCCAGTACCTCAAGCCTTTGCTGAGGGCCACCCCCTTCCCGATTGTCCAGCATGCGGCGGAGCCCCTCTCCATCGCTATCGTCGTGGTCGGGATATCGTACTTCTTCCTTGTCCTCGGCGAACTGGCCCCAAAGACCATCGGCCTGCAGTACGCGGACCGGATAGCCATGGGCGTCATCCGGCCGATCCATTTTTTATCGATCATCGCAGTGGTCGCGGTCCGGTTCCTCACCTTTTCCAACCGGATCATCCTTGCAATGTTCGGTATCACGCCGAAAGGGGGCCAGGCATTCGTAACCCGTGAGGAGGTTCACCAGGTCCTCTCGGAGGGAAGCGAAGCAGGCGCGCTGACCGAGACCGAACACCGGTACATCAAGAACATCTTCGAGTTCAGCCACACCTCTGTCCAGGAGGTCATGGTTCCCCGGACCCGGATCGTAGCCCTGAACCTCGATCTGTCGCGGGCAGAGATCCTCCGAACCGTCCAGGAGAACATGTACACCCGTTATCCGGTTTATCGAGGCGACATGGACCATGTGATCGGTTTCGTCCACACGAAGGATATCCTCCTCGGGAGGATGTCCACGGGAACAGATTTCGACATCGCCGGGATCGTCCGGCTCCCCCTTTTCGTCCCGGAGGGAAAGAAGGTGAGCAGCCTCCTCAAGGAGATGCAGCGCAAGCGGATCCAGATGGCGCTGGTCATGGACGAGTACGGCATCCTGAGCGGTCTCGCCACGACGGAAGATCTCCTCGAAGAGCTTGTGGGTGAAATCGAGGACGAGCACGACGTGGGCGAGGCGCGCCGGTTCCAGAAGCTACCCGACGGGAGCCTGCTTGTGGACGCGCTCATACCCATCAACGACATCGAGGATCTGCTCGGGGTTGAGCTGGGGGATTTTCTACCCTACTACACGCTGGCGGGTCTGATCTTGGACCGACTGGGACGGTTTCCTGAGAAGGGCAAGACCATGGAATGGCAGGATTACCTCCTGACCTGCGAGGAGGTGACGGAAACATCCATCCTGAAGGTCAGGATCTCCCCGCTCGAGAAACCCGGCGGTTCCAAGAACACCCCATAGGAAGACGGAAAACCGGAAACGGGCTGAAGAATCACCGCCAAGCCGTCCGGCCTATCTTCTGAGACGCGGGTCGAGGGCGTCGCGAATCCCCTCGCCCAAGAGGTTGTAGCCTAAGACGGTGATCAGGATGGCGAGCCCCGGGTAGAGGGAGAGCCACCAGGCGATGTCGATATTGTCCTTCCCCGCCGTGAGGATGTTCCCCCAGCTCGGCGTGGGCGGCTGAACCCCGATGCCCAGGAAGCTCAGGGCCGACTCCGTCAGGATCGCCCCCGCCACACCGAGGGTCGCCGTAACCAGGACGGAGGCCATCGCATTCGGCAGGATATGCCGGAAGATGATCCTGAGATCGCCGGCGCCGACAGCCCGGGCCGCCAGGACGAAGTCCCGCTCCCTGAGGGCGATGAAGTCCGCCCTGACCAGCCTAGTCACCCCCATCCAGCCGGTCAGACCGATGACGATCATGATGTTCCAGATGGAAGGCTCCAGGATCGCGATCACCGCCAGGATGAGAAAAAAGGTGGGAAAACAGAGCATGACGTCCACGAACCGCATGATGAGGGCATCCGCCCAGCGGCCATAATAACCGGCCAGGGCGCCGAGAATCGTTCCGATGAGGATGGCGATCCCGGTCGCGACGAAACCCACCTTGAGCGAAATCCCCGCCCCCCAGATCATCCTGGACAAAACATCCCGCCCGAGAGGATCCGTTCCGAAGGGGTGCCCCCCCGACGGAGGGGCAAGGACGTTCTTCAGATCGATGGCGTTCGGATCGTAAGGGGCAAACCAGGGCGCGAGGAGGGAGACGCAGAAAAGGAAAAGAACGATGACGCTCCCCGCGACCGCCATCCGATTCCTCAGAAATCTTTTCCGGAAATCATTTCCCATCGTCTTCCCCATCAGGAAACCCTGATTCGCGGATCGGCCAGACCGTAAGAAACGTCGGCGATCAAATTGCCGAGCAGGGTGAGCACGGCGCCGATGAAGAGGATCCCCATGACGACCGGGTAATCTCGAGACATCACCGACATGTAGAAGAGCTGCCCCATTCCCGGGATGGAGAAGATCGTCTCGAAGATCACGCTCCCTCCAATGAGCCCCGGCACGGAAAGACCGAGAATGGTGATGACCGGAAGCAGGGCGTTTCTCAGGGCGTGCTTGTAGATGACGATCCGCTCGGAAAGACCCTTCGCCCGCGCCGTCATGATGTAATCCTGGCGGACCACCTCCAGCATGTTCGCCCGCATATAACGGGACAGCCCGGCGAGCCCCCCGAATGCGGACAGGAGCACCGGCAGGATGAGGTGCCGGACCAGATCCCAGAAGGCCATCCCCGACGGCAGGTATTCATAGTTCAGGGAACGGATCCCGGAGATGGGAAGCCATCCTAAATGAACGCCGAAAAGGATCATAAGCAGGAGGGCGAGCCAGAAGGTGGGAACGGCGAAGCCGACAAAAACGAAGACGCTGGTGACCCGGTCAAAAAAGGAATCCTGGCGGACGGCGGAGATCACCCCAAGCGGGATGGCGATAAGGAAGATCAGGAGCATGGAGAGGACGTTCAGGAGGATCGTGATCGGCAGTCGCTCCAGGATCTTGTCCGCCACCGGCCGGCGGTCCATTGAAAAGGAGATCCCCAGGTCGAGGACCGCCAATTTTGCCACCCACCTGAGATACTGTTCAGGAAGAGGCTTGTCCAGGTCGTACATCGCCCGGAGCCGCTCCTTCATTTCCACAGAGGCGCGGGGGTTCATCTGGGTCTGAAGATCGGTGGGAGAGCCGGGCGCCAGGTGCATTACCGTAAAAGAGATGACCGTGATCCCGATCAGGAGCGGCGCCATGAAGAGCAGTCTTTTGGCGATATAACGGAGCATCGTTTCCGATTCCCTCTCTTCTTAACCCGGCAAAGGGAAGAGCACTCTCACAGCCACTCCAGCAGTTTCATGGACCGGATGTTCTCCAGCATCTTCCTCAGGTTCTTTTCCGAATGGGATTCGATGGTGAGGATCGGCTTCAGGTTCCTCTCCCGAACCATCGCCAGCAGCTCGCCGAAGGGGAAAGTCCCCTCCCCCACCGGCAGGTGTTCATCGGCCGTGCCGTTATTGTCGTGGATGTGGATCTCGCTGAGTCTCGCACCCAAGATCTCCATCCACTCCGCAAGCGGCGCGCCGGCGAAGGCGTTGAAATGCCCCGTATCGAAACAGAACCGGAATTTCGGCGAATCGAGTGAGTCGAGAAGAAGCCGCAGGTGATGGGGATCCCGCTCGTAGACGTTCTCCAGAGCGATGATCGTCTGCGTTTCCCGGACATACCCGCTGAGATGCCGCCAGGTCTCGAGGCTGTTGGCGAGCCACAGTTTTTCACCGGAGATATAGTATTTCTCGTCGAAGGAGGGGTGGCAGACGACTGAACGCGGCCGGAACCAGGGGATCAGTTCAAAAACCTGCCGGAGTCGGTCCAGTGTCGCCTGCCGGATCCTGGGGTCGATCGCCCCGGGCCTCAGGTCCATAAAGGGGGCATGGAACGTGACGGAAAGCCCCGCATCCGTGAGGCGGTCGGCTGTCTCTCGAAAATCGGTCTTTGGGAAACGATCGAGGTCGCGGTGGCTGAAACCGATCTCCGGATGGATTCCCTCCCGGATCACCATCGGCAGCAGCTTCTCCCGGAGGAGGTAGAAGGGCACATGAACCTGGACTTTTTTCAGAATCTCACGCATGCAGATCTCACCGAAGTTGGCTGTAGCGCTCCGTTTACCACAAGCGGCCCCTTTTCACAACCGGCGATTCAGGCCGGACGGCCATTGACAGGAGCCCCGCGTTCTGCTATTCAAAACAAACGGTTATTCTCGTGAAAGTCCGCAGGACGAGGAGATGCGGCCCCCGGAGCCTTTGTTCCGGCAGAAAGGAAAGAGGAGGGAGATTGGCAAAAAAAAAGGAAATCGAGTCGCGGAAGAGTGCGCTTCGGTGCGTCAACGCATCTCTGGAGAACAAGGCGAAGGATCTCGTCATACTCAACATAAAGGAGCTCTCCGCCTTTGCCGACTATTTCATCATCTGCAGCGGGAGCTCCGACCGGCAGGTACGGGCCATCGCCTCGGCGATCCGGGAGAACATGAAAAAAGCGGGGATCCTGCCCCTGGGCGTGGAGGGGGAAGCAGCGGGGAGATGGATCCTCCTGGATTACGACGACGTGATCATCCATATCTTCCTCGAAACCGTCCGGACCTTCTATGACCTGGAAAGGCTCTGGGCGGAGGCGCCCCGAATGGCCGTTCCCGACGAGACGGCTTCTCTGACGGCGTTGGCACGGGGGATGTAACCTTGAGAGAGATCCTGACCGGGATTGCCGACGTGATCTTTCCGCCCCGCTGCCTCACCTGCGGCGTCATCATGGATAGTCACGGCCCCCTCCCCTTCTGCCCTCCCTGCTCGGCCGGGATCCGCTTCATCCGCTCCCCCCTCTGTCCCAGTTGCGGCATCCCCTTTGCCTCCCCGGAAGGGGAAGACCACCTCTGCGGGGAATGTCTCGTAACGGAGAAGCCCTATGCGGTCGCCCGTGCGGTAAGATATTATGAAGAAACGCTCCTGACGGCCATCCACCTGTTCAAGTACCGGGGGAGGACGGGGATCGGCGAGGTCCTGGGAAAAATAATGGCCGATTTCGCCGGCGGGATCTGGGATATGAATATCTTTTCACTGATCCTGCCGGTCCCGCTGCACCGCAAAAGACTGCGGGAGAGGGGTTTCAACCAGGCGGTGATCCTGGCGCGCGAGCTCTCAAAGAAGTTCTCCATCCCGCTCGACTTCACGGCGCTTCGGCGTAAGGTTCCGACAGCGCCCCAGGTCGGCCTGGGACGGGAGGAGCGGTCGGCGAACGTCCGGGGGGCCTTCACGGTGAGGAAGCCGGAAAGGATTGCCGGCCGGAGGATTCTCCTGGTGGATGACGTCTTCACTACGGGGAGCACGCTGACGGAGTGCGCGGGCGTCCTCATGCAGGCAAAGGCGGAAGCGGTCGCCGTCCTGACTCTGGCAAGGGCTGTTCACGATCACGATATAGCGACTGTGTCCGCTCCGGAGCCGTTTTCCGGATAATGGCATGGGGATGGGGGGGAACTGAAAGGATGAAGAAGATTCTGACCTGGGAAGAACTTAAAAAAGAGGCGGATCGCCTCCGGGGCAAGGGAAAGAAGATCGCCTTCACGAACGGCTGCTTCGACATCCTCCATGTGGGCCATGTCCAATATCTCCGGGAAGCGCGCAAAACAGGGGACCTCCTTATCCTCGGCCTGAACAGCGACGCCTCCGTCCAGGCGATCAAGGGTGAGAAGCGGCCGCTGGTTCCCCAGGGGGAGCGCGCCGAGGTCGTCGCGTCGCTCATGTCGGTCGATTACATCACCGTTTTTGACGAAACGACGCCGCTGAAGCTCATCGAGTACCTGCGACCGGACATCCTCGTCAAGGGGGGTGACTGGAAGGAGGAGGAGGAGGTCGTGGGACGCGACGCAGTCCGTTCCTGGGGAGGAAAGGTCGTCATCGTCCCGATGACCGAAGGGGCCTCCACGACAAACATCGTGGAAAAGATCCGCCGGGTCTACGGGATAGGTTGAAATGATGACTATTTCCAGCCCCGTTCATTTTTTTCTTTACAAAATCCTCTCCATCATGTAAGAAGGTTTCCCCAAATCGATCATTAGGAGATTAGGTGAGCGAAGTGCCGAAAGCGATCCTGACATCTGGGAAAGTGGAGTTCTTCAGACACATGCTGGCCCTGAAGATCAACGACCTTCTGGGAGAGGCGGGAAGGACCGTGTCGGAGATGACGAGCAGCGCCAAGGAGAACTATCCCGACCCCAACGACCGCGCCTCCCTCGAATCGGACCGGAATTTCGAACTCCGGATCCGCGATCGGGAGAGAAAGCTGATCCTCAAGATGCAGGAGGCAATCAAACGGATGGACGACGGCGTCTTCGGGATATGCGAGGTCTGCAACGGACCGATTTCCGAAAAGCGGCTTATGGCCAGGCCGGTGACCACCCTGTGCATCAACTGCAAGATGAAGCAGGAAAAGATGGAAAAGCTCAAGGGGGAATAACCGCCCGCACTCCTGCGACTCCGAACGGCAACGTTCTACCTGCCGATCCCCTCTCGCTCCCCCTGTGCTACTGGGAGCGAAGAGGGGGTTTTTTTGAGGACCATGCCGGATGTTTGTCAGGGTTGCCATCCAGATCCCTTCCGTAAAGACCTTCATCTACGCCGTTCCCGAGACGTTCGTCACCGCCGTCGCCGTGGGAAAGCGGGTCCTCGTCCCCTTCGGAAAACGGCGCGTGACCGGCTACATCGTCGAAACCATGATCGAGGCGGTCTGCGACCGTACCGTCCGCGATATTCTCGATCTTCCTGATCCCGAACCCCTCTTTGATAAAGACGCTCTCGCCTTCTACGATTGGATCTCCCGTTACTACCTCCACCCGCTGGGAAAGGTTCTGGGCGAACTCCTCCCGGGAGGAATCGACGTGAAGAGCGACCGGTGGCTCCGCCTCGCCGAAATGTCCGCGACAACGGATCACCGCGTCTCTGCCGGACAGCGGGAGATCCTGGAACATCTGGCCTGCTGCCCGGAAGGTCTTCCCCTGAGCCGTCTCCGCAAGGCACTGGGGAAAAACGCAATCTACGGCGATCTCCGTCTGCTCGAAGCGGCGGGGCTGGTGGTTTCCGAGGAGCGCCTGAACCGGCCGCCGGTCCGGCCTAAAAAGGAGAAATGGGTCGGTCTGACTGCCGAAAATACCTTCGGAATCAACCTGACCGCAAAGCAGTCGGCCATGGTCGAGTTTATTCGGGAGCGAGGCGAGATACCGGTCAGCAATTTGCACGCATTTTTCAAGAATTCTGCCTCATTTCTCAGGAATCTGAAAGGAAAAGGCGTCATTCGCCTCTATGAGAAGGAGGTTGTCCGCGGACCGGGCAGCGCCCCGGAGATTGGGAACAGGGGGAACGGGATCACCCTGAACGAGGCGCAGACCGAGGCGTTCGGCGAGATCCGGGAATGCCTCGCCGCGGGCCGGTTCTCCCCCTGCCTCCTCCACGGTGTGACGGGAAGCGGCAAGACCGAGATCTACCTTCAGGCCATCGCCGAGATCCTCCGGGGCGAAGGCGGCGCCATCTATCTCGTCCCGGAAATCGCCCTCACAGCGCAGCTACGCTCCCGCATCTGCGGCCGCTTTCCGGAGCGGGAGATCGCGGTTCTCCACAGCGGCATTTCCCGGAGCGCCAGGTATGACCAGTGGAAGCGGATCAGGAGGGGAGAGGTGCGGGTGGTCGTCGGCGCACGTTCAGCCCTCTTTGCGCCGGTTGAGAACCTCCGGCTGATCATCGTGGATGAGGAGCATGACCCTTCTTACAAACAGGACGACCGGCTCCGTTACAACGCCCGCGATCTCGCCCTGGTCAGGGGCAGGTTCTCAAAGGCGACGGTGCTCCTGGGATCCGCCACGCCGGCTATCCAGAGCTATTTTCACGCGACCGACGGTCGTTACCGCTACCTGACCCTCCCCGCCCGGATCGATGACCGGCCCCTTCCTCTTGTCGAGGTGGTCGATCTGAGAACGGAAAGGAACGAACAGGGCCTGACGCCGCTCCTCTCCCGCACCCTCATAGAGGCGATCCGGAAGACCCTGGATAGCGGGAAGCAGACCCTCCTTTTTCTGAACCGCCGGGGTTTTCACACTTATCTCTTCTGTCCGGACTGCGGCCACGCCTTCTCCTGCCCGAACTGCGATATCGCGCTCACACACCACGCCGCCGAGGGCGTCCTGAAATGCCACCACTGCGATTTCACCGTAAAGGCCGTCGACCTCTGTCCTGCCTGCCGGGGGAACCGCGTCCGCAGCTACGGCGCAGGAACGGAGCGGATCGAGGAGGAGACAGGGAAACTCTTCCCGGGGGCCCGCATCACCCGGATGGACAGCGACACAACCTCCCGGAAGGGCGATTCGGAAAGGATCCTCCGCGGTCTCGATCGGATGGATATCGACATTCTCATCGGCACGCAGATGATCACCAAGGGACACGACTTTCCGGAGATTACGCTGGTCGGAGTCATCGCTGCCGACGCCTCCCTGAACATCCCGGATTTCCGGGCCGCCGAGCGGACCTTCCAGATCCTGACGCAGGTGTCGGGACGGGGCGGACGGGGCGATCAGCCGGGCAGGGTCGTCATCCAGACCTTCAACCCCGGCCATTACGCCATCCGCCGGGCGCAGGAGCACGACTATGCCGGATTCTACGCCGACGAGCTCCCCCTGCGCCGGCAGTTCTGTTATCCCCCATTCTCCCGCCTCATCGGTCTCCATTTCTCCAGCCTGAAGAGGGAAGAGGGAAAGAAGGCCGTCGCCAAGATCGGCGCCCGTGCCCGGGAGTTGGCCCGTACTCTCGCCGGCGGGAAGGCGGACGTCATCGGCCCTGCCGAATCCCCTCTCGCCCGGATCAGGGGGAGGTACCGCTGGCAGCTCCTCCTCCGGGGGAAGCAGAGCGGCCTTCTCCATCTCCTCACGCAGAGACTACTGGAAGGGGCAGGACACGACGGCCTGGATATCCAGGTGGATGTGGATCCCGTCAACTTCATGTAGGAGGTTCGAAATATGCCCAAACCGCGCCTGCTTTTCATGGGAACGCCCGACTTCGCCGTCCCGGCCCTGAAAGGTCTGCTCCTGAACGGTTATCCCGTCATCGGCGTCGTCACGCAGCCCGACCGCCCGCAGGGGCGGTGGCGGGCGACGGCGCCCCCGCCGGTCAAGCTCCTCGCCGAAAATCTCGGTCTGACGGTCCTTCAGCCGGAGAAAGTGGGACACTCTTCCTTTCTCGAAATTTTCCGGGAGGTCGCACCGGATCTCGTTATCGTCGCGGCCTTCGGTCAGATCCTCCCCAAAGAGATCATCCACGGCCCGCGGCAGGGCTGCATCAACATCCACCCGTCGCTCCTGCCGAAGTACCGGGGGGCGGCGCCGATCAACTGGGCCCTGATCCGGGGCGAGGAGAAGACCGGCGTCACGATCATGCGGATGGACGAGGGGGTCGATTCCGGCGACATCCTCCTCCAGGAGGAGACGCCGATCAGACCGGAGGAGTCATTCGGCGAGCTCCACGACCGTCTCGCGAAAATGGGCGCAGAGCTGCTCCTGACCGCTCTCGTCATGCTGGAAACAGGCACGCTCCAGCCGCGGCCACAGGACCACAGACTCGCAACCCCGGCCCCCCGCCTGAGCCGGGAGGATGTCCTGATCCACTGGAACGCCGATGTGCGGAGCATCGTCTCACTCATCCGGGGGCTCTCCCCCCTCCCCTGCGCCTACACCTTCTTGGACGGGAAGAAGCTCAAGGTCTTCGCGGCTGCGATAGAGGAATCGGCCGTCGCGGAGACGCCGGGAACGGTCGCCGGAGAGACCGCCGCCGGACTCCGCATCGCAGCGCTGAACGGGTATGTCTTATTGAAGGAAGTCCAGTTGGAAGGAAAAAACCGGCTGCCAATCCGCGATTTTCTTATGGGCTACCGGATCGTTCCCGGGCAGGTTCTGGGCTGAGAGGTGCAGGGCATGAAAAACTCCCCCCGTCGGCTCGCTGTCGAGATCCTGAACCGGATCGATGAGGCTGCGGCCTATGCTGAACCCCTCTTGGACGCCGCGCTTTCCGGAACGGCGTTTGCGAACCCCCATGATCGGGGGCTTCTCACCGAACTCGTCTACGGAACGCTCCGGATGCGGGGCCGTCTGGACTGGATCATCGGTCAGCTCTACCGGGGGGATGCCGCCGCGCTGGAAACAAGGGTCCGGAACATCCTCCGGACGGGGCTCTACCAGCTCTGGTACACCGACCGGATCCCCCCCTTCGCCGCGGTCAACGAGGCCGTCGGCATCGCTAGAAAGACCAGCCCCGCCGCCTCGGGGCTGGTGAACGCCCTCCTCCGAACCGCCCTCCGGAAGAAGGACGCCATCGCCTGGCCCGATATGGCCAAGGACCCCGAAAAAGCGATCTCCGTCATCCACTCCCACCCCCGGTGGCTCGTCGAGCGCTGGCTCGACGAGTTCGGCATCAACGAAACCATTGCGATCTGCCGGGCGAACAACGCCGTTCCGCCGCTTGCGCTCCGTGTAAATTCTCTGAAGGCGTCGCGCGAGCAGGCGGTCGCGGCGCTCGCACAGGAGGGACTGACCGTCGAGCCGACTGCCTTCTCCCCTGACGGCTTGCTCCTCGCCTCCCCTGCCGTCAACCTCCGGGAGACAGCCTCCTGGCGGAAGGGGCTGATCCGGATCCAGGACGAGGCCTCTCAGCTCATCGCCCTTCTTCTCTCTCCGGAACCCGGCGAGAATCTCCTCGATCTCTGCGCCGGGACGGGGGGAAAGACCCTTCATCTGGCCGCACTCATGGAAAACCGGGGGAAAATTATGGCCGTCGATCATCATCCGGGAAAATTGCGGTTGCTTCGGGAAGAGGCGGTACGCCTCGGCGTGACCATCGTGGAGACGCAGGTTGCAGACGCCTTGGCGTTGCCGGAAACTTTTCGAGGCGCCTTCGACAGCGTCCTGTTGGACGCCCCCTGCTCGGGTCTCGGCACGCTCCGGCGGAACCCGGAGATCCGCTGGCGGCTCGCCCCGGCGGATCTAATAAAATGCATGCAGATCCAGAAACGCCTACTCCGAAGTGCCGCGGACTGCGTCCGGCCGGGCGGCCGCCTGATCTACAGCGTCTGCACCGCCACCCCGGAGGAGAACGAAGCCGTCATCGAGGATCTCCTCAACGGCCGCACCGATTTCACCCTGATCAGGTCGACTGCCGCACAGGGCATCCCTCCTGCACTCATCGATGATGCCGGATTATTCCGGACCTTCCCCCACCGCCACGGCACGGACGGCTTCTTCGCTGCCCTCCTCATCCGCAACGCCTGAATGGCCGGCCCTTTCGGCAAAGGATACCTCCACCTCCATACGCCGGCTTCACTCACCATATCCTCGCTGCTCATTTCTAACACGGAAAGCTAACCGGCGCGCAGCTTTTTCGTGCGTCCGGTTGAGTGCTTTGTTAGGCGTTGCGTAGATCTTGTAATTTCAAGGAGAGATCTCAATGCATCGTTCACAGCGGCCGAATTGGTAAACGCCTTGGCTATTTCGGGATCAAGGACAACCACATTAGCGCCTTCCGCCAATAATCGCTTGAAGTATTTACCACGGGCGGCTTTCGAATAATCAAACTCATATTCTGGACGTAATTCCTCAGATATAGTTTTAGTTTTCATGTCTTTTCCTCTCTGACACGGTTGCAGGACGCGCACTGATAATTCGTATCGCATCTCCTCTTTCCGTGTGCGATACAATAAACAGACGTCCTTGAATGGAGGGCCGTGGCGACTATCCCGGACGCTGGCTACGCAAACGGGCATAACCAACGATTGGCTCAAGGATCAAGGGCTTCTGTCTGTCAAAGAGCTGTGGGTTCACATTCACTACCCGGCTACGGCCCGGTCATCTCTGTGAACCGCCCGGTTTAGCCTGTCCTGAGCAAGTCGAAGGAGACCCGCATGCCGGGTGGTGTGGGGGCTGGGGAAGAAAAACCCCCAGCTACGCGCCTGGAGTCGGCGCAAGCAATGCTAATACACCAAGGAGAGCGAACAGCACCGCAGCCACCCAACGCATCACCTTCATATTGACTCGATGAGACAGCGCTTCGCCGATCCAGACAGCTGGGACGTTCGCAATCATCATGCCCAGGGTCGTCCCAAGAACCACCGCGACGAGCGAATCGTAGCGGGCCGCTAGCGCTACCGTGGCGAGTTGAGTCTTATCGCCCATCTCCACCAGAAAGAAGGCGATGAGTGTCGTCAGGAACACACCAGCGCCTCGGAGGTTCCGGTCTTCCTCCAGCTTGTCTGGCCTCAGCGCCCACGCGCCGAAGGCGAAGAACGAGAGGGCAACAATCCACCTCAGTGCCTGGGGGGACACGAGGCTCGCTAGCCAGACCCCCACGTAGCCCGCGAGGAAATGATTGGCGAGGGTCGCGAAGAGAATGCCCAGAATGATCGACACCCTATGTTTGAGCTTCGCCGCAAGCAGAAAAGACAGAAGCTGGGTCTTATCGCCCATCTCGGCGAGTGCGACAACCGAGGTTGAGATGATGAGAACTTCCAAGAGGTTCCTCCGCCTCTAACGGCGAGTTGAGCGGTTCGGAATCGGGCTAGCGAGTTTACTCGCCAAGGCCGAGGGCGAACGGCTCGAACGATTTTGTTCGGCCGCGCGAATCAGCGCGCGGTCGGACAAATCGGGCGAGGCGCTCCGCGCAACTCGCCGTTCGGGCGCGCGC
>Ga0180009_10004956_pt1 | contig 14457 bp, 14 predicted proteins | sample OS_PC_MetaG_FD_123537 | JGI IMG/M metagenome (GOLD analysis project Ga0180009, IMG submission 123537) | Groundwater microbial communities from the Aspo Hard Rock Laboratory (HRL) deep subsurface site, Sweden - OS_PC_MetaG | ecosystem: Environmental > Aquatic > Deep subsurface > Groundwater...
ATCGCTCACCACCTCGGCGGAAGAGTCACGGCGGCGCCCGAGATCATGCACGGTAAGATGAGCCGAATCCGCCACGACGGCACGGGCCCCTTCCGCGATCTGCCCGTCGAGATCGAGGTCATGCGTTATCACTCGCTCACCGTCGATCCCGACCAACTACCACCTTGTCTGCGGGTCACGGCGACGACCGCCGACGGCATCGTGATGGGTCTCGCCCACCGCGAGCTACCCATGTTTGGACTACAGTTTCACCCTGAGAGCATTGGCACGCCGCTCGGCGCGAAGCTCATGGCGAGCTTTCTGGAGGCAGCATGAATTACGCGACTGCGATGGCTTCGTTGCTGAAGGGCGAACCGCTCGATCGGCCCGCCGCAGAATCCTTGATGGGTGCCCTGCTCGACGGTGGGCTGTCAGCGACTCAAATCGCCGCGGTGCTCACGGCCCTCGCGGCCAAGGACGCCTCTGTGGAGGAGATGACGGGGTTCGCGACCGTCATGCGCGCACGCGCCCGCAGCGTCTCGGTGCCCGGCGATCCCGTGGACACCTGCGGCACGGGCGGGTCTGGCCTGTCCACGCTCAACACGTCGACGATGGTGGCGTTCATGCTGGCCGCCGGGGGCGCGAAGGTGGTGAAACACGGCAACCGTGCAAGCTCGGGCAAGTGCGGCAGCATGGATGTGCTCGAACGGCTCGGCATCAACGTGGAAGTGGATCCGGAGCAGGCGCAATCGATCGCCCAGGACAGTTCCTTCGTGTTCCTCAATGCACGCAAGCACCACCCCGCGCTGGGCCCGCTCGCGTCCATTCGCAAGGATCTCGGCTTTCGCACGGTCTTCAACCTGCTCGGACCGCTCTGCAACCCCGCCGGGGTGAAACGCCAGCTGCTAGGCGTCAGCGACGCCCACCATGCAGAGACCCTCGCCCATACCCTCCGAGCACTCGGCGTCAACGAGGCGCTCGTGGTTTGCGGCGCCGACGGCCTGGACGAGCTCTCGCTGCACGGCCAGTCCCGAATGTGGCACATTCGGGGTGAGCGAGACATCGAAGTGCACAATGTCCTTCCTGAGGACGTTGGTTTGACCTCCGCACCGCTCGAGGCGCTCGAAGGGGGCGACGTCGAATGCAACGCTCAGTGGTTCGAGACAATCCTGCGCGGCCAGGATGATGGGCCTCGAACCCACCACACCTTGCTGAATGCCGGAGCCGCGTTCTGGGTAGCAGGGCTCGCTTCCAGTCTCGCTGACGGCGTCGCCCAAGCCCGCGCGGTGCTGGCCTCGGGCAAGGCATTTGAACAGGTGGAGACCTATCGCGATCGCACGAATCAGGTGGCGCCTGCATGACCACCGTGCTCGACAGGATCGTCGCGCGCACCCGGACCGATCTGGAGGCTCGCAAGGCCAAGGTCCCGCTCGAAGCGCTGCGGGAGCGCGCGGTCCCCACAAGTCGCGACTTCGCGGGAGCGCTCGCCGGCGAAATCCCCAATCCGTTGGTAGCGCGCCCGTACCGGGCGCGACAGCCGGGCCGGACCGACAGACTCTCGCTCATCGCCGAGTACAAACCCAAGTCCCCTTCCCGCGGGCCGATCCGACCGGACGCCCAGCCCGAGGACATCGCGCGCATTTACGAGCGATACGCGTCGGCCATCTCCGTGCTGTGCGACACTCCGTTCTTCGGTGGCGGCTATGACTTGCTCGCCCGCATGCGCGACACCACCACAATTCCGCTGCTCGCCAAGGACTTCGTCGTCGACGACTATCAGGTATACGAAGCGCGGGTGCACGGCGGCGACGCCATTCTCTTGATGGTCTCCGTGCTGGCGGAGCCCGGGCTCTGCCGATTGCTCGAGCTCGCCCGCAGCCTGGGGATGGAACCGCTCGTCGAAACCCATGACGACGCGGAGCTCGAGGTCGCGCTTCGGGTGGGCGCTCGGGTCATCGGGGTCAACAGCCGCGATTTGCGCACGCTCGCCATCGACCTGCCGCGGGCACGCGAGCGGCTGGGGCGGGTCCCCTCCGAATGCGTTCGTGTTGCGGAGAGTGGATTGGAGAAGCCCGAGGACGTCGAGGCCATACGCCCCTTCGCAAACGCAGCGCTGATCGGCTCGAGCCTGATGTCCGCGCCAGATCCAGCCGCACGCATCGAGGAGCTCGGATGGACTTCCAGATAAAGATCTGCGGCGTGCGTGACCACGATGGCGCAAAGGCCTGCGTGGAAGCCGGAGCGGACCTGGTTGGATTCAACTTCGTCCCCTCGAGCAAACGATTCATCGCTCCGTCCGAAGCGCGGGTGCTCGTGGACGTGGTGGGCGCGGAGCGTGCGGTTGGGGTGTTTCGCAACCAGGACCAAGCGCATGTTCTGGAAGTGAGTCGTTGTGTGGGATTGCACTGGATACAGCTGCACGGCGACGAGTCCCCGGAGGTATGCGCGTCGCTTCGAGCGCAGGGATTCCGCATCATCAAGGCGATATCGGTGGACGCAGACACCGCGAAGCCCCGCGGTCCGCTCGTCCCGGGCGATCTGGGCGAGCGCAATTTCCGGGTAGCACCGTTTGAGCCGGTGACCGACCTGCGGCTCTTCGACGCAGCGAGCCCGGGTTCCGGCAAGCCGTTCGATCATGAGCGGTTGCTCGCGCTTTCACCCACGCGGCCGTTTCTGCTGGCTGGTGGGCTCACGCCGGAAAACGTCGGGGAAGCGATCGAGCACGTGAATCCCAATGGCGTCGATACGGCCTCCGGGGTGGAGCGAGAAGGTCGGATGGATCCCGCGCGGGTGGCGGCATTCTGCCGTGCGGCGCGCAGAGCGAGGAAGAGATGATCGAATCAGGACGCTTCGGCGACTTTGGCGGGTACTACGTGCCCGAGCTTCTTCTCCCCTGTCTCGAGGAGCTGGAGAAGGCGTGGCTCGAGGCGCGACAGGATGCTTCGTTCCAGGAAGAGTTGCAGCGCATGCTGCGGGATTATGCGGGACGTCCCACACCGCTGTATCGCTCCGAGGCCCTGTCTCGGGAGGTCGGCTGCACGGTGTACCTCAAGCGCGAGGACCTGCTTCACGGCGGCGCCCACAAGACGAACAACACCGTGGGGCAAGCCCTGCTCGCGCGACGCATGGGCAAGAAGAAACTCATCGCCGAGACTGGGGCCGGACAGCATGGGGTGGCCACGGCCATGGCCGGCGCGCTGCTCGGACTCGAGGTGACCGTGTTCATGGGCGCGGTCGACATCGCTCGGCAACGCCCGAACGTGCAGCGTATGGAGCTATTCGGCGCGAAGGTACGGCCGGTGGAACAGGGATCGGCGAGCCTGAAAGACGCTATCAACGAGACCCTGCGATACTGGACCGAGCACGTGCAAGACACGTTTTACCTGTTTGGGACGGCTGCCGGCCCACACCCCTATCCTTCCATCGTGCGGGACCTGCAGCGAGTGATTGGCGAGGAGATACGCGCGCAGCTCGCGGAACGCGGAGAAGGGTTGCCCACGGCGGTAGCCGCTTGCGTGGGTGGTGGAAGCAACGCGATCGGCGCGTTTGCCACCTTCATCGACGACGACGGGGTGCGACTGATCGGCGTGGAGGCGGCGGGACGGGGCGTGGACACCGAGGAGCACGCCGCGACCATTGGACGGGGCCGACCGGGGTGTCTGCACGGTGCGATCTCGTACCTGCTGCAGGACGCGGAAGGTCAGGTGCAGACCACGCACAGCGTTTCGGCCGGACTCGACTATCCCGGTGTTGGACCCCAGCACTCTTTTCTCGCGCACAGCGGTCGCGCCGAATACGTCTCCGCGACCGACGAGGAGGCGCTGCACGCGTTTCAGTGGTTGTGTCGGAACGACGGGATCGTGCCGGCGCTCGAGTCCGCCCACGCCTTGGCGGCGGTGTTGCGCATGAAGGGTCAGTTCGACCCTGGCGCCGTGTTGGTGATCAATCTGTCTGGCCGAGGCGACAAGGACCTCGACCACGTGGCGCGGGTCCAGAAGGAGCAAGCGTGATGACCGCCAGACTCGAATCCGTTCTATCGAAGCTTCAATCGAATGGCGAGGGCGCGTTCATGCCCTTTCTGGTGGTGGGAGACCCGGATCTGGACACCACGGTAACGCTTGCGGACGCGCTGGTGGAAGCGGGCGCCGACATCCTCGAGTTCGGCTTTCCCTTCTCCGATCCGCCCGCGGACGGCCCGGTGATTCAGGCGGCCGGCGAGCGAGCCCTGCACGCCGGCACCACCCCATCCGCCGCTTTCGGGGTCATCGAGCGGATACGGGCGCGGACCGACAAGCCCATCGTGCTTCTGATGTATTACAACCTGATTCTGCAATACGGGGTCGAGGCGTTCTATCGCCGCGCCGCCGAGGTCGGTGTGGATGGTATTCTCGTCGCGGATCTACCCGTGGAGCTCGGCGACGAGGCGTCGGCTGCGGCGGAGCAGCACGGGATTGCGCCGATCTACATCGTCAGCGCGCTGACCTCCGACGAGCGAGCGAAGCGTTTGTCGGACGCGGGACGCGGGTTCCTGTACCTGGTGGCGCGCATCGGCATCACGGGGGTGCGGGATGAGCTGTCGGACGCGCTGCCGGCGACGATTGCGCGATTGAAAGAGATTGTGGGATTGCCGCTCATCGCGGGGTTTGGAATCTCCACACCGGCGCATGTTCACGCGGTGTTGGCGGCAGGCGCCGATGGGGCAATCACGGGCAGCGCGCTCGTTCGCTGTGTGGGAGAGAATCTCGAAGATCGGGGGAGAATGGCTTCGGAGGTTCGCGCGTTGGCGGGTAGTTTGAAGGAGGCGACGCGGTGACCCAGCCGCTGCGACAGCGTGGCGGACACACTTTCACAGTCGGGCCTGCGGTTCGAGCGGATAGGCATGAAAATATCTCGGTACGCCTTCTGCAACAGCGCGCTGTCGTCGAACATCCGTTGCGTTCGACTGCTCGGGTAGATCCCCATGTTGTAGGCCAGGCGCGGCCCGTGGTCGGCGTAGGGTTTAGCGCTTCGGATGAAGGCGTCCGGACTCTCATAGATCGCGAGCTCCGCGCGGTCCATCATCCAGGACACAACAAGCAGCCTGTCTCGCATACGCACAAGGCTACGATGAAGCCAGACTTGCTACCCACTCAAGTCGGTTGTCGTGGAGTTGCTCGTAGAGGGCTGCCAGCTAGTTCACCAGGGCCGGATCCGGGTCTCGCGGACGGGCGCCGGGTACACCCCTCCGGAGGCGCGGTAGGCCGTGGCGGTGATGTCGTAGCGCATGCCGGCCTTCAGCGTCCCGGGCGGGACGGAGATGGATGCGGGCCCAAGCTCCGACTCGAAGGCGACGTTGGCGGGGGCTTCCGTCTCCACGATCTCCCAGTCCACTCCCGTAACGTCGTCGTAGTAATCCGAGATGAGCGTCATCTCACCGCTGGCCTGGCCGACGACGAGCTGGAGGATCAGGTTCTGGTCCGCGTAGGGCCCTGGCGGGTTGAGGGTGATCAGGAGGTTCTCGGAGATGCTGGTGGTCGTAGGCCTCAGGTCGACGTAGGTCGCCAGGTCGGTCACCTCGGTCTTGCCGCGGAAGGGCACCATCCAGATCCGCATCGCCTCGGTGACCTCTGTCATGTACTGGGGCCCCACGAAGGGCTCGGCCACCGCGTCCTCTTTGGCAACGCCGACTCCCCAGTAAAAGGTGAGGTCGCTGCCGCACTGGCTGGTCGGCTTGAGCAAAACAGGTGATCCCATCTCGAGGGTCTGGTAGGCCTCGGGGGGCAGCACGGCGTCATACTGTAGGACGGTGATGCCGCAGGAACCTCCTTCGCTTGGCTGTGCCTCCATGCGCGTGGTCCCGCTCGAGTCACACGCTGCCAGGGTGGCGAGAGAAAAGAGAATGATCATCAGCGCTCGCATGACGCGTGCCATGTGTCCCCCCTGTCTATTGGTCGAGCTGACGCGAAACTGGAACTTGTCAATAAGTCTTAAGCACTGGGGTCGGGACACGCCAGATGCGCATGGGCGGCGCGAAAACGCGGGACCCGACGGCGACCACGCACAGGGGAAACCTGGGCAAAACACGCCCTTCCATTCCGTGTTCGACGGACCATGTCAACAACCGAGCGGAGCAGAATCACCGTAGCGCCTGACTCGCGCTTCCGTTCGGGCCGTAGCTACTCGAGCTCAAGAACGAGGACCGACCACTTCGGGATCGTGAGCCAGAGCCGTCCGTGTTCATCGCTCCGCGAAGACGGTCCCGGTCCGGAGCCGTCCCAGCCGCCATAGGCCTCCGACTGGGAGTTGAATGCGAGCCTCCACGACCGGAAGGCGCCCCAGGCGGTTTGCACGGCGTAGCTCCCGCCGGTCCACTCAGCATCGCTGAGATTCGCCACACACAGAACCGTCTCTTCACGGTCGACTCGCTTCCTTGGATCGCCAGGATCCGCCCAGCGTACCCAGGCAAGAAGCGTGTGCTGCGCGTCCTCGTGGACGAAACGGATGTTCTCCGAGGTCAAGGCACAACGCTGGCGCCGCAGCGTATTGATGTCTCGCACGCAGCTCATCATCTGTTTCGCGAACAGGTCAGCTCCCCCGGCCAGGCTCCAGTCGAATCGATGATGCTCGTCCGCGTGCCACCATGGGTCCTGGAGAGTCTCGGTACCCATGAAGACCAAGGGTAGGCCTCGAGCCAGGGCCTGAAGGGCGTACCACATGCGGGTCTGGGCGCGTGCGTGCCAGTTGCTACGCCCGCCCCAGCGGGCGACGAAGTATCGATGGATTCCCCCATCTTCACGTCCACCGTGGCGGTCGCCGACCTGGTCGTGGGAGCCCAGCAGCGAATTGACTCCGCTGCACGAGCACGGAAATCCGAGATGCATGTCCAAGATCGACTTCAGCGTGGCGAGCGGCTGGTGACCGCTCTCGCCCGCGATTCGGCGCTTCATCAGCTTGACGGCATCGAAGTGCGCGGAATGAACCCAGCAAGCGTCGAAGCCCGCCTCGGTCACCACCGCGGGATTCTCTGGCGTCACCTCGGCGATCAGGACTTTTTCAGGGTAGCTCGTCTTCAACTCTCGGGTCAGCTCTTGCAGCAGATGCCAGGGCATGTTGTGGACGGAGTCGAAGCGCAAGCCATCGACGTTGTACTCCTCGATCCACATGCGGCAGGCTGCCTTGAGATAGTCCCTGACCTCTTGCTTGTGGAACGCAAATCGCCTGCCCCAGGGCGTGTCCCGTTCCCCTTCGAAGTAGATACCGCCGCCGTTGTCAGGACCATAGCCGTCCCAGTTCCAGAGGCAGTTTCGTTTTGCGCTGCCGTGATTGAGCACGATGTCCAGGATGACCGCGATACCGAGGCCGTGCGCCCGATCGATCAAGTGCTTCAGCTGCAGGGCCGAACCCCAAGGGCCGTGCACCGACAACAGTTGTCGAGGGTTGTATCCCCAGATTCCACCGAACTCCGTGACGGGCATGAGCTGGATCGCATTGAATCCGAGGTCTCGGACGTGCTCGAGCTTGCTGGCGACGAGCTCGAATGCGCTCTTGCCATCGCGTCCCGGACAGAAGCTCCCCACATGCAGCTCGTACATCACAAGCTCGTTGTAGGCGGGCCCCTCGAACGGTCGCCACGCAAAGGAGGGGTCGGTCAGCAGACACCACGCGGAGTCGAAGTCCGATTCCCGTGCCCAAGGATCGCGCCGAATGAGCTCACTGCCTTCCCGGGCGTAACAGTCATTCCACGCCGAGTTGAGTACAATCCGGTAGCGGTCACTGGGGTGCGCCGGCTCGATCTCGCCCGACCAGAACGGAGGATTGTGGGGCTCTTTCCTCAGCTCGACTTCCTTGCCCGTCGCCAGCTCGACCCGAACGCGTTCTGCGTGCGGCGCCCATACACGGAAACGCACCCGGGACGGTGTGAGCCAGGCCGGCCCACACGCGCGTTCCGTCGTCCACCGGTGCAGGGGGCCTACCACGCTAGGGGCACGCCTCGTCCGTGTAGGAGAACTCGTACTGGAGCTCATATTCAGTACAGCTCGCCGTGCCACCACTGCGCGCAATCCTCACGTGGAGGTCCTGATCGTCGTTAACCTGGCAAGTGCCTTGCCATTGGAGGGCCAGCTCGTAGCGTGTTCCGTTCCAATCTGTCGAGGTGGTGCAGGTCTCGGTCGGGTTGGCGCAATCCTTCGACAAGCACATCTGATAAAGTGTGTGATCCACGCCCGCGGGGGGCGTAAACGCAATCTCGAAGAGGAGGTAGCACTCGCTGGCGCCCGGAAAGCACACGTGCGAGGCCTCCTCTGCGTGAATCTGGTACCAATCGGTGTCCGAGGTTCCATCCTGGTGGTGGAGCGTTGCGTCACCCACGACAAGGACGCCCGCACCCTCGGAGGCAACGGCCAGGGCGCTTGCGGTGTCGCAGGTCTCGTTGTCCTCGTACGAGTCGTTGGGAACACTCGCACAGTTGTTGCTCGTCCCTGCTGCTCCCGCAGCGGCATCGACGCCGCCGTCTTCACCGCCCGCCGCGCCGGATCCCGCGGAGCCTGCCTCCCCGCCTGATCCCGCGGCTCCGCTGGTTCCTGCCCCACCGGCTGTGCCGCCAGCCCCCGCAGGACCACCGTCTCCGGCTGTGCCCCCTGTCCCCGAAGCTCCCCCAGTGCCGCCCAAACCGGCATCACCGGATCCCCCGGAACCACCCGTCCCAGCGTTCACGCACAGGTTCGACAAGCAGACGAGGTCTGCATTGCACGTCCCGTTTCCGTAGCACGGGCCGCCTTCCGTGCCTGCAGCCTTGCCAGGTGTTGAGCTTGGGTTGTCGCTGTTTCCGCAGGCTGGGGTGATTGCTGCTGCAAGCATGATGGCAACGGCTGCGAGCGACTTCCTGGTATTCACGGTCGACCTCCTGATCCCCATCGGCCTTCACCTCGCACCGAGGCGTCGAGAGCCCGGTCGGAACGACCCAAGGATAAACGTCATTGGGGGTGAGGACCGTGAAACAACAGCTGGAGAGTCTCGATTCTCGCAGCCGGCACGACCCGTCGCTCCTCCGTGACTTCCGTGCCTCCGTGGTGCCACTTCTGGTCGAATCGAATGCCCTACAGCGTCTTTCTGTCGCGTGACACACGGCCAATCCGCTGTAGGGGCGGGTTTCAAACTCGCCCGTTCGTAAATGCGCGGCAACCGCAGGCGGGTCAGTGACCCGCCCCTACCACCAGTTCTTTCCATCCGATCGAAACCTGCGCTAGTACCAAGCCGTTTCGAGCCAAACCTCCGGCTTCGGGTCCGCAATGCCGCTGCCATGGCGCTCGTCGACCCACGTGAGCATGACATTGCTGCCAAGCGGCGCCCCATTGAGCTGCGCGAGACCCGCCACGAATCTCGCGTGCGGAAACACGGTTGGCTCACCCGTCGCGAGGTCGCTGCTCATGGACGCAACGTAGAGCTCAATCCGCCCGTTTGACGGCTCTGTGGTGTACGCGCGATGATCGAGCCAAGCGAGCGTGGCGAAGCGATCCGGGTGCGGCAACGCGAACGGCTCGTCGCGATCGTCCACAGCATCGAATACCAACGTTGGCGGCTCGCCACTCAGCTCACCCTGGGCGTCCGCGAGCAAAGCTTGAAAGAGATTCGGGGGGGTCGTCGAGGGATCGTTCAGATCGACGGCACTCCACAACAACAGGAACGACGGCCCCATGCTCGTAACGCGCGCCTCTCGATGCCACATGAAGTCCGTTTCACTGCCCAGGTACCCGCCGCCGTCCACCGTGCCGTCTTGCCTGACGCGGGCGTATTGCGCCTTCGGAATGGACATGTCCAACAGGGATATCCACCGCCCCCGAACGAAGGAGACCAGACTGACCGGACCAGCGGAGGCAACCTTCACGAACGAGAACGGCTCGAAGCCCCCGATGGGGTCGTCGCCACCGGATTCGGCCACGGCCACCGGTCCGGTGACTTGCGCGTTTGAAGGGTCGATGCGCTGCCAGAGCACCTGCGAGCCGCTCGCGTCGAACACCCGCCAAGCCACGACGAATGCGGCGCCGTCAAAAGTGATATCGCCCCCGAATGAAGCATTGGTGCCTGGCGGATCGAGGTCCATGGTGTCGACCACCGTGTTGCCGAGCAAGTCCACCACGCGGAAATGCGTTTGATAGGGAACGGCCAGGGACTGGAACAGGACTCCCACGTAGTCTCCGCCGGGCACGGTGCGCGCATACAGCGCCTCCGTGGAGGTCGTTCCGATGAGCGACACCCGGTCACCCACGAATCGGCCGGCGCCGTCGACTTCGTGGAGCCAAGCGTCGGGCGACCCCGACGAACGGTCCGTCCATGTGAGCCACATCCTGTCGCCGATTCGATGGATGCGTGGCGTCCCGGCAGGGCCGTCGGTTGCGAAGTCCGTAAGCTGGACGCCCTCCCGCGCAATACGCAACTCCGCGGACGAGGTCGCAACCTGGTCTCCACTCCGCTCCGCAACGGCGTTCAACGTCAACACCCCGTCGGTTTGCGACGCAATCGGGATCGAAGCTTCCCAGGTTCCGTCCCCGTCCACATCCGAGGCGTCCACGCTCGCGCCGGGGATCGAAACGCGAACAACGTCAGGCTCGCCCTCCGCCACGATGCGCAGGGGCAGGTCGGGGTACACATCAGGATTCGCGAGCATCGCGCCGCTCAGCGCCTGTGGAAACGTGAGCGTCACCTCGGTCGTGGCATCGGGTGCGGCGTCCGCGGTCGGAGCGTCGGAGACCGCGTCGCTCTCGGCGTCCACACCAGCGTCGAGGTGAGGAGTACTCGCGGGATCGGAGGAACCCGAGCCCGAGCAGGCCATGCTGGACAACGCAAGGCCGAGCACGAGCAGCGTATTGGTTGGCTGACGAGGAAAGAACATGCCACCTCCGCACCAGAAGAGGATCATCATACGGGAGGTAGCCGCGGGTGGCACTCCCCAAAGCCCCGTCGCGGCTCCATGGAGCTGCCATGAGTATTTCTCTCTCCGAAGTCGCCGTGCCGACTTTCACCGCCGGTCTCAACACCCTGCTCGCGATCATCGACAAGGCGTCGAGCCATGCCCAGGACAAAGGTCTCGACCCCCACGACTTGCTCGATGCCCGCCTCTGCCCGGACATGTTCTCGTTCACACGCCAGATTCAAGCCGCCAGCGATACCGCACGACGCGGCATCGACCGCGTGGTGGGCGTGGAGCCCGCCAGCGTCGCGGACAATGAATCCAGCTTCGACGAGCTGCGCACCCGCGTCAAAAACTCGCTGGCTCATGTCGGGCAGGTCGATCGCGCCGCGGTGGATGCGTCCGAGGATCGGAAGTTCAGCGTACCGCTCGGCAAGGAAGCGAAGCTCGACTGCACCGGCCGGAGCTATCTGCTCGGGTTCGCGCTTCCGAACTTCCTGTTCCACGTGACGACGGCCTACGACATCTTGCGCCACCACGGTGTCGAGCTCGGCAAACGGGACTTCCTCACTTCGTTCGTGGAAGCGAATTCCGGATCGTCGTCGTCGAATTAGCGCAGGTTTCGATCGGATGGAGAGATCTGGTGGCAGGGGCGGGTCACTGACCCGCCCGCGGATGACGTGCATTTACGAGCGGGCGGGTTTGAAACCCTTCCGAACAGATTCAGGGATAACCGCCCACTCCGCCGAGAAGCGCACCAGGAACGATCAAGAAGTAGGACGGCCCCCGCTTGACCCGCTCGGTGAGCACGACGTCGGCGCGTTCGAGAACTTCGCAGCTGCGGATCTTGACGAGCGTGACAATCAAGTTGCCATTCGACGCACGCATGTGTGCTCCGCTTAACATGCCGCGCCGTCGCAGCAAGCCGACGAGTTGACAGTATGGATTTCCGAATCGGGTCAGCATAGCGATGCCGACCTTCTGCCGGTGGTGACCTCAGGCCGTCGGCGAATTCCGCTTCGATTCTCGAACGGGTCAGGTCATAGTAGGCTCAACACGATGCGGACTGCCTTCGCCTTCAGTCTCACGGTTCTCTTGGTCGCGTGCGGCGATGAATCTGACCAACGCGACGATGCGTTCGTCCCCGGACCGGAGGACGCGGGCGCTGACGGGTATGACGAAGGAGGCGTGACCGACGCCGGCCCGAGCGACGGAGGACCGACCGACGCGGCCACCGGCGATGTGGTAACGGTCGAGGACGCCACCGTGGCCGACGCGCCCGACTGTGGCGCGGCGACGTGTACGTGCGCGCTCGTACCGACGGATCCCTCGACCGCTTGCTGGCACTCGATTGGCGGTCGCTACGCCCATGGTGCATGCTCGGCAAGCTACCAATGCTGCAACGGTGCGTTCGTGTCGGGCACTGGAAGTTGCGGGTCCTGCACCTGCACCGAGACGAGCGGCCACATCGGGTGCGTGCCTCCCGCGGACGGGACGGAAACGTGCTACCCCGCATTCGAAGGGAGCATCGCTCCTCTCGACGATCAGGTGCGGGACAAGATGACCGGGGTGTCCTGGCGACCCGAGTGCCCGGTGGGGCTCGATGCGCTGGCGATGGTGCGTTTCAGCCACCTTGGCTTCGACGGCGCGACCCACTCGGGCGAGCTCGTGGTCGCTGCCGACGTCGCGGATGTGATTCTCGACGTGTTCGAGCGTCTGTATCGGGCCCGGTTTCCCATTGCGAAAGCCCGCCTCGTGGACGAGTACGGCGCCAGCGACGATGCGTCGATGGCGGACGACAACACGTCCGCGTTCAACTGTCGCGCCATCACCGGCGGCTCTTCCTGGTCGCAGCACGCGTACGGCAATGCCATCGACATCAACCCCATCGAGAATCCCTACGTGAGCGGCTCCACGGTCCTGCCGCCAGCGGGCGCTGCGTACAGCAACCGCTCCGATGTACGTCCGGGCATGATCGTCGAGCCGGGGCCGGTTACCGGGGCGTTTCTAGCCCACGGCTGGGGGTGGGGCGGAAGCTGGAGCTCCTTCAAGGATTACCAGCACTTCTCCGCGAACGGACTCTGACCCCCTTGCGTTGACGGTGGATTGCTCGAAGTTGTCAGGATCAAATCGTCGCCGACTTGTGAGGCATCTGCACTGGCCTTTCCGTCATGATTCCAAAAAGTTGTGAATTCGCGATCGTTGCGTTGTCGCTGGTGGACGGACATGCTCGCGCCTGGGTTCGAGCGCTGAAGAAGCAAGCCTCGAAATGCCTCCAAGCATCTGCTTGGCCGTGGGCCGCGAGAGGCATTAACCGTCGGTGAAACACGGCCAAGCGGGCACTTGGCGACGTCTGCACTCTTGCTTGGCCGTGCCACCCAGAGCCAGAGCAGAGCCTTTTCGGCGCACGCTCCCAGGCCTAGGAACTAGGAGCTAGAACGTCATCAGCTTGCGTATCTTCCGCGCGACAGCCTTGGCCGCCGAAGGATGCTGCGCTCCGACCACATCACCCGATTGACCGCAGACGGCGATCCAGAACTTTCCACCGTAGGGTTTCGCATGCCCCGCGTAGCTGTACCGAGTCACGAACAACGGTACATGACAACACGCGATGGTGCGGATCTCCGGTTGGTAGTCGGCGAAGATCGCGCCGTCGGGGATGATGCCGTGCGCTACTTGTAGCTTGGCTTGCCGCTCGGCCATCTCCCGGGTGACATCGGGCTGCACGAGCTCACCATCCAGCTCGTCGTCTTCGCCGCGGCGCGTCCAGTCCTCCGGGTTGACCTTCAGCCGTCGCCAGGCTGCCACGGTGGAACTGCTGGTTCCCAACGGACCGGATATTCGGGTCTTGTATGCGAGCCGAGGCGGATAGGGAAAGAGCTTGCGGCCTTCGACGATGACGACGGCGTCGCCGTGCTTCTTGCGCGGCAGGGGAATGGGAAGGGACATACCGGGGACCTTGATCCTTCCGGCGATGCTGACGTGGTAACCGTCGAGGGCCAGTTCGGCGCGCCAGAACGGAACGTAGCCCAGGATCGGCTCTTCGATGACCGCGGAGCCAATGTCCTCGGGACGCAACATGCTGCCCTTGATCTTGCTCTCCGCCACGCGCCGCGCGTCGCTGCGAGACAGACGCGCACGAATGACGTAGGCGTCGTCGGCCGCAACGGGGGCGGGCACTTCCAAGGCAGGACACAGGGGCTCGGGGAGATTCATGGGGGTCTCTCGAAGCTTCATACGTGCCTGGTCCACCGATCTTCCCGCGTTGCGCTGGGCGTTCGCTCGAGCGTCGCTTCGCTCGCTTTGAGACTTGAGCTAGTGAGAGCCATGCGAAGGCGTGTACTGGTGACCGGGGGAGCCGGCTTCCTCGGCTCCCACTTGTGCGAGAAGCTGCTCGAGCTCGGCCACGAGGTGGTGTGTCTGGACAACTTCTTCACGTCGCAGCGACGGAACGTGGAGCACTTGCTCGACAACCACCGCTTCGAGCTCGTGCGCCATGACGTGACCGATCCGGTGACGGTTGAAGTGGACGAGATCTATCACCTGGCTTGTCCGGCCTCGCCGATTCACTACCAGCGCAACCCGGTGCGAAC
>Ga0180009_10004958_pt1 | contig 14453 bp, 14 predicted proteins | sample OS_PC_MetaG_FD_123537 | JGI IMG/M metagenome (GOLD analysis project Ga0180009, IMG submission 123537) | Groundwater microbial communities from the Aspo Hard Rock Laboratory (HRL) deep subsurface site, Sweden - OS_PC_MetaG | ecosystem: Environmental > Aquatic > Deep subsurface > Groundwater...
CTGCCGAATCTGCAAACTCCCGGACCAGGTGCTGAGGTTCGCCGCTGGAAGATCCCACGAAAACCCGTTGACCGGCTCGAATTCGTCGAATCGCCTCTTTTACGGAGCATTTTTTTTGGACGTAGTTATCGGCCCAGTAACTGGTTCTGGCGGCTGCCATGATATCCCTCTCCTATTGACTCTGGGTTAATCGGTTCGGCGTTCAGAAGTTCAGGGTTGAAAAACTCTAATCGAGCACACTGTCAAAGGCCTTTTGTCTTCAATTTGGCTTCAAGACCGTCTCACCCGACCGGTAATCGTGAGGATTTACAGACTTGAAGAAAGAAAATTATTGTTGCCAATAGTTTATAACCTTTGAACCCTAAACGCTGAACCCGGAACCGATCAGTTGAGTTATATATCACATCATATGAAATCATGAAAATCCCAAGCACCAAGCACCAAATACCAAATAAATTCCAATGAACAAAATTCAAAACATTTACAAGGGTCACAAGAAATCAGATAAGTCATCTTCGCTTGACCTGCCCCATACAATTCTCTAATATCAAAACACAAGTTAAATTAGGACGCAGATTTTCGCGGATACACGCAGATAAAAAATTCTTTTTTCTTAATCAAAAAAATCTGCGCTCATCTGCGTCCCAAAAAGGAAATTCCCATACAATGAACATAGGGGCTTCGCCCCAATTGGAACACTGGAATATTGGAGCGCTGGAATGACACTCTTTTTGCTCATCACAAGCATCCTTTTATCTGTAACCATGCTCTTGCTGGTTTACATTTTGATCAAACGCAAACCGGATGACGTTGGAGATAAGTTGAAGGAGCAGTTTGCCGCCATTGAAAACCGGCAAAATCAGACCGAAATCCGGGTTAAGGACGAAATTGCCAGAAACCGTGAAGAGACCACTTCGAGCGCAAAACAGGCCCGGGAAGAACTGAGCAGGACATTAAGGGATTCCAGCGACTCCTTGCTTCGGCGGATGACCGAAAATGCCGGCATGCAAAAGGATCAGCTCGATTCCTTTTCAAAACAGCTCAGCGAGCTGACCAAACGTAATGAAGAAAAACTGGAGTCCATGCGGAAGACCCTGGAAAACCAGATTCGAATTCTGCAAGAGGACAACAGCCTGAAATTAGAGCAGATGCGTGCCACGGTGGATGAAAAGCTGCAATCGACCCTGGAAAAGCGCCTGGGAGAATCCTTCAAACAAGTGAGCGAGCGTCTGGAGCAGGTTTATAAAGGGTTGGGCGAAATGCGAAACCTCGCGGCGGGCGTGGGTGACCTTAAAAAAGTATTGACCAATGTAAAGACACGGGGAACATGGGGAGAGATCCAACTCGGCAGTATTCTGGAACAGATTTTAACACCCGATCAATATGCCGTAAATGTTCAGACCAAGAAGAACAGTAACGAGCGGGTGGAGTTTGCCATTAAGCTGCCGGGACCGAATTCGGACAGAGATCAAGTGGTATGGATGCCCATCGACGCCAAGTTTCCCCAGGAAGATTATCAGCGTCTTTTGGATGCCCAGGATGAAGCAGACAAGGAGGCTGCGGATAAATCCATCCGAAACCTGGAAATGCGGATTAAGGCTGAGGCAAAAGAAATAAAAGAAAAATATATCGATCCGCCCAATACCACCGATTTTGCTATCATGTTCCTTCCCGTGGAGGGGTTATATGCAGAGGTGCTTCGCCGCCCCGGCCTGTGCGATATTTTGCAGCGGGACTATCGGGTGGTTGTCGCCGGCCCCACAACGCTTGCCGCTTTACTGAACAGCCTGCAGATGGGTTTTCGGACCCTGGCCATTGAAAAACGCTCCAGCGAGGTATGGGAGTTGCTGGGTATCGTAAAAACCGAATTCGGGAAATTTGGCGACGTGCTGGCAAAAACCAAAAAGAAACTTCAGGAAGCCAGCAATACCATAGGCAAAGCCGAAGCCAGAACCCGCGCCATTGAACGGAAGTTGAGAAAAGTCGAAGAAATCCCCCAGGGCGATGAAATGAAATTGCTGGATGAATAAATAATTTGTTCATCGTTATCCGTTATTTGAGTTCCGTCATTGAAACGCCCGCACATCCCGTTTAAACACAGGCCGCCTGAAAAACAAAAATCATCGGTCCGTGTAACCTTTCAATCTCATCGAGCGACTTAACTCAACGGAACGGGAATTCCTCAAGTTTAATTGGACGCAGATTTACGCAGATTTACACAGATAATATAATTTAAAATCTTGAAAATCCGCGTTTATCCGCGTCCAACAAAAAAATCATCAGCTTTAAATTGGCTCATCCTGAAAATTGGCTAACAAGGAGGACAAAATGGCAATATTGAAAAATTTTAAATTGACGACATTCACAATTCTTGTAATCATCTGTCTGGTTGCACCACATGCCGGAGCCGAATCTTTCGGACCCGGAAATCATTTCCGAAATCTCGGTGGCGGTTTAGCCGGACTCAAGACGTTTATCGAACTCAATCTTTCGGAAACTCAAAAAACCGCGGTGCTGAGTATTATGGATAAATATCAGGACAAGCGGCAAGGCACCAGAGAGAATCTTCGGGAAGCAAGAGAAAACCTTAGAAACGCCCTGAAATCCGAACCATTCAATGAAGACGGAGTGAGAACAGTTTATCGCCAGGTGTCTTTGATCCAAGAGGATTTGCTGGTCCTGCGGGTGCAAATGAGATCGGAACTCAAGGCGCTTCTGACACCGGAACAGTCGGAATTGTTGAAAGAAAAAAGAGAGCGGCGATTTGCAAAGTGAACGATCATTCCCGGACACTGAGTGACGAAGATATTATCCGTCGGATTCTTGATGGCGATGTCAATGCATTTGAATATTTGCTTAAAGGATACCAAGGCCACGTGTTAGGAATACTCAAAAGACATATCCCTTTTGTCCACGTGGAAGAGACAGCCCAAGAAGTGTTTATAAGAGCGTACCGGGCGCTGCCCACATTGAAACACAGGGACCGGTTTAAACAATGGCTTTCATCCATCGCCGTCAGAACGTGTCAGGATTTTTGGAGAAAACAGTATCGATCAAAAGAAAAAACAATCAGCGATCTTACGGATCGCCAACAGGATTGGCTTAAGCAGGTGCTCGATGAACAGTCCGAGCATTCCTTCAACGAATCGTGGAAACAGAAAGAAGCACGGGAAGTGCTGGACTGGGCGTTGTATCAGTTATCCCCCAATGACCGGATGATATTGGAACTGGTCTATTTGGAAGATCATTCTGTAAAGGAAGCTGCCGAACTCATGGGAATAAGCATTGCAAACCTGAAGGTGAGGTCTTTCCGGTCCAGAAAAAAACTCAACAAACTACTCTCAAGTCATTCAACGGAACACGGGAGGGTGTCATGAAGTCTATCAGATACGAATTCGACAGATTAATCGATGTGTTTCGACGCGTTCATTCTGAAAAGAATGCGGCTGTCGTAGACGACCGATGGCAGCTTGAAGTCATGCGGCGTATTCGCAATATAGAGCCTGCGGAACTTCGCGCAAATTTTCTTGCCATGTTTGAAGAATTCATATGGCGGTTGTCTCCTGTTACTTGCGTATTGCTCATAGCACTGGCCATCATATTGATGCTGACCGACTTCACTTCGGATAATGAAATATTCAGTCTTTTTCTTAATAACTCCGATGAAATATCCTTGGGGGAAATATTGCAACTATAAGGTGACATTATGAAGCGATGGAAACTTGTTACAGGGGTGATCATTGTGTTTGTACTCGGAATATTAATGGGTTCACTGGGAACTGGATTGCTCTATAAGTACAGGGTCATCCGCCCCGTAAAACCGGAGCCTTTAGAAAAAAGAGCTCTGATATTAAAGAGATATTCCAAGGCGCTCGCGCTATCACCCGAGCAGTCTGTCGGATTTGAAAATATCATCGATGATATGGATTCGAAAAGGCGTGAGTTTTTCAATAAAATCCGCCCGGAAATGAGAAAAATAAGGGAGCAGGGCGTTTCAAAAATGAAAGCGATTCTGGAGCCTCATCAGCAGGAGAAATTGGACAAATTGCATCAAACGTTCAGAAAACGATATAAGGAGAGGAAAGAATTTCGATAATGATTTTTGTTCACCGTTGACCGTTGACCGTTGACCGTTTATAGTTCTCAATCGATCACGGATATTGGAGCTGATCCGGTGCATGTATCCAATGAGAACCTTTCGACATAAAGCTGAACTATAACGGTGAACGGATAACAGTGAACAGTGAACAGAAAACGGTAAACGGTGAACGAAAGGAACCCCACAGGGGGCTCTTCATCACCGATTTCGACGGTACCCTCCTTAGGACCGATCGAACCTTAGCGGATAAAGATATCGAGACCCTCCAAAAGCTCGGTGATAAGAACATCGTTCGCGTCATTGCCACCGGACGGTCATTGTATTCCTTAAACCGGGCGGTCGGATCATCCCTGCCCATCGATTATATCATCTTTTCAACCGGCGCCGGTGTTATGAAATATCCGGAAGGAGACATCTTGCGAAAGATTCATCTTGAGCCTGAAACCGCACGCAACACCATTAAAACATTGATGGAAGAAAAGCTCAATTTCATGGTGCATCGGCCGATTCCGGATAATCATCAGTTTGCATATTGGTGTTTCCGAACCGATGAAACGGATTTCTTTCGCCGAATTGAGCTCTATAAGGAGTGCTCCTGGCCTTTGGACGGCGATTATGGCGGATTCGGCCCGGCAGCCCAATTGTTAGCCATTGTTTCCAAAAACCGGGTAACCGATCTATTGGACAACCTGCGGAACAAACTACCTCATCTCACCATCATTCGGACCACATCCCCGTTGGACGGGAAATCCACATGGATTGAGTTTTTTCACCCGGAAGTGTCAAAGAGCCGGGCGGCTGATTGGCTGGCGGCTCATCTGGGAATCCGCAGAGAAAATACGCTTTCCGTGGGAAATGATTATAACGACTTGGATCTTCTGGAATGGGCGGACAGGCGGTTTGTGGTAGACAATGCGCCTCAGGATCTTAAAGACCGATTCCCCGTGGTGAGTTCCAATAATCATTGCGGCGTTACAGAAGCGGTCAACTTATGGCTGGGACAGAAGGGAGAATAGGCAATGAGACCAAGTGCGGATATTATTTTCACCAACGGCTCTGTTGTTACTGTCGATGAAGGGGATCGGATTTCCGAAGCCGTGGCCGTGGTCGGCAATCGAATATCACTCATCGGGAGTTCTAAAGATGTAGAAAAATCAGCAGGCTCCGACACCGAAATGATCGATCTTGCAGGAAGAAGTCTTCTGCCCGGCTTTATCGATGCCCACTGCCATCCGGGTTCTTACGGGGCCGGCAAGCGTTACATCCCCTGCGGCGCCAAGGATATCGGTTCCATTGAAGATATGAAAAAGGCAGTTGCAGAAAGGGCGAAAACCGCATCGGAAGAGGAATGGATTGTCGGGCGGGGATACAACCAGACCCAGCTTGATGAATATCGCCACCCCACTCGATGGGACCTGGATGAAGCAGCACCCAATCACAAGGTTTGTATTTTCCGAACATGCGGTCATGTACTGGTTGTAAACAGCGCCGCACTCAGGAAAGTCGGATATGACCGTGACACACCCGATCCTGAGGGCGGGAAAATCGCCCGGGATGCGCAGGGTGAACTCACCGGAGTCTTATATGAATCCGCACGGGTTCCTTTCTGGAAAGCCACCTTCTCCTCGCTGCCGGAATTGGAAAAAAGTACACCGTTGATGAATGAAGACTTCCTTCGCTGCGGAATTACAAGTGCCCATGACGCCAGCGGCCGGAATCCCAATGAATTAAGAGCCTATCAGAAGGGTGTGGAAGACGGCTGGCAAAAAGTTCGACTCTATGTCATGGCACGGATCTCAGGCGATATTGAGGTGGGACGGCATTTCCTGAAAACCGGTCTGGTTACCGGTTTCGGCAACGAACGGCTCCGGTTGGGGCCGATAAAACTGATGATCGACGGCAGTGTCGGCGGTGCTTCTGCAGCCGTACGCACAGCCTATCCGGGTGATCCTGACAATTATGGAATCACATATATGAGTCAAGCGGAACTCGACAAACAGGTATGGGAAAGTCACAAAGCCGGTTTTCAGGTGGGAATCCATGCCATCGGCGATAAAGGTGTCGAAATGGTCCTTGACGCATTTGAGAAAGCACTTGAAAAATATCCCCGTAAGAATCACCGGCACCGGATCGAACATTGCGGGCTGTTAGATGACATTCTCATGGATAGAATAAAAAAATTGCAGTTGCTGCCCGTTCTCGGCGTCCCCTTCTTATACGAGCTCGGCGATTATTATATCGATATACTCGGGAAAGATCGCCTCAGTTGTATGTACCCCCAGCGAAGTCTACTCGAACGGGGCATCCTCGCTCCGCTGAGCTCTGACGCGCCCGTGATCGATCCCAACCCCCTGCACGGCATCTATTCCGCCGTAACCCGGAAAACGAAATCCGGGCAGACGATCTCTCCCACCGAGAATGTGAACATTATGCAGGCTATCCGATCTTACACCCGGTATGGGGCATATGCCAGTTTTGAAGAAACCATCAAGGGTTCAATCGAAACCGGGAAACTGGCGGATCTCGTGGTGCTCTCGGATAATATCCTGGAGAAGTCTCCGGAAGAGATTCTCGACATCAATGTGGAAATGACGTTAGTGGATGGAGAAATTGTTTATCAAAGGAAGGGTTCTGAGTTCTGGGTTCTGGATTAAGAGTAAGCATCAACTCAGAACTTTGAACTTTGAACGCTGAACTGATTACCTACTATAAAAGGGATTCACTATGAAGAAAAGCGAAATAAAGATCAATGACATCACAATGCCGCTTTACTCCATGAATACCTTGATTATCGGCAGCGGCACGGCATCTTTGAATGCAGCCGGAAACCTGTTTGAAAACGGTCAAAAAGATATCGCCGTGGCAACGGATATGTGGGGAGGCGGAACATCCGGCAATACCGGTGCCGACAAACAAACCTATTATAAGCTCTCATTATCCGGGGAGATGGCGGATTCCTCCTATGAAATGGCCACGGATTATTTCAAGGGCGGCTGCATGCACGGGGATATCGCTTTGTGCGAAGCTCAAAATTCCATTAATGCTTTTTTTCATCTGATCCGCCTCGGAGTCCCGTTTCCCCACGATGCTTACGGCGCATATGTAGGGTACAAAACCGACCACGATCCCCGGCAGCGGGCAACATCCGCAGGTCCGTTAACAGCGCAATTGATGTTCGCAGCGCTGGCCCGGGATGTGAAGAAAAAGGAGATTAAGGTTTTCGATCGTCACGAGATCATCTCCTTTTTGATTGATACCCAGGGTGATGAATCCCGTGTGGTGGGCGCCATTGCCCTCGATCTGGAAAATCTAGATTCGGATAATCTCGGGTTTGTCATATTCAACGCGGAAAACATCGTTTTTGGAACCGGCGGTCCGGCTGCAATCTACAAAACACGGGTCTATCCCGAAAGTCAATCGGGGTCCAGCGGTATCGCATTCGAGATGGGCGCCATCGGCAACAATCTTACCGAATCACAATACGGTATGGCCTCCATCAAATTCAGGTGGAATTTATCCGGCACCTATCAGCAGGTCATTCCCCGGTATGTATCTACGGATGAAAACGGCAATGACGAACAGCAGTTTTTAAACCGGTATTTCCCGGATATGGGAAAACTGGCGACCGCAACATTTCTAAAGGGCTACCAATGGCCATTCGATCCCAAAAAGGTCTATCAATACGGATCATCGCTTATTGACATCCTGGTATACCAGGAACAGGTTATCAAAGGCAGAAGGGTTTTCCTCGATTATCAGAAAAACCCCAACGGCGGCGGACGGCTCGATGATTTTTCCTTTAGCGCATTGGGCATTGAGGCGTATACCTACTTGAAAAATTCCGGAGCCCTGCTGGACACCCCAATAGAACGTTTGGCGAAGATGAATCAGCCGGCAATTGATATCTACAAGAGCAAGGGAATAGATCTGACCAAGGAGTATCTGGAGATCGCTGTTTGTGCCCAGCACAACAACGGTGGTCTGATAGGCAATCACTGGTGGGAATCCAATATCAAACATTTCTTCCCGGTGGGGGAAGTAAACGGGACCCATGGTGTGTATCGTCCCGGCGGCTCTGCTCTGAATTCAGGACAGGTGGGGAGTATGCGGGCGGCCCTTTTCATTGCCAAACGGTATGCAGCCCCGCCCATGGCCGAAGAACAATTCGCACAAAGGGCTTCTCAACTAATAAAAGAGAAGTTTGATTTCGCAAAGGGGATCATCGATGCCGCTCACCCTGAAACGGGTTTCCTGGATGCCGCGCGCAACGAGATCCAGGAGCGAATGTCTGCACACGGAGCGCATATTCGAAACCGTGATAACGTCAAGCAGGCCAAAACAAATGCATGGAAGCTCTACTCGAGGTTGAAAAAAGAGGTGAAGATTCCTTCGCCCGGGGATCTGCCGCATGTGTTTAAAAACCTGGATCTCTGCCTGACCCATGCGCTCTATCTCGAGGCCATCGATGAATACCTGGACAAAGGAGGCAAAAGCAGGGGCTCCTACCTGGTCATGGATGCCGGTGGTGAGAAACCCTGCCCGGAAATGAGCGATGAATGGGAGTTTTCCCTCACTGAGCCCCAGTCGTTCGTGCAACATAAGATTTTGGAAATATCTCTGGATAAAGACAACACGGTCAGAAAGAATTGGGTCGATATCCGGCCGATTCCATCCGAAGATATATGGTTTGAAAATGTCTGGAACGAGTTTATGAACGATGAGATCGTTCGATAGCGGAAAGGTAAGCTGGAGAAGTCAGGAGCCAGGAGCCAGAAGAATTTGGGTGTCCCTCGCGATGCGCAGGTGCTTGCGCCGCATGGCGCGCAAACAAATATAATATTCTTTGATTGAGCCGGAGGCGGATACATTATTCTGAATTCTGGATTCTGACTCCTGAATTCCTTTTTGGACGGACTCCGGTGAAGCCTACTAACGATGACATGACCCTGAGAACCTATTCTTTAAAATCTAAAAAGTGAGGACACCATGCAGGGGAAATATTTAGATGAGTTAAATGCGGGCGAAGAATATATCACGCCAAGCCGAACGCTGACCGAAACCGATGTGGTCATGTTTGCCGCCATGTCCGGGGACTACAACGAACTGCACACCAGCGAAGAGTACATGAAAGGGTCTCAATTCGGAAAGAGACTGGTTCATGGCCTTTTGGGGCTTTCCGTCTCCCATGGCCTTATTTTTCGCCTTGGAATACTTGACGGCTCAGCCATTGCCTTCCTGGGGATGGATTCCTGGCAGTTTAAAGCTCCCCTGTTTTTCGGAGATACCATCCACGTAAAGTTAAAAATCGCCGAAGCCAGAGCCAGCAAAAGCAAGCCGGACCGGGGCATTGTGAAATTTTATCTCGAAATTTTGAACCAGGACGGCGTCGTGGTGCAGTGCGGATACAAAACCATCATGATGAAGCGAAGGCCCTGATCATACGATTCCGTTTTTCTTCATCTCTTCGATTTCATCATCATATCCCAGTTCTCTGAGAATTTCCTCCGTATGTTCTCCCAGTCTTGGCGGGGCTTTACGGATTTCCGCTTTTGATTCACTCAGGTTGATCGGAAATCCGATGACCTTGAAGCTGCCGATATCCTCTCTTTCAATTTCTTTTATGACTTGATTGTATTCCACTTGGGGGTCTTTGACGAGGTCGGCATAATTATTGACTCTGGCGCACCATACGTCGTGCGCTTCCATTAACCGGAGCCACTCCTCCGTTGTTTTCTCTTTTATCTCTTTCTGAATGAGTTCTTTTATCTCGTCGCGTTTTGTTAAAGCGTCCGGCTGCTCATACTTTTCTATCAACTCGGTGAGCCCGATCACTTCACCCAGCTTCTTCAAAGGGGTAAGCGATATGGCGATATGTCCGTTTTTAGTGGCATAGGTTCCGTGGGGGGCTTCGTAAAAGGGCGCACCGATCCCGCTTTTGCTTCGGGTCAAGGATCTTTCACCGCCTCCGTTCATATAATAGGTGATGGCCTCCTTCTGTAAGTCGATAGCGGATTGAAGGAGATTTACTTCGACTCTCTGGCCTTTTCCGGTTTGCGCTCGATAACATATGGCCGCCAGGATCCCCATGGCGATAAGCGCCCCTGAATGAATATCGATAATTGCCGCCCCTGCCGGGGTCGGCAGATCATCCGCCTTTCCGGTTACGCTTGCCATGCCGGATAGGGATTGTACCAAAAGATCCTGGCCGGGTTTGTCACGGTACGGTCCGTCAGGACCGTAACCCGAGGCGGACGCATAAATGATCCCGGGATTTATCTTTGACAAATCGTCATAGCCTAATCCCAGTCTCTCCATGACCCTCGGTCTGTAGTTTTCGACAATGACATCACTCTCCTTCACTAACCGGTAGATGATCTCCCTGCCCTTTTCTTCTTTTAAATTAATGGTCATACTTCTCTGGTTTCTATTCAGAGAGAGAAAAAATACGCTTTCTCCGTTTATATACGTATCCAATCCGGACCACGACCGTTCCCAGGCCCCCTTGCCCGGTCTTTCGATCTTAATCACATCGGCGCCTAAATCTGCCAGATATTCAACCCCGGCGTTTCCCTGGGCCAATTGTGCAAAGCTCAATATTTTGATTCCCGATAATGCTCCTTTTGATGTGACCAATTTACGACCCTCCTTATATTCTGAAATGGCTGTCCGTGCTTGCATCCCGTTCTGTGGAGTTCGCGTCACAAACCCGCACGCGCCGATCTGCGAAGACTAAACTTTACCCTATTGTTGCAAAACAGGTTCAATCTTGGATAGCTCGTTTTTCATCCGCTGCTCAGCATACCACAGATCATGTGCCTGCTGCATGCGCAACCAAAGCCCTGGCCCGTTACCGGCAAACTTGCCAATCCTAAGCGCCGTCTCAGTTGTGATAGGATGGGTACATGCTAATATGCGGTGTAACTGCTGTCGAGAAATACCCAGTCGCCGTGCAGCTTCGCTTACTGACAGCCCGAGGGTCGGAAGCACCTCTTCACGCAAAATCTCGCCGGGATGAATCGGCGGACGTTTCAAAGGTCGTTTAACAGAATACTCTTCCATGACTTTACCTCAATGATATTGTTCACGATTGACCCGCAGTACCTCACCTTCTTCCCACTCAAATGTGATACACCATGGGCCGTTAATGTGGATGCTGTAACGTTTAGGTACTCCCTGTTGGCCGTGAAAATTGAACTCCGGCACGTTCAAGTCTGTTAATGACTCCGCATGATCCAAAACTTCCAGGCGCCGGAGGCAACGTGATTGTAAATCCTGTCGCACCCGACGGGTACGGCCTAACTCAAACAGCTCGGCAAGCCCTTTGTGCTTAAAGCTTTTAATCATAACCGCGATTGTACCATGTCTTGTTACATTGTCAACAGTTTTGTTACGGTTAATCTGTGACGTGTGAGTCCGGCTCTATTCACTCCTGAGCCTTCCGAGCACTTGGGAACAGGGCGAGATAAGATAGAGGTTGGCGCCGAGTCTTCCGATCATATACGCCAGTGCGGTCGCAACCACACCAGTGGCATCGAAATAAGAGATGGAAACAAACAATACGGCAACGATGAGAAACACTTCGACTACCGTAGCCCAGGTAATGGGTCCTGTTGTTTTTCCGCAGATGAGGATGGATCGCTGAAAGGATATCCACACTGTCAGCCCCGGGAAAAGAACCATGATTTGGGTCGGCAGGTAAGAAAACCGGCCGAGTTCAAGAGACAGTCCTGATACATGCCGATACCAGAAAGTTGCCATCGGCGTGAATGCGATCAGCCCGAGGCAGATGACGGTTGTGGAAAACAGGAAAAGGGCAAAATTTCGCAATGGTGCATATGCTTCATATCTTTCCCCCAGCAATGCAACCCCCACCTCCTGATACGATAATCCAAGACCTCGGAAAATAAAAACGAGGGAATTAACAACCGGAAGAACGGCGAGAGACTCGATGGCGAAACGGCTTTTCCCGATGAAAAAGGTAACGATGGGATGAACCCCCAAAGTCAATATCGTTGTGAGGGCCAGGGGGTAGTAGAAATTCAGAATGAATCGATACGTGATTTTCTGTTGGTCCGGTTCGGTATATGTTGAAATTTCCTTTACACATTTATGAGCCATTATCCGGCAGGCAACGGCTTCACAGACAACTCCCATGGCAAGGGATGCAGCACCGACAATTGCGCCTTCTACACCTATTATCGCCGATACCGTTGCGGTAATGCTCATAGATGCCAATCGAATGACCGTTCCATAGGCGACCCGCCTTGCCAGGTTGTGGCGTATAAGTATCCCCTGAAAAAATCGCCGGTAGCCGATGGCGCTGGGCCAGGGGAGCAGTACCAGGCATGCAATATAGGTAACCCGGGCGATGCCATGGGGCAGATTGATCAAATCCTCCGCAATAAAGAAAAAGGCGGGCGGAATCAGGCATAGCGCCATAATGACGGTAACGGTCCCGTTTAGAAAAAAGATAAACCGTCTAAGTTTATAATAGGATTGCTTGCCTGCCACAAGGGCCAGAGAAGCACTTAAGATCATAATAACCGGTGCTTCCACAATCAGTGCTAAAGAGAATGCCACGCCGTATGCTGCCAGATTGTGTTTGGGGTCGGCCAGCCTTGCAATCACGGCTGCAAGGAAGGGTCCCTCGATAGACATCATCAGCCAGGCGGCTGCAAGGGGAATCCAGAAACGGAATATTTTCGAATATGAAATCCGGGGCATAAAAATTTTAACTCAAACTAGCAAATAATATAAGTAAAAGGCCGATGAGTTTAAAATTGTTGACAATAAATTGAGGGATGCCGGCACAAAACCGGTTTTCTATTTGTGCAAGATACTCCCATTCCCGGTAGCCATGGGCCAGAAAGGAAAAGCAGACGACAATCAAAAAGAGAATAGATAAGGTATCGGATCCGGAATGGAACACGGAAGCAAGCAGAACGAATCCAAAAAGAATATCCGAACCCAGCAAGATTCGGTTTTTTCGGGTAAACCAGGGATTTTTTGCCAATTTAGCCAGACGCAACCCGGTAAACAGCACTTTTGCCTCACCGAGCATCACCAGGCCGGTTATCAGCGTCGCAAGTTTTAATATGGATTGAGAGGTTGCTGCATTCATAAAAACATAGGTTAAGCGGTTCAGCGTTCACAGTTCAGGATTGAAAAACCCTAACCTGCGGTTATAACCTTTGAACCTTGAACCCTGAACATGGAACCGATCAGTTTAGGAAAAATTTATGGTACACTATGTTGCCTGAATTGGCAAAACCGAAAAAACCAAGTGCTCGAACGGATTAAGGTTTATGTCTTCAATATAGTCTGCTATACCCCCATTTAAAAATGCTACCATCAATAGAGTTGGAGGTCCGCATGGCAGGTCCCAAATCGAATCTCACGCGAAGCTTGGAAGACACCAAAACGCTTATGGAAGTCGCTCAAGGCAAATCAGGCGCAGACCTTGCGTTGGTGAATGCCAGGCTCTTGAATGTCTATACCGGAGAACTGCTGGATAACCATGCAGTGTGTATCTGGAACAAATGGATCGCATATGTTGGTAAAAATCCGGACGGTATCATCCAGGAGAACACTCAGGTGATTGATATCAAGGGCAAGACACTGATACCCGGCCTAATCGACGGTCACACCCACCTGGCCTGGTTATCGACTCCGGAAGCCTTCCTGACCCATGCCGTCGCCGGCGGCACCACCACCATCATTACCGAAACCCTTGAGGCTTACGTGGTGGCGGGTCTTGATGGTGTGCTGGACCTTCTCGATTCATTTCAGGAACAGCCGATTAAAATCTTCTCTACAGCCCCCCCCATGGTATCCACCAGCAGCGCTGCAAAGGGGATCGCCATTGAGGATTTGACCAAATTGATCGAGAGAGAGGATATCGTCGGGCTTGGAGAAACGTATTGGCAGGCTGTACTTCAGGAACCCGAGCTTTTTCTTCCCATGCTCATTGCAGCTCAACAATCCGGAAAAACATTGGAGGGTCACAGTGCCGGGGCCAGTGAAAAAAAGCTGATGGGCTACCTCGCCACCGGGATTTCTTCCTGCCACGAGCCCATCACATCAGAGGAGGTTTTAGGTCGGCTTCGATTAGGGCTTCATGTAATGGTCCGGGAAGGAAGCATCCGCCGGGACCTTAAAGCCATATCCAAAATAAATATAAATGGAATAGACCTGAGGCGTCTGGTCCTGGTGTCGGACAGCATAGAGCCGGGAGAGCTTCTGGAAATGGGGTACATGGAATTTATTTTACAGAAAGCCATCAACTGCGGCTTCGACCCCGTCACCGCCATCCAAATGACCACCATAAATGCGGCTGAGCATTTCAAGCTGGATC
>Ga0180009_10004960_pt1 | contig 14451 bp, 7 predicted proteins | sample OS_PC_MetaG_FD_123537 | JGI IMG/M metagenome (GOLD analysis project Ga0180009, IMG submission 123537) | Groundwater microbial communities from the Aspo Hard Rock Laboratory (HRL) deep subsurface site, Sweden - OS_PC_MetaG | ecosystem: Environmental > Aquatic > Deep subsurface > Groundwater...
AGCTTCACACAGAGCGCCTCGTCATCGAAGTTGACGTTCGTCAGCGTCGTGAACAGCAGCGGCGGTACCGCGGCGTCCAGCTCGGCGTCCGTGATGCCCTGGGCCCGGGCCAGCAGGGCGTACTTGGCGATGCCCTTGCACGCATAGATGATGAGATCCTGCAGATGGGCGGTGTTCTCGGTCTTGCCGCAGTTGCCCACTTCGGTGCAGCCTACGTCGGCGGCGGTACGGTTGGTCTGTTCACACTGATTACAAAACATCGATGGTCCTCCAATGGGGTGATTGGCTGATTCGGTCTTCGGTTGCGCGCGGTGCACTGCAACCCCCATGCCTACATAAAACATGTTATGTTTTAGTTGCTTACATCGTTGTTGTGAAAAAACCAACCAAACTACGTTGCCGTTTTCACAACGGTGTTGTAAATCTAGCAACCATGGATCAACTAGACGCCATTCTTTCGGTTGCCATTGATCTCACCGCCGCCCTGAGCGCAGAAGATCGGTACGGTCGGTTGCTCGAGGCCCTGCGCATCGCGATCCCCTATGACGCCGCCACCCTGATGCGGTTGGAGGGTGATGTCCTGGTGCCCGTGGTCGCCCGCGGTCTCTCGGAGGACGCCATGGGCCGACGCTTCAAGCTGGCCGAGCACCCCCGACTCAACCTGATCTGCAAATCCACCGAGCCCATCCGCTTCCCCGCCGACAGCGGTCTACCGGATCCCTTCGACGGCCTCCTGGTCAATGATGAGGGGCTGTTTCAACGCATCCACGCCTGCCTGGGGTGTCCCTTGCGCGTGGACGGAGAGCTCATCGGCACGTTGACCGCCGACGCGCTGACAACCAACGCCTTCGCCGGAATCGAGCAGCGGTTCCTCGCGGCCCTGGGAGCCCTCGCGGCCACCACGCTGCACACCTCCGACCTGCTCGAAGCCGTGGAGCGCAGCGCCGTACGACAGGGCCAGATCGCCCGGGACCTCATGCGCGACGTGCAGCAGCGGGAGGGCAGCGAGATCCTCGGCACGAGCGCGCCCATGGAGCGTCTGCGACAGGAGATTGACCTCGTCGCCAGAACCGATCTCACGGTGCTGATCAATGGTGAAACCGGCACCGGCAAGGAGCTCGTGGCCCGGGGCGTGCACGCGGCGTCGGACCGGCGGGACGAGCCCATGCTCTACGTCAACTGCGCCGCCCTGCCCGAGTCGCTGGCCGAGAGTGAGCTGTTCGGCCACGTCCGCGGCGCCTTCACCGGCGCGACCACGGATCGGCCGGGCAAGTTCGAGGTCGCCGACGGCGGCACCCTGCTCCTGGACGAGATCGGCGAGCTCTCCCTCTCGGTGCAGCCCAAGCTGCTGCGCGCGCTCCAGGACGGGGACATCCAGCGCGTGGGCACGGAGAAGGCCATCCACGTGAACGTGCGGTTGATCACCGCGACGAACCGCAACCTCGAGCAGGAGGTGAAGGCCGGGCGGTTCCGCGCCGACCTGTATCACCGCGTGAACGTGTACGGGCTCCGGATCCCGCCCCTTCGCGAGCGCCCGGGAGACATCGCGCTGCTGGCGGGCTACTTCTGCGACGTGGCGCGACGTCAGCTGGCCCTGGGGCCCGTGCGATTGAGCGCGGAGGCGTCGGAGGTCCTCAAGCACTATCCCTGGCCCGGCAACGTTCGCGAGCTCAAAAATGTGCTCTCACGAATCACCCTCAAGGCCGCCGCCCACGTGGAGCGCGGGCAACCCGTCATCATCCGCCCCGAGCACCTGGGACCGGATTTCACCCGCGAGCCCACGCCCGGCCAGAGCCCAACCCCCACCGGCCCGCTCCCATTGAACAGTGACCTCCCCTTAAAAGAGGCCATCGTCGAGTACAAGCGCCACCTCATCGAGAGCGCCCTCGCCGCGAACCAGGGCAACTGGGCCGCCGCCGCCCGCGCCCTGGGCATGCACCGCAGCAACCTCCACCACCTCGCCACGAGGTTGGGCCTGCGGTAATCGCGCCGGGACCCCTCCGGGTGGGGCTACCGCAGCCGCCCCTTGACCAGGTTCTGGTCGAGGCGCTCGAGGTGGTCCAGGTCGGTGATCCGGATCTGTTGGGCGTCGTCTTCGATGGACCAGCGCCACCCCAGGTCGCCGACATCCGACTCCTTGGGTGGGGAGATCCGGACGGTCAGCTCGTGGCCGCGTCGCACGGAGAAGGGCTCGGGGAGGGGGAACAGGATCTGGTTCCAGTGGGTGGGCGGATCCGATGGGCCCGTCCGGAGGGTCACCGTGGGGGAGAGCTGCGCCTCGAACCAGCCACACAGCGCGTAGACCGTGGCATCTTGCGTCGGCACGATCTGACCGACGAGCTCGGTGGGTGGCGCTTTGAGGGTGTGCAGATCCAGGGTTCCCAGCGGAACGGCCGTGGTCAGGATCTGCTCGGGCAGCAGGTTCTCCAGCTCGATCTGGCGCAGGGGCACCTCGGCGATGTCCGTGAAGTCGATGTCGTAGGGTCGCTGGTGGAAGTAGGACAGGTCCTCGTGGAAGTAGTCGTCACAGACCAGCCCCGCGAAGAGCGACACCTGCCCGGGGACCATGAGCCCCCCTTCCGCGAGGAAGCGATCGCGCACGCTCAGCAACGGCGCCAGCATCGCCTCGTAAAAGAGAAAATGTCCCATCCACTCCGAGACGATGAGATCCACCTTCGTGTCCAGCTCCAGGCTCTCGTGGTCGTCGTGATAGAATCGGATGTTCTCGATCTTGTTTCTGCGGGCGATGGTCTGGGCGAGCTGGATGAACACGGATCGGTCGATGGCGTAGACCTCCGCCGCCCCGGCGCGGGAGGCGAAGATGGACAGCACCCCGGTGCCGCAGCCGAAGTCCAGGACCTTGCTCCCCGGCCGGACGACCTGCTGCAGCGCGGTCTCGTAGGCCTCGGTGCGAATCACGTCCTGCAGCATCAACTTGTGGACGACCACATCGGCGTAGGACATGGGGTAATCCGTAAATGTCATGGACGATCCTCTCGGTGTAGGTGACGACTGGATAACACGTTTGACCGCCCATCGCGACCCACACTGTACGCCGCGCGCCCGCCTCCATGACTTGCCATGCGGGCGTTTCAATAGTATGGAGCCGCGAGAGTTGGGTGCCAAAAGCCTGGCACCGAGGTGTTGCACAATGGGCAAGACAGAGATCAATCCGCTGCAGCTGGCCGATGCCATCCTCGCGGGGGCGCTCCTGGACGCCGAGACCGCCTTGACGATCCTCCGCGCCAAAGGGGCGGAGCTCAGCGCCGTGTTGGCCGGGGCCCATCGGTTGCGCGAGGCGGTGTTCGGAACCCGGGTGGAGACCTGCGCCATCATCAACGCCAAGAGCGGCCGCTGCGGCGAAAACTGCGCCTTTTGTGCCCAGTCCTCACACCACCGCACCGACGCACCGGTGTTCGGCATCAAGAGCGTGGACGAGATGGTCGACGGGGCGCGACAGGCCGAGGCCGAGCGCTCACACTGTTTCGGCATCGTCACCAGCGGCACCCGCATCAAGGAGGCCGCCGAATGGGATTTGATCCTCACGGCCATCCGCCGCATCCGCGCCGAGACGTCCATCGAGCCCTCGGCGTCCCTGGGCCTGCTGGACGCCGATCAGGCCCTGCAGCTCGTGGACGCGGGGTGCGCGACCTACCACCACAACCTCGAGACGGCACGCTCCCACTTCCCCGAGATCTGCACCACCCACGAGTATGACGAGGACGTCGAGACCGTGCGCGTGGCCAAAGCCGCCGGCATGAAGGTGTGCTGCGGCGGCATCCTGGGTCTGGGCGAGTCCCTCGAGCAGCGCACGGAGCTCGCCTTCACCCTGCGGGAGCTGAACGTGGACTCAGTGCCCTTGAACTTTTTGAACCCCATCGCGGGCACGCGCCTCGAGGGGTTGCACCAGCTCGGCCCCATGGACTGCCTGCGCGCCATCGCCCTGTTCCGCTTCGCCCTGCCCCGCCAACGCATCAGCGTCTGCGGCGGCCGGGAGCACAACCTGCGCGACTTCCAGTCCTGGATGTTCATGGCCGGCGCCACGGGCACCATGGTGGGCAACTACCTCACCACCGCCGGCCGCGACCGCGAGACAGACCTGCAGATGATCGCCGACGCCGAGCTGGAGCTGCTCGCCGACTAGCGCCGGCATCCCTCGCCCCTATTCGCGCCTCACCGACGCCTGAGCAGGAACAGGATGTGGTCAGAGAGCCGCAATTCCGGGCCGGCCGTGTGTCTCATGTATCCGAGATACCGCTCACACTGAGACACCACGAGACAGCAGGCGTTGGGCCGATCGGGAAGCGTTGGAAAGGCCTCTGCACAATTACAATGACTTGGAGGCAGGCCCCGGCAGTTGGTACGCTGATTGCTTATCTTCCGCTCAGATCCACAACCCAATTCGGTATATCCTGAAGCAACCAGCACCGGTGCGACTCAGCACGAAAGGAGATTCACAATGAGCATGAAAAAGAATTTGGAGACCCTGGCGGGCATCATGAAGCGTTGGCAAAAGCTCGAGAACGCCGCCATCGCTCAAACCGCGACCATCATGGAGGAGACGGAACACCCGCTCATCCGCGCGATCATGGAGACGATCAAGAACGACTCCGAGAACCACTATCGCATCCAGCAGCTCATCATTGACAGCGTGGAGAAGGAGTACATCAACGTCTTCACCGATGATCTGGCCAAGGCGTGGGACTCCATCGAGAAGCACATCGCCTTGGAGAAAAAGACCATCGAAATGGCGGCTGAGAGCCTGGCCGCCCTCGAGGGCTCCAAGAATGTGGTGCAGCTTTATCTGCTCGACTATCTGAAAATGGACGAGGAGAAACACGACAAGCTGCTGTCCGACCTCAGCCGGATCAAGAAGGCCATGTACCCGTAGCCTCTTCGCTGGACCCGTCAGCAACGTATTCGATTCCACCCGCCAAGAAAACTGCTACGAATCCGACCTCCGAGAAGGGTACAATCAGCATGTTGCGAAACCTCATCCTGACGTTCCCGGGTCGGAGCGTGCTTTTGGCCCTTGGGATGCTCGTGGTCACACCACGACCGGCAACGGCCGCACCGGCCCACTGGCTGGCCGGGGAGATGAGCGAGGCCGGTTCCCACCCGCGATCGCTTTTTGGGCCGGGCCAGGCGGACGAGATCCGGTCACGGCTCGACCGGGAGCCCTATCTCACGCTGTTCCGACGAATTTGGACCCTCGCGCTGGAGGACCACGATCCCGACGATCACGAGATCGACCCCGAGCGGCGGCGGGGAAACACCGCCCGGGCGGCCGCGCTGGTCTTTTTCCTCAATCGGAAGCTGGACCCCGGCGACCAGGTGGTTCCGTTCACGAACCCCGCCGAAAGGGCACCCTTCGGTCAGAAGGCCTCGGCGTACCTGCTGGCCATGCTGACGGTCTCCCGGGCCAAGGTGGAGCTTCACACCACCGACGACATTCACACCGCCCAGGAGCTTCACCTGTGGTCCGACACGCTGGATTTGTTGCTGGGAGCGGACGCTGACATTCTGGGAACCGACCGACCCGTGGCGGTCCAGAACGTGGCCGACCTGGCCGCGGATTTCTACGCCGACTACAACCTCTCCAATTGGCAGTTCCTGCGGGCCGAAACCGCCAACCACCGGTCCAAGTCGGCCGCCGCGCTGGGCATCGCCGCCATCGTGCTCAACGGGGAGGATTTTGCCGATCCGTCCCAAGATGAACGGTACGATCCGGCCCGGTGGATCGATTTTGCGGTACGAAACCTGGATTTTGTCGTGCGGGACATCCTGACCGACAACAACGGCGGCTTCCTCGAAGGCCTGGGGTACCTGCACTATTCGGGTATCGACCACGTGGACTTCATGTGGGCCTGGCACAACTACACCGAAGGTGCGTCGTACGTGCTGGACTTCGACACGCCGCATCCACCGTACTATCGACTGCACGCCTCTGGTCAATACGTGGTGCCGGACATGTGGTCCGACGGCGGCCTGGAAAAGCAGTTTCTCTGGTCCGTGGACCTGATGCTGCCCGACCGGACGTTGCCGCCCTTTGACGACAGCGGTCCGGGCGCTCGTTACTTTTACGGCGCCCTGGTCCGGCCGGAGTTCCCACTCGCCGGGCTTTTTCGGTGGGCCTGGGAGGCGCAGGGCTTTCCCGCGTCGGGTTCGGTGGAGCAGGAACCGCTGCTGCTGGCCTGCTTCGACGACACCATCCCGGCCGTCTCGCCGGCGGCCGCGGGCCGGCCCCTTTCGGTGGCCATGCCGTGGGCAGGCCAGGTGGTGTTTCGCTCGACCTGGGAAACCGACGCCGTGTACGCCCTCATTCAGTGTGAGCACGGCAAGGCCGCCGGCTGGGCCCAGACCCGGTGGGGAGATTATATCGACGGAGCCTCGGGTCACGAGCATCCCGACGGCACAGCCTTCATGTTGTACGCCTACGGCGAATCGTTGGCCCTGGACTCGGGCTACCTGGGCTACACCAACCATGACCGGGTGCGCCAGCCCGAAAACCACAACGTGCCACTGGTGGACGGCAAAGGCGCGCAGGCCAACCGGTTCACTGTACCGCTGGTGGAGATCGATAACCAGGGCAACATCACGCTGCTGCGCCTCGAAGAAGAGGGCGGCTGGGCCCCGTCTCTGGACGGCATGACCTACCTGGTGGCCCACGACGTCCAGACCCCGGGTGCGGGCATGGCCGAGGTGGTCACCCGGTACTTTGTCCGCGCGCCCGACACGGACCTGCGGCGCCGGGCGACGTTTCTCGATCACCGTTTCCTCGTCGTCCACGATTTCATCACCACCGATCCGGCCGAAACCGGCTCACACCAGTACACCTTCCAGTTGCACGGAAACGGCGGCGGCAGCTCGGGCGGCTCCTTCGACCTGCTCGCCGAAGGGGGCCTCTGGTCCCGTACCGGCGCCCGGCTGCGAGCGGTCGTCACCGCGGACCGCCCGGTCACCTTTGCGACCCGTGAGACCTCCCACGACGGCGGCTGGGTCGAGCTCACCCACACCGTGCTGGACGCGCATGCCGCGGCCCAGGCCGGCGAGACCGTCGAGTTCCTGACATTGCTCGCGCCGGAACGGGCCACGACCAACGGGTACGAGACCGTCATTGTGGAAGCCGGCAACCTGGGTGGTGGTCCCTGTCCGGGCCCATGCATCCGTTGGGAGGCCGGAGGCGTTGTCTGCGAGGCCCACAGCGGGTTTGACCGGACCATCGAAACTGCCGATGGCACCGGACAGACGCTCTTTACCGCCCGCCGGGGCGCCTTTTGCCGGGACGCCACGTCCGTTTCGGGCAGCTTCGAAGGCGTCGGGGGAAACCCCGACCTGCTTTTGACTGCCCGATTCGACCTTGACGCCCAGGGTCTGACACATGACTTCATGCTCAGATTCCACCGCGGAGGTGGGACACCCCCCGACGCACTGGTTGAGGTCCCGGAGGTTCCGGGCAAGGCCGTACAAGGCGCGTGTACCCGATCCCTGGTCTCCGGCAGGTGGACCCTTGGGGTCACCGCCCCGTCGGTGGTGCGCACCGTTCAGCTCCCCCAGCAGCCCGCGCTGACCGCCGCCATTCGGCTGGAACAAACCGCGCCGGAGCAACCCGCCGTCGTTCCCCTCGGATCGCGGGCCACCCTCAACGCCGGGCCCACCTGCTCGGCCGATCCCGCCGCCACCTCGTACCTGTGGCGCCTGTTGGGCAAACCGGAGGTGTCCACCCTGCAAATCCCGGCCGGGCTCGCCGACGCCACCCGGCTGGATCTCGAACCCGATCTCCCCGGCCTTTACCAACTCGCCCTGACCGTCACCCAGGACGGTCGCACCTCCGAGGCCCGGCTGGATTTCGAGGTGGAGGGCGAGCCCCCCTGGCCGCAACAGGACGCCGGTACCCCCGACGGAGGCACAACAGACGCCACCGCGCCATCCTCCGGCTGTGGCGGTTGCCGCTCGACCGGCACGACCGGCCCCGACCCCGTCGGAACCGTCGCCCTGCTATTGTTTGGGCTGACGCTGTTGCTCTTGCGGTGGGCTCGCCGTGGCAAGCAGGCGCCCACCGTTGAGCTTTGCGCTCGAGGAGGGTCAGCGGGCCAAGGTCGTCCGCAAAGCTCGAACGCCGGGAGCTTTCGCTTCTTCCGGTGGAGCACCGAGTAGAAAGTCGGGGTCACGGACAGTTCCTCGCCTGCTGGCGGGGATCCTTCCCTCTACCCCGTTCGGGACCCGTCTCAATGGCCTGACGCCAACGCGGGGCTTGCGTTATGCCCTCGGCGCCATCATCTTCGTAGGGTTCGCGCGCATGACCTACGAACTTGTCGCGTGAAATCCGGCGCACACCCCGGAAGCCCCAGCGCAGAAAGGAGAATCTCGATGCTCGACCTGACCAAAGCCACGTTGATGAGCGTCTCGAACACCTGCGGCTGAGGAGCCAAGGTTGATCCGACGGTCCTGTCGGATATGCTCAAAGGGCTGCCCAGGCCCACCGATGCCAATTTGTTGGTCGGCTACGAAACCGCCGACGACGGCGCCGTATACCGTGTGAGCCCTGACGTGGCGATCATCACCACGGTGGACTACATCACCCCCGTGGTGAACGACCCCTTCTGGTTTGGGCGCATCGCCGCGGCCAACTCTCTGTCGGACGTGTGGGCCATGGGCGGGAGGCCCGTGATCGCCCTGAACCTGGTGAACTTCCCCTCCAAAACCCTGGATCCGGGTCTCCTGCGCGACATTCTGCTGGGCGGCTCGGAGAAGATCACCGAGGCGGGGGCCAGCCTCGCCGGCGGACACTCCGTGGAGGACGCCGAGCCCAAGTACGGCCTGGCGGTGACCGGGGTGGTGCACCCCGACCGCGTGGTGACCAACCGCGGCGCCCGGCCCGGCGACGCGCTGGTCCTGAGCAAGCCCCTCGGCACGGGTGTGCTCTTCAACGCCAACCGCGCGAACAAGCTCCCCGCCAGCGTCCTTGCGGAGGTCCTGCCCATCGTGGCGACGCTGAACAAAGCCGCCATGGAGGCAGCCTTCGCCTACGACGTGCACGCCATGACCGACATTACGGGGTTCGGCCTGGCCGGGCACACCATGGAGATGTGCGTACACTCCAAGGTGCGCGCGACGATCTCATTTGCCTCGCTGCCGCTCTACCCGGCGGCCCTCGAGATGTACGCCGCGGGCGTGGGTACAGGCTCCAACAAAGGTAACCGCGCCATGTGCGGCGACCGGCTCCATGTGCGCGCTTCCCTGACGCGCGAGCAGACGGAGCTCCTGGTGGATCCGCAAACCTCCGGCGGCCTCCTCATCTCCCTGCCCGAGGATCAAGCCGCGTCCCTGGTGCAGGACCTGCACCGCGCGAACCTCCCCTGGTCCGCGATCATCGGCCGGGTCGAGGCCCCCAAGGCCGACCGTGCCGGCATCGTCGTCGACGATTAAGTCCGCCCTACGCACGTTTACACCGCGCCTGAATCCCTGTGTGAACGATTCGCTACACCACACCGGTCAGCCGCTCAGGGCGCAATCCCCTAAGATCATTTACCAAATAGACAGGCTCTAGTCGGACCCACTGTGAATTGACGACAGGTGGGCGCCCCCCCGTGACTCGAATGTCACGCCCGGTCCCCCACCGCAAGGCGGCTCAGCCCCTCTAAAAAAACATCAACCGTCTGGTATTGTTCGTGAATTCGTCATCCAAGCGCGCGGCGGCACGGATGTTGCTCCCGTTATCGGGCACATGAGGTACACACCATGACTGTTGAGCAGCTAATCCAGGAAGAGCTACAAACCGACGAAGCTCAGGAGCCCGCGGCCGAGCCCCTCGGGGTCAAGGTGGACCACCAGACCGGCGAATTCGAGCTGGTGCCGCCCCGCGAGGACGACCCGGCCGCCCAGCCGGCGACCCGGCCGCCGGAATCAGCCCGCAAACCGCTTGTCTACAAGCTCCCCTACGTGAGCTTTGGCAGCAAAGCCCCCCGCCCCTCGAACGATACCGAATAAACCCGACCAGAGCTCACCGCCTGGCGAAGTGCATCGTGCGGGTGGCGTTGTGGCCGAAGGTCTCGGGGTTGTACATCTCCTCGGCCTTGGTGGGCGGGGAGAGGAAACGGCCCGGGGTGGAGACCCGGGCGAGGTAACGGAACGTGAGCGTGGAGGGCTGGACGAGGTCGCGGAAAAAGAGCACACGGTTGTCCCGCAGCTCCCGGTGGCTGTACCAGTCCGAGCGCATGCGTCCCAGGAACGCTCCCACGCTGCGGCTGGCCGTGGCCAGGGAGGAGTCGATGGCCTCCAGACCCGCGGGGAGCGGGTCGTCCACGACCACGTAACGGCGGGCGATGGTGGTCTTGACCTTTAACGTGACGAGCACGGTGTCGCCCAGGCGCGGGGGCCGCTGTTTTTTCAGCGGCACGCCCGCGTTGCTCAGCACCAGGATGGTCTTGCGGACCCGGAAGCCGCGGTCCCGGGGCTTGGTGGGGAGCTGGCGCCGGGCGTATCGCAGCCGGGCCAAGTAGTAGAGCGTGCCTTTGCCACGTTTGGCGATGAGCAGGGAGCGGGCGGCGGTCCCGGCGATGCGCATGATGTCCGCCATGTGCAGCTTGCGGAGCTGCGGCTTCACCGAGCGCCCCCGGAAGATGGCCTTCAAGATGCGTTTTTTTCCCAGCCAAATCCCCGCCTCGAAATCCGGGACCTGCTTTTCGAGGATGCGGGCGTAGTCCCACATGGCCATCACCGCCCAGGCGGCCTCCTGGGTGTTGCGGAAGCGGGCCTGCCTTCGGCCCTGCAGGAACCAGCGCACCAGACGCAGGACCATCACGTGTTTGGGCCGGGCGTTGAGCAACGCGAGCAGGACCATGGCCGTCGTGCGGTCGTTGGAGTGCATCATCACTTGGTAGCCCCACCCGAGGTTCTCTTCGGCGTGGGCGGTGGTGCCGTCGATGCGCAGGCTGTTGCCCAGCTCGTCGGCGAGGTCGTCGATGGCCTTTTTGACGCGCTTTTGAACCTTGGCACTGTGCTTCCCGGTGGGACTGGCCGCTAGGGTGGCCAGCAGCAGAGAGCGCGCAAACAGAGGCTTTCGCACCCGGTTCTTCACGAGCTTGAGGGCCGGCTTGGTGACGTCTTCGCCATGGAGTCGCAGCGCGTAGACGATGAACGCGAAGTAGGAGAACTTGTACCGTCGCAGCATGGAGCGGCGGTTGTAGCGAAGGTGACGACGCAGGAAGCGCACCGCGTTCCGAACGGCCTGCGCGGGCACGGTCACCCCCGTGGCGCCCTTGGCGAGCTGCGCCCGGTGCAGGATGACGAGCGCGTAGGCCGTGGCCCAGGGCCAACTGTAGGTCGACGAGGGCCAGTACCCGAAGCCGCCGTCGGAGCGCTGCATGGCCAGCACCTGATGCAGGCCCGTGTGGATCCAGGCGCGCGGAGACCCCGGCAGCTTGAGGTTGAAGCGGTCCCCCAGCGCCGTGGCGGCGATCATCGCCAGCAGCCGGGAGGACTTCTGCTCGAGGCAGCCGTAGGGGTAGCCGATGAGCTGCTCCATGCCGTCCTCCACCCCCGTGAGCGCCGTGGAAGCCAGGGAAACCTCCAGGCCGCCCACGTCCCGGCGCAGGCCGGACATCCGCTCAATGGCGTGACGCACGGCGCCCTGGGTCTGCCCGGACACAGACGAAGCCTCCATGAGGGTGGGACGCTGCACCTCAAGCTCACTCTCAACGGTGTCGACGTTTTTGCCCACGCGCACGGTGAACGTGAACTTGGCCGTGCCTTTTTTTGTCGCGCGCAGGGCGAAGCGCACGTTGGCGCCGCGGCCCTTGATCAGCTTCACGCGCTGGGTGGCCGGGCCCGTGAGCTTCACCGGCCCGGTGACTCTGGCGGTGACGACGGCGGTGCCCGTGGTCTGCTGATTATAGATGACCACGCCCGCGTAGGCGTCGTCCCCCGCCCGCAAAAAGCGCGGCAGCGCCGGCAGCGAGAGCAGCGGCAAATCCACCTCGAACCGCGTCCGGCCCGTGCCGGCGGAGCGCTCCTTGTCCACGGCGAAGGCCATGATGCGGTACGCCGTCACGTTGTCCGGCAGCGTGAAGGAGGTCGTGGCCCGGCCCTTTGGGTCCGTGACCACCGTGGCGTGCCAGGCGGTGGTCAGGAACTTGCGTCGGGGCTTTTGCTTGCGCCCGACGGCGCGGCCTTTCAAGGCGCCTATTGCCGAACTGGCGCCGCCCCCGCCGCCCCGGCCGGACAGCCCGAGACCTCCCATTCCAGAGACCGACGGCAGGGCCGCGTGATGCACATGCAGGACGGTGATCCCGAGGGTTGCCAGATGACGCCGCACGTCGTCGGCCAGAATGTCGTCCGGCGGCGTATACGCCAGCTGGTTGTACGGGTTCGGAAGCCGATACCCGGTGAGATTGAGCACGGACTCGTCCACGGCCATGAGCACCACGCGGCTGGGGCGCGCCCTGTTGAGCCCGTCGCGCACGCGCAGCTTCACCTGGACCTTGCCGCCCGGGCGGTAGACCTTCTGATCGGCCTTTACGTCCACGTAGAGCCGGTAGGGTTTGTGGGAGACCAGCAACTTGGTGAACGCCGAAAAGAGCGGCCCTTTTTTGCCCCGCAGCGCCTTGCCGGCGCGCACCATCACCACCCGCAGGGTGACCGAGCTGACGTACTTTTTCAGCACCCGGAGACGCACCACGGCCTGGCCCTTGGCGTCGAAGGTCAGTGGGATCGTGCGAAAGATCCGCTCGCGCTCGACAAAGAGCACCACGTCCCCCCGGATCCCGCGGCGGGTAACCGTGACGATGGCGGTCTGCCCCGGCAGGTAGCGCTCGTCTTTTTCCACACTCTTGTCGGTGCGCACCGTCAGCTCCCGGGCGCGTTGTTTGTCCAGCCGCTCCCGCTTTTCGTTCGCCTCGGACCAGCGTGTGGGCTTGGAGAACAGCTGCGCCGTGCGGGCCTCTCGGCCTTTGGCATCTAAGACCGAAAGCCACAGCAGCGCATCGCTCCGCGCATACTTTTGGGGCCAGGGCACCGTGAGCATGGCGCCCGCCCGCCCCACCGGTAGCACCCGCTTCCATAAAATGCGCGACCAGTCGACCACGGAAGTCCAATTGTACCGGCCACGCTTGGTGGCGTAGACGCGCACCGTCACGGTGCTCCCTTCGCGGGTGTTGCCCTTGGGTGTGACCACGAGCACATGCCGCCGGGTGGCGGTGCCCGCCGAATCGAGGGCCTTGATCGCGGCATAGCGATCGCCCGGGTGCTGACGGACCCAGTCGGACCCCGCCGCGGTCCGGTGCGCCGCCGAGCGCACCACCGCCTCCACATGGTGGTTACAGGTCCACGGGAAGGGAGCCCCGCCCGCGGCTTTGAGGTCCACCCGACGCTGGTATTGCCCCGTTGAATTGAGTGTGCCCGAGGAGCGGTGCCAGGTCTTGGCGGGAAAGCCCACCAGTTCCCCGCGCGCACCCACCCGATACTCCGGATGGTTCGGCACCTCTTGGCTGTAGACGTTCCGGTGAATGCTCAGCTCCAGCGCCGCGCCCGCCATGGCACCGCCAAAGAGGTAGCGCCCGGTGACGGCGATGTCCAACGCGCCGCCCGTAAACACGGGATCCGGCTTCGCCCGCACCCGGGTCACAAAGCGCGGAGCGCGGTACTCCGCCATGCGGAAGCTGTGGCTCGCAATCCGATTTCCCTGCGCCCAGAGCTCAGCCCGGTGGTATCCCAGGCGGCCCAGGCTCGGCAGGGCAATGCGCGCCAGGAACACTCCGTGCTCGCCCAGCTTCACGCGCTTTTTGCCCACCACTACCGAGGACGGATTCACCAGCCGCACCTCGGCGTTCAGACCCGTCGCCGGCACCCCGCGCCAGGCCACGTACCGGCGCACCGCGCCGTGCAGGTGCACCAGGTGGCCCGGACGATAGATTCCACGCTCGGTGGAGATGTAGCCCGCGAGCAGGGGCTGGTCGCCCCGGAGGGTGTCGCAGCGCCCGATCTCGTCGGCCGAGTGCCCGGTGTCCTCGCGGGAGCGCCAGTAGTATCCATAGCGCGTCCAACGACACCGCCCCCTATGGGCGCTGGTGTCCAGGACCAGGTGGGACTGGTCATCGGACGTGCTGGCCAGCACCACCAGGGAGGGCGGCCGACTCCCGCGCTTACTCCCCAGAGCGGTCAGCGGCAGCTCCACCACGCCCCGGGCGCCGGTCTTGCCTTCCCAGAGCTGCTTGCCCCACGGGGAATACACCGTCACCTTCGTGCCGGAGCTCGGTCGCGCCTTTTGCAACGACGTCACCCAGATCGTCAGCCCGTAGGCCGTGAGGCGCGCCTGCACCCCCAGATCCGTGCGCGAAACCATCCGGTAGAAGACGACGCGCTTGCCCTTGTGATCCACCACCTGGGGGCTCCCGAACCGCACCACGTTGAGCCCATACGGAAGCTGGATGCTCGCGGTGTGCAGCTTGTTTG
>Ga0180009_10004961_pt1 | contig 14446 bp, 11 predicted proteins | sample OS_PC_MetaG_FD_123537 | JGI IMG/M metagenome (GOLD analysis project Ga0180009, IMG submission 123537) | Groundwater microbial communities from the Aspo Hard Rock Laboratory (HRL) deep subsurface site, Sweden - OS_PC_MetaG | ecosystem: Environmental > Aquatic > Deep subsurface > Groundwater...
CTGATAATCGAGGTAAACACATCTTTTAAATGTTTAGTCACCGGACCAAATGATTCTTTCATTGTGATATCATCTATAGAACCAATAGGTGTAACTTCAGCAGCAGTACCCGTAAAAAAACATTCATCAGCCTCAAATACTTCTTGCCTGCCAATCTTGCGTTCAATCACTGAATAACCCAAATCACGTGCAATCTCCATTATTGTTGAACGGGTAATGCCTGGCAATATACAACCAAGCTCTGGTGTAATAACAACACCATCTTTTATCATAAAAAAATTCTCGCCAGGACCCTCAGCAATATTTCCTTCTGTATCCAGTAAAAGAGCTTCATGATATCCCTGACTCACAGCCTGATGCGCTGCATACATCAAATTATTATAATGTCCTGTGATTTTAGCATTAGTTAATTTGCCACGTTTTGAAAGTGGGATGTCTTCAATAATTTTAATATTAACAGAGCCCTCAGACAAATATGCACCCCAAGGCCAAACAGCAATAGCAACGTCAATCGGACAAGCCATGGGTAAAACCTTTAAATTCCCATAGCCATAGTAAGCAATTGGACGAATATAACAAGCCCGAACTTTATTTTCACGTACTGTATCAATAATGGCCTTTTTTATTTCTTCGATACTATAGGACAAATCCATACCAATAGTCTTGGCCGAATAACAAAACCTATCTACATGACGATCCAAATGAAAAATTGCTGATCCCCGAACAGTATCATAAACTCTAATCCCCTCAAAAGCCCCACCACCATAGTGAAGTATATGTGATAAAACATGCGTCTGGGCTTTTTCCCAAGGAATAAATTTCCCGTTGAACCAAATTTTTTCTGTAGTTTCCATATATTTATATTTTAATTATCAATTAACGAACTAACAACTTCGGCAAATTCCTTTGTTCCAACCCAGGGTTCACCTGCACTAGTCAAATCCTTGGTCTTTTTTCCCATTATCCAGGCGTCAACAATGGCTTTTTCAATCACTCTTGCCTCAGACTCCAATCTAAATGTATACCGAAGCATCATAGCAAGTGATAATATTTGAGCTGTTGGATTGGCAATATTTTTTTTAGCTATATCTGGAGCCGACCCATGAACTGGTTCATACATACCAAAACCTTGTTTATTCAAACTAGCCGATGGCAACAGGCCAATGGATCCTACTACCGCCCCACCAAGATCACTCATAATATCACCAAACATATTGTCTGTAATAATCACATCAAAACCAGTTGGGTTAGATACAAGTTGCATCACAGCATTATCTATATACATATATTCAACACTAACATCACTAAATTCTTTTTTAATTATTTCTGTCACTGCTCGCCACAACCGAGATGTTTCCAAGACATTGGCCTTGTCCACAATTGTCACTTTTTTACGTCGTCTAACGGCAGATTCAAACCCAACCCGCAATATACGTTCAATTTCCATCTCACTATAACGATTTGTATCCTCAGCCACTCTCCCATCAACACTCTCGTATTGTCGTTGTGGACCAAAATAAATACCTGATACCAACTCACGAACAATTAGAACATCTACGCCTGCAATAATATTACTTTTTAGAGGGCTTTTTTTAATTGCTACTGGCATAACTTTTAGCGGTCGTAAATTGGCAAATAGATCAAATTTTTTGCGAAGTCCCAAAATAACATTTTTTTCAACATTTTTGTATCGTGGATTATTAGAATCGTTAACTGAACCGCCTACGGCCCCAAACAAAATAGCTGATGAATTCTGACACAACTCAATTGTTTCATCTGGTAAATGAGTACCAAATTTGTCATATGCATCACCACCAACCAGACCAACATGCGGAATAATTTCATGACCAAAACATTTGTTGATACGTTCAAGCACTACCAAAGTCGCATTAATAATCTCTGGTCCTATACCATCACCAGCCAGAATTGCAATTGTCTTTTTCATATAATTGAAATTAAATAATTTAATTACGAATCTTCATTCCAAAAAATATTCCAATAAAATAGTTTTTATATACACAATCCACATCAGAAAAGCCGGCTTGTTTTAACCATTTAATTTGATCAAAGAGTGTCGATTCTCGGTCATATTTTTTTCTTCTTTGGATGCTAGCCTCAATTTGATCCTCAGGTATTTTATTATCTCTAATTTTTTGAAGCCAATTATTCCAATATAATTTTTGGGTATAATCAGTCTCACCTTTTATCTCATCAACATTTATAAATACACCCTTTTTATTCAAAACATCAAAAGAGGCCTTAAATAATTTTTGCTTTTCAGAATTTTCCAAATGATGAATTGATAAACTTGATATAATAAGATCAAAACTGCCTATTTTTTTAGTCTTAATATTTTTATAATCATCTACAATAAATTCAAACTTATTTAAATTATCTTTAAAACGATCTCTGGCCACTTCGAGCATTTTATCGGCAACATCATAAAGAACAAATTCAGCATTAGGATATTTATCAATGATAAATTTTGAAAATAAACCAGTTCCGGCTCCCAAATCCAAAACCCTAATCTTTGATTCTTTTGGAAATGGAATTATTTCAATAGATATTGTGAAAAGATCATCAAAACAAGAAATAGCTTTTTTTACCCACTTGTCATAATATTTTGCTGATTTATTAAAGGCTTCATTTATACTCATACAATTAAAATTAAAATTATTTATTATTTTAGACAGCCAACTTAATTATGTCTAAATGATCTATTCACGGCGCTGGTGATTGCTTTTAGCGAAGCGCCGACAATATTGTGATCCACCCCAACGCCAAAATACTGTTTATCTTGACTGTCAGTTATCTGTATATATGTCACTGCCCGCGCCGCTGCACCGTCTTCCAGTGCATGTTCTTCGTAAATATTAAGCGTAAATTGTAGACCATATTTACACCAAGCATTCATAAAGGCATCAACCGGTCCATTCCCCTCTCCATTCAATTGATAAAACTGTCCACGATCTTTTATTTTGACATGTATAATGCTTTGTGACACTTCTACACCTTCACCGTTACTTGCATTCAATTCAAAACTGACAAATTCAAATGGATCTGAAAGGTTTATATATTCATTTTCAAAGGCTTCATTTATTATTTGAGATGATACTTCACCAGCCATTTTCTCAGAAATTTTTTGAATGACTCTAGAAAATTCTGGATGCATTGTTTTTGGCATTTTGAAACCAAACTCAGTCTCCATAATAAATGCTACTCCACCTTTACCGGATTGACTATTAATACGGATGATGGGTTCATATTCTCGACCAACATCTGCTGGATTCATAGGTAAGTATGGTACTTCCCAAAAACTATTCTCATCATTAGATTTTCTATATATTTCTAGACCCTTTTTTATAGCATCTTGATGCGATCCCGAAAACGCTGTAAACACCAACTCCCCAGAATAAGGTTGGCGTTCAGGAATTCTTAAACCCATACAACGTTCATAAATAATCTTAGCTTGATTAAGCTCAGAAAAATTCAATTCTGGATCAATGCCTTGGGTATATAAATTAAGAGCCAATGTCACCAAATCAACATTTCCCGTACGCTCACCATTACCAAACAAAGTACCCTCTACCCTATCAGCCCCGGCCATCACACCCAGCTCGGTAGCTGCCACCGCTGTCCCTCTATCATTATGACAGTGTAGAGAAATAATAGTCTGACTGCGATATTTAAAATGACGACAAAACCATTCCACCTGATCAGCCCAAACATTTGGTGTCACAATCTCAACTGTACTAGGAAGATTTATAATAATTTTGTTTTTAGAATCAAACCCCCACGATTCAGTCACTGCCTCACAAACTTCTATAGAATAATCAAGCTCTGTTCCCATAAAACTTTCTGGTGTGTATTCATAAAATATTTCTGTATCAATTAAATATTCATCACTATATTGCTTGGCCCACTTTGTTCCAGATATTGCAATTTCCTTTACCTCATCTCTACTCTTTTTAAACACCACACGACGTTGAAGTTCGGATGTTGAATTATACACATGGATAACAGCTCGTTTGGCACCGACCAGTGATTCGCAAGTTCTTTTTATCAAATGATCCCGTGCTTGTGTGAGTACCTGAATTATTACATCATCTGGAATCAAATCATTTTCTATCAGATAACGCACAAATTCAAATTCAATTTCAGAAGCAGACGGAAATCCAATCTCAATTTCTTTGAAACCAATTCTAACCAAAAGATCAAACATTTCTAACTTTTGTTTTAGATTCATTGGTATTGGTAAAGCTTGATTACTATCACGCAAATCTACACTACACCAACGGGGAGATTTTTTGATAATTTTATTAGGCCATGTACGATTATCCAAAGCAACTGGTGGCCAAGCTTTATATTTTTGATAGTTGTATGTTTTCATATAAGTTATGTTTGATTAATAAATTTTTTTTTCGTAATTTTCTATTTCCTTAGTAAAACTGAGAGTATAACCAATGTCGTCAAGACCTTGAAGCAAACATTTTTTGGCAAATGGATTTATTTCAAAAAAATATTCATCTCCTTGCCAAATTACTGTTTGCTTGTCCAAATAAATCTGCATTTTTATTTTAGGATTATCTTTTATTTCACCATTAATTTTTTCAATGGTTTTTCGTGAAAGAGTGATTGGTAACAAACCATTCTTCAATGCATTATTTTTAAATATTTCTGCAAACGATATAGCCACCACCGCCTTAAAGCCATGTCCAAGCAAAGCCCACGGGGCATGTTCACGCGAACTCCCACAACCAAAGTTTTCACCGACCAAAAGTATCTCAGAAAATTTAAATTCAGGACGATTCAAAATAAAATTAGGTATAATTTCTTTATTTGCACCATAACGCAAATCAACAAATAAATTCTTTCCAAAATCTTTTTTGTCCGTGGCGGTCAAAAATCTAGCTGGAATGATCTGGTCAGTATCTATATTATCCAAGAACAAAGGGACAATTGTAGAATATATTTTTGTTATACACTTCATATATTTATTTCATTAAAAATATCTCTATTGTCAGTAATACAACCTGTGATTGCAGACGCGGCAGCCATAGCTGGTGACATCAATAAAGTACGTGCTCCTTTGCCTTGTCTCCCAACAAAATTTCGATTAGCCGTAGAAGCACAATATTTTTCAGATGGCACAATGTCACCATTCATCGCAATACACATACTACAACCAGGTTCTCTCCACTCGCAACCCGAATTAATAAATATATCTCTTAAGCCTTCTCGTACAGCCATATCTCTCACTTCACATGATCCAGGAACAATATAAACTATAACATCTGGTGCCACTTTTTTCCCTCGCATAATGTCAGCCGCCACCCGCAAGTCTTCTATGCGACCATTGGTGCAACTCCCAATAAAAACATAATCAACAGATTTCCCGATTATTTTTTCATCTGTTCTAAATCCCATATAACACAAAGCTTTCTCTTCTTCTGAATTTTTTGGTTCGGGAATTTTTTTTGTCACACCAATCGACATAGCTGGATTAGTCCCCCAAGTCACCATTGGTTCAATTGAACTAGCATTAATAATAATTTCTTTATCAAACATAGCATCTTTGTCACCTTGCAAATTCAACCAATTTTTTATAGTTTGTGCTTGTTCAACTGGATTTTTAAAATTTACCCGTGGCACTAAATAATCAATCGTTGTTTGGTCAGGAGCAATCAAGCCAGCTCTAGCCCCAGCCTCAATACTCATATTACAGATTGTCATTCGTGCCTCCATACTTAAAGATCGAATAGTACTGCCACGATATTCTATTGTGTAACCAGTCGCGCCATTGATTCTAATTTTATTAATAATATGCAATATAATATCTTTGGCATAAACTCCATTTTGTAGTTCGCCATCAATTGTTATTGCCATATTTTTAGTTTTATTTTGTAACAAACACTGTGTAGCCAAGACATGTTCAACCTCCGAGGTCCCAATCCCAAAAGCTAGTGCTCCAAATGCGCCATGAGTAGCAGTGTGAGAATCACCACAAACTATAGTTTTGCCCGGTCGTGTCAGACCAATTTCTGGTCCAATCACATGAACGATTCCTTGGTGTTCACTTTGTAAATCATACAAACAAATTCCATTTTTTTTACAATTACTAGCCAAAACAAACACTTGCTTTTGAGCTTGCTCGTCATCCCAAGGAAATTGATCTCTATTAATTGACGGCGCAGAATGATCAATAGTAGCAAATGTAAGATCAGGACGTCTAACTTTTAACTTTCTCTTTTCCAAACCAGTAAAAGCTTGCGGTGAAGTAACTTCGTGAATCAGATGAGTATCTATATATAAAATTGTCGGCTCATTTTCTCCCTCACTTACTACGTGTGCTTCATAAATTTTATCGTATAGTGTTTTGGGCATATAGCAATCATTAAATAAATAAAAAAACAAAAGAGTCTCCTACCACGAGGAAGACTCTTTTGAAGACCTTTGGCAACAATGGACAAATACTTCACTAAAAGCCACTGCCGCGAAAGACCTTCGAAGGAATCTTCCGTGATGGTGTGAAGTATTTGTTCTAGCTTTTTTTATTATGGAAAAAATAAACCACCCCAGCTAAGGGCGGTTTTTGTTTACGTTTACAAAAATACCACTTCCCTAGCTGGGGAGCATAAGCAACAATAGAGCTAAAGATTTAAACGTGATATTTTTCATATATATTTATCATATAATTATTATCAAGTGATGTCAAATTTATATGTGGATAAGTTTTTAGTAAAAAACCAGAAGTCAACACTAGCCAAAACACAATTCTTTTGCTAGAATACTAATTGACTATGCAATTAGAACAAACTAAACAAAAAATCATTAATTTCATAAAAACCCACGCCGGCGATAAACCGGTGGTTTTGGGTCTTAGCGGTGGGCTAGACTCCTCTGTGGTGGCCTATTTAGCCGTAGAAGCCCTGGGAGCTGACAAAGTACATGGTCTTGTTCTACCCTCCTCTACCAATACATCCAAAGAACTTGAATTAGCCAAACAAATCGCCAAAATCTGCAATCTGAAATCTGAAATCATAAATCTTGAATCTATAACAAAATCTTACCTTGATTCTCTCGACTTCACACCAAACAAAAAAACCTTCGGCAACCTAAAAGCACGCATCCGTATGACGCTTCTCTATGCAAAGGCTAATGAAATAAATGGATTAGTGCTTGGCACTGGAAATAAAACTGAAATCATGACTGGTTATTTTACCAAACACGGTGACAGCGGAGCTGACTTATTACCAATTGGAGATCTATACAAAACCGAAGAACGTGAACTGGCAAAATATTTAGGAATACCACAAGAAATTATTGACCGACCCCCGACTGCTGGACTTTGGGAAGGTCAGACTGATGAAGATGAATTAGGAATTACTTATGATGAATTGGATAAAATTTTAATTGCGATCGAAAACGACAAAAATTTAGATGTATTTAATGATAATGATATTGAATTGGTAAAAAATTTAATTAAAAATTCCGAGCATAAGAGAGAATTAATACCAATCGCTCACTTGTCATCCCGAGCGGAATGACGAGCGTAGCGAGTAATGAAGTCGAGGGATCCCTTTCAAAATCATTAGCAAATGCATTAAGGAATAATAACTTAGGTGCATTCAATGTGATTCTAAAAGGGATTCCTCCACTTCTCTCCCTCTGGTCGTTTCGGTCGGAATGACAAACGAAAAAAATATGACAACTGCATTATTTATAGGAAGATTCCAACCCTTCCACCTCGGCCACATAGATGCGATAAAACAAATCTCCGAAAGTCAGATTATTATTGGCATTGGTAGTTCTCAGTACAGTAAAACAGACGACAATCCTTATGGTTTTGAAGAAAGAAAAAAAATGATTGAGCAAAGTCTAGCTAATGAAAAAATAAATTACAAAATAATAGCCATTCCAGATATTCACGATGAAAATAACTGGGTAGAGCATGTAAAAAAGACAGTCGGCGATTTTGATATTGTCTATACTGGTAATGATTTAATTAAAAGATTATTTAAAGAAAAAAATATTATAGTCAAAAATATAAAAATAAATATCCCAATATCTGGCACAAAAATTAGAAATGATTTAAAATTGATCAAGAAAATTAATAATTTAAAAAATTCCAAAAATGCAATAATTTTAGTACACAACTATCAACGTCCTGAAATTTACGAGGTAGCTGACTTTATTGGCGACTCTTTAGAACTCGCTAAAAAGGCAGTAGAGACTGACGCAAAAATAATTTTATTTTGCGGAGTTGATTTTATGGCAGAAACTGCCAAGATTTTAAATCCAAACAAAAAAGTCCTGCTCCCAACTTACGAAGCAAAATGCCCAATGGCTGGTATGGTGGACATTGAAAAACTAAAACAAATGCAGGCTCAATACCCTGAAGCTAAAACTGTTTGCTATGTAAATACGACTGCTGAAACTAAGTCTCACTGTGATGTCTGTTGCACCTCTGCCAATGCCGTGGAAATAGTAAAAAGTTTGGATGCTAAACAAATTATTTTTCTCCCTGATAAAAACTTAGCAAATTATGTACAATCAAAATTACCTGAAAAAAAAATAATTCCTTGGGAAGGATTTTGTTATGTGCACTCCAAAATATTAATAAACAAATTAAAAAAAGGCAAAGAAATACATCCGAACGCAAAAGTAGTAGCACATCCAGAATGCCCAATGGAAATAATAGAGCAAGCCGATCATGTCACCTCCACATCTGGCATGATAACTTATGCACAAAAATCAAATGCCAAAGAATTTATTATTGCCACAGAAATGGGTATGATAGAAAGGTTGCAAATAGAAGTGCCTAATAAAAAATTCTATTCAGTCGGCGGGGTCTGTATACAAATGAAAAAAAATACATTAGAGAATGTTTTGTCAGCTTTAGAAGAAGAAAAACATATAATTGAAGTGAATGAGAATATTAGAATTAAAGCAAAAAAAGCACTGGACAAGATGCTACAAATAAAATAATCTGTGTAAATCCGTTTAATTAGTTTGATCCGTGTATCTACAAGGCAAATTGTTTAATAGATACACGGATTCAACAGATCTAACGGATTAGAACAAACTTATGAGAAAAAATCAAACAATTGAAAAATATTTTAACCAAAGAGAAAAACTTTCTCTAAAAAATCCCAAGTACAAACGCCAAGTAAAATGGCTGGTTGGTTTTATGTTGAATGAAGATCTGGATACCAAAGGTGATATCACAACAGACACTTTAATTAAAAATAATCCCAAAGCAACGGCGATTATAACTGCCAAAGAAAATGGTGTACTAGCTGGATTAGAAGAAATCAAATGGCTACTTACAGCTTACAGCTTACAGCTTACAGCCTATACAAAAGATGGTAATAAAATAAAAAAAGAAAAAAAAATAACAAAAATCACCGGAGGAATAAAAGATATTCTAAAACTTGAACGAACAATTCTGAATATTTTACAAAGAATGTCTGGCGTTGCCACACAAACTAATAAACTTGTTACTAAAGGCGGTCCGCTCCTCTGCCCAACTCGCAAAACTCAATGGGGTCTCCTAGATAAAAAAGCCGTAACCCTCGGTGGTGGCGGAACACACCGGCTAGGACTTTATGATTGGATACTTATCAAAGACAATCACATTAAATGTACGAACTACGAACAACTTACGAAATTACGAACTAAGAAATTTTGTGAAATTGAGTGTAAAACTGAAAAACAATTTGCTAAATTTATAAAACTAAAACCCAGTGCGATAATGTTAGATAATTTTACACCGGTAAATATTAAAAAAATATTAAAAAAATATTCTCCAGATATTAGAGATATTATTATTGAAGCATCGGGTGGAATAACAGAAAAAAATATTCGTGAATATCAGAAGACTGGGGTTGATATTATTTCTTTGGGTAGTTTGACACATTCAAACCGTGCTCTTGACATCAGTTTGGATATAAAATAAATATCATCTATCATTTATCACCTATCAAAAGTAGAATGATAAATGATAAATGATAAATGATAATATGCCAGCAAAGAAGTGTGACTCTCTTCAATACAATTTCCTAATAATAGGATCTGGTATAGCAGGTCTTAATTTTGCTTTACAGGCAAGTAAATATGGAACTGTCGCGATTGTAACCAAAAAAGAATTAATGGAAAGTAATTCCAACTATGCCCAGGGTGGAATTGCTGCAGTACTTGATAAATATGATAGCTTTGACAAACACATTGAAGATACACTCAAAGCTGGTTGTTATTTGAATGATAAAAAGGCGGTAGAATTAATGATCAAACAAGCTCCTAAAGAAATAAAACGTCTAGTTGATCTTGGTGTTGGTTTTAGTAAGCAACAAAACAAGCTCTGTCTTAGTAAAGAGGGTGGACATAGTGCCAATAGAATCGCCCACGCCCATGACACAACTGGCAAAGAAATAGAACGAGCCCTGATTCATCAAGTTAGACATAATAAAAATATTGATATCTTTGAATCTCACATGGCATTTAAACTTTTGGTAAGGAGTAAGGATAAAGCCTGCCTGCCGGCGAGGCAGGGAATAAGCCATGCCTGCCGGCAGGCAGGGAATAATATGTGTATTGGTGCTTCAGTTTTTGATACTGAAAAAGGAAAAATTATTCCTTTCTTAGCCAAAGCCACAATACTTGCCACTGGCGGGGCAGGACAAGTGTATTTACGCAATTCAAATCCAAAAATTGCGACTGGTGACGGTATAGCGATGGCTCACGAAATTGGTGCGGAAATTCGCGACATGGAATTTATTCAGTTTCACCCAACTGCGCTTGATTTAAAAAACAAACCAGCTCTACTTATCTCAGAAACGGTTCGTGGTGAAGGTGGGTGTTTGGTAAATGGGAAAGGAGAAAAGTTTATGAAAAAATATCACAAACTTGGCGATCTCGCTCCACGTGATATTGTCTCCAGAGCTATTTTTGAAGAATTAAAAAATGGTAAAGCCTGTCCTGAGTCGAACCGAAGGGTATATTTAGACATCAGACACAAAGGAAGTGCATTTATAAAAAAACGCTTTCCTTACCTTTATGAAAGTCTCTGGTGGTATGGAATAAAAATGGATAAAGACTTAATACCAGTTGCCCCAGCAGCGCATTTTGTTTGTGGTGGCGTACATACAAATTTAAATGGTGAGACTGGTATTCCTGGATTATTTGCTTTTGGTGAAGTCGCTCATACTGGTGTTCATGGAGCTAATCGTTTGGCTTCTAATTCTTTGCTTGAGTGTATGGTGTTTAGTGGAAGAGCTGTTGATTCAACGAAGAAATATATGGAAATAAATAAGTTACAAGATACAAGTTACAAGATACAAACAAATCTCAAACTACAAAAATCAAATACCAAACAAATTATGACTGTTAAAAAACAGATTCAAGAATTAATGTGGAAAAATGTTGGTATAGTTAGGGAAACTAAAAAATTAAAGTTGACTCTAGAGAAAATGAACACATATTATACTCAGATAGAAAAAGAATATGGCAAGGGTGTGAATAGAGAAATAATTGAATTAAAAAACTTGTGTCTGAGTGCAATACTTATCACCCAAGCTTCACTAGAGAGAAAAGAGAGTGTTGGCTGTCATTTTATCGAAAAATAAATAAAAGCAGGGTATAAATAAAGTTACAGAAAAAACTTGGGGGCTTGGGGGTAAAACTGTTTGAGCCCCCATTCGTATTGCCAATGATTATTTACTTAGTAGCTTATGGGGCGAGTTTTTTACCCCCAAAACTTTTTGTTACTTTTTGGTTACAAAAAGTAAAAGCACAGAGGTGGTAACAGCAATAAATTCGAATATTTTTTTGATTATATTTTGATAAATTAATATTGTATACTTGATTTTTACCCCAAATTACACTAGAATACAATTATATGATAATCCTCGGTATTGAATCATCTTGCGACGACACTTCTGTCGCCCTGATAGATATAACAGATAAAAGAATAGAAATACTTGCTGAAAAAACTGCTAGCCAAATTGAAGTACATAAAAAATATGGTGGTGTTGTACCAGAGATTGCTGGAAGACTTCATGCGGAAAAAATATTACCCGTGATTGAATCCGTCTTCGCTGAAGCTACGCCGGATAAAGAAGTAATTAAGCCGGATGTCATTGCCGTTACTTCCGGACCAGGACTAATTACAGGATTACTTGTTGGTGTTGAAGCATCCAAGACACTTTCATATCTGTGGAATGTGCCAATCGTCTCTGTAAACCATATTGAAGGACACATTCACTCCGTTCAAATCCAAAATCATAAATCTAAAATCGTAAATAAATTTAATTACCCTGTTTTGTCTCTAGTAGCCTCAGGTGGACATTCGGAAATTATATTAAGTACTGAAGAAGGTAAATACGAAAAAATTGGTGGGACATGCGATGATGCGGCTGGTGAGTGTTTTGACAAAGTTGCTAAACTTCTGGGTTTCGATTATCCCGGTGGACCAAAAATTTCCCAATTTGCCGAAACAGGAAATCCAGAAGCTATTAAATTTCCCAGACCAATGATTGATTCGGATAATTTTGATTTCAGTTTTTCTGGATTAAAAACATCTGCTCTCTATTGGTTACGAGACAATGACCCAATTGTCATCCCGACCGTAACGAACGAGGAACGAGTGAGTGAAGCGGACCGCGTGTCGCCTAAAGCTTTAGCGGTGGCGCAGGGATCCCTTTCCTATACTCCAACAAATCTAAAATTAAAAGCGAAGGCAGAACCCAAAGCAAAGGGATCCCTCGGCGGAGCCTGTCCTGCCGTTCGGTGCTCTGAGGAGCTCTCAGGCTCTCGAAGAGAGCGAAGTCGAAGGGCTCGGGATGACATTGATTTAAACGACTTCTGTGCCAGCTTTGAACAAGCTATCGTTGACTTATTAGTATTCAAAACACTAAAAGCAGTAAAGGAGCACAAACCAAAAACCGTTATCCTAGGTGGTGGCGTGAGTGCTAATAAAAAATTACGCACAACTTTGGAAGGTGGAATAAAAAAACAATCACCACTTTCTACTTTTTGCTTTCCACTTTCTACTTATTGCATGGACAACGCTACCATGATCGCCGTCGCCGCTTACCACCATGCGAAAAGCAAAGATTTTACTAATTGGAAAGATTTAGAAGCTAACCCGAATTGGAAAGTCTATGAAAAAAATACTTAATTATTAATTACTTCAGTATGCTAAAAATCATCGGAGGTTCCTCCCACAAAAACTTTACAAAAAAAATCTGCGAACACTTGGGTGTTGAAGAAACCAAAACCACTTCATTTACTTTTAGCAATGAAGATCGTTTTATTACTATTGACGAGCCAGTACGCGGTGATGATGTTTTTGTTATTCAAACCCACAATTCACCAGTTGATGCTCACATATTAGAGCTTTTAATTTATATTAGAACGCTTCGAGACGCATCAGCTGAAAGAATAACTGCTGTTCTCCCCTATTTCCCGTATGCAAGGTCTGACAAAAAAGATCAGCCAAGAATTTGTATTACTGCCAAACTAATGGCCGATATGTTGCAAAGGGCCGGCGCTGACAGAGTATTAATTATGGAAATGCATTCTCCACAACTACAAGGCTTTTTTAATATTCCTTGCGATCATCTGGTTGGGGCACCAGATATTGTTGAATATTTAAAAAATAATTGGAATCTAGAAAATTACGTATTAGTCGCAGGAGACAGCGGGGCTGCCAAAATGATGGAACCTTATGCTGATGCCCTGAACTTGCCGATTGCTATGATGGATAAAAGAAGAATTGGTAATGAAGAAAAAGTAAAAATCAAAGGTGTCATTGGTGAAGTAACTGGTAAAAAAGTTTTGATTATTGATGATGAGACTCTAAGTGGCGGAACTCTGGTAGAAGATGCTGAATACTTATTAAATATTGCTGGGGCAATAGAAGTTGATGCCTGTTTTATTCATGCCAATCTTGGCAAGGGTGCTGCTGAAAAATTAAATAATTCCAAAATAAAAAAATTTTTAACAACAGATACAATACCTTCTGAAAATTTTGGATTAAGGGATTTGGAAGTAATATCTGTAGCCAAACGTTTCGCCAACATGATACAACGAATCCATAAAAATGAAAGTGTTAAATCTTTGAATGATATAAACACAATGTAATTAGTAATTAAGTAATTAGTAATTATGCTACACATATAGATAATTCTTTCTTAAAATGTAGCACAATTACCGTTTACATTTTATGTAAATAATCATCTTTAATTAATAACGAAAATATATGCCTTACATATTACAGCCTGATCGAGATCGTCTTGATCCTAAAATTAAAGAATTAGCTGACACCATAAATATGGAAAGTCGTGCTGGTGAATTAAACTATTCAATTACCAAACTATTGCTCGCACTAAAAGGTGCGGGTAAATACAAAGATTATAATGAATTAGTGGGCGCACTTGAATCAGCC
>Ga0180009_10004962_pt1 | contig 14444 bp, 11 predicted proteins | sample OS_PC_MetaG_FD_123537 | JGI IMG/M metagenome (GOLD analysis project Ga0180009, IMG submission 123537) | Groundwater microbial communities from the Aspo Hard Rock Laboratory (HRL) deep subsurface site, Sweden - OS_PC_MetaG | ecosystem: Environmental > Aquatic > Deep subsurface > Groundwater...
CAGGAGCGCCGCGCGATGCTCCGCGTGGCTCGCGGCGACGCACGCGGACGGCATCAATGTGGTGCACCCCTTTGAAACCTCAGTCTCCGATCACGCCCGCCAACCGTAGATTGACGCCGTAGGTTTTTCTTCTGGGACATTGCACAGCGGATTGCATCTGAGTTTCGCTGGGACGACTTCGCACGAGACCACGCGAGCGGCGCGATATGGCGCGCTTTTGACCTCTTGGCGGATGTCGCTAGCCGCAGGGTCTTTCTCGATTTCGTTCGAGTCATGTTGTGTGGGACCTACGAGCCGCGAGAGCACGATCCGGAGTACATGGCCGGAAATGTCCCCCTCGCCAAGGGCTACAAGAGGTTCGTGGACGCGGGCGCGTACCATGGTGAGAATGCTCTGGCCATCGCCGAGCGCTTTGGTCCACTTGAGGCCGTGGCCTTCGTGGAACCCGACCCGGCAAACATGGCGCAGTTGAGACAGGATGTGCAAAGCTTTGCACCTCACCTTGAGTACCACGAGTGCGGACTGTGGAGCGACGACTGCTCTCAGCAGTTCCACGGATCCGGAGATATCGGAAGTTGGATCGGGCCAGGCGGGGAGTCCATGGTCCAGTGCAGGACAATCGACTCGATACTGGCGGGATTCAAGCCAACGATGATCAAAATGGATATCGAAAGAGCGGAGGCACACGCTCTTCGCGGAGGCCGCCGAGTCATCGAAGCCGACCGGCCCGACCTGCTGGTCAGCGTCTACCACAACGTCTTCGATATCTGGCGCCTGCCGCTCCTGATCGCATCGTGGGATCTCGGCTACCAGTACTACCTGCGGGAGCACAATCCCTGGGGGATCGACACGGTCCTGTATGCTGTGTGTGCTGGGGGATAGCGGTGAGGTGTCACACGTATCGCTGCAGAAACGCCCCCACCTCCTCCATTGCACGGTCCGCTTCCTCGAAGATCCCCGTCATGGAGGTGAAGACGTGCGGCATGGACTCGATGATCCTGAGCGTGACGTCCACGCCTGCGCTCTGCGCTCGCCGCGCGACCATGATCGCATCTTCGAGCAGGACCTCGTCGGTGCCGGCATAGATCAGAAGCGGCGGGAGTCCACGGAAGTCGCCGAATGCAGGGGAGAGGTAGGGGTCCTGCAGGCTCGCGCCCTGTGCGTACGCTCGGGCGTTCTTTGCCAGCTCGCTCGTCTTCAGCAGGATGTCGACGCGGTTCATCTCGTCGCTGTGGCTCGCGCTGGAGTTGGTCAGATCCGCCCACGGAGACGAGCAGACCACGGCCGCGGGGAGCTGTCCGCCCATGTCCCGGAGCTTCATCGTCACGGCCAGGGCGAGGCCGCCGCCTGCTGACTCGCCAAAGAGCCCGATCGCCGAGGACCGCATGCCACTGTCCAGCAGGTGCTGGTAGACAGCGAGGACGTCTTCCAGCGCGGCGGGAAACGGATGTCGAGGGGCAAGACGGTAGTCCACCGAGATGACGTTGCGCTGCGCATGCAGCGCGAGCTCCAGAGCCGACCTCTGCGACTCGTCAGCCGAGCCCGAGACGTAGCCGCCGCCGTGCACGTGGATCAGAACTCTTCGCGCGTCGAAGCCGGGATCGGCGACCCGGCGGCAGGGCACGCCGCCCAGGGTCTCGGACGTGATCGCGAACGAGGAGGCCGGGTCGGGGGGACGGTTGTCGGTGATCTGCTTGACCGCCACCCCGTCCCTCTGGACCGGCTCGCCCACCGCGCCGTCCCGCTCGAGCGTGTAGACCGCGTACTTGGACAGATCATTGGCCTGAAGCTGGGCCTCGCCGCAGGGGAAGGCCAGGCAGGTATTGCTCGCGTCCAGCCGGGCTCCAGCCTCGAGAGGCTTGCTCAGGTACACGCCCCTGCGCGCGCGGCAGAGGGCGCGTCCGGCGTCCTCGGTCGGCTCGCAGCGGCCGCTCCGCTTGCCGCACATGGCCAGGACATCGCACGCGGCCGACAGAAACCGGTCCATCGCGGCCGGCGGGTCCGGGTAGCGCCGCAGATCGATCTCCAGCAGATCGGTTCCCTGTGCCAGCGCGATCTTGACCGCGTCGAGATTGACCGAGGGGCCGTCGAGGTGAAGCCCGATGGCCGCGCCCGGAAAGCAGCGCCGCAGGAAAGCCAGGTGGCCCGGTGGCAGGTCCGCGCCTGAGCGGTCTCCGGCAGGGAACATCAGGCAGAATGTCGTGCCGTGGGTCTCGAGGAACAGATGCGCCCGGGCGACGTCGGCGAAGCTCATCCCTGCCACGGAGGCCAGAATGGGTCTCTGGGCCCGAACGGCGCTCTCCAGGACAGGCCAGTCGCCGAGGAGAGCGCTGTCGATCTTGAGGATGTCGTAGCTGTCCGGCCGGCATGTTCGCAGCGCCGGCAGATCGGAAGGAGCGCAGACGATCGGTGGTCCGTCCGGTCGCGCAGCAACGAGGGCTGCCGGCTCGAGCTCCACGGCGAGGCGAAGACCGCGCTCCCGGGCGCGTATCCCCATCCGGGCGATCACCTCGGCCGCCTGCCCGGCATCCCAGAGCTGGCTGTCGAGCTGGAAGATCAGGGACTGCATGAAGACAGCGTCGTCCACCGCAGAGGCCTTCCAGTCCTTGTTCACCTGTCGGCGGCTGGACCGCCGGTCACAGAGAGTACCTGTCGCTCGTCCCCTGCTCCCCCGCGTATCGCAGCACCTGCCCGGCATCGCCGCCACAATGACTGCAGCTTCGATAGTAGGCCGCGGCGCGCAGATCGTGCATCTTTCTCCGCAGCTCCTCGGGCGAGGTGCTCCGCATGTCCACGTAGTCGGTCTCGTAGACCGCGACCCGCAGGCTGTGCAGAGGCTCGGCCTTGCTGCAGGGAAAGAACCTGCCGTTCTTCACGCTCATGCAGAGCCTGATCCCGTCGCAGCTGCGCTTCATCTCGATCATCCGGTCCACGGAGTGCCCCTTGTCACGCAGAGAGCTCGGCATGACCCACACCGGCACGCCGACACTGCAGCTGAGCCCTTTCGACTGCACCAGCTCGCGGTTTCGCTGGAACAGATCGCGCTGTTTCGACGTGAGAGCGTCGGGATAGTAGGAGAAGGTCACGCGGACCCGGTCGTTCCTGATCTCGTCCAGCCTCGCGGGGTCGAGCTTCCAGATCCCGTTTGTGGTGATGTCCAGCACCCCGAACCGGTTCTTGCACAGGACGTGCCTGACTATGGCGCCGATCTCGGGGTGAAGGAAGGGCTCCCCGCCGATGATCGAAACCACCCCGACCACGTCGGCGGCGTCGAAGAACCGGTCGATGTCCTCCGTGATGCGGTCCAGCGGGAGGTTGACCCTCTCGTCGCCCGGGTAGCTGTTCATGTACTGGCCGCAATGGTGACAGCTCAGCGAGCACTTCTGGTTGACGATGAACGTGATGACGTTGAAGTCCAGGCGCAGGTCGTCGCCCGCAGCTGCATCGCGGCGCAGGAGGCTCAGCAATCGGTCGCACGCACAGACGTTGCACGCCTTGGCGCGAATGCAGACGCCCGGATCTACTCCGGTGTCGAGGTCGAGCGGACAGAGCAAGCCCTCGTAGAGGACCATCCCGGGCAGGGAGTGGGGGTATCCGGCCCGCGACAGCTCCCGGCGGGTCCAGTCGCCGCCCGTGCTTCCGTTCGAGATGCACGCGACCACGATGGTGCGCGCTCTGTCATGGTCGCCGGTGAAGGGCTCCGTCACCGGCACACCGTTCAACTCGACGATCTGCTCTGAGCTGCGGTCCCAGTACGCCGAGACAGGGACCGCCATCTCGACCAGCTGCGCACCGATCGCGCTGCCGAGCTTTCCTGCGCCCCAGACGATGACGCTGTCGAAGCTGCAGAGATGGCGGGCAAGACCGGCCGCGTCCACCGCCCGGCCGGCGTGCGCCGCCTCGCAGAACTGCTCGGTGTCAAACATCCGAAACTCCGCGCGACGGCGAGCGCTCCCGTCCTGCGTAGTCGGTGAAGCCCTGCACACCCGCTCTCGCGGTCACCTTCTCCCGGTCGCCGCAGTGTCTGCACGCCTGATGGAAGGGCGCCTCCATCACATCGCGTATCCGCTGCCGCAGCTCGTTGTCGGATCGGGTGCTGTCGATCACAACGTAGTCTGTCGGGTAATCGGCAATACCGAGGTTGTGGACCGAGTCGGCGATGGTGCAGGGGTAGAACCTGCCGTTCTTGACATACTTGCCGTTGTAGGGGGTCAGCATGCAGTTGGCCTTCATCGCCGTGGTCCTGGCCGTGGAGAAGCCCTTGTCATCGAGCGTGACGGGTACGGTCCACTGCGGTGTCGTGTTGTAGGCAATCGCGACGACGCCCTGCGACTGCACGAGCTCGATGTTTCGGTGGAAGAGATCGCCTTGTGCCGGCGTGAGGCAGTCAAGGTAGTTGGAGAAGAAGACCCTGGCGCGATCGTCCTGTAGGCCCTCCAGTTGCCGTGGGGATATCTTGCAGATGCCGTTCGTGGTGACGTTCAGCACGCCGAGGTTTGTCTTCTCCAGGAACTTCTTGACGATGACGCCCAGGTCGGGGTGCAGGAATGGCTCGCCGCCCACGACCGGCACCAGGGTCACCGAGTCCACCGCGTCGAAGAACCGATCAATGTCCCGCGTGACCCGCTCGAGGGGGAAGTTCACCCGTTTCTCTTTGGGGTAGTTGTTGGTGTACGAGTAGCAGTACTTGCAGCTGAGCGTGCACTTCTGGTTGATCACGAAGGTGATGTTTGGGAAGTGGAGGTTGTCCGACCCGTCCTTCGTGTTGGCTGCACGGACGATGTTGTCCAGCCGAGTGCAGGAGCAGACGTTGCAGGCGGGCATGTCCCTACAGACGCTTATGTCGAAGCTCTCCCGCGTGACCGGGCAGATCAACCCTTGGTAGAGGTCGTGCCCGATCAGCAGGTTGTCGTGGCCGTTTTCCCGCAGCTGTCGCGCGACGATCTGCGCAACGAAGACGTTGGTGATGCAGAAGACGACCAGGGTCCGCGAGCGATCGAAGCCGCCCTCGAACGGCTCGAGCACCTGGATGCCGTGGAGCTCGCGGATCTGCTGGGCCCGCACGTCCCAGTACGCCGTGATCGGGAGGTTCAGCTGGAGGAACTTCCTGCCCAGCGAGGTGCCGAGGTTCCCGGCACCCCAGAAGACAACATGCTCGAAGCTTCGTACGTGCTCCGCGAGCCCCTGGACATCGCAACGCTGTCCGCTGAAGGCCGCGGCGTAGAACTGCTCGATGTCGAACATCTTTGCGGTCACCGTCTATGTTTCGCGCGCTTGCCTCGCACTCCAGGGGAGGCCCCCCGGCTCGCGCGCTGTATCTATTATGATTGCGCCGTCGGGGGGAGCAACACTGTTCTGCGGCTCGACGAAGTCCTCCAGGACGGGAGGAGCGCCGCCGTGCTGGATACTGCGATCGAGGGCGGCGTACAGGTCCGTGCCCGGGATCTCGCTGTCGACCATCTCGGCGAACAGGAGGATGCGCCTGGCTGTTTCCCTGTCGGTCCGGTCGAGTGCGACCAGTGCGAAGCGCAGAGCCAGCCGCGCCAGGTTCCCGTAGGTGATCTCCGGACGATTGAGTCGGTGGAAGACCTCGTAGACATCGTCGACAAAGACGGCGTTCTGGATCAGCTCGAGCCTCTTGACCAGGTGCAGCCGGAGGATCAGTTCATAGAGCGGGTCGTCGTACCGGCTCGGCGCGCGCCGGGCGAGGGGGCTCTTGATGTAGATGCACTCACTGCTGAAGCAATAGTGCGCCTTCTTGAACCAGTCGGAATGGTCGACACAGAAGGGCAATTCTGGAAGCCTCAGTGGAATGGCGTCGACGCTGTAGAAGCACTGGATCTTGTGGCCGATGCCGTGCATGAAGAACTGAGTGTAGTGCTCTCGCTTCATCAGGATGCAGCTGTCCGTGAACGCGGGCGCCGGGGGAAACACCTTTCCGGTCTGGTCGACCGTGTCGATCTCGCACAGGAGGATCGTGCGATCGATGGAGGGGTGTTGCTCCATGGTCGTCGTGCAGATTTCGATGTAGTCGGGGTAGAGCTGGTCTCCAGGATCGAGCACGGTTATGTACCGGTACGCGACGGGTTCGAGGACATATAGAGCAGTGCGCAGGACCCTGGTCGGCAGGTCACGTTGCGGGAGCCGGTAGAGCGCGATGTCATCTCTGCGGAGGTGTTCGATCAGCTTCTCGTAGGTTCCGTCCGAGGAGCAGTTGTCGATCGCGACGATCTTGAGCCGCCTGGGCTCGAAGGACTGGCTCAGCACGCTTTGAATGCTGCGGTCGATCCGGTCGGCGCAGTTGTCAGTCAGGATCAGCACGATGACGTTGAATTCATCTTTCAGCATGACGGCTCCCCGCGGATCTTTCAGACGACGGGCCTGTCGAGCCAGTCGGACCAGAACGTCATGTACGTCTTGCGTTCCCTGTTGCGGCTGATCTGCTCGTCCGCGTAGTAGGAGTCATCCTTGTAGCTGGTGGTGGAGATCTCCTCCACGACAACGCCGTTCTGCGTGGAGAAGTGGTGGTGCACGCCTCGCTCGACGGTCACCAGGTCGCCGGCGGTGTAGTGTTTTTCCACGCCGCCCAGGTCCAGCGTCATGTCCCCGTGCAGCACGTGGAAGGTCTCCTCCTTCTGCCTGTGCATGTGCGACGGGTGCTTCTGGCCCGGAAGGAGGAGGATCAGCTTCTTGCAGTACTCTCGGTTGATGATGTTGATCAGCGCTCCGCCCCACTCGTCGAACCTGTCGATGCCATAGTGATGGGACAGTTCCAGGTCGAGCCGGTCGGGCAGGTGGATCTTGCTCTCGATCAGCAGGTGCCGCAGGCGATTGACGATCGCCACGACCTTTTCGCGATCGTTGCTGGCTTCCACGTTCGCGTGAAGCACCGGCTGGCCCTCCTCGATCGGCTCCCGGGCGACGTACTGCACGTACCTGGACATGTCGTTGGCCACCAGTTGACCGTGCTGGTTGGGGAAGGCGAAGAACGTCCTGCCGACGCCGATCGAGTCCCCCTTGGCCACGGGGGTCCGGGCGAAGACGCCTCGCTTGAACTGGCGCAGGTCCTGTTGTTCCTTGTCCGAGAAGCTCTTGCGTCTGTCGGCCACCCCACAGAGCCTGGCGGCATCTCTGGCGGCGCCGAGCCAGGCTGCAACCTGCTCCGGGGTCGCCGAGTAGGCGTTGAGGCCGATCTCGTCCGTTCGGAGGCCCACGTGCTTTTCCAGGATCGTCGCGCCCTTGGCGATGGCGATCTTCACAGCGTCGACGTTGTCCGGCTCCTCGTGAGTGGAGAAGCCGATCGGCACCATGGGGTATCGCTGTCGGAGCAGGTCGATCTGGTTCAGCTCCAGGTGGTCCGGGGGCGTGGGGTATTCGCCGACGCAGTGCATCAGCGCCAGCGGTCGCTGTCGATGCTCGAAGAACAGCACCACGCGATCGATCTCCTGGAGGGTCGCACCGGCCGTGGACGCGATCACCGGCAGAGGGCTCTGACCGATCCGCTCGAGCAGCGGCCAGTCCGTGAAGGAACAGCTGGCCACCTTGAGGAAGTCAAAGCGGTGCTCCTCCACCAGGTCGACGGAAGGCTCGTCGAAGGGCGTGCAAGCAGCCTTCCAGTCCAGCTCCCGTACCCGCGCCAGCAGCTTACCGTAGTCGTCGGGGCTCAGCCGCGTCTCGGTGAAGCGCTTGACGTATGGCAGATCCATCCGCTGCCGGTACTGCGGGTGGATGAACGACGGCGAGCGGTACTGGAACTTGACGGCGATCGTGAAGTCGAACCCGCTGCAGGCCGCGCGCATTTCGTCGATGATCTTCAGGCCGTGAGACAGCTGGCCCATGTGGTTGTTGGCCATCTCCAGGATGAAGATCAGCTTCCCCTCGGGGTTGAACACGTCGTTCATGTCCCTCGTTCCTTCGATCATGGTTCAGGGACCGCTCGCGCCGGTCCGGCGTCCCCCCGATGCCGATTCTGTCACACGGTGGAGCCGGGAAATAACAAAGTCGAGCATCGGCGGTGTCATTCCGGGATAGACGCCGAGCCAGAACGAATGCCGGGTCAGACGGTCTGTCCGGGCCAGGTCACCGACCACCCGATAGCCCGTCCCGGCCCGGCGCAGCTCATCGAAGCAGGGGTGGCGCAGCAGGTTTCCGGCAAAGAGGAGTCGGGTCTGGATCTTCTGCTTCTCGAGCTGACCGACGATGTGATCGCGTGCCAGGCCCGATTCGTCGCGTACCGTGAGCACGAACCCGAACCAGCTCGGGTCTGCGTGTCTGGTGGGATGCGGGAGGATGAACTGTTGCTCAAGGTCGGCCAACCCGTCGGAGAGCACGGCCCAGTTGCGCCTCCGCGTCGCGCCGAACGACGCCAGCTTTTCGAGCTGGGCCACGCCGATTGCGGCCTGGAGGTCGGTGATCTTGAGGTTGTAGCCCAGATGGCTGTAGATGTACTTGTGGTCATAGCCAGAGGGGAGCGTGCCGAATTGCTGGTTGAATCGCTTCCTGCAGGTGTTGTCCGTGCCGGGTTTGCAGCAACAGTCGCGGCCCCAGTCTCGGTATGACTCGACGATCCGCTTGAGCGTGGCAGAGTTTGTGCAGACGGCGCCACCTTCGCCCATCGTGATGTGATGGGCCGGGTAAAAGCTGAAGGTGGAGATGTCCCCGAAGGTGCCGGTCAGGCGACCGCGATAGGTCGACCCCAGCGCATCGCAGCAGTCCTCGATCAGCCACAGCCCGTGCCGCCTGCAGAAGGCGGTCACGGCATCGACGTCAAACGGGTTGCCAAGCGTGTGCGCGAGCATCACTGCTCTCGTGCGTGGAGAGAGGGCCTGCTCCAGCTGGCCGACGTCGACGTTGTAGGTGCCATCATCCACGGTCACGTCGACGAAGACCGGCACGGCCTGCGACTGAAGGATCGGTGCCACGGTGGTGGGGAATCCGGCGGCGACTGTGATCACCTCGTCGCCGGGCATCACACGGCGCTGCTCAAGCAGGGGCGAGGTCAGGGCGCTGAAGGCGAGCAGGTTGGCCGACGATCCAGAGTTGGTAAGACAGCAATGCTCAACCCCGAGCAGGCCGGCAAACACTCTCTCGAATTCATCTGCATGACGCCCCGCGGTGAGCCAGAATTCGAGGGCCGCTTCCACGAGGTTGACCATTTCTCGTTCGTCGTAGACCCGCCCACCGTAGCGGATCGAGCTCTCTCCGGGAACAAAGCGCTGGGACGGGGCGTGGGCCAGCGCGTGGTATTCCGCGACCTTGTCCAAGATCTCCCGGCGCAATTGATCGACGGATTGTTCCCGACTCTTGCGGTCTTTCAAGGCTGGTCCACCCTACTTCGTGAGTTGCTGCTGATAGTCGCGGATCTGTTGCATGGTCACGCTGCGTAGGTCCGAGCCCTCAAGCCAGCTGCGGTACCAGTCCACGGTCTGGGCAATCGCCCGGTCCAGACCCCAGCGCGGTCGCCAGCCGAGTCGCCGAGTCGCCTTGGAGGCGTCCAGGCTGAGGTTCTGTGCCTCGTGTTTCTGCTCCGGATCTTGTGCGTCCCAGCAGGGATCCGTGCCCCAGCGCTCGGCCAGTGCCCTGACCAGCCACCCGACCGAGCGCGTATCCTCGGGGCCGAAGTTCCACGGCTCGGCAAACGGAGCACCCTCGTCGCACAACCGCTCCGCGAGGACGAGGTAGCCGTACAGGGGATCGAGCACGTGCTGCCACGGGCGAGTGGCCTCGGGAAAACGCAGCTTGAGCTTCTCGCCAGAGAGCTGGGCGCGCACAAAATCGGGCACCAGCCGGTCTGGGCCCCAGTCTCCGCCGCCGATAACATTGCCCACGCGTGCCGAGGCCAGCGCGCCGATGTTTGCACCCGACCCGGAGAAAAACGACCGACGGTAGGCATGAGTCACCAGCTCCGTGCAGGCCTTGCTGCTACTGTAGGGATCGTGCCCTCCGAGGGCATCGGTCTCGCGAAAACCCTTGCCCGACTCGCGGTTCTCGTAACACTTGTCAGACGAAACGACGATGGTTGCCTCCACGCCAGGCAGCTGGCGCACCGCTTCGAGGAGGTTGACTGTTCCAATCACGTTGGTGGCGTAGGTGGTCAGAGGATCGGAATATGACTGCCGGACGATGGCCTGCGCGGCCAGGTGAAACACGATCTGCGGCCTGCTCTCCACAAGGGCATCTCTCAGCCGAGTGAAGTCCCGGATATCCGCGAGGAGCGAGGTCATCGGCGAGCCGACACCGGCCACAGTATACAGGTTCGGCACCGTCGCGGGCGGCAGCGCATAGCCGGTCACGTGGGCACCCAGATCCTGCAGCCAGAGGGCAAGCCACCCGCCCATGAAACCGGTATGACCAGTGAGAAAGACCCGCCTACCCCTCCAGAACGTCGGATTCATGCCAGATCTTCCAGGGAGCTTTTCCGCTCTCCCAGTGCTGCTCGAGCAGGTTTCTCTCACGCAAGGTGTCCATGGCCTGCCAGAATCGGGTGTGGCGAAAGGCCACGAGTTGCCGGTCCCTGGCCAGGGTGGCCAGGGGCCTGTTTTCGAAGCTCGTGTCGCCCTTGACGACGAGGTAGTCGAACACGCCGGGGTTCAGCACGAAGAAGCCACAGCTGATCCAGCCGCCGTCGCCGGGTGGCTTCTCACGGAAGGTCTCGACGATATCGCCGTGGCCCAGACCGACCGCCCCCAGCTTCCCCGCCGGCTGGGTCGCGGTGACAGTGGCCAGCTTGCCGTGTGACTCGTGGAATCTCACCAGGGCGGCGATGTCGATGTTGGCCACGCCATCACCGTAGGTCATCATGAAGGTCTCGTTTTCGACGTAGGGGGCGATGTACCGCACTCGGTCGCCGGTGCTGGATCTCAGGCCCGTGTCGACCAGCGTCACCTTCCAGGGCTCCACGTGCTTCTGGTGGACGATCATCTCGTTCTTGCGCAGGTCAAAGGTCACGTCTGACATGTGCAGGAAGTAGTTGGCGAAGTACTCCTTGATCACATAGCCCTTGTAGCCCAAGCAGATGATGAAGTCATGGAAGCCATGAGCCGAGTAGATCTTGAGGATGTGCCACAGGATCGGGTACCCACCGATGGTGACCATCGGCTTCGGCTTGATGTCAGTCTCCTCGCTGATCCGGGTCCCCAGCCCCCCCGCGAGAATCACGACCTTCATCGAGAATGCCTGTCTTGTGGAATGCCCAACAAAGGAGAGGATGGTATCCGACTCGCCTCTCGTTATCAACCAACTCCAACAACTTCGGCGCCTTGTTATTCGCTGTCTGCTGTGATCGCCGGTTGGCCGACCGTGGCTACCTTGATCCACCTGACAGCCCTGTGTCAGACTGGCCGCCTCGATCAGACACCACGAGGGTCTCATGAACAACCTGCCGTTGGTCAGCATCATGATCCCGAACCGGAATCATTCAAGATATTTGGGACAGTGCATCGAGAGCGCCCTGAGCCAGACCTACCGCCCGATCGACATCGTTGTCCTCGACAACTGCTCGGATGATGACTCGATCGAGACAGCCTCCAGGTACATCGATCGCGGTGTTAGGCTGTGCAAGAACCCGCTGAACATCATCAACGCGAGCTACGACGTGCTGGTTGCCCTGACCGAGAGCGACTACCTGATGCTGCTGTGCGCGGATGATCTGATCAAACCCGGATTCGTCGAGCGCTGTGTGAGCGTGATGGAGGAGCATCCGAGGGTGGGATACGTTCACTGTGAACGCGACTACATGGACGCGAGCGGCAACATCACTGATCTTGATCCATTCTACAGCTGCAGCTTCATCTCTCCCGGCGAATCGGCTTTGCCCATATACCTGCTCACCGACGTCGCCCAGCCCTCGCAGTGTCTCTTCCGGCGGACGGTGTTCGAGAGAGCGCTTCGCTACGAAACCGAGTTTGACCACGCGAACGCCGACAAGGACCTCTGGTTCAAGCTGTCTCTCTTTTCGGACTACGCGTACCTCAGGACGAAGCTCGCCCTCATCCGCATCCACGAGGCGCGCGAAACCACGGCGCGCTTCGAGAGCTTCTTTCATCCTCTGGCGATCTACCTCAGCCTGCACCACCAGGTGGCGCTGGGGATGGTGCAGGGCCACCACAACGTGCTGGACCGACTGCCCAAGGCACAAAGAAGGCTGGCCTCGGAATCGGTCCAGGTCGCGATCTCCTTCCTGCGGGACGGGAAGCGCGTGCTGGCCCGACGCTACCTCCTGTTCGCACGAATCGTGGACGAGGGTATCGTCGCTGACGACAGGTACCAGCTGGCGGACGCTGTGTGCAACGACAGCGCCCGTGACCCGGAGGCCGACCTGCCAGGGGCGGACGACATGTTTGTTCGACGGACCCGCAGCTATGATCCCCCCAGGGGGTTCAAGGTCCTGGATTCCTAGTGCCGGGAATCGCGAGTTGCAGCTACGTGGATGTTCTCAACGATCAAGTCGGCTACCATTTCGGCGCCCGCTTTGGCCGGGTGGTCGATGTCAACAAAGAACAAGTTATCAGTATTGTTTGAAATGCACCGACCATCTACCAATGTGTCACAAAACAGCTCGTGAGGATACAGGAGCGAATAGTTCTCGTGTTTGACCGATCTTAGGATTCGCAGAGCCGAGCCCGCGTATTCGAGGTACTTCTTCAGGGGATAGCTCTTGATCCTCATGAGCTTGGCGCGATCCGCAACCTGGCCCAGGTCCCCGTCTCCTCCCATGTTCGTTTGGACATAGTTAAAGATCGACTGACTCACGTTGCCTTTGAAACGAAGCATTGGGGCAAGTTGAACAACTGTGAACCCGTCGTTCAACAGATTCATGACAGCCGATCTATACCCCTCCTCGATGGACCTGCCATCTCGAGACTTGTAGGTGCCCCACTTCAGGTAGCTGTCCAGGATGCCTCCCAAGATGATTGTCGCGCCCGGGTGATCGTGAATATTGACGAGCCGTCGCCGTTGATATTCCTCGTCACAGGGCTCCTTGGGGTTGTTGATGGGGCGACCATCGCTGGCCGCGAAGAACCCTGGCGCGAAATAGCACATGGAGCTGTTCATGCTAAGAACATCGAATCCGTGCACCAACAGCTTGGAGGTCAATGCAGGGGCAATGCTCTCGATTGTCGAATCACCAACAACAATAGCCGTGCGGGTGCTTCCTGGTCGTTTGAAGTGGCAGAACGTGCGTTTACCATGGATTCCATAACAGTATTGACCCGATTTATTTTTCTGAACCAGCCAGGGAACTTGAGTGAAGTCTTCTTTGAAGATCGAAGGAAGTCGTTCCGGGTATCCATCCGATTCATAGGTGCTGTAGGAAAACAAGACAAGCACTGCGAATACTGATGCAGCGATCCCGGCGAATCTCGAAGGCGTATAGAATCGGCCGCGCCTAAAAGGCCTTTCGATAACAAAATAGGTGATGATCGAGAGGATGGAGGTCAAGAGAACCAGCAGCAATTTGTCCACGCTGGTTGAATCGGGGTTCCTGATTAGGGCAAACGCGAATATCGGATAGTGCCATAGATAGAGGCCGTACGAAATCAACCCTATTCCGACAAGGGGGCGACTCGAGAGGACATCCGAGAAGAGCTCGCCTTTTCTGCCAAACCAGATGACCAGCATCGTACCGCCGACGGGCATGAGCGTGATCAGAGACGGGTGCCTTGTGCCTGGCCCGAAGAAGAAGAAGGAGCCGCAGATCAAGAGCAGGCCCAGCGCCGGCATGGTCGCACCCAACAACGGGTGGCCAGTTCTCCCCCGATCGACCTCGAGCCTTGCGAGGAGTGCACCGGCGAGGAGCTCCCATCCGCGCATGGGGAGGAGATAGAATGATGCGCTCGGATTGATGACACTGAAGAGGTGGGCGGATAGAAGGGAAATCAGGAAGGCCAGGCCGAAGATACTGGCGATGTGCTTCCTGGAGTACCGCCACAACAGGGCCAAGGCTACAGGGAAGAGGACATAGAACTGCTCTTCGATTGAGAGCGACCAGGTATGAAGGAGGGGCTTGAGCGCATTTGGCTCGGCCCAATAGTTGTTATCTTTGCTCCAGAACCAAAAATTCGAGCCAAAAAACAGGGCGGAAATGCTGGAGCCTGCGAGCTCTTTGAGCGGCCTGGGTAGCATATGCCTCCACGCGAAAGGCGCGGAGGCGAGCATGACCGTGAAGAGGGCCGGGAGGATTCTTTTTGCTCGGCGTTCATAGAAGGACTTGAAGCTAAACCGTCCTGTTTCCAATCCTCGAAGAATGATCGATGCGATCAGGTACCCCGAAATCACAAAGAATACGTCGACCCCTACGTAACCGCCTTTGAATAGGTCTCTGCCACCTATTGGGAAAAGCTCCGCATGATAGAAGATCACACCCGACTTTGACAGTTGCTAGTCACACGATCCCGGTATTCTACTGCAGATACGACGAGTTAACCCATGGCACGGAAAGTGCG
>Ga0180009_10004963_pt1 | contig 14444 bp, 14 predicted proteins | sample OS_PC_MetaG_FD_123537 | JGI IMG/M metagenome (GOLD analysis project Ga0180009, IMG submission 123537) | Groundwater microbial communities from the Aspo Hard Rock Laboratory (HRL) deep subsurface site, Sweden - OS_PC_MetaG | ecosystem: Environmental > Aquatic > Deep subsurface > Groundwater...
GACGACACGCTCGATCTCGGAAGCGGCGACATTCTCGCCGCCCACCTTCAGCATGTCCTTGTCGCGGTCGGCAAAGGAGATGAAACCGTCCTCGCCAAGCGTCACGCGGTCGCCGGTGATGAAATAGCCCTGATCGTCGAAGCTCTTCGCGGTCGCTTCCTCATTGTTCAGATATTCGAGGAAGAGCGAGAGACCGGGCACCCCGCGCACCAGAAGATTGCCGGTCTCGCCGGGATCGACCGGCTCGCCGCTGTCGCGCAGGATCGCGATCTCATAGGAGGTGGCGGGCTTGCCGATGGACAGGGGCCGGTTCGGCAGGTGGATATCGCCGACGATGCCATGCGTGATGGTTTCCGTCATGCCCCACCAGCCGATGGTCTTCACACCGAAATAGTCGTCGGTGGGCGGTGCGGAGATGCCGTTGCCCCAATAGCGGTAGGCATGCGACTTCGGCTTCTCCTGCCCCATCAGCGCGCGCACGCAGAAGGGCACCATCGAGGTCCATGTACAATTATGTTTCTGCGAGACGGACCAGAAGCGCGACGCCGAGAAGCGCGGCTGCAGCACGACCGTCGCGCCAACCCAGAGCGCGGCGAGCACCGAATAAGACTGCGCATTGGTGTGGAAGAGCGGCAGATAAGTGAGGTGAACGTCGCTCGGCCGCAGGTCTTCGTGCGTTGCGCAGAGCTTCGCGCCCCAGAGCGCATTCGCGTGGGTCCAGACAACGCCCTTGGGCCGCGAGGTCGTGCCCGACGTGTACTGAATGCCGACGGGGAGCATGGGTTCGGGCGCGCGCATCGGAACGTCGGCCGGATCGCCGTAGAGCGCGGCGAAGCTTTCGGACTTCGCGGGCATGTTCTTGTCCTGCGGCGCGGCGCCATTATCCGTTTCGGTGACGGCGAGCCATTTGATGCGTGCGCAGGAGGACGCGACGAGCGAGGCGAAGGCCGGCTGCGTGATCGCGCCGACGACATCGGCATGGTCGCTGAAATAGACCAGATCGTCGGCGACGGAACGCGCATTGGTGGTGACGGCGACGGCGCCGAGATGCGCGCAGGCATACCAGGCGATGAGGCTTTCCGGGCAATTGTCGAGATGGATGAGGACGCGCTCGCCCTGTTTCACGCCGCGCTTCTTCAGGCCTGCCGCGACTTGGGCCACCTCATGCCCGAAACGCGCATAGGACCAGATGCGGCTCTCGCCCTCAAAGGGCTCCCAGATGAGGAAGGGATGACCCGGCCGCGCCGCGACATGCACCGCCAGCAGATGCGGCACGTCGAAATTCGAGAACGGGTGGATGAGCGGCGAACGGAGCGCGGGCATGGCGGTTTCCCCCGGGGGCGGTTGTGAAAGGCCTTTCCCGTCCTATAGCGCATGCTTGTGCCGCATTCCATTCCCGCCCCGGACTTTTGACCGGAGGTCAGAACGGGGAGAAACGGGCAAGACAACGCGGACAACGAGGCACGCGCAAAAAAGGCGGCGCTCACGTCGCCGCCTCTCTTGGCGCACTTGTCGAGGATTTCGTCTAGGCCAGTGCCTCGCGCAGCGCCTTCGCCGCCGCCTTCACCGCATCGCGCGACACGTCGAGCGCGCCCTACAGATTGAAGAAGCCGTGGATCATGCCTTCGTAATTCACATATTCGACCGCGACGCCCGCCTTCCTGAGCGCTTCCGCATAGGCCTTGCCTTCGTCGCGCAGCACATCGAAACCGGCAGTGACGACATAGGCAGGCGGAAGCCCCGCCAGCGACGCCGCATGAAGCGGCGCGGCGCGCGGATCCTTCGGGTCGGCGCCCGCGCTCGTCACGTAATGGTCCCAGAACCAGTCCATGCCGTCGGCTTCGAGGAAATAACCTTCCGCGAAATCCTTGTAGGATTGCGTGCCGCGCGGCGCATCCGTCACCGGGTAGATGAGAAGCTGGAAGGCGATCCGCGGCGTCTTCTCGGCCTTCGCCTTCTGGCAGATGGCGGCGGCGAGATTGCCGCCCGCGCTGTCGCCCGCAACCGCGATGCGGTTCGGGTCGATGCCGATTTCGGAGGCGTTCGCCTCCACCCATTTCACGGCCGCATAGGAATCGTCGAAGGCGGCCGGGAAGGGATGTTCCGGCGCGAGGCGGTAATCGACCGCGATCACCTTGCAGCCCGCCTCGTTGGCGAGCGTGCGGCAGAGCGCGTCATGCGTATCGAGATCGCCGATCACCCAGCCGCCGCCATGATAGTAGACGAGTGCGGGGCAGGTGCCGCCGGCAGCAACGGGCGTATAGAGGCGGATGGGAATGTCGCCTGCGGGACCGGGAACGGTGCGGTCCTCGATCTTGCCGATAGCGACGCCCTGAAGATCGAGCATGCTCGCCATCGCGCGATACATCTCGCGGCCGCCTGCGGGCGGCAGGTCGATGAGGCGCGGTGCCTCGGGATCGGCACCGAGCTGCTCGAGCAGCGCCTTCACCTGTGGATCGAGTGACATGTCCGGTGGTCCTCCCCGCCTTGTTATTGTCGCGAGGGACCCTTTTATCCGCCGGGTGCCGGACACGCCAAGCGGCAAGTTTGCGTCAGCGCGGCAAACCCGCACCGCCCCGGCGTCAGACAGGCGTCAGTGAAGAATCTGGCCCTCGCGGCTGCGGCGGCCCTCGACCATGTCCTCGACCACGATACGCAGCATCCGCCAGGCATCCGCCCGCATTTTCTCGCCGATCTGCTCAAGCTCGCAAACCGCCGTATCGGCATAGGAAAGCGCCTTGCGGCCATGCGTATCGACCATATAGGCGGCGAGCAGGTTGATTTCGTGATCGGTGATCATGTCTCGGGGTCTCCGGTTGGACTTGTTTGCCAACCGGAGTGCAACCGCCGGACCAACCGGAATATTATAATGAAATCAACGGATTAGAATAAATTCCCCCGCCCCGCCCCCGCTTCCCGGCAAGCTTTGCCGGAACGGAAATGCGGCCGGCGGCGATTTTTGCCGCCACCTGCGATCCTCACCAGGGCTCGGCATGGGTGCGGATATCAGCCTCGAAGCTCCAGGCGGAGCGTTTCTGGCGGTGGAGCTGGATGTAGATGTCGGCGATGCCGCCGAGGTCGACGAGGCGGCCTTCCCGCTCCCGGCTGGCCGCATAATCCGGCAGCATCGTGTGAAGCTTCTCGCCGGAAATCCCGCCATCGATGACGATATGACCGACATGGATGCCGAGAGGCCCAAGCTCCTTGGCAACGCTCTGCGCGAGATTGCGCAAGCCCCCCTTGGCGGAGGCGAAGGCGCCGAAGCCTTCCTTGCCCCGCATGCTGGCCGACGCACCGGTGAAGAGCAGCGTGCCCTCGCCCCGGGGGCTCATATGGTCGGAGGCCTCGCGCGCGAACAGGAAGGCGCCGAAAGTGCAGACACGCCAGCACCGCTCGAAATAGTCGGCCGTCATGCCCGAGACCTTGCCCGGCATGTTGTTGCCCGCATTGTAGATGGCGAGCGACACGGGCCCCATCTCCTCGGCCCGTTTCCACAGCGCAATCACCTGCGCCTCGTCCGTCACGTCGCAGAGAATGGGCGTTGCCGCACCGCCCTCCGCCCGGATCGTTTCCGCGACGGCTTCGAGCTTTTCGAGCGTGCGCCCGGCAACAAAGACATGAAATCCCTCGCCCGCCGCCCGATGGGACAGCACCGCACCAAGCCCCTTGTGCGGACCGACGCCCACGACGATTGCCGTTTTGACCATGGATCGAACCTCCCGTTTCATGTTCCGATGGAGGATATATGGTCAGTGCGGAAAGGGAACCAAGGGGGAAACCTCACCCCACAAAGCCGCCCTCGTCGAGGAAGCTCTGTTCTTCCGGCGTCGTCTCGCGCCCCAGGATCGCATTGCGATGAGGGAAACGGCCGAAGCGGCGGATGATGTCGCGATGCTCGACGGCGAATTTCATCGTCTCGGGATCGTCGAGCCGTTGCGCGAAATAGACAAGGCCGCGCTCCTGCGCGGCGAAGTCTTCGGCATGCATATAGGGCATGTAGAACCATTTGCGCGCGGGGGCGGGCGTCTCGACATCGAAGCGGCGGCGCACGCTCTCATCGGCGAGCGACAACGCCTTTCCGTCGTGCAGGAAGGCGCGGTGATCGTTCCGCCAGAGATTGCGCGAGAACTGGTCGAGCACGAGGATGAGGGCGAGCATGCCTTGCGCATCGCCGGCCCATGCGTCGAGCCTGCCCGACGCGGCGTGGCCATGCGTCTCCGCAAAGCGGCGGCGAACATCTGCGTCGAAGGCATCGTTCTTCGCGAACCATTTTTCCGGCCCGGCAGCGAACCAGAAATCGAGAATATCGCGCGGGCGGACGGTCAATTGACCATCCGCGTCCGGCCTTCCCAATAGGGCGCGCGCAGTTCACGGCGGAGAATCTTGCCCGAGGGATTGCGCGGCAACGCCTCGATGAAGTCGACCGATTTCGGCACCTTGAAGCTCGCGATGCGCGTCTTGGCGAAAGCGATGATCTCGTCTGGTGTCGCCTGTTCGCCGGGCTTCAGCACCACGATCGCCTTCACCGCCTCGCCCCACTTGTCGTGCGGCACACCGACCACGGCGGCATCGGCAATCGCCGGGTGACCGAACAGCGCGTTCTCGACCTCGGCCGGATAGATGTTCTCGCCGCCCGAAACGATCATGTCCTTCACGCGGTCATGGATGAAGAGGAAGCCATCCGTGTCGAAGAAGCCGGCATCGCCCGAATAGAACCAGCCGTCGCGGATTGCATCCACCGTGGCTTCCGCCCGGTTCCAGTATCCCTTCATGACCGAGCCGCCGCGAATGACGATCTCGCCGACTTCGCCTACGGGCACGTCGCTGCCGTTTTCGTCGACGACGCGGATTTCCATGTCGGGATTGGGCAGGCCGCAGGAGCGGAGCTTGCCCTTCGCCGGATCATGCGCTTCCGGCGGCAGGCTCGTTGCGCCGCCCGAGGTTTCGGTGAGACCGTAAAGCTGCACGAAGCCCGCGCCCTTGAAGGTTTCCTGCGCGCGGCGGAGCACATCTTCAGCGATGGGCGAGGCGCCGTAGAGGATCTGGCGCAGGCTTGTGACGTCGATGTCGCCGATATTGGGCTGCTGCAACAGGAAGAGGATCACCGCCGGCACCATGAAGGCAATGCTGAGCTTTTCCGTTTCGATCAGCTTCAGGATCGCCTGCGGATCGACATCCTTCAGGATCACGTTCCGGCAGCCATGCAGATTGCCGAGAATGCCGATATTGACGCCCGCGACATGGAAGAGCGGCATGCAGACAAGCACGACATCTTCCGGGCCCCAGTTCGCCCAGCCCGCGCCCTCGCCCTGCTTGAAGACGGAGATGTAATTCGCATTGGTGAGCTGCACGCCCTTGGGGTGACCCGTCGTACCGCTCGTATAAAGCTGTATGACATCGTCGTCCGGCGCGGCAGGCAGCATCGGGTCTTCTGCCTTCGCGGCATTGCGCCAGTCGTCGAAGGACTGCCAGTCGTTGCGGCCGCCATCGAGCGCGATCACCTTGCGGACCGTCGGGCATTCCGGCAGCACCTTTTCCACGAGATCGTAGAACTCGGCGCCGACGAAGAGGATTTCGGTCTTCGAATCGTTCAGCACATAAGCAACTTCCGGCGCTGCGAGACGCCAGTTGACGCCAACCACCACGGCCTTGGCCTTGAAGGCGCCATAGAGCATCTCGAAATAGCGGTCCGAACTCTTGCCCATGAAGCCGATGCGCGCATCGGGCTTGCAGCCATCCGCGATCAGCGCCTGCGCCACCTGGCTGGCGCGTCTGTCGAGTTCGGCATAGGTCGTTTCCCGGCCCTCGAAGACCTGCGCGACGGCGTCCGGCCGGACGGCGGCCTGCGCGCGCGTGACGTCTGCAACACATTTGATACGTTCGGCGTCGAACATGGCGTCGTTTCCTCTCCAGATTTCTCGGCAATGGTGCCTGTTCCGCGCGGGCAGGCCCTCCGCCCCGGCGCGTTCATGCCATTTCCGGCAGCCCTTTTCGGGTTCTGTTGCGCGCCAGTGTAGCCACCCTTGCGGGCGGGGCAAGAGAAGCCGGAGCCGCCCAAAAGGGTAACGCGGCACCGATGCGGCTGGACGCAGCGTCGGCGCGGGGTAGACTGCCCGGCAAAGAAAACAATACACAGGGAAGGAACAAGCGAGCATGGCCCGCATCCCCTATTTCGATACGGCAAAGGCAACCGGCCGCGCGGCGAAGACCTATGAGAAGCTGCCCAACCTCAACATCTTCCGGATGCTCGGCCATTCGGGCGACATGATCGACGGCTTCATCAGGCTCGGAAATGAAATCCTCATTCACGGCGACCTCGACCCCGTCCTCCGCGAAATCGCGATCGTCCGGACCGGCGTGCTGCGCGGCTCTTCCTACGAGGTCTATCAGCACGAGGAAATCTCCCGGAAGATCGGCATGTCCGAGGAGCTCATCAAGGCGATCCACGAGGGACCGGAAGCCAACGTCTTCGATGAGACGCAGCGCCAGATCATGCGTTTTACGGACGATGTGGTGAAGAACACGCGCGCCTCCGACGCGACCTTCAACCCGCTGGCGGAAAAACTCGGCTACAAGCAGCTTCAGGAACTCATCGTCACCATCGGCTTCTATACGCTCGTCTCGAACTTCCTGGAGACCTTCGACGTCGATATCGAGGAGCCGGGGCACAAGTCGGGTGTGAAGCTGCCCGGCATGCAGGACTGACGCCGATGGCGCGCCTTCCCTATCCCGATCCCGCAACCCTGCCGCCCGCCGCGCGCGAACTCGCCACACGGCTCCCGCAGCTCAACATCTTCCGCATGCTCGCAGGCAGCGGCCCCTCCTTCGTGCCCTTCATGGCGCTCATCAACGCCTATCTGAACGAAGGGCTTCTCGATGCGGAGCTTCGCGAACTGGTGATCCTTCGCGTCGGCCATTTGTGCGGATCGGGCTACGAGCAGCATCAGCACCGCCGCGTCTCGCGGATGCTGGGCATGAACCCGGAGCGGATCACGGCGGCGGAAGACGCACTGCCTTCGCCCCTGTTCAGCGAAGCGGAAAACGCCGTCCTCGCCTTCACCGACAATCAGGTCGCGAATGTGAAGGCCGGGGCCGGGCTCTTTGCCGAGGCGAGGAAACATCTCGGGGACGCCGGGATGCAGGAACTCGTCATCATCATCGGCATCTATCTTCTTGTTTGCCGTTACCTCGAAACATTCGAGATCGAACTCGAGGAGACGGATATCGCCACGAGCGGCCTCGACGAAATCAGGCGGAGCATGGAAAACCATGGCGGATAAGGAAGGGTATGTGAGGCCATTGCCGCCGGAATCGGAAGGCCGTGCGCCCGGACGCGGGCGGCTCGCGAGCCGCCGCATTCTCGTGGTGGGCGGCGGCCAGCGCGTGCTCGACGCGGCGAGCGATCCTGTCGGCAATGGACGCGCCATGTCGCTTCTCTTCGCGCGGGAGGGCGCGGAAGTCGCGGTCGCCGACATGAACCTCGCTTCGGCCGAGGAAACCGTGTCGCAGATCGTCGGCGAAGGCGGCAAGGCGCATGCGATCGAGGCGGATATTTCTAAACCCGCCGACATAACGGCCATGATCGCCGAAGCGGAAACGGCCCTCGGCACGCTCGACGGGCTCGTCCTCAATGTCGGCATCGGCGTTGGCGGGCTCGGCCTTGCTGGCGCGACACCGGAGGACTGGGACAAGGTGCTCGCCGTGAACCTGCGCGGCCCCATGCTCTGCTGCAAGGCGGCGCTGCCGAGGCTCGCGGACGGATCGCCCGTCGTCTTCATTTCCTCGATCGCCGGGCTCATCGCCGGGTCGCGGCTTCCCGCCTATGACGCCTCGAAGGCGGCGCTTGGCGGGCTGATGCGTCATGTCGCGCTCGAAGGATCGCGTCGCGGCATCCGCGCGAACATCGTGGCACCGGGCCTTGTCGACACGCCGCTTGGCCGACTGGCGACGCAAGGCCGCCCCTCGCGCGGGCGCACGCCCGTTCCCTTCGGGCGGCAGGCGACAGGCTGGGAAATCGCCTATGCGGCGCTCTTTCTCGTGTCGGACGAAAGCGTCTATGTGACGGCGCAGACGATCGCCGTCGATAGCGGACTTACAGGAATTTCCTGAGCGCAAGCGCCGCCAGGAACAGGAGGAGGATTTCCATGGGTCTCGGACTGAGCCGGTTTCAATATACGAAGGGTCTGCACGATCTCGGCAATGGCGGCTATGCCTGGTTGCAGCCGGACGGCGGCTGGGGCTGGTCGAATGCGGGGCTCATTGTCGATGAGGGCGAGTCCTTTCTGGTCGACACGCTTTTCGACGTACCCCTGACGCGCGAGATGCTCGGCGCGATGCGCAAGGCCGAACCGAAGGCCGCCGCGGCGATCAAGACCGTCGTCAACACGCATCACAATGGCGACCACTGCAACGGCAACGAATGTTGCCATGGCGCGGAGATCATTGCCCACAAGCTTGCGGTCGAAGCGATGCGTCACGAGCCGCCGGCCCTGCTCGCAGGCTTCCTCGATCTGTCGCCGGGCCTTGGTGACCTCGGCAAATATGTGACGCAGTGTTTTGGCCCCTTCGACTTCAAGAGCGTCACGCAGACCTTGCCGGGCACGACCTTCGAGACGGAACTGACGCGGCATGTAGGCTCGAAGGAAATCCGCATCATGCATGTCGGCCCCGCGCATACGCCGGGCGACTCGCTCGTTTATGTGCCCTCCGACAGGACCGTGTTCACCGGCGACATTCTCTTCATCGAAGGTCACCCGATCATGTGGGAAGGGCCGGTCTCGAACTGGATTTCCGCCTGCGACCGGATCATGGCCATGGACGTCGAAACCGTGGTGCCCGGACATGGACCGATCACCGACAAGAGGGGCGTGCAGGCGGTGCGTGACTACCTCACTTATGTGCGCGACGAGGCAAGGAAGCGCTACGATGCGGGCCTCTCCGCCTTCGACGCGGCGGTCGATATCGACATGTCCGACTACGATAGCTGGGGCGATGGAGAGCGCATCGTCGTCAACGTATCGACGCTCTACAAGGAGTTTTCCGGCGACGACACGCCGAACGACGTGCCGACGATCTTCGGTCAGATGGCGGAACTCACGAAACGGCAAGGACGCCTGCGCGGCTGACGTCGCGTCCTCGGGCGTTCCCGCGGAACGTCACGCATCCGTGATCGTTCGCCCTGTGGACAGGCGCGTAGCGGACCCCGATGATCCGCGCAAACGGCACGCCGGGAGGTCATCATGGTCATTCTTTACGAACACCCGCTCTCGCCCTACGCGCAGAAGGTGAAGATCGCCGCACGCGAGAAGAACATCGACCTCGAATTGAGGACGCCGGAAGGGATCGGCGCGGGCGGCGCCCAGGGCGAATTCGCCGCCGCCAATCCGCGCGCCGAGGTGCCGACCCTTATCGACGGCGATGTGCGCATCTTCGATTCGACCATCATCCTCGAATATCTCGAAGACAAATTTCCCTCACCCGCCATGTTGCCGGCAACACCCGAGGCACGCGCAAAGGTGCGCATGATCGAGGATGTGTGCGACACACAATACGAGGCAATCAACTGGGGCCTCGGCGAGATAACCTGGTTCGGCCGCGCGACGGGGGAGAAGGCAAAGCAGATCCAGAAGCGCGCTGCCGGGCAGACGGAAAAGATTCAGAGCTGGCTGACGAGGCAACTGGGTAACGCCGACTGGTTCAATGATCGCGCCTTCGGCTGGGGCGACCTCTCGGTGGTGCCCTACGTCAACGGCTCGGCGGGCTTCGGCAACGCGCCGGATGAAGGCTCATCCCTCGGCAAGTGGCTCGCGCGGGCAAACGGACGCGCAAGTGTCGCGCGCACGGCGCAGGAAGCGCGCGACAGCATCGCCGGCATGCAGCAGGTGGCGAGCATTCTCGAACAGGGCCTGTTCAAGCGCGAATATCGCGACCATCGTCTCGAATGGATGATGAAGACCGGCGGGCCGGAGATCGTTCTCGAAGGCCTGCAGAAAAACAACATCCGCTTCAGCTACGAATTCGAATAGGGGAACTCATGGCCGCGACCGCACAATCGATCATTCTGCACCAATACGACATTTCACCCTTCTCCGAGAAGGTGCGCGTGGCGTTCGGTATCAAGGGTCTCGACTGGTTCGCCTGCGACGAACCGGTCATCATGCCGAAACCCGAACTTCTGGCCCTGACCGGCGGTTACCGGAAGATTCCCGTGATGCAGATTGGCGCGGATATCTATTGCGACACGCAGATCATCCTGCGCGAGCTCGAAAAGCGCTTTCCGGCGCCGACACTTTTTCCGGGCTCCGGCAAGGGGCTGGATTGGGGCGTCGCCATGTGGACGGATCGCGTTTTCTTTCAGGCCGCCGTCGCGATCATCTTCGGTGGCAGCACGCCGCTGGCGGACGAGGCCTTCATCAAGGACCGGGAAAAGCTGACGGGCCGCCCCTTCGACATCGCCGGCATGAAAGCCGCCGCACCTATGATGGCAGAACAATTCCGCGCGCAGCTCGGCTGGCTTGAAGAGCAGCTTGCCGACGGCCGCCGCTTCCTGCCCGGAAACGAGCCTGGGCTCGCTGATGCGAGCGCTTTCTACAATCTCGCCTTTGTGCGCTGGACGAGCCCCGCGGGCGCGAAACTCATCGACGGCTTTGCAGGCGTCGCCGCATGGGAGAAACGCGTCGCCGGAATCGGACATGGACGGCGCAGCGAGATTTCGCGGGACGACGCCCTCGATATCGCGAAAGCGGCGACGAGCACGGAAGCCGCGAGCGCCGATCCCGGCGAGCCGAATGGGCTGAAGCCCGGCGATACGGTGACGGCGATGGCAGACGATTACGGCCGCGATCCGGTCGCGGGCGAACTCGTCTCCTCCTCCGCCCAGCACATCGCGCTGAAGCGGAGCGATCCGCGCGTCGGCGAGGTGGTGGTCCATTTTCCGAGGGCGGGCTTTCTTGTTCTGAAGTCATGATACGTTCGCAGCCATGATTCCCGAACTTGGCACCATCGAAGGTTTTTACGGACGGCCCTGGGACTGGGAGGCGCGCGCCGCCCATGTGAGCGCGCTCGCGCCGCATGGCTATCGCTTCTTCCTCTACGCACCGAAAGCCGACACTTTCCTGCGCCGCCGCTGGAGCGAGCCCCACCCGCCCGAGGAAGCGGAACGTCTCTCCGCTCTCGCCGCCCATTGCCGCGCAGAGGGCGTGCGGTTTGGCGTGGGGCTCAGCCCCTACGAACTCTATCTCGATTTCGACGGCGCGGCGCGCGAAGCCCTGACGCGAAAGCTCCGCTGGCTCGATGAAATCGGCATCGACGACCTTGCGATCCTGTTCGACGACATGCGCGGCGACCTGCCGGGGCTCGCGGACAAGCAAATTGAAATCGTGGACTGCGCGGCCGAGCGGACGAAGGCGGGGCGGCTCATCGTCTGCCCGAGCTACTACACCGACGACCCGATCCTCGACCGCGTTTTCGGACAGCGGCCCGAAGACTATCTCGACGATTTGGGACGGCGGCTCGATCCCTCGATCGGGATTTTCTGGACGGGGCCGCGCGTCTGCTCGAAGGAAATGCCCGCCGATCATCTCGCCCGCACCGGCGAAACATTGAGAAGGCACCCTTTCATCTGGGACAATTACCCCGTGAACGACGGGCAGCGCATGTCGCCCTTCTTGCATCTGCGCGGCTTTACCGGCCGCAGCGGAGAGATCGGCTCTCTCGTCGCGGCGCATGGCGTCAACCCCGCATCGCAACCGTTGCTCAGCCGCATCCCGATGCTCACGCTCGAAACGGTCTACCGGGCCCCTGAATACGATGCCGACGCGGCTTTCCTCGCGGCGGCCGAAACGGTGGCGGGACCGGAGCTTGCCCGCATGCTGGCGGAGGACCTGGCGCTCATGCAGGACAAGGGCCTCGACGGCATGACGGACAAGGAAACGGCGGCGCTGCGAAACCGCTACGCCGCCGTCGACAATCCTTGTACCCGCGAAATCGTCCAGTGGCTCGATGGCTACTGGCGCATCACCGACGAAATCGTCCAGACGCAGTAGCGTGCGTCAACGGGCCGTCATGCCGCCGTCCCCAGGCCCGCGTCAGCGGGCCGTCATGCCACCGTCAATGACGAGTTCCGAGCCCGTCATGTAGCGCGACTCGTCGGAGGCGAGAAAGACAATGCCTGCCGCGATATCTGCAGGAAGCCCCGCATAGCCGAGCGGCGCACCGACCGTTGCGATGGCGTTCGGGTCGATCGTGTTGGCCCCTTCCGGCAATTGCAGCACGCTGGACGACAGGGCGCCGACGCCACCACCCTGCGGGATCTTCTGCCAGATCGCTGTGTCGATGATGCCGGGATGAACCGAGTTCACGCGCACATTCATCTGCGCCTGCGCGCATTCGAGCGCGACGGCCTTGGTGAACAGGCGGACCGCGCCTTTCGTCGCGCAGTAACCGGCAAGCCCCGGCGCGCCCTGAAGACCGGCAACGGACGAAATGTTGATGACCGAGCCGCCGCCCGAGGCGGCGATGAGCGGAATGCCATGCTTCACGCCGAAGAAGACGCCGTCGACATTGATTGCCTGCTGGCGGCTCCAGTCCTCATAGCTCATCTCGAAGATCGAGGCGCCGATGCCGATGCCGGCATTGTTGACGAGAATGTTGAGCCCGCCGAACTCGTCCTTCACGGCGGCGACGACTTCCTGCCAGCGCGCCTCGCTCGTCACATCATGGCGATGAGAACTTGCCGTACCGCCAGCCTTGGTAATGATCTCGACCGTTTCCTTGAGGCCCGCCTCGTCCACGTCGGTCACGACGACTTTGGCACCCTCGGCGGCCAGCGCGACTGCCGCCCCCCGGCCGATACCGCTCGCCGCGCCCGTGACCAGGGCCACCTTGCCGCTTACCCGTCCCATGTTTTTCTCCCGGAAGCTTCTTATGGTTGATGCTGTTGGTTGATGCTGTGAGTCTTAGGGTAAGAGCCCTAGACAGGCAACGCCCCACCCCATCCCGGCCTTTCCATGCAAATGCAGGCTTGTGAAGAAATATACCACAGTCTATTTTTGTCTTGAGGAGATCGCAGGGCCAATGACAAGACTTCTGAAATCGAAAGCGGCGCCGAGGGCGGTGGACACCCCGCGCCGGTCGAGCAAGAAAGAGCGCACGCGGCAGGAAATCTACCGCTCCGCGATGCGGCTCTTTGCCGAAAGCGATTATGACAAGGTGACCATCGAGGACATCTGCTCCGCGGCCGGTATCGCCAAAGCGACCTTCTTCCTGCATTTCCCCGGCAAGTCCGCGCTCATTGCCGCCTTCAACGAAGAAGTGACGCGTTCGCTTGCCGAACGGCTTTCCGGCTACGAGGGAAGCGCGGAGGAGGAGTTGCTCCTGCTCGTTTCCGTTCTCCGCGACGCCTGGGAACTGAACGCGCCCGTCATGCACAAGATGCTGAGCGACTTCCTGGACCAGCCCGCGCTTGTCAGCAAGGCTGCCCTGGTGAACGAAAGCGTGCTCGATCTCGTGACCCGGATTGTCGATCGCGGCCAGAAGCGCGGCGAATTCACGACCGGCTGTCCGCCGGAAATGGCCGCCATCGCGCTTGTCGCGGCATGGAGCGCCTTCACCGCCTGGTGGCTCCAGAACCCCGAATCGGACACGGACGAAATCAACCGTGGCCTTCTCGAATTCCAGCTCAACGGTCTCAGGAAGAAGACCTGAAAGAACGACAAACACGGTGCCGCCCGCCGAGGACGGCATCTAACCTATGGACAAAAGGGCCGCCCGACGGTCCGATAGGGCCAGACGAAATTAACAGACTGAGGAAACGCAATCATGCAAGGACAGAAAATGCGGTTCGGCGCCTTCATCGCACCGTTCCATCCGCTCAATGAAAACCCCACCCTCGCGCTTGAACGCGATATCGAGCTCGTCCAGTTGATGGACAAGCTCGGCTATGACGAGGCATGGATCGGTGAACACCATTCGGCGGGCTACGAGTTGATCGCCAGCCCCGAACTCTTCATCGCCACCGTCGCCGAACGCACACGCAACATCAAGCTGGGCACCGGCGTCTCCTCGCTCCCCTATCATCATCCGCTGATGCTTGCCGACCGCATCAACCAGCTCGACCACATCACGCGGGGCCGCGTGATGCTGGGCGTGGGCCCCGGCTCGCTTCCCTCCGATGCCTTCATGATGGGCATTACGGTGGCGAAACAGCGCGACATGATGGACGAAGCGCTCGACGTAATCGTTCCCTTGCTGCGCGGCGAAAAGGTGACGGCGAAGACGGACTGGTTCGAACTGAAGGACGCGCAGCTCCAGATGACGCCCTGGTCGCGCCCCTCCGTCGAAATCGCGGTTGCAAGCCAGGTCTCGCCCACCGGCGCAACGGCCGCCGGCCGCCACGGCCTCGGCCTGCTCTCGATCGGCGCGACCTCGGCGGGCGGCTTCAACGC
>Ga0180009_10004964_pt1 | contig 14444 bp, 9 predicted proteins | sample OS_PC_MetaG_FD_123537 | JGI IMG/M metagenome (GOLD analysis project Ga0180009, IMG submission 123537) | Groundwater microbial communities from the Aspo Hard Rock Laboratory (HRL) deep subsurface site, Sweden - OS_PC_MetaG | ecosystem: Environmental > Aquatic > Deep subsurface > Groundwater...
CCTCTAGTATAAGCAAGAACGGTCATTCCAATATCAGCTATTCCTGTTACAACGCTATCATAAATTTGATTGCCTTTTGCTAAAGATCCAGCTGGGAAATATTTAATGGAGATTTCTCCGTTGGTTCTTTTTTCTACTTCTTTACACCAGCTTTCTGCAAGCTGGCTTTGCATGTGTGTGGGTGGAAAAAAGTTTGCATAGGTAAGTTCGGTTTTAGCCGATGCATTCAAGGCAAAAAATGCGCTAAAACAAAAAATTGATAAAATTATAACCGTAATTCTCTTCATCGTGTTGACCTCCTAAAAAAATTATAATGGAGCTTGAAACTAACCTCGGACCCTGGGATTTAATTATAACGGTTGTGTTCGTCTTGGAATTCACCTCCTTTCATTCAAGTCGTTTTAATAGTGTTACAATGTAACTATAAATCAGCTATTGTAAACAACTATATTTAAAAGGAAGAAACCATGTCAAGGAAAAAGTTCTGTTTAGAAAAGAAAAACAGAGTTTATATAGTTGATATATCAACTATCTTTTCGTTGGATAAAAACAGGTATATCCGGCCATGTCCAAGGCCACAGCGACACGTGGTTATAAATAGACTATTGACATATTATTGCTAAATAAGGTTATTGGACAAGCTTTTTCAGATTTAAGTACCCATTTTTCCAGATAGAATGGATTTTAGGTATTGGTTGATATATCAACTAATAAAATATTTGGATTTTAAGTTAACTATCTTATTTTTATCTTATTTTCAAATATCCACTCCCCTCATCTTTTTATATTAGATGATGACCGGCACTAAAAAATAATTTAAATAAATTCTTGACGTGTAGCTGTAATGTATCTATAAAATATCTAACTAGTAGCTTAAATATATCTTTTTATGGCTACATTGTAAACAGGAGTTTAAACATCATGGCGTTGGACGATGAAAAAAGTGACCGGTTTGAAGAAAATCATACCCGCCGCAAGGTGAAATTTGAAATCTATGGTGAAGAAATGATTGAAAAAACGGTTAATTCAAGCGGTAACAGTGGAAGGGTATACCTGCCGCCTGATTGGATCGGGACAAAAGTTAAAGTGGTGAAATGCTAAAAAAAATAAAGATAAAAGGAGGAAAAGATGGCGAGTGTACCGGATAAAATTTGGACATGGCAAATGGTAACCCCATTTAGAAAAGACAGGGAAACAGGAGCGGTCACCCCTGGTAAACTTGAAAAAACACAGATAGACGTACCACAACTCAAACCGGGTGAAGTCCTTGTTAAAGTAGCCGGCTGCGGTATCTGTCATACAGATCTTGGATATTATTATTATGGGGTACCCACTGTAAATCAGCCTCCCTTAACCCTTGGGCATGAAATTTCCGGTACGGTTATCGCCACAGCCGGTGACGTTGATTCCTGGAAAGGCAAAGAAGTGATTATCCCGGCGGTCATGCCCTGCAGAAAATGTTATCTTTGCAAAACCGGCAGGGGAAACAGGTGTCTTGCCCAGAAAATGCCGGGTAACAGCATGGGCATCTATGGCGGTTTCTCAAGCCATATCCCTGTTCCGGCCATTGATCTTTGCGAAGTCAAAAATCGAGGGAATCTGCCTCTTGAAAAACTTGCGGTTGTGGCAGATGCAGCGACAACACCGTTCCAGGCGGCAAAGCGCGCGGACATCCAGGTGGGTGATAATACCATTGTCATTGGTGTCGGCGGTGTGGGACAATATATGGTCCAAATCCTTAAAGCACTTGGTTGCGCCAATGTTGTTGCCATTGATATCAATCAGGAACGACTGGATACCATGTTGAAAAACGGGGCTGGTTTTGCTATTAACTCAATGGGCAAAACCCCGAAAGAAATTTCCGGGGAACTCAAGGGATTCAGAAAAGAAAACGGTCTGCCCTCAACCGGGTGGAAAATCTTTGAAGTTTCCGGTACCAAACCCGGTCAGGAACTTGGACTTGCCTTGTTAAGTTTTACCGGGAAAATGGTCGTTGTGGGATTTGGTCCGCACAAGGTGGAATATTCCATCTCAAGACTCATGGCATTTGATGCTGAACTCATCGGCTCCTGGGGCTGTCTGCCTGAGTATTATCCCTCTGTGTTGAGCATGGTGACCAGTGGAAAAATCAATTTTGAAGAATTTGTTCAGACAAGACCCATGAGTACTATTCAGGAAAGTTTTGATGAGGCCCATAAACAGTCACCTGATCAGAGAATCGTATTAGTACCTGATTTTTAATATTTTTAAAGGAAAATAAAGATGAAATTAGAAGGAAAAAAAGCCATTGTTACCGGTGGAAGCCGCGGCATTGGGCGAGCCATTGCCCTGATGTACGCAAAAGAGGGCGCAGACGTGCTTGTAAACTACCATTCCAATGATGCTGCGGCAAAAGAAACGGTGGCAGAAATTGAAAAACTGGGGCGCAGGGGAGTTGCGGTTGCAGCAGATGTTGCAAATTACAAAAGCGCTCAGAGCATGGTGGATGAATGTGTAAAACAGTTGGGCGGAGTGGATATTGTTGTGAACAATGCCGGCGTTTCCAAACCCTCCATGCTGCTTAAAATGAAAGAAGAAGACTGGGATTCCATTATTGATATCCATCTGAAAGCTGCTTTTAATACCACCCAGGCAGCGGGCCGCTACATGAAAGAAAAAAATTACGGTAAAATCATTAATGTGATTTCTACTGCCGGTATTTTCGGCACCATTGGCCAGATCAACTATGCCTCTGCAAAGGCCGGCATTATTGGGTTCACAAAATCAGCCTCCCGTGAGCTTGGACGATACAACATCAATGTGAACGTCATCTGTCCCGGTATTACAAAGACGGAAATGACAGGTAAGCTTCAGTCTGATGAAAAACTAAGAAAAATATATGAAGGCAGAATTCAGCTGGGCCGTTTTGCAGAGCCTGAAGAAATCGCCCCTGCTTTTGTATTCCTGGCATCTGATGATGCAAGCTATATCACAGGCCAGGTACTGGGTGTGGATGGCGGCTATATCGGGTAGTAAAATGAAGTTATATCTATCATGTGAAATGAAACTGCGTAAAACCAATCTTTAAAAATTAAAGGAGATGAATATGAGTCTTGAGTGGATGCCGAGAGAAAACGAAGTGAAGGATCATGCTTTGCATAGAAATCCCCACTGGGGAACAGAAGCACCCTGCGTTATGTATGAAAAAAGACCCCTGACAGACCCACAGGGAAATGTTACGGAAAAACTGTTTGTGGCATGGATTACTTTGAATAATCCGAGACAGTTCAATTCTTATAGCACAGATATGGTAAAGGGCGTTATTGCAGGATTTGAAAATGCGTCTCTGGATAGAAGTGTGGTTGCAGTTGTTTTTACCGGCACAGGACCCTATGCCTTCTGCACAGGCGGCAATACAAAAGAATATTCGGAATTTTATTCAAAAAGATGTGATGAATACGGCCAGTACATGGAGCTGTTCAACCACATGGTGGATTCTATCCTTGCCTGCAAGAAACCGGTTATCTGCCGGGTGAACGGCATGAGGGTTGCCGGCGGCCAGGAAATCGGACTTGCCTGTGACATTGCCGTATCTTCAGACCTTGCCATTTTCGGCCAGGCAGGACCCAAACATGGTTCCGCACCTGCCGGCGGGTCTTCGGATTTTCTTCCCTGGTTCCTGACGGCTGAGGATGCCATGTGGAACTGTGTGTCCTGCGAAATGTGGTCTTCCTATAAAATGAAGGCAAAAGGTATGATTTCCAAGGTTGTACCGGTTCTTAAAATTGATGGTGAGTGGGTAAGAAATCCAACCGTTATCACGGATAAATATGTTGAAGACGGAGAGATTGTTTATGGTGAATACAAAACCGGCCAGGACCTGAAAGATGGCCGGGCGCTTCTGAAACAACATCAGGCCAATGCTGATTTTGAACTTCTTGACAAGGAAGTCAACGCTGTTATCTGGAAGTTTGCCAATCTTTTCCCCGGCTGCCTGATTAAATCCATTGACGGTATCCGCCAGAAAAAGAAATTTTTCTGGGATACAATGAAAAATGATCACAGACATTGGCTGGCTGCCAATATGTCCGGCGAAGCATTCCTGGGATTTGGCGCTTTCAATACCAAGAAAATTACCGGACAGGATACCATTGATTTTATTAAATTCCGCCAGAATGTTGCAGATTCCCAGATGTGGAATGATGAAATGTTTGCCAGTGTAATGGGCAAACCCCAAGAATAAGATCAAAAACAATAACAAACGGATCAAAAAAATTATTTGTGGTTCAAAGCCGGTTTTTCAGGTTTGAACCACAAATTTATTTTGGGGCGGCCTAAATCAGGCCCTTTATTTTTTCAATCAGCATTTCAGTTGGCGCACAGTAGATGTAATCGCCTTCAACCGGTTTCCATTCTTCACTTTCTATCTTTCCGATTTTCTTGTGGTGGTATATTAAGCGGTATTCCAGAGTATCCGCACCGATGTCCTGGTAAAACACCTTGTTTACCACAGACTCACCAACAGACGGGGAAAGGGAAAGCCCTTTTTTATCTACAAACAGTTTGCCGAACCGTTTGTATCGAAGTTCCACACTCACCCTGGCAACCCCCAGGTCAGACAGTTCATCCAGATCTGCTTCAGCCTCGAGCGTCACCGGGCGGACCGGGGCAGACAGGGTCACGGCCATTAGCTCCCCCTTTGTCCATTTCAAGGTTTTCGGATACAGGTGTCCCCCCCTCAGGCTCCACTGGACCGCATAGTCATAGATCTGTTTATCATCCCCCATGCGGGCATAAGTTAACATAGCGGTCTGGCCGTTCTGTTCCAGGTATTTTTTGTCAATGGTCAGTTCATCCATAAAGGGCCGTTCTCCCTTGCGGGGAATGCGAACCTGAACCGTGGCGTAATTGACCATCTCTTTAAAGATGTCATAAGCCTCGTTATCAATGACAAACCGCATCTCTCTTCTCTGGAAAAACGGGTCATCCAGATTGACTTCAGTGACAAGTTTGGGGTTATTTTTATATTTGGCATACCATGTCCCTACATTGCCCGTCATGGTGTGGTGTTCATAACGGGCCATCACTTTTTTAAGGTGCAGGGTCTGGGTGGGTTTGCGTTTGCTTTCCTTTCTCTGGAATACGGTATACTGGTATTTTTTTGCCTTTGCCGCGTTTTTGCGTCTTTCAGCATCAGCTGTTTTGTCTGTTTCTGAATCTCCTTCGTCACTGAGTTCTTCATCGCTGGGTTCCCCCAGGCGTTTCTGCATGTCAAAAAAAGACTCCAGGACGATTTTGTGCAGGCCGCTGTCAATGATCTCCTTGTCAGCATCTGGGACGTGCTGGACATAGTCAAAGGTCACAACCCCGGTTTCCTGTAGAAAATCAAGCGCTTTTGTCTGCTCTTCTTCTGTAATGGTGGTTGATTTTTTGGTACTGATTTTCAAGGGGTTGTACCACTTTGGATTCCAGTATTTTTTGCTGGTTGTCTTTTTTTCCCGTGTTTCCGTATACTCTTTTTCAATCTCATGGTACTTGTCGTAATTAATGATGACCCGAACATCGTATGCCGGCAGTTTGACAACATACTTCAGGTCAAATACCACAGAGATGTCTGTTGTGGGCTGCTCCAGGCTTTTTGCCAGAAGGGTTGCGCCATAGGCATCAAGGCGGGCGGCAACCGCTACCTGCTGTCCCTCCATGACCGGGGCTTTTCCCGTTGTGACCAGGGTAGAGGTAAATCCCTTGTCCGTTAACGTGGCAGAGACAACGCTGAAGCTGTTACCCTCGGCGCCAACCTCCAGGGGAACAGCACCCTGGAGTTGTGCGCCCTTTACCTTTTTTTTAAGTGCTTTTGCTGTTTCCTGCTGCTGATCGCCGGTAAGGCCGTATTCAACAAGGAAATGGATAATAGCGCCTTCAGCCCCGCCGGCTTCCTTTGTTTTATCCGTAACAAACCGGATCATTGAAAATTTCGGAACTCCGTCCTTGTCCCTTGAGATCCTGGGGTTGGCAGGCAGGTAATAGTAGTTATTGGATTTTTTTTCAGGGTCTTTTGTGGCTGCAGAAAAGCACCGCACAGTTGTTCCGTCCGCAAGCTTTAAATCAATGTGCTGGCCGTACCGGATTCCCCCCACCTCTTTTACCGCATCGGCCGAAGGCATGGTAAGCGCCGGTTTGATGCGGATCGGTTTGAACTGCTTCATGTATGGATTCGGTGCAGCCGCGGCCGTGGCAGCCAGTGCCACGCCAAGTAACAGGCCCATGACCAACAGGGAAAATCGGTTAAACATCATATTGTCCTCCTTAGGGTGTGCCGCAACATGCAGCAGATTTTTTTATATTTCAGGGTTTATATTCCGGGTGGTACAAGCACAAGATAACTTTCTTCCAGATCTTGCCAGTCTCCTTTTTCAGGTTTTCCCTTTGCAGGATACCAGTTTACGCGATACCGGACACCCATGCCCGGATCATGGAAAATAACGGCACTGGTCACTGATTCTGCATCGGTTGCCCGCATGACGGAAAGCATCTGCTTTTTTTCTTTTCCGAAAATCTTATAGTTTACCTCAATGGTGGCGCTTCTCATCTGGGCGTCTTCAAACAGGAACCGGTCTGCATCCACCTCAAGGTCCACGCGTTTCAAAGGCGGGGCAATGGTAATAATGGGGTCGGCACTCTCAAGCCATTCATCCGGGTTTTCAGGCTGCCGGATTTTGTTTTGCCCCTGTATGCTCCAGGTGGTGCGGTAATTGTAAGTGAGCCAGCTTGACTTTTTCTCTCCAAGGCGCGCATATTTAAAGCTCTTGCTTAAGAGCCCGTCCCGGATGTCTTCTCTTGTAAAAATCAGTTCACCTGTTGCATCTGCCTGTCCTTCATAGGTTTTTTTAATGGACACGCCGGCAAAATTCATGATCTTTTCAAATGCACCGGTATAGTCTCCGTCAAGCCTGAAAAACAGTTCTCTTTTCTGAAAGGCTGGATCAGCAAGATTAACCACCCTGAACATGTCGGGATTGCTGCCAAATTCCTTGTAAAGCCCTGAAATATTTCCTGCCGTATCTACCGGTACCTTTATGACTGCCCGTCTGGTGAGGTGAATGTTAAAGACCGCCCTGTTAATGTCTTCCCGTTTTTTAAGGACATACTGGTTGTCTGAAAAATATTTCTGGTTTCCGGTGCTGGTAAACAGGGTTGACAGCCAGCCTTTTTTCTGGCGGCCCTTGATCTGCCCTGCTTCAACGGCTTTTTCTTTTTCCGGTATAGCGGTAAAACCGGTTTTCTGGTCAAATATAATTTCAGTCAGCTTTCCTGTGACAAGATCCACAAGGGATTGCATGGCCTTGTTTGCCGAATCCTGTGGCATTCTGTCCATGATATCCACCTTGATATCACCGGTCCTGACAAGCTCATCCACAATATTCCTGACCTGGTTTTTTGAGTACCCGTCCTGCTTGTTCATCAGCTTTGAAAAATGCGTATACACTGTGGAAACCTGGGCAGACACCTTTGCCTCAAAGGAAGGAAGCGTTGCCTCATAATAGGTACGAAGGGCAACAGACACATCGGATGTGGGTTTTTGCAGAGACTCCCATAAAAGGGTTGCGCCGTGAGGAGAAAGGGTTGCGGCTACCGCTGCCTTGGAGCCGGGTGTCACAGGCGCTCTGCCGCTGCTGATGATACTGGTTGTAAACCCTTTATCAGTCAAGGTGCCCGAGATAATGGAAAAACTTGCCTCATTTTCCTGTTTCAGCGGCACCGGACCTGAAATCCTTGCATCGGGTTTTATGGCTTTCAATCCTTCCTGCAGGGCTTCAAGATCTTCAGCCGGAAGAGAAAGGGTCACCAGCATATGAAAGAGCCCTCCGCTGGTATCGCCTTTCGGGTCCACAAATTTGATGACAGACAGTTCAAGTCCTCCGTCATTGCGCTGTGATACCCGTGGCGCAGGGGGAAGATAATAAAAATTATTGCTGTCACCGGCATCCTGCAGGAGCAAAATTCCATTCACCTCAATGCGGCCGGCCTCATAGTTGACCAGGGCATTGGCCTGGATCGGCACTCCCAGAAAAACCATGAGCAAAAGAAAATTAAAAAGCCTTTGATAATATGGTTGTCTCATCTGCTAAATTTTCCCCCCTTCAGGCAGTTCATCCCAGTAAATAATATCTCCTTCAAGTTTTTGCGGAGAAGACGCGATTTTTTTGCCCCCTTTAAGGAACCATGTGATGCTCACATCCTGGGGCTCACCCGTCATGTCTACAGGGATATCCAGGTGAAGCGCCGGCGCAGGTCCCTGATTACGGATAGTGGCCTGGGTGGTGATCTGTTTCCCGTTTATCCTGCTGTTTACGGTAATGACGGCATGACGGACACTTGCCTGTTGCAGCGCCTCTCCTTCTCCTTCAATGGTCAGGCCCCTGTAACGGTAAGGGGGGTTTAAGGCAAGCATGGGGCTGTTTTCCCTGTTCCATTCAGAGCGGATTTCAAGGCCGCCGTGAAAAGACCATATGACCTGGTACGTATAGTCCAGCCACAGGTTCCTGTCGGTATCGCCTTTATACCCGTAGGCCAGGCCAAAGGAATTATTGCTGGCATTAAATGCTTCAGGCGTAATGACCACTTCGTCATTGGTGTTGGAACCATCCTGGTGGCGCTTGGTCATCTTTACGGTTACAAAATTCAAATATTTTGTAAAGGTGGAAGCATCCTGACCGTCAAGGGTCACAAGGATTTCGCGTTGTTTGAACACTGGATCATCAATGGCAACCGCCTTGAATATCCGGCTGTCGTTGCCATATCGGCTGTAGAGGCTGCCGATATTTTCCGTCATGGTAAAGCTTTGTTTTTCAGATCGAAAATGGTTCATCTGGTAGACCATCCTGCCGCTTCGCTTGATATTCTTCATCTGGAACGAGGCCACAAGAGAAAACCCGGGTTTTTTTGCAGCAGCGGCTTTCTTAAGAGCAGTGGTTTTTGGGGTGGCGGCAGCAGGTTTTGCCGTTGTGCTGTTTAAAGGAACTGAAGTTCCTGTGCTGCCGACTGACGGTGCCAGGCTGTTGCCGGCAGTTGAAGATGATGACGGTGTGCCGGACGGTACCGGGGCCAGCGGCGTTTCTTCAGGTTTTTTAAGTTCTGAGGCTTTGGTGTCGGAATCTGCGGTATCTTCAAGTTCATCGGTTGCCAGTCGTTTTTTTAAGGAGCGAAGCCGCCCTTCAATCTCACCTGCCCTTGCTCCCGTGGGGGAGTGGCCGAGCTGGTAGGCTTCATAGGCATCTATGGCCTTTTTTGTTGCATCGCGCGGGTAACCTTGACGTCTGGCCTCTTCGTCCAGGCGGCGCGCCTGGTTATAGGCATCACTGGCTGACGTATCAGAAACCTGTTCATTTGGATTGGGGCTTTCTGATTTTGTGACAGTGGTGGACATGTTTTTTTCCATTGCCAGTTTGTCAGCCTGGTTCGCCATTTTCAGGCACTCCCTGCCACCTTCAGACTCTCTGCCGACAATGTCTGCCGACCGCCTGAAACTATCGGCTGCCTCGTCGTATCGGGTCAGCTTTAACTGGCAGGATGCAATACTCCATACAATACCGGCATGCTCCTTTCCCACAAGATCATAATGCTGTTTTTCCCATTCCTGATAAACATCAAGGGCTTCCTGGTATTGTTTTTCATCGTACAATTTCTGTCCGTGTGAAAAAAGCTCATTTAACCCAGCAGTCTGTTCAGCCGTTAATTTACCTGACGTCTCGGTCTTTGTTTCGGGAAGCGGCGGCAGGGTCGGGGCTTCTGCAGTGTCCGGGCTGACAGATGTTTCAGAAGAAGCATAAACATTGGTTATCAGATGGTCCAGTATGGAACCGATCATTTGCCTGAATCCCGGGGAATTCAAATTAAGAGAACTTTTCTTTCCACTGGTTGCTGTGGAATCTTCTTTTAACATCTTCATGGCCTGGTTCAGGCTGGAGTATGAATTATTTTCAGCAGCAGCCCGTGACAGATCATCCACAGGTGCAGGGTCGAACATGACCTGCAGAAGCTTTGCATTGGCACTTTCTATGATCCTGTCCATGCTGGCATTTTCGCCCTTGGTGGTGATCTTGATGGCACCGTCCTGGCGAAGTTCCTGGAAAAGCATATCCACGTCAGCACCAAACCAGGAATATTTCATCCCTGCCTTCAATCGTTTATGCTTGCTGACCCTGGACCAGTCTGCTTCAATCGTGGCCTCATAGGGTTCTCTTACCCCGGCAAATTCCATGTCAAACACCAGGGAAATATCAGGGGTGTCCCCTTTAAAGGATTCCCATAAAAGTTGCGCCCCCTGTCGTGAAAGGGCCATGGAAACAGCCGCCTTCTGGCCTTCCATGAGCGGGGCCTTGCCAACGGCAACTGTTCTGACAAGCGTTTCCTGGTCCTGCCCAAAGGAGGTGATGAGGGCAAAACTACCCTTGCGATAGACAATCGGGCCTTCGATACGGGCATCGGGCTGGATTTCCTGGAGTCTTCTCTGGGCAGCCGCCACCCGGTCCTTGCCGGCTCCGTAGGTCACCAGAAAATGAACGATACCGCCCCCTTCAGCCGTGTTTGTCCCGGCTTTTCCTGTTTTCTGGGTCCGGCTGTATTTCATGAATGAAAACTGGGGCTTACCGTTTTTCATGGCAAGCCGCGGCTGGTCAGGCAGGTAATACCAGATGGCAGGATCTTTTAAGGACTGGTAACACACAAGTCCCTCAAGTTTTTTCATCTTGTCAAGATTGATCTCCTGGCAATCGGCAGGCCCTGCAAAGACACCTGCCAGGACCAAACTAAGAAGTGCTGTAAAAAGGTTAAACCGCAGTCTGATTGTCATGATCCTTTCCTCAAATTTTTATCCGGTCAGCAACTAAAAAATATTTAAAAACACTATTCTTCTGAACTCTTGTCATCTGTCTCATTTTTATAATCCGTGATATCCAGCATGGCCTCGCCTGGGCGCATGATCCAGGGGCCTTTTTCAGATCTGCCGTCCAGAAAAACACGGGTAATCCGTACCTTGTAGGCAATATCCAGATCCTTTGCCAGCTTGAAGTCGATCCGTGTCCGGCAATCACTGTCCTTGCGGAAAGTCACAGACTCCACAAGCGGTTTTTTGGGTGTGGGAATTGCCACCTCCACAATTTTGGAATACAGGGTTTCATCCAGGTGTTCAAGGAAATCAAAGCAGAAAATATCAATACCCGTATATCCCCGGACCATTCGCCCCCCTATGTCTGTTCTGGAAAAAAGAGAGGGAAAGGCCTTCATGTCAAGTTCAACCGGCAGGGTGGATGAAAAGGGTACCTCATCCGCCTCCCAATGGTTGTCATTGTTTTTTCTGACGCCGGAAAGGCTTTCCGCCATTTCAACACTTATCAGGGTCTGCCCGGCTTGGACTGCATCCCAGAGGAGTTCACTCATGGTACTGTCCAGGGGCACGGTAATCCTCTTTCCGGACCAGCGGCTTCCCTGTGACCATTCAATGGTCTTGTCGGCAAAAAGAAGTTTTCCCTTTGTTTTTGTCACCGGTATGCTCATAAGCTTTGGATTTTTGACGGCAAGGGTTTTTGACAAGGCCTTTTTAATCTGTTTGATCAGCGCTTTTTCCCGCTCTCTTTGAATCCCGATCGTTAAGACCCCCTTGACCCAGAATTTGCCGGAATCCCCGGTTCCCTTGCGGCCCAGGTATCGGTAAATTTCCAGGGAAACGTCGGGCAGGGTATCGATCCTGGTTCCAAGTACCGGCAGGGATGGGGTAAGATAAAATTGATTGTTTTTTAAATGATCTGAAAAAATCCTTATCCCTTCAACATCCCTGTAATTGCCAAGATCAGGTGAAGCCAGTGCATTGCAGGTTAAAAAAAGAACCATTCCAAGGAAAAACACAATTCTCATTGATCTTCCTTAACAGTTCCCATAATCGGTTCAAGATGGCTTGCCCCGAAGAACTGACTTGTGGTGCGGCTGTCATGCCAGCTTTCTTCTAACACAAAAGTTCCGTCTCCATTTATCAGCTTAATCCTGTACCGGTACAAAAGAGGCTCGGCACCTTTTCCTTCAGGCGTGTAGATAACCAGATCCTGGTCCATGTTGTTTTCCTGGGTCAGTTCCACCTCCCGGGTGATCACCTTACCCTTGCCGGCAGTAAAGTAGGGGGATTGAACCTGAACAATAATCTTGTAAACATCTAAATCTGAAAACACATCCGGTATGACTTCAAACTTGATGCGGCTTGACGGAGCTGTGGCCACGCCCTTGCGCACATCTCTGTCCACTGTTTTCATACAGTCCGGGCAATCTGAATCAAGGCTTGTTCCCAGCCAGGCCAGCAGTATATTATTCCCAAAAACCGTATTGGCAGTCGGAAGCTTGAATGCTTTTTTCCCTCCGGGAAGAAGGGTTGAGGCTTTAAGATTCTTTGATATTCTTTCCAGCTTTCCATTGTTTACTTTATAACAGTTGATGGAGGAAAGTTTAACGGGAAAGTTTGTAAGATTACGGATTACTCCCAACGGCCTGTTTTCTACCCACTGGGTAAACCCGTCAACCCTGTTCCCGGAAAAATTCAGATACTGGATATGGATGGGCACAGGCACGGATGCGTCGCCCACCTTTACATTAAGGTTGCCGGAAAGTCCTTGTCCGGCAATCTGTGCCAGCACCTCTTCAGTCTCGTCCTGGTTAAGGGCAAGAGTCAGGCGGAATGATTTTTTAAGGTGGGACGGCAGGGTAATACTGATCCTTTCAGGGGCAAGCGCGAGGCCTGCCGTCATCCCCTGCATGTCTGCCGTGGCGCCGATCCCTGAAATGGCATTAAGGGTGAGCTTGTCCGATGCTTTCAGATCGAATGCCTGTTTGAGGATACTTTTAAGAACAAGGATGTCGCCGGTGTGATGGGGGGCCAAAAGTTCGGCAGTGATCATGACGGACGGTTTTTCCGGATCTGTCAGATGGTTGTACTGGACATTCAGTCCATAGCCGTTCTCCGGATCATGTACCAGAAGAAATCCCCTTGGCAGGTAATAAAAGACATTTCCTGCAGCCTTGTCCTGAAAGATCAGGTGGGGGTCCCAGCCGCAGGTCATGGCAAGATCTTCAAGAAGATCCGTGTCATCAATCATATCCGCAAGATCAATAGCGGCCTTTGGGTCAGGACCCGCAGGTTTTGCAGGGGTCGTCGTCACGATGGGCCGCAGAAATAGATTTGCCTTTATCGGTTTTTTTATCACAACGGCGGTTATGGGTTTGAATTGTTTTTGTTCTAGGGTGGTATTGAGTTTTAACGGTTTGAACTGCCGTACGATTTGTGTACCGTAAGTCGGTACTGCCAGAAACAGGACGGCAAGTAAGCCTGAAAGAAGACGTTTCATTAATATCCTTAATTTAAATGATGACTTTATTTTGTCAGTCGGGGTTTTACCCATACAGCCCAGTCATGGTCGCTGGTATTTCCTGCACGTACCCGAAGGACCAGCTGCACCTTCTTGCCGGCCCATCTGGAAAGATCAGCATCAATGGAAACGTATTTTTTGGCGCTTACCCTGTTGCTTGCGATCCTGTGATATTGGTTGTTTTCTTTTACATATACCTGAAACGTTACACCGTCTGTCAGGTTTGCGCCCTTAAGAAATCCCACTACAGATTTGAAATGCAGGTTATCCCCCAGTATCATCAAGGGATATTGGCCGTCAATCCAGCCCCCTGACTTCCACTGGGGGTGGGTTTCAAGAAGGTCTACTGCGGCGTTGCCTGAATTCAGATAGCCTTTTGACAGGGTCCGAACAAAGCCTTTTTTGTCGTTTCCTGAACCTGGAAAAGAAAGGGGGCCTGCAGAGCTCATCCATTTTGCAGACCTTGCACTTGTATAAAAATCATAATTTTGTACCCCTTTGGGGCGTTGTTTGATACTTGTTACGCCAACGGGAGCGGTAACCTTAGGAGCAGCCTGAACAGTGGCCGGGGGGGAGGTCTGAACAGTGGCCTGGGGAACAGTTGTCTGGGCAGCAGCCGGGGGAGCCGTCTGGGTGATGGCACCGGGCGTGTACGGCTTGAGTATGGTTCCGGGCTTTACAAAAACACGTGGCAACGGTTTGCTGCCGGAATTTGTCTGACCGTCTTCAAGCTCAATACTGTCATTGTCGGCAACCATAGCTTCATCATCGGGTTCATCGCTGTGAGTCCATATTTTGGAAATATCGTAGATAATTTCCCCAAACGGCCTGTCAGGATTTGACTGTCTCACGAGAAAAAGCCGGATCTGATCGGATTCTACTTCAGTCTTGGCTGTGTCCCATCCGTCGTCCTCTTTTTGAGTCCAGCCGATGGCAAGCTTTACTTTTCCCTGACTGCCGCTGACCGTATTAAGGGTGTTGCTGAATCCCTCCAGCGGAGCGCCGAAGTAACGGACTTCTCCTTGAACGTAAACATTGTCGCTGCGTTTGATATTA
>Ga0180009_10004965_pt1 | contig 14443 bp, 15 predicted proteins | sample OS_PC_MetaG_FD_123537 | JGI IMG/M metagenome (GOLD analysis project Ga0180009, IMG submission 123537) | Groundwater microbial communities from the Aspo Hard Rock Laboratory (HRL) deep subsurface site, Sweden - OS_PC_MetaG | ecosystem: Environmental > Aquatic > Deep subsurface > Groundwater...
GTCCTGATCGTCTGCCACGACGAAGGCAAACACGCAGGCCTCACCTCCCTTGCCTCTTCCCTCAAAACCCTGACCCGGACCGGCAGCATGTCCGTGCAAAAGGAAGGCACCCGGCCCAAGGGCGCGGCCTCCTATCTCTATTCCGACATCGAGATCTTCGTGCCCCTGGCCGGACTGGTGGATGTGGACAAGGAACAAGCCAAGCTCAAAAAGGATCAGGACAAGACCGAGGGTGAGCTGGCCCGCTGCCAGGGCAAACTGAACAACGAGAAGTTCATGGCCAATGCGCCGGAAGAGGTGAAGGCCAAGGAACGGGAAAAGGTTGCGGAAATGCAGGCCAAGCTGGAGAAAATCAAGGCGGGGATGGAGCGGCTGGAGGAGTTGCGCTGAGCTAAACGCACAGGGAAATATTCAGTTGCGGAACAATCCGCTTGTCATACAAAAAAACCCGCACCGGAAATGGTTGCGGGTTTTTTTCGCCCTAAGGTTTAACCGTTGGGTACGAAACAAATTGGGGAGTGTCCCTTATTTTACCAATTTTTAGTACACTCTATTTTTCAACTGTCAAGTTGACAGGAAACCTTAAAAAATTACTTTAAAAATTTTTTTTCTTTTGTTTCTATTAGGGAAAGGGGGGAAATGATGGAACATGAAGCAACAATTCGGCTGGCCTTTTTTTTCGGTATTCTGGCACTTGTCGCCTTGGGTGAACTTCTATCTCCTCGGCGAGTACTGACTATGTCTAAGCTGACAAGGTGGCTCAGCAACTTGGGAGTGGTAGCGGTGGGTGCACTTGCCGTACGGCTTCTATTTCCCTTCATAGGTGTGCATGTTGCCTTGGCGGCCCAGGAGCAAGGATGGGGGCTGCTCAACATCGTCGATTTACCGGATTGGCTTGAAGTACTTATCAGCATCCTGATACTCGATCTGGTAGTATATCTCCAGCATGTGATGTTCCACACAGTGCCCCTGATCTGGCGGCTGCACATGATGCATCATGCCGACATGGACATTGATGTCACCACGGGGTTACGGTTTCACCCCATTGAAATACTCATCAGCATGGTCATCAAAATGACCGCCATCGCCGCTCTTGGACCCTCGGTGTTCACGGTTATTCTTTTTGAAGTCATTCTCAACGGGACCGCCATGTTCAACCACGGCAACCTCAAGCTGCCGCTAAAAGTTGACAAGTACCTCCGGCTGCTGGTTGTCACGCCAGACCAGCACCGAGTTCACCATTCCGTCACCATCCGCGAAACAAACAGCAATTTCGGATTCAACTTCCCTTGGTGGGACCGCATCTTCGGCACATATCGGGCACAACCTGTTATGGGGCATGAAAAAATGACCATAGGACTCGCACAGTTTCGTGAACCCAAAAAGAACAACTTGCTCCACATGCTGCTTATGCCTTTTACCGATAAAGCAGGGTCCTACTCCATAGATGGGCATGGAGCCGACCCTGAGAGGATTGTACGGCGATAGCGAGAGAAAAGTCCTTATGTATGCAGACAACTCGAAACTTGAATTTCCTTGATTGTTTGACACACAAGAAAAGGACTGTTTATTTAATTCCTCGCCTTCGATGAGTATTACAGTAAAAATTCCGAACAAGAGGCTACACAAGGATCTCCTGCATTGACGCGCTGTCAACCTGTGAGTTCAGACGTTCTCGCCCAATAGCGTGAATGAGGGGCTGCCCTGTGAGGCGACCCCTATGCCGAATATGATTGATAACGATAATGAGAGAGGAGAAGCTATCTTGGATTACAAAAAGTTGGATGTATTCAGCCTTGAAGACCATGTCGCGATTGTAACCGGAGCTGGTGCTGGAATTGGGAGAGGTATTGCTGAGTTGTTTGCCCAAACAGGAGCTAATGTTGTTGTGAGCGACCTCAAAAAGCAAAATGCCGATCAGGTAGCTCAAGGGATAATGGATGCCGGAGGCAAAGCTATCGCAGTCGCCTGTGATGTGACCAATAATGAGGACCTGGAGAGCTTGGTAAAAACGGCGATCGACGCCTTCGGAAAAATCACATTACTTGTAAACAATGCGGGGGGAGGTGGGCCGAAACCTTTTGACATGCCTATGGATACTTTTGTCTGGGCATACAAGCTAAATGTGTTCTCGGTATTTCGGCTTTGCCAACTGTGTGCGCCTCACATGGAAACCGCGGGAGGCGGAGCCATTCTGAATATCTCGTCCATGTCGGCGGAAAACAAGAATATGAATATGGCCGCCTACGGTTCATCGAAGGCCGCGCTTAGCCATCTGACGCGAAATATCGCCTTTGACTTGGGGCCTAAAAAAATTCGCGTCAACGCGATCGCCCCAGGGGCCATCAAGACCGATGCGTTGGCAAGTGTCTTAACCCTTGATATCGAGAACGCCATGCTTAAGCATACTCCGCTGTCCCGTCTTGGAGAAGTTAATGATATCGCTTATGGCGCGCTTTACCTTTGTTCCCCTGCCGCAAGCTGGGTAAGTGGGCAGGTGCTGACCGTAAGCGGAGGTGGTGTTCAGGAACTCGACTAGATCAAAAGGCGAAGAAGCAACCAAGAAAAAAAACGGCTCGTGACAGCTAAACTTGGGGGCACTCTGACGTTCGCTTGAAATGACCATAATTCTCCTGAATCAGGAATGGGAATCTTACATGTCGCATTTGGCTCGTAATTCACTGGTCGTGTTGATTGGTGTACTGGCTTTGCTTGCCAACTTGGGGAACACATTGGTGCAGGCAAGCAACCAATTGGACGCCGAGGAGTCCGATCCCAAGAAGTTAGATTGGATGATGGGGTTCCCGCCGCCGCCGGACAAGCTGATTATGCAACCGGAGTCAGACTTCTTCAGCTTTCCGAAGTTGCGATGGACCGTATGCCACATTCAGGAGCTGATGCCCACAAAGCTAGTGAGCAGAGGCATCGGCACACCGGTCCCGCTGGAGTATGCCATCGATGATGGTATTGACGCCGTGACCTTTACGCCCATGGATGGCGGAAAAGCGATGACATGGAAAGAATCCCTCTCCGCGAATTATACCGACGGCATTCTCATCCTTCACAAGGGCCGAGTCGTTTATGAGAAATACTTTGGCTGTCTCGACGAAATGGGCAAACACGCCGCCATGTCGATGACCAAGTCCATTACGGGACTCCTGGCCGAGATGCTGGTGGTTGAGGGACAACTCGATGATACAGTCACGGTTTCCTCAATCATCCCGGAACTCAAGGACAGCGCATTTGGCAGCGCGACGGTCCGCCAAGTCATGGACATGACCACTGCCCTTGACTACAGCGAGGACTACTCCAACCCAAAAGCGGACATCTGGGCGTATTCAAAGGCAGCGAGCCCATTACCGAAACCAAGGGGTTATGAAGGCCCAAACGGCTATTTTGAGTATCTGCAATCCGTCAAGCAGGAAGGCGTCCACGGTGAGGCTTTCGGTTACAGGACAATCAATACGGACGCACTTGGTTGGATTATATCGAAAGTTACAGGCAAAAATCTTGCGCACCTGCTGTCGAATCGTATCTGGAGCAGAATGGGCGCGGAGCAGGATGGATATATGACCGTGGACGCCAAGGGTACACCCTTTGCGGGCGGCGGACTCAGTGCAGGCATGCGAGACTTGGGACGTATTGGGCTTCTAATGCTTAATGACGGCAAGATCAATGGGCAACGCTTGTTCCCGAAAGAGGTTATGGAGAACATCCGAGCTGGTGGCGATAAGAAAGCCTTTGCTCAGGCGGGCTATAAAACGCTCAAAGGCGGTAGTTACCATAGTATGTGGTGGGTTTTACATAATAAGCATGGCGCTTTTGCTGCACGTGGTGTTCATGGGCAAACCATCTATATAGACCCAACCGCCGAGATGGTCATCGTGCGCTTCGCGTCTTTTCCCACGGCTAAGAACGCGCAGATTGATCCAACCTCGTTGCCTGCCTATCAATCCGTGGCCAAGTACTTGATGAAAGAGTGAAGGGCACATAAAAATGTGCGATCAATGGGCTTTACCGGGCGGCGATTCCGCTCAGCTGCATTGCCGCCATTGAGCTTGGTCATTACAAATGACGAGATATTTTACATCTGCAAATTGGATTGGCACGCATGCGAAGCGTGGTATCGGCTTATATTATATTTTTGCGATAGAAGATCGTCTAGCTCGGACTGTGACAAACGTGTCAAGCCGTAGGCCCAAAGACCGAAGAATCTAATGCAAAGGAGGATATAAACGATGTCTGATAAAAATTCAATTAGAGCGTTGTACTATGTGGCCCAAGCTATTGTGGCAGCGGCAGAGGGAATGAATTCTTGGAAGGTTATAGGTGACCTGTTGGTCAATGCGGAGGGAGAGGCGTGTCCGCACACACCTTTTTGCAGAAACGTCCGAGATTTCATTAACGACCACACAGGCAGCCTGGCGGTTAATCCGACTCGCATAGCAGAACGGATCAGAGACCCATGGCTGAACGGAACCCAGGGTCCGAGCAAAACCTTTATCCATGCAGGGTATTGGCTTGGCCACGCGGGCGGCTACGCTTCGCTTTCAATTCATGGGGCAAATCACGCACCAGAAGTAAGGAAAGGCCTGCGACAGGCAGAGAACGACTTCCGTGCGATCCATCAAGATGCGCTTGCCAATGACACGGGAAATCTGTCTAAACTCGCAGACGCTAACCAGCCAAATTTTGGCCACCTTAAAGATAGCATCTATAATCTGGTCATGCGTATCCAGTAAGTAATAGAGGGATTTTATTTATCTTGTAGAAAAAACAGGGACAGTTTCGTAGGTCGGGTAGAGGAACGAAACCCGACATTTAAACTATACCGACAACAGTCTATAGGGATATTAGCCAGTCCCGCATATTACATGTTCGGCAACAACCAAAACAAAGGAGAGGTGCGTGAATCATTTGCTTAGAATTTTAACCGCCTGTTCGCACATCCGCATGGTTGGCCTTATCGCGAAAAACAAGCTTGCAAGTAAAGCGCCGGCAATCTTTTGTTCCGTCGTGGCACTCGGAATGGCTACCGTTACGCAAGCCAGCACGAAATGCCTAGAGGTGGAGGTAATTAAGCCAGAACGCATGTATTCCGGCACCACTGCCTTCATCGACAACAGCGGCTCCTCCTCCAAGATCATCGAATGCGATGCCCAGGGAAATACGGTCTGGGAATACGAAATCCCGGCCAAGATTCAGCCGGACATAGGATTCACCAATGACCTGGAGTGGCTGCCGGGCCAGGATCATTTCCTCTTCACGAGCAGGGGGCGAGGTATTTTCGAAGTTGATCGAAGCAAAACCATTGTTTGGTCCTACGCCACGAGCAAGGTGAGTCACGATGCCGACCGCTTGCCCAATGGCAATACACTTTTTGCATGGGGAGGCGATAGCGACAGCGACGCGCAATTCACGGAAATAACACCGCAGGGGAACGTCGTCTGGCAGTGGTTTGGAAAACAGCATCTTTCCGGAGAGAAGCGCTACGATCTTTTCCCCGGGAGGAAGGAGCCCTATTCCTATACCCATGCAAACGCAGTTATCCGTCTCCCTTCCGGGAATACCCTGATAAGCCTGCGCAACTTCCACATGGTGCTGGAACTCGCCCCGGACGGGAACATTGCGTGGAAACTGGGGGGACTTGAGCGCGTGCATGATCCCTATTTGCTTCCCAACGACAACATGTTCGTCTCCTTGCTTATCAAACCGTTTTATCATCCGGTTCGGGAGGTCACGCGTAGCGGGGAGATCGTGTGGGAATATTTCCAGCCCGATTTGATGGCTGTCACCACCATTGCCGTTTTGCCTAATGGCAACATTCTTCTCGCCGGGCAAAACAAGATCGTCGAGGTGACGCGCGACAAAGAAGTTGTCTGGCGCGCAATTCTGCCTGGCGTAAACCCACAATTTGAATACCAGCAAAAGCACTTCTACAAGGTGGTCAGAATCCCCACGCAGAGATAACATGCTCTGCCGAACAATGTGCTGCAGGGACGTTAGGTCCTACAGTGGAGGAATGTAGCATGAGACTAAGGTCAGGAGCGCTTTTTCTTGTCACGCTTGCGGCACTCGCCATGCTTCTTGGCAGTAGCTTGCTTGCATTCGACGCGCAGGCACAATCTCAGGGTGATTGGATCGACGTCCACTTTCATCTCATCGCCGACAAGGGGAATCTTGAGAGCTTTGATGAGGCCGCAGGCACGGCACTACAGATAATGGACACTGAACGGATTCGGACGATCATTGTTATGTCGCCACCGCGTCCACGCGAGAACTTCGATATAGAAAGCCTCGCCGGCCTCGTAAAGAAGTACGGCCCACGTATCGTGATGTTCGGCGGCGGCGGGTCGCTGAATCCCATGTTACAGAAGGCGGGGAAATCGCCTGAAGTGCCTGAGGGAGTTCGGCGTCGCTTTGAAGAAACGGCCCACCGCATCATCGCGAGCGGGGCCAAGGGTTTCGGCGAAATCACCGCGCATCACGTGTCGTTGTCACCAAGCCACGGTTACGAATCGGTGCCTGCCGATCATCCTCTTCTTCTGCTTCTTGCAGATATTGCGGCACAGCACGATGTGCCGATCGATCTTCATTTCGATCCAGTGCCCGCCGATGTCGAGAAACCCTCCAACCTATCGTCTCCGCAAAACCCCGCGGTGCTGAAGGCGAATCTCGGGGGCTTCGAGCGCCTGCTCGCGCACAATCGCAAGGCGAAGATCCTGTGGGCGCACGCTGGGGCAGACCCAGTAGGCTATTTCACGCCTGGGTTGGTTCGGGAGTTGCTTGGCCGGCATTCCAATCTCGCGCTCAGCATTCGGCCTACCGCTCCCTTCCCCGGGTCGATGGTGCATCCAGAGGGCGCAATCAACGACGATTGGATTGCGGTGCTGCGCGACTTTCCCGACCGGTTCGTCATCGGCAGCGACAGTTTTGTTGTTGCCAAGGCATACACCGGCGCGGAAGCCCCCCGCATATTTGAGCAGCGCTCCGAGATGCAGCGACGCGGCATCCGTCAGCTACTGTCCCACCTGCCTGCGGATTTGGCACGCCGTATCGGCTATGAAAACGCCGAACGGCTCTACCGGCTTAACGACTGATGCGCGTTCAATGTTCGGAGGCGGTGTCACTGGTTCTGCACTAACTTTTATCTACCTACTGCGGTCGGGCCGGATGCATCGTGCCGCTATTAAAGTTCGTTGCCTCCCGCCGCAGAGAACGACGTTATCGCATAAATAACCTCTTGCCGACAGCATCATATTCGCATAAAATAAAGCATCAAATAAAATGCGCACAGGAGGTTCCCCATGCCCATCAGCATAACTGAAGATATTCGGTCAATCACCGACCTTAAGCGAAACACGAATGCAGTTCTTGATCAAATCCACAAAACAAAACGCCCTGTTGTATTAACTGTCAACGGCAAAGCAGAAGCTGTACTTGTTGACGCAAAGGAATACGAAAAAATTACAAGTGCATTCAGCTTACTCAAGTTACTAGCCCCAGCCGAAGAGGACATAAAAGAAGGTCGCTATACCGAGGCAAAAGATTTCTTCGAGGATTTCAAGCGTGCCAAAGAAATTTAAAATCCACCTCACCCGAAATTCCCAAAACGACCTCGAACATATCTTTTTCTACATTGCATCCGACAGTATAAGTAATGCCAAGAAATTCATACTTGAACTGGAGCAGAAAATCTACAGCCTGGACACATCACCAGAGCGCTGCCCATACATTCCAGAAAATATATTTTTTGGCACCAACTATAGACATTTAATTCATAAAAAGTATCGAGCCATTTACAAAATATCCAATAATTGCATATACATCCTGAGGATTGTTCACGGGTCTAAGTTGCTCGAACTATAAAAAATGCGCAAAACAAAAAAGAGAATATGAGTACGGTCGTTAAAAAATGAAAGCTGTTCTTTTATTGCCTTCCTCAAGCAAGTTATGCCGCCCACTTTTTCAAAATCAAGAAAAACCCATTTCATGAACCCCTCTGACGCAATGCCTCGTATTCGGCAGGGGTGTCCATATCGAGGAAGATCCCTTCATCATCCACCGGAATCCGCAGCACCCGTGCCGGATCTTTCCTGACAATATCCCTCAGGATAACGGAAGGAGTCAGTTCGCCAAGAATCGTGCGCGGAAAAAGGGTGGGATGGCCTTGGCGGCCGTTGCAGGTGGGAATGACAATCGACTGCGGCGTGATCAGATGGGCAACGCAAAGGGCCTGCATGGTGGCTGCTGTCACCAGCGGGTGATCGACCAAGTGGATCAGCACTCCGCTGCAATCCGGCGGCAGCAAAGCCAGCCCGGCGCGGACCGATCCGGCCATGTCTCCCTCCGGATCGCGGTTCCAGGCAATGGTAACGGGAAAGGGGGCAATGGACTCCTGCACCGCTTCGCCCCCTGGGCCGAGCACGACCACGAGGGGGCGCGCCGCCGTGGCGAGCAGGGTATGGAGGCAGTGATGGATAACCGGCTTGTCAGCCAGCGGCAGCAATTGCTTGCTTGTGCCCATGCGCCTTGAGAGGCCTGCGGCAAGCAACAGCGCTGCGATGCGTGTCTGTGTCTGCATTGGTTCTGCGAACCTGAATCATCTGGGCCACCACACTGACCGCAATTTCCTCCGGCGTTTCCGCACCGATATCGAGCCCGGCCGGGGAAACAACCCGGCTGATCGCCTGCGGCGCGAACCCCTGCCCCAATAAAAACTCTTCCATGGCCTTGCGTTTCCGCTTGCTGCCCAGCACGGCGATGTGGCAGGCGGGAGTGTTCAGCGCCGCTTGTACGGCAATAAAATCCTGATGGTGATCGCTGGTGCAGATGAAAAAATAGGTGCCGGCATCGGCGCGGGCAAGAAGTTCCGCCCGATTGTCGGTTTCGTCGACAAGGCTTACCAGAAAACCGGCCCGCCCTGCAGCCTCACCCATGGCGAGGCCGACATGGCCGTCGCCGATGACGATGCAATGCGGGGCAGCGACCAGCGGTTCGAGATAAACCGTTACATCCCCGCCGCAGACACCGCCATGCGCCTCGGTGAGACTGAAAGCAATGGTGCGGGGGGTATTGCGTTGCAAAACTTCGCCCGCGGCAACAATGACATCTGCCTCGGTCTTGCCCCCACCAATGGTGCCGTTGATGGTGCCATCACCATAGACCAGCATCTTGGCACCGGCCTTACGGGGCGAGGAGCCGCTGGTCTCGATCACCGTAGCCAGCACCGCGGGCTGCCGCGCCTTTTTCAAGCGAATGATCTCTTCGTACAATGCCAGTTCATCCATGCCGAGGCCCTACTTTTTCTTTTTCTTGCCACTCTTGGGAGTGGCACCAGGGGTCTTGGACGGAGCAACCGGCGGAGCCAGATTCAACGGAAGGGTCCGCAACCGCACCTTGGTGGCACCGAAAACCGCGTTGGCAATGGCCGGGGCAATGGGCGGCACCCCGGGCTCACCGATACCGCCAGGTTTTTCCTTGCTCGGCATGATGTGCACTTCCACCGTCGGCATCTCAGCCATGCGCGGCATCGGGTAATCATGGAAATTGCTCTGCTCCACCCGGCCGTTTTTAAAAGTGATGGCATCGTGGAGCGCCGCAGCCATGCCGAAATAGATGGCGGATTGCATCTGGGCCACGATGGTGTCCGGATTAACGGTCTGACCGCAATCCACGCAGCAGACCACCCGCAGCACCCTGATCTTGTTGTCTTCCACAACCACCTCAGCCACCTGGGCCACGATGGATCCGAATGATTCATGGATAGCCAACCCCTGCGCCCTGCCCTGCTCGGGGTTTCCCCATCCAGCCTTTTCGGCCAATAGATCGAGCAACGCAATTTGTCTCGGGTGCTCGACAAGAAGCTGCTTGCGGTAGGCAAGCTGGTCCTGACCCGCATCGTTGGCCAGTTCGTCGATGAAGCATTCCTTGACAAAGGCGGTAAAGGAGTGGCCCACCGAACGCCACCACAGCACCGGCACCCCTGCGGGCGCCATCTGATATTCGACCTGCAGGTTGGGCACCGCGTAGCTGAGATCAATGATCCCCTCAACCGCGGTATGGTCGACGCCATCCTTCATCAGCCCCTCCTCGAAAGGAGTGCCCTTGACAATGGACTGGCAGACGATGCGCTGCTCCCAAACCGAGGGGAGTTTGTCCTCGCCCAGAGCGGCGCGCACCGTATGATAGGCGCGGGGCCGGTAATAGCCGCCGCGGATATCGTCTTCGCGGGTCCATACCACCTTAACCGGCATCTGCATTGCCTTGGAAACCTGCACCGCCTCGCGGACAAAATGGCTGTCGCCCACAGCCCGACGCCCAAACCCGCCGCCAAGAAAGGTGGTGTGCAGCGTGACCTTTTCCGGGGGCAAGCCGCACACCTCGGCTGCTGCGTTACGATCCAGGGTCTGCATCTGGGTACCCACCCATATCTCGCAACTGTCGGCACGGACATCGGCCACGCAGTTCAGGGGCTCCATGGGCGCATGGGCGAGGTAAGGCACCTCATAAACCGCCTCGATCTTTTTGGATGCCGCTCCAAGGGTTGATGCGGCATCCCCGCGACTGGCTCCAACCAGCCCTGCTTTTTGCGCCAAGGCAACGTATTCCTTGCCCTGGGTTGCGCTGTCGAATTTGGCAAGCGGGCCATCGTCCCACACGATCTTAAGGGCGTCACGCCCAAGTTTTGCAGCCCAGAAACTCTCCGCCACCACTGCCACGCCGGAATCCACCTGCACCACCTCTTTCACGCCCGGAACCGCCTTGGCCGCCTCAGCATCGAATGATTTCAAGGTAGCGCCGAAAACCGGGGGCCGGGCAATCACTGCGGTGAGCAGATTAGGCCGTTTGACATCGATGCCGAACTCGGCGGTGCCGTTCACCTTGGCCGGGGAATCGAACCTGGGACGCGGCTTGCCGATGATCTTGAAGTTTGCAGCCGGTTTGAGCGTTACCTGCGTGGGCGGTTCCAGCATGGCGGCAGCGCCGACCAGGGTGCCGTAAGAAAGGCTCTTCTCGCCTTTGGGGTGGATAACCCTGCCCCCCTCGGCCTTGCAGGATTCGGGCGGCACTTTCCAGATCTGGGCCGCGGCCTGGATCAGCATCATCCGGCCTGAAGCCCCGGCGGTGCGCAACTGATCAAACGTCGAGCGGATACTGGTGCTGCCGCCGGTGCCTTGGAGACTGCCCCACTGGGTATGGTTGTATTCCGGGGCCACGGGCGCGGCCTCGATTACGATCTTCTGCCAGTCCACCTCCAGCTCTTCGGCGATCAGCATGGGCAGCGAGGTATACACCCCCTGCCCCATTTCCGATTTATTGATAAAAAAGGTGACGGTGTCGTCCGGCGCGATCCGAATAAAGGCATTGGCTTTGAAAGGCCCGCTGGCCGGGGGAATGACCTCTTTTTTTTGACAGCCGGGAAGGTAGAAGCCGAGCACCAGGCCGGTACCGAGCAGCGCCCCGTTTTTGCAAAAATCCCTCCGGCTGCAGTTGAATATCCGGCTCATGGCGTCCCTCCTTTGGCCGAAGCCTTGGCGGCGCGATGGATGGCAGTGCGGATGCGCGGATAGGTGCCGCAGCGGCAGATACCGGTCATCTCCTTGTCGATGTCTGCGTCAAGCGGTTCCGGAAACTTGGCCAGAAAAGCCGTGGCCTGCATGATCTGGCCGGGCTGGCAGTAGCCGCATTGCACCACCTCTTCAGCCACCCAGGCCGCTTTTACCGGATGGTTCTCCGGAAGACCCTCGATGGTGGTGATCTTCTTATCCACCGCTTCCTGCACCAACACCTGGCAGGAGCGCACCGCCTCGCCGTTGATATGCACGGTGCAGGATCCGCATTCGCCGATGCCGCAACTGTACTTGGTGCCGGTAAGCTGGAGCTGGTCGCGCAGCACCCACAAGAGCGGGGTGTCGGGCGCAACGTCCACCTCGAAGGTCTTCTCGTTGACAATGAGTGTGATCATGGCAATCCCCTCGGAAGGTTGAAGGAAGCAAAAAGGCTGCCGGTCAGGAACAAATGGCGGATGTTTCCGCTTCCACACCTGACCTGCGAAACATGCATAACTGTATCAGGGTACGTGCCCCATCCTGCCTCTGTCAAGAGGATGAACAGAAAAAAATGTACGCGGTAGCCCGGGAAAAAATCCCCAAAGAATAAGCACTTGCCGCGCAGCCCGGTATTTAAGTGCTTGCCAAACAGGGTACAAATAACCGATTATATGGGATATAAAAAAACGAATCAGCCGTTCCCGGCCGTCTGAAGGGATTTTTTAACATCCTCAATGTCAATGTAGTCTTCAGTTTGCAAATCAACTCATGCTCATCAATTGAAACCCACATGTACAAAACGTACAATATGTGCTTTTTTTATGTCAACGCATTGCAACCCAAATTAAACTGACGGTGAAAAACAACGGAGTCGCTTGGCAAAGCTCATTGGCGCAGCAGGCTAGTTATGACGTTGTCTGCTTCATCGTGCCAGAATAGACCACTGAAGCGGAAATCCAGATACACTCCGGATACGATTTTTTCAACAGGAGATAGCATGGCAAGATTTTTGAAAAGCAAAGATGCAGCAATCGGGAAGGCCCCTGGCGAACTCATTTTTATCGGTGAGCAAAAGGTTCAGGAATCGACCATTCGTGTCATCGATTACGACCGAGACAACCTGAGCGAACAGGAACTCAAGGATATCAAAGACGGTATACCATACACACAAACAGAGACTGTTACTTGGCTCAACATCAACGGGCTGCAGGATACAGAGTTGATCCGACAGGTTGGCAGGGTTTTCGGTTTGCATGCACTTGTGATGGAAGATATCGTCAACACCAGCCAACGCCCAAAAATGGAAGAGTACGACGACTATTTGTTTTTTGTTGTCAAAATGATGCGCTATGATGAGACCGAAGGAATAGTCAAAAGCGAGCAATTGAGCATGATCCTCGGCAAGAGCTTTGTCCTCACTTTCCAGGAACAGCCGGGGGATGTTTTCGAACCTGTTCGCGACCGGATCAGAAAGCAGAAAGGGCGAATCCGCAAAGTCGGCATAGATTATCTGGCCTATGCTTTGCTGGACACCATCGTTGACAACTACATCTTCATCATCGAACGACTGGGTGAAAAGATCGAAGAAATTGAGGATGAAATACTTGACAACCCAACCCAGGATGTCCTTACCCGAATCAACAATTACAAACGAGAAATGAACTACCTGCGAAAATCGATCCGACCAGCCAGGGAATTCATGCTGCATTTCTCCAGACTTGATTCAGATTTGATCCAGGAGGACACTGCACCGTTTCTGAAGGACCTTTTGGATCTCGCCAACCAGGCGGTGGAGGTCATTGACACATACCGGGAAATGCTTTCAGATCACCTCAATATTTATAACACCGGGGTGAGCAACAGGCTTAACGAAATCATGAAGGTGCTGACTATTTTTTCAGCTATATTTATTCCGCTTACCTTTATCGCCGGAATCTATGGCACCAACTTCGAATATCTGCCGGAACTGCATTACCGTTACAGCTATTTTATCATGTGGGGTGTTTTCCTTGCCGTATCCTTGGCAATGCTTCGATTTTTCAGAAAAATGCACTGGCTATAGCCATTCACAGGATTCCGCAATTCTCTGTTGTCTGAAATGTACACCGCACAACAAGGACAATTTTCCCCACTGCACCGAGGAGGCCCCCATGACGCAGCAGCTGTTACAAAAATCACTCATCCTGGCAATTTTTGCGCTCTTGTTTACCGCCCCATTGGCCTTGGCCGAGAATTTCACCCTCTCGAGCACGGATCTCACCGGTCAACTTACCGAGCAGCAGGTTTTTTCAGGCTTTGGCTGCACCGGCAAAAACATCTCGCCCCATCTGCAGTGGAAGAACGCGCCGCCTGAGACAAAAAGTTTTGCCGTTACCGTTTATGATCCCGACGCCCCAACCGGCAGCGGCTGGTGGCACTGGGTTGTCTTCAATATCCCGGCCTCTATCACGCAATTGGTCGCTGACGCAGGCAACCCAGCCAAGGGGCTGACTCCCAAGGGCAGCATCGAGAGTATCACCGACTATGGCAAGCCCGGTTTTGGCGGTGCCTGCCCTCCGGTGGGCGACAAGCCGCACCGTTACATCTTTACCGTCTATGCGCTCAAGGTGGAGAAACTCAATCTGAACAGCACCTCGCCACCGGCCATGGTCGGGTATTACCTCAATAATAATGCACTGGCTAAAGCCTCACTTATCTCCTATTATGGCCGCTGACAGCCAGGAGACAGGCGGCGAACATCTCCTGAATCCTCTTGGCTTGATGCCCCGGGCAGCCCTCTCCGACTTTTGCGGGGAGGCTGCGTCATCCTTTATCAACATGTCTCATCCGAAACAGGTCCGAACCCATGAACAAGTTTTTTAAATACATTCTTGCCTCTCTTGCCGGTGCGA
>Ga0180009_10004966_pt1 | contig 14442 bp, 12 predicted proteins | sample OS_PC_MetaG_FD_123537 | JGI IMG/M metagenome (GOLD analysis project Ga0180009, IMG submission 123537) | Groundwater microbial communities from the Aspo Hard Rock Laboratory (HRL) deep subsurface site, Sweden - OS_PC_MetaG | ecosystem: Environmental > Aquatic > Deep subsurface > Groundwater...
CGCCGCTTTCATGCCCAAATTCCAGGTCAACGCGGCGCTGATGGCAAAGGCGCCCGCCGATGCGCGCTTCATGCACTGCCTTCCCGCCTCGCGCGGCGTCGAGGCGACCGACGAGGTCATGGACGGTCCCCAATCCGTCATTCTCGATCAGTCCGAGAATAGGCTGCACACGGAGAAGGCGCTCCTCGTCTGGTTCGTCTATCCCCGCCTGAAGCGGCCCTCGGAAGCCCTGCTCGCCCGTCATCGGGGGCTGGTCGAGGACTTTCTGACGGACTTTTTCTGATTTCGCCGTGAGTTGGGCGGCTTGTACCACGCGTAACAGGTTCAATCTTATCGGGAGAAAACAATGACCGATCAATCCACCGTCAATCCGCGTGGCTACAAGAAGGTCATGCGCGGTCTCGACCTGACACTGTTCACCGTCTGCGCCATCCTCGTCATCGACCAGCTTGCGGCATCCGCGGCCATTGGCCCGCAATCCGTCTTCTGGTGGATATTCACCATGGTGTTCTTTTTCATCCCCTATGGTCTGATCACGGCCGAACTCGGCAGCGCCTATCCGGACCAGGGCGGCATTTACGCCTGGGTACGCCGCGCCTTCGGGGCGCGCTGGGGCGGCCGCACCGCCTGGCTGTGGTGGATCAACGTCGCGCTCTGGCAGCCCTCGGTCTTCATCCTCTTCGCCGGCATCTTCGCCGCGCTCTTCATGCCCGATCTTGAACTCTGGCCGCAGATCGCCATCGCCGTCGCGCTCACCTGGATCACGGTCTGGATCAACATTATCCGCCTCGACATCGGCAAATGGGTGCCCAATCTCGGCGCCGTCTTCAAGGTCGCGATCATGCTCGTCATCGGCATCGGCGGCTTCGTCTATGCCGGAACCCACGGCGTCGCGAACGAACTCACCCTCTCCAGCATGACGCCGAGCTGGGGTGCCTCGCTCGCCTTCCTGCCGGTCATCGTCTACAACTTCATGGGCTTCGAGCTCATGTCGGGCGCGAGCGCTGAAATGAAAAATCCCGCCCGCGACGTGCCACTCACCATCGCTGTCTCCGGCATCCTGATCGCCGCCTTCTACCTCTTCGCGACCATCGGCGTCCTCATTGCCCTGCCGCTTGATGACATCAATCTCGTCAGCGGCATCGTCGACACGTTGCGCGTCCTCCTCGGCGAGGGCGGCGCCGGCGGCACTTTCGTCATCCTCCTCGGCCTCATGGCGCTCTATTCTTTCCTCGCCAACATGGTCACCTGGACAATGGGTGCGAACCGTTCGGCGGCGGAAGCGGCGCTCGACGGCAATCTTCCGGCGATGTTTGCGCGGCTCCATCCGGTTCACCGCACGCCGGCAAGCGCCGCCATCGTCACCGGCGTGGTCACGACCCTCGTCATCGTGATCTACGGCTTCCTCGCGGCGGATGCGGAAGACCTCTTCTGGACGCTCTTTGCCTTCTCCTCCATCGTCTTCCTGCTGCCTTACCTCATCATGTTCGCCGCCTTCCTGCGGCTGCGGACGATCGATCCGGCCACGCCGCGCCCTTATCGCGTGCCGGGCGGGCAGGGCGGGGCCTTCGTCCTCGCCATCCTCTGCATGCTCTTCATCCTGCAAGCGATCGTCTTCTTCATCTACACGCCGGACGATTTCGACATGACCTATGCCGTCTCAATCGTCATCGGCGTCGCCGTTACCCTCGCGATTGGCGAAGGTCTGGTTCGCTTGAGTGGGCGCAAGCACGCCGCCTGAGGCCTGTGCTAAAATCGGGCGGCGGCGCGTCATGCGCCGTCGCCTCTTTCTGTTGGGAGTTTTCGAATGGTGCGGACGTTGAAAACGACACCCCGGGCGGACGGCTTCCGCATGCCTGCCGAATTCGAGCCGCATGCGGGCACATGGATGCTCTGGCCCGAACGGCCGGACAACTGGCGTCTCGGCGCGAAGCCTGCGCAGCATGCCTTCGCCGCCGTCGCCGCCGCCATTGCAACCGGCGAGCCGGTCACGGTCGGCGCCACGCCCCGTCAGTTCTCGAACGCCCGCGCCATGCTCGCGCCGGAAATCCGCGTCGTCGAAATCTCGAACGACGATTCATGGATGCGCGACTGCGGGCCCACTTTCGTCGTGGACGGCAGGGGTGGCGTCCGCGCCGTCGACTGGATCTTCAACGCCTGGGGCGGGCTTGATGGCGGTCTTTATTTCCCCTGGGATCAGGACGATCTCGTCGCCGCCAAGGTCGCCGAGATCGAGCGTGTGGAGCGATATCGCGCGCCCATTATTCTCGAAGGCGGCTCCATCCATGCCGATGGCGAAGGCACGCTCCTCACCACGGAAGAGTGCCTCCTCAATCCGAACCGCAATCCCGGCATGACGCGCGAAGAAATCGAGCATGTGCTCGCTGATTATCTCTCCATCGAGAAGTTCATATGGCTCGGCCGCGGCGTCCATGAGGACGAGACGAGCGGCCACATCGACAATCTCGCCTGCTTCGTGCGTCCCGGCGTCGTCGCGCTCACATGGACGGACGACAGGAGCGATCCGCAATACGAGATTTCGCGGGATGCCTTCGAGCGCCTCTCCGCCGCAACGGATGCGAAGGGCCGCAAACTCGAAATCCATCGCATCCACCAGCCGGACCCGGTGCACATCACGGCGGAAGAAAGCAGCGGCGTCGATGTCGTGGAGGGAACCCAGCCCCGAACGGAAGGCATGCGTCTCGCCGCCTCCTACATCAATTTCTACATCGCGAACGGCACGATCGTGATGCCCGCCTTCGACGACGTTCATGACGAACCGGCGCGCGCGCAGCTCGCGGCGCTCTTTCCGGACCGCAAGGTGATCGCCGTTCCCGCGCGCGAAATTCTCCTCGGCGGCGGCAACATCCACTGCATCACGCAGCAGCAACCCGCGCCACAGGGCGCCTGAGCCATGCGCCTCATCGTCGCCATCGGTGGAAACGCACTCCTGAAACGCGGCGACAGGCTCGGCATCGGCGAGCAGCGCCGCAACATGGGCGAGGCCGCAACGGCGCTTGCCGCGCTCACCCGCGAACATGAACTCGTGCTCGTGCATGGCAATGGCCCGCAGGTCGGCCTCCTCGCCCTCGAAGCCGATGCCTACAAGGGCGCGCCGCCTTACCCGCTCGATGTGCTCGGCGCGGAGTCGCAGGGCATGATCGGCTATGTCATCGAGGAAGCGATGCGCCGCGCGCTTCCGGAGCGCGAAATCGTCACCGTGCTCACGCAGACGCTGGTCGATCCCGCCGACCCCGCCTTCGCAAAGCCGTCAAAGCCCATCGGCCCGGTCTATGACAAGCAGACGGCGCAGGCGCTCGCCGCCGAACGCGGCTGGGCCGTCGCACCCGATGGCCCGGACGGCAAGGCCTGGCGCCGCGTCGTCGCCTCGCCCGCGCCGCGCCGCATCGTGCAGCTTGCCGCGATCAGTCGGCTGGTCGATAGCGGATGCCTCGTCGTGTGCGCCGGGGGCGGGGGCATTCCCGTCCGGTCCGGTCCGTCAGGCGCCCCGGAAGGCGTCGAAGCCGTCATCGACAAGGACCTCGCGGCCTGCCTTCTGGCAAAGGATATCGACGCCGGTTGCCTGCTGATCCTCACGGATGTGGACGGCGTCTACGATGACTGGGGCACGCCCGCGCAAAAGCGCATCGAAGCCGTCTCCGCCCGGACGCTCGACCCAGCCTCCTTCGCCGCGGGCTCGATGGGCCCCAAGATCGAAGCCGCGCGCGATTTCGCCCTCGCCACCGGCCGCCCCGCCTTCATCGGTGCGCTGGGCAGGGCCGCGGATATTCTGTCGGGCCGCTCCGGCACGCGCATCGATCCGTGATCTGTTGTGATCGCATCGCCCCTGCCATGGAGGCGCGCCGCCTGTTAAGGTCGCTCTGTGAGGGCTGGAGGTAAGCGCCGGCCGCAACAGGATGCCGGAAGCCGGGCTGGATAATGAGTGCAACGACAGTAAGCGGCAGTGCCCCGGCTTCGGATGACGGTCTGCTCCGCAACACGTTCCACGTCGTGCCGCCGCCCCCGCCCCGTCAGAAGGCCTGGAGCGAACTCGCCATCGTGGTCGGGCTCGCGCTCCTCATCAACCTCGTCGTGATCCTCTCTTTCATCCAGCGTGCGCCGGTTGCCACGCCCCCCGCCGACCCACCCGCCATTTCGGTCGATCTCGTGCAGGAGCCGCAGCCGGAACCGCAGCAGCCCGAGCCCGAGCCCGAGCCCGAGCCCGAGCCCGAACCGCAGCCTGAACCTCGGCAGGATGCTCCGGAGATTACGCCCTTCTCAAGGTCCGGCGAAGATACGGAGGCGCCAGCGGGACTGGACACAGAGCCAGACGACAGCGCCCTTCAGACGGACTCGAAGGAAGACAAACCGGAGCCCGACGAAAAGACGGTGAAGGCGCAGGAAAGACAAGCCGAGGAAGACATCCCCGGTTGGGCCCAAACCATCCTTCCGGGCTTCGATGTCCGTTCGGGAAAGCCCGACGCATCGAGCCGCGAGCAGCAGGCCGCGCGCAGCTCGGGCGGGGCCAGTGAATTTTTCAACCGCACCCGCGATGCCATTCTCGCCAATGTGAATCAGGCGGAAACAGCGAACTTCCAAGGATCGTCTGAGTTCGAGGTCATCATTCACCGCTCGGGCAAGATCAAAAGTTTGCGGATGATGAGGTCGAGCGGCTTCAAGACCTTGGATCAGGCTTTTGCGAATGCCATCGTTCGGACTCAACCCTATCGGTATCCGGCTGGAATCCAGTCCGATTTCCTACCCATAATCGTGGAATTGAAATCTCGCTCGCCCGGTGATTGATACCCGTGCGGCCTTTACGACTCCCATCCAGAAATATGCCATCCTACCCCACCCACCCTTTCGGGTGGGTGGGGGCGTGTCGATCTGCGTCAGCATGCCGGTCCATGAAGCGCTGCCTGGGAAGGAAAGCGCCGCGACAAAATCCCGTCAGATGAAGCGTTATTCGGCGGGCGTGACCCGGAGCACCGAGCCGTCCTCTCCGTCGGTCACGAGATAGAGATAGCCGTCCGGCCCTGTCGCCACATCCCTGATGCGTTTGCCAAGTTCGGCGAAGAGTTCTTCTTGCGCTACAACCTCGCCATTCTCCATGTCGACCCGTCGCACATGCTGCCCGGCGAGCGCTCCGACGAAGAGGTCTCCCTCCCACTGCGGAAACACGGCCCCCCTGTAAAGCGTAAAGCCGCAAGGTGCGATCGAAGGCGTCCAGTGGAGCAGGGGCTGCTCCATTCCTTCATATTCCGTGTAAGGAGAAACCCGCGCGCCGGAATAATCCATACCCCAGGTGATGACGGGCCATCCGTAATTCTTGCCGGGCTCGATGATGTTGATTTCGTCGCCGCCTCGCGGTCCGTGCTCATGTTCGATGACGCGCCCCGAGGCATCGTCGTAAATCAGGCCCTGAATGTTGCGGTGTCCGTAGCTCCATATTTCCGGCCGCGCGCCTTCCTGGCCGGCAAAAGGATTGTCTTCCGGAATGCTGCCGTCGCGATTGATGCGCACGATCTTGCCGAGGTCGTTATCGAGGCGTTGCGCTTGCTCGCGATAGTCAAAGCCGTCGCCAACTGCCACGAGCAGCGTGCCGTCCGGCAGGAAGGTCATCACGCCACCATAATGAACCGGCGTATCTTTCAGCGGCGCAGCGTCGAAAATCACTTCAAGGTCGCTCAGCGCCTGCCCGTCGAAACGGGCGCGGGCAACGCGTGTGCCGTTTTCTCCCGGCGTGCCATGCGCGTAGGAGAGGTAGACATATCCGTTCTCAGCGAAATCCGGGTCCGGCAGCACCTCGAAAAGGCCGCCCTGGCTCTTGAAAAAGACTTCCGGCACGCCGGCAACGGGCTCGGGCGCCATCACACCGTCCCGAAGCACGCGAATCTCTCCCGGCAACTGGACGATGAGGATCGACCCGTCCGGCATGAATGTGAGATTCCACGGATGGTCGAGCCCTTCGGCCACGGCGGTAATCTTGTAGGGGCTGTCGTCGGGAACCTCGTTCTGCGCCCGCGCCAGGCCCGGCAGAAAAACCAACAACGCGGCCGCAGCCAACGCCCCCTTCGAGAATGCCCGCTTCGCCATCTGTTATTTCCCGTCCCAACTGCTGTTATTCTGTGCAATCATACCGCGATATGGCGCTTGAGAGAAATGAGGGGGAAATGCGTATCGTAAAGATTGTGCTGGGCTTTGTCCTGGCCGTGATCGTGGCGACCGTTCTTGGCGCGATTGCCCATACGCAATTCGTACTTGCCGGGCTCACGGGGCTTGGCATTGAAATTCCCCTGTCGGATCGTCTGTCCACGACCGTACACGACATCGCAGGCATGGGGCCGATGTTCGGTCTCATCGTCGCAATCGGATTTCTCGTCGCCATGCTGGCCGCCGGGCTTGTTTACAGGTTCGCCGGAACGCAGCGCTATCTCGTCTATGGTGTGGCAGGCGCGGCGGCGCTTGCCGTCGCATTGACGGCGATGGGCATGGTTTACGAGATCACGCCCATTGCGGGCGCCCGGACGGCCATGGGCTTCGTCGCACAGATGATTGCCGGCACGCTTGGCGGGCTCACCTTCGCCCGAGTGACGCGCTAGCTTCTGCTTGCCGGTTCGGCACGCTCTGCCTGACAAGCCGTCAGTCTGCCCCTTGTGTGATCATCGCAGTGCAGCGCGCTGAAAAACGCCGGAAGGGTCGTTTTTTTTAAGGCCTCACTGTTGCGTCTCCAGTTGCCTTGACGCGTCATTCCGTGCAGCCTTGAGACAACGTATAACCCCACCTTCGGGATGGGTGCATGCCGGGGATCCCCGGGGCAGCACCCGTCCCAATGCCGATCAATACGAAAGAGGCAATTTGCCGAGAGCAGCCAGAGTTTTCGTCCGGTATGTCGAGGCGACGAACCGCGCGGTCGGCCGGGTTGTCATGCTGCTGATCTTTGTGATGATCGGCTTACTGCTCTACGCCTCCATCTCTCGCACCGTCTTCGACGTGCCGATCTCATGGGTCATGGAGATGGGGCAGTTTCTGCTCGCGGCCTACTATCTTCTGGGCGGCGGCTACTCGATGCAGATCAACTCGCATGTGAGGATGGACCTTCTCTATGGCCGCCTTTCGCCGAGAAAGATGGCCTTCACGGATACCATCACCTCCTTCTTCCTCGTCTTCTATCTCGTCGTGTTGCTGCTCGGCGGCATATCGAGCACCGGTTACGCCATCACCTATCAGCAGGTGAACTACACCGCATGGGCGCCGCTCCTCTGGCCGATCAAGCTCATCATGACGATCGGCATCGGCCTCATGCTGTTGCAGGCGATAGCCTTCTTCTTCAAGGACCTGGCCCGCGTTCGCGGCGAGGACATCGCATGAGTTACGAACTCATCACCCTGCTGATGTTCTCCTCGCTCATGGTGATGCTGCTCACCGGTCAGCGTGTGTTCGGCGCCATCGGCTTCGTGGCGGCGGCAGCGGCGCTTCTTCTGTGGGGCGACGGCGCGTCGGAAATGCCGTTCAACGCCAGCTTCCAGGTGCTGAACTGGTATCCGCTGCTCACTCTGCCGCTCTTCATCTACATGGGCTACATGCTCTCCGAGTCGGGCATCGCAAGCGACCTGTATCGTATGTTCCACGTCTGGATGGGGTCGCTGAAGGGCGGTCTGGCGCTCGGCACGATAGGCCTCATGGTCATCATTTCCGCCATGAACGGCCTCAGTGTCGCCGGCATGGCGATCGGCGCCAGCGTCGCCTTGCCCGAACTCCTGAGACGCGGCTACGACAAAGTCATGGTCACGGGCGTGATTCAGGCGGGAAGCTCGCTCGGTATTCTCATTCCGCCGAGCGTCGTTCTCGTCCTTTATGCGATGATCGCGCGCCAACCCGTGCTGCAACTCTGGCTCGCGGGCATCATCCCCGGCCTTCTGATGGCAGCGCTCTTCAGCCTCTACATTTACATCCGGTGCAAAAGGCACCCGGAGCTCGGCCCTCCGCTTCCTGCCGAGGAGCTTGAGAAGGTGACCTGGGGCGAGAAGCTCCGCCTGCTGAAAGCGGGCATAGCGCCGATCCTGATTTTCGCGTCGATGATGGGGCTCTTCTTCACCGGCGTCACGAGCCTCGTCGAGAGTTCCGCCGTCGGCGCGACCGCGGCCACGCTGACGGCTTTGTGGAAGCGCCGCCTCACCTGGCGCGTGATGGACGACACGATGCGGCAGACGCTCAGCATCACCTGCATGTTCATGTGGATCATTCTGGCCGCGCTCTGCTTCGGAGCCGTTTACGACGGTCTCGGCGCGAAGAATGCGATCAAGGTCCTCCTGCTCGACACCTGGGATCTGGGTCCCTGGGAAGTCCTCATCATGATGATGATTTCCTTCGTGGTCCTCGGCATGTTCCTCGACGACACGGCGATGCTCGTCATCGTGGCGCCGCTTTACATTCCTCTCGTCAGAACTCTTGGTTTTGACCCGATCTGGTTCGGCGTTCTCTATGTCATTACCTGCCAGGTGGCCTACATAACGCCGCCCTTTGGCTATAATCTATTCCTGATGCGTGCCATGGCGCCGCCGGAGATATCCCTTGTGGATATCTACCGCTCAATCGTACCGTTCGTGGTGCTCATGCTGATCACCATTGCGATCGTAATGGCCTTTCCGCAGCTCGCCCTTTGGCTGCCCAACATGTATTCCGGGCGATAGGAGGTGCGAGATAAACACGGGCCAGTGAGGCAGTAGCGGGTTTCTTCGTGTGCGTGGGCCGGGTCTGGCCATGGGGCTGGAAACGACCCGAAACCATCCAGAGAAGGAGTCTCTCCGATGACTGACGATCCAAGGAAAATCAACAAACGCGACTTTTTGAAGAAGGCGGGTGTCGGCGTCGCCGCCGTGGGGGCATCCACGCTTGCGGCTCCCAACATCGTCCGTGCGCAGTCGCCGATAAAGTGGCGTCTCCAGACTTATGCGGGCCCCGCCCTTGCCGAACATGTAATCAAGCCGTCGATCGACGCATTCAACACCGCGGCGAATGGCGAGATGACGATCGAGCTCTATACGTCCGATCAGCTCGTACCGCAGGGCGAGCTGTTTCGCGCCGTCCAGAACGGCACGATCGACGCGGCGCAGAGCGACGACGACTCGATGGCCGCGCCCATCGACGTGTCGGTCTTCGGTGCCTATTTCCCCTTCGGTTCGCGCTACAGTCTCGACGTGCCGGTGCTCTGGGAATGGTATGGGCTTCGCGAAATCTGGGAAGAGGCCTACGCGGAAGTTCCAGGCGTCACCTGGCTCAGCGCCGGTTCATGGGACCCCTGCAACTTCGTGACAACGAAGCCGATCCGATCGGTTGCCGATCTCAAGGGCCTGCGCGTTTTCACCTTCCCGACGGGCGGCAAATTCCTCGAACGTTTCGGTGTCGTGCCGGTAACGCTGCCCTGGGAAGACATTGAAGTCGCGATCCAGACCAATGAACTCGACGGCGTTGCCTGGAGCGGCGTGACCGAGGCCTACACGGTCGGTTGGGCCGACATCAACAAGTACTACCTCACCAACAACATCTCCGGCGCATGGGCGGGTTCCTACATCGCCAACACGGAGAAGTGGGAGGCGCTGCCGGAGCACCTGAAAACGCTCTTCAAGCTCACCATCGACAGTTCGCATTATTACCGCCAGCATTGGTATTGGTGGGGCGAGGCGAATTATCGCGTCACCGGCGGCAAGCTCGAACTCACCACGATTCCCGAATCCGAGTGGCAGGTGGTCGAAGACGAGGCGCGCAAGTTCTGGGACGAAATCGCCCAGAAGAGCCCGCGCAACGCGAAGGTCGTCGAGATCCTCAAGACCTACGCCGACACCATGCGCAAGGCCGGTGCCCCCTACCGCTACGGCTGATCTGCCGGCGCTGGCGTCGATTCATGTCGGGCTCTGCCGTAAGGCGGGGCCCGATTGCATTTCGGAGCCTCGTCGCCGTCTGGCCTGACGTCGCGAAACCCTCGCAACCGCGACACGTTTTTGACAGGTAGTAAGAGGTCGTTATCATCTTCTCCAAACGCAGGGCTTCAAGGCCCGGGTGGCCGCACATGAGAAGGCGGCGGAACAGACGAGGGATGAAATGTCGGACAAGGCAGCAGCGGAACTTGGATTCGATCCTGCGGCGCTCAAGGCGAAATACCGTGCCGAGCGCAACAAGCGTCTGCGCGAAGATGCCAACGAGCAGTATGTCGAGATCAAGGGACAATTCGCCCACTATCTCGAAGACCCATATGTCGAACCGGGGTTTGCGCGCGAACCGCTCACTGACGAAGTCGACGTTGCCGTGATCGGCGGCGGCTTCGGCGGTCTGCTCGCCGGCGCACGTCTGCGCGAGGCTGGCGTCGAAAGCGTCCGCATGATCGAGAAGGGTGGCGATTTCGGCGGCACCTGGTACTGGAATCGCTATCCGGGCGCCGCCTGCGACATCGAATCCTACATCTACCTGCCGCTCCTCGAAGAGGTAGGCTACATGCCGGTCGAGAAATATTCGAAGGCTGCGGAGATATTGGCGCACAGTCAGGCAATCGGCCGGCACTTCGACCTCTATCGCGATGCCCTGTTCCAGACGGAAGCGACGGAACTTCGCTGGAACGACGAGATTGCCCGCTGGATTGTGCACACGAACCGGGGCGATGCCATCAAGGCGCGTTTCGTGGTCACGGCGAGTGGTCCGCTTCACCGTCCCAAGCTTCCGGGCATCCCCGGCATCGAGGGCTTCAAGGGCCACTCCTTCCACACAAGCCGTTGGGACTACGACTACACGGGCGGCGACTGCAACGGCGGCCTCGAAAAGCTGAGGGACAAGCGCGTCGGCATCATCGGCACAGGCGCGACGGCGGTGCAGTGCGTCCCGCATCTTGGCGCTCATGCAAGGGAACTCTATGTCTTCCAGCGCACGCCATCCTCCATCGACGTGCGTAACAACCGGCCGACCGACCGCGAATGGGTGAAATCGCTCAAGCCCGGTTGGCAGCAATACCGGATGGACAACTTCAACACGCTCGTCTCCGGCGGTTTCCAGGAAGAGAACCTCGTCAATGACGGCTGGACCGACATCATCGGCAATCTGCTCGTCATGGCGCGCAAGAAGGTCGATGGCCGCTCGCCCGCGGAAATGGCGGAGATCGTTCAACTCGCCGATTTCCAGAAAATGGAATCGATCCGCAAGCGCGTCGAGGAGGTCGTTGAGGACAGCTCCACCGCCGAGGCGCTGAAGCCCTGGTACAACCAGTTCTGCAAGCGTCCTTGTTTCCACGACGAGTATCTTGCGGCCTTCAACCGCCCAAACGTTCATCTCATCGACACGCAGGGCAGGGGCGTCGAGCGCATCGCCGAAAATGCGATCGTTGCGAATGGCGAGGCGTATGAGATCGACTGCCTCATCTATGCGACGGGCTTCGAGGTCGGCACCGGCTATACGCGCCGCGCTGGATTCGAAATCTACGGACGCGGCGGCGAAACGCTCACCGGCAAGTGGAAGGACGGCGTCTCCTCCCTCCACGGCATGCACACGCGCGGCTTCCCGAATTGCTTCATCGTCAGCAATGCGCAGGCGGGCTTCACGGCCAACTATCCGCACATGCTGAACGAGCAGTCGAAGCACCTCTCCTATATCGTCAAACAATGCATCGACCGGCAGGCCCGCGTCGTGGAAACGACGCAGGAGGCCGAAGAGAGCTGGCTCGACACGGTGCTGAAGGCCTCGGTCTTCAACAAGCGCTTCCTGGAGGAATGCACGCCCGGCTACTACAACAATGAAGGCAAGCCCTCCGAGGCGGCGATCCGCAACGGCCCCTTCGGTGGCGGCTCCGTCGCCTTCATCAAGATTCTGGAGGATTGGCGCGCCAGCGGCGATCTGGCGGGCCTCGAACTGCATTGAGCCCCAAGTGTTGACGAACCGGGGTGCGGCGACTAGGTTTCGCCCGCGCAACCAAGGCGCGCAGCGCCTCGAGTCGGCCGCCAAGCGGCGGAAACCGGGGCCCTGAACGGCGCATTGGGGGATCGTCTAACGGTAGGACAGCGGACTCTGACTCCGCCAGTCTAGGTTCGAATCCTAGTCCCCCAGCCAGCCCTCACCCGCTTCTCCTTTACCGGGCGGCTCAGGCTGCTACACTCCACCCAACTGAAAAATATAGGGAATCCGGTCGAAAGCGCGGCACGCCTCAGGCGGCAGCATGTGCTTCCCGGGTCTGAGAGATAGTGCACCATAAGGGTGACGACGGCATGGTGGGTCCTGGCGGGGCCCCCGCCGCTCCAGAGGGCCTGCCACAGGCCCCATCCGCCGCGAAGAATCCGGCCTCACCGCAAGGGGAGGCGGGAGAAGTGCAACCGCGCGGTTCCGGCGCGCGAGACGCGAAGGACGGGATCGGAGCGTCCAGAAAATCGCGACGGCGCGGCCGCCGGGGCAGGGGGCGCCGCAAGGAAGAAGCCCGCAAGGAAGCCGCATCCGGAAAACCCGCGCCGAAGCAGGCCGGGAAATCACCCCAGAAGCCGGCAAGAAGATCGGGCTCTGCCGACAGGCTTTATGCCGCGCTCGACCTCGGTACCAACAATTGCCGTCTTCTGATTGCCCGCCCGTCGCCGGAAGGCTTCAAGGTCGTCGACGCCTATTCCCGCATCGTCCGTCTGGGAGAGGGGCTCGCCAGCACAGGCGCGCTGGGTGAGGCAGCTATGAAGCGGGCAATCGACGCGCTGCGCATCTGCGCGGAAAAGATGGCGCGCCGCGGCGTCGCCCGCTCCCGCACCATCGCGACCGCCGCCTGCCGCACGGCGGATAATGGCGCCGACTTCATCGAGCGTGTGAAAAGAGAGACGGGCCTGTCGCTTGAAGTCGTCTCGACCGAGGACGAAGCGCGTCTCGCCGTGGCGGGGTGCGCACCGCTTCTCGACAAGGCGTGCAACTCGGCGCTCGTCTTCGATATCGGCGGCGGTTCGACCGAGCTCATCTGGGTGCGCATGGATGGAGAAGATGACGTCCGCCCCGCCATCGCCGACTGGACATCGCTGCCCTGCGGTGTCGTAACCCTGGCCGAGCGTCATGGTGGCGTCGACGTGCCGGAAAACATTTATGTGCGCATGGTGGACGAAGTGAGCGGCCAGCTCAGCCCCTTCCTGGAGCGGGTGAAAGAAGCTGCCGGAGCCGGCGCTTCGAATTTCCACCTTCTCGGCACCTCCGGCACGGTCACGACCATTGCGGGCGTCCATCTGGGCCTCAACCGATACGATCGCACGCGGGTCGATGGCCTCTGGATTTCGCCGGATGAAGTTCAAGGGGTCACCAGGGCTCTTCTGGCTATGGATTATGGCAGCCGCGCGGCGCACCCTTGCGTCGGGCAGGAGAGGGCGGACCTCGTGCTTGCCGGCTGCGCCATTTTCGAGGCCATCGCCCTCGCCTGGCCGGCAGACCGGCTGCGCGTTGCCGATCGCGGCCTGCGCGAAGGCATTCTCCTTTCCCTCATGGAGGCGGATGCATCCCGGCGCCGGCGTCGCCGCAAACGCCGCCGTAAACCGAAGCCGGGCGCTGGCGGCAATGGAACGGTGTGACGATGGCCGATGATCGCAAGAGCAAGGGTAAAGGTGGCAAGAGCGCTGGTGATGGCGGCGCACGCGCGCTGAAGGTGCGCGTGAAGACGGCGCGCAAACGCACCACGTCCTCGACCCGCTGGCTGCAGCGCCAGTTGAACGATCCCTATGTTCACGCCGCCAAACGCGAGGGCTATCGCTCCCGCGCCGCCTACAAGCTTGCCGAGATCGACGACAAGTATCGCCTCCTGAAGCCGGGCGCGCGCGTGGTGGACCTCGGTTGTGCGCCCGGCGGCTGGTGCCAGGTGGCGGTCGCGCGGGCGAAAGCGGCGAGCGAGGACGGAAGCCGGGGCCGCGTCATCGGGCTCGACTATCTCGAAACCGAGTCCGTTCCGGGCGCCACCATCCTCCAGCTCAACTTTCTGGACGAGGGGGCGGATGACCGGGTGAAGGAACTGCTCGCCGGCGAAGCCGATCTCGTGCTTTCCGATATGGCCGCCCCCACCACCGGCCACAAGCAGACCGACCATATGCGCATCATGCATCTCTGCGAGATTGCGGCGCATTTTGCGGTCGATGTGCTCGCGCCGGGCGGGGCCTTTCTGGCCAAGGTCTTGCGGGGCGGAACGGAGAACGAGCTTCTCACCCTCCTCAAGCAGCACTTCAAGACCGTTCGCCATGTGAAACCGAAGGCCAGCCGGGCCGATTCGGCCGAGATGTATGTGTTGGCCCAAGGCTTTAAGGGGCGTTCCGGAAGCGAAGTTGAAGAACCCGAATGATTATTTCGCAGCCGCGGCATGCCGCGCTTTGCATTCCCGCATATAGGTGTTAAAAGCCTGCGCCAACACAGCATAGGGTGGCCGGCGCTTAACGGCCCAGGAGGTTGGCAGCATGATCC
>Ga0180009_10004967_pt1 | contig 14442 bp, 9 predicted proteins | sample OS_PC_MetaG_FD_123537 | JGI IMG/M metagenome (GOLD analysis project Ga0180009, IMG submission 123537) | Groundwater microbial communities from the Aspo Hard Rock Laboratory (HRL) deep subsurface site, Sweden - OS_PC_MetaG | ecosystem: Environmental > Aquatic > Deep subsurface > Groundwater...
GCTGGCCCCGACGATGCAGAACTTGATGAACCGCCGCTGCTCCTTGGACAGGATTCGGCGGACCAGCTTCAGCAGGGCATTCAAGACAACCTCAACTCTCGACGCGAGGGCCGGGTATTCCTAACGCTGGGGCCGGCTTTGGTCAACCGGTCGCCGCTGCTAGTGTTAGTCCCCTGGAGCTGAAAAGGCTGACGGACGTCGCACCGGGATGGCGGTGGCGGACGCGCGCTGCGCGAAGCAGCCACGCGCCGCTGCCTCATCCCGGAGCGCCCCTCAGGGGCGCGAGGACCGGCGCGCGCCTTCCCAAGTACAGACCACCCCGACGCACAGGCGGCGCGGCAGGTCCCCCGGGCGCCAAGCCCTGCACTGCTTTTTTTCCAAGCTTCGTGCAGCGCGTGTCCGCCCAGGAAATACGATCGAATCTAGTACGAGTAGCCGACGTTGACCATCAGCCCGTGCAGCTGATCGAGGGCGCCGCCCGCCGCCCGCTGGCAGGTGGCGGCGCTGGTGCAGGCCTCCACGCGGTCGGCGGCCTCCTTGAACGCGTAGAAGTAGCGCGTGTACTCGTATTCGGCCCGAATGATGAACCCCTTGTAGTGCCCGTCGAGCCCGACCAGCAGGTTGAGCCCGCCGGTGGAGGAGGCCCCGTACCAGACATCCTCCTCGATCTCGCCGGTGCCGCTCACCACGCGGTAGTCGAAGCGGAAGTGACCTCCCACCATCGAGTGAAACGGCATGTTTGCGCCGAGGGAGATCAGGAAGTACTTGTAGGAGGAGGCCGGCATCGGCCGCTGGAGAGACTCGCCCCAGTCGATGGCGAACTCCATCAGGCCGAAGCCGATCCCTCCCTCGACGTGAGGGCTCGTCGGCTTGCTCAGCACGTTCCAGTCGTACCCCAGCAGCTCCCAGCGCAGCTCCCACAACTTCGTGCCGTGGGTCTCGATCACCTCGGCACCGCTGGCGTCCTTGGTCGTGTTACGCGACTCGAGCCCCAGCATGGTCTGGAAGTTGAGCCGCGAGTAGAAATTGGCAGCGAAGCCGTCGGTGAAGAACGCGATCGGGCGGGCGCGGAAGCCGACCGCGAGGGCCAGCGCCGTCCCCGAGTCGTACTTCGGCTCGGCGCCCGAGCGCTTGTCGTGATCGTTGATCTGGAGGCTGCGCTTCCATATGCCGAGCCCCAGCGTGGCCTCCACCCTGGGCGTTCCGTCCGCCGACGGCTTCTTGGTGACGGTGGCGCTGGCCGCGCTGGCCTGGCCGGGCGAGCCGGCGGCAGTAGAGATGTTGGGACCCTTGACGCCGGAGAGCGGATCCTCCTCGGCGCCACCCAGCTGCGGCTGGCCTGCTGCCGCTGTGCCGGTCCCGCCGCCTTCGCTGTCGATGACCGGATCGGGGTCGAACACGAGCGCCGGTGCCTTGCCCGTCGGAGCGGGCGCGGGGGCGGGCGCAGGCGCGGGGGTCGGGTCCAGGGCGGGGGCCGGGGGCGGCCGCCGGCGCTTCGGCGCCCGAGTGGGGCACTGACGCAGCCCCTTGAGGATCACCGTCAGCGCGGCGCGCAGCCCCTTGGCGCTCAGCCTCCCCCGGGTTCGTACGCGTCCAGAGCTGACCACATCCCCGGTCTTTCCACTGTAAATCGCGAGGCTGAGGTATCCGCCGCTCACCGCCCCGCCCACCACGGCGACCACACCTGCGCGGGCCGCGGCACGGGCCAGGTTCCGGCCGCGCGTCATGGTGATGCCAAGCTCATCACAGACGTCGAGGACAGCCTGACCATCCACGATCTCGTAGCGCCGGCTCAACGTATTGACGAGCGTGGCTCGAGCTGCCGGCCCGTCCTCGCCCCCGAAGAGGAGGATCGCAACCGGCAGCTTGCCCTCGGCCGGCCTCACCCAGAGGACGGCGAGCAACAGCAGCGCCGTGGACAGCGTTGGATGTCTCATGACTCCATTCTGCTCCGCCCGCCCACCCCACCGGACTCCAATTCCGCTCCGCCCACCCACACCACTGGACTGGAATTATTCTAGCAGGACAATGCCTACTTGTGCCAGATTGGCCCTGGTGTCGGCTCCCTCCGATAACGATGGTATCCTCCCCACCTTACAGCGAGTCAACCATGCACGCAGTTGCACTCGACCTTCAACGGCAGTAGGGTGCGGTCGTGCTACCAAGCCTGTATGTCCCACCCTACAAGCTGTTTGGTGTGGTCCCAATCCAGCCCTTCGGCGTGCTCGTCGCGCTCGCGCTGGTGCTGGGCTACTCGCTCGGGCGCCGTCGAGCACGGCTCACCGGGTTGGATCCACAGATCTGCGCCGACGGTCAGGTCTGGATCGTGGTGGCCGGCTTCGCCATGGCCCACTGGATCTCGGTGATCTTCTACTTCCCGGAGCGGGTGTTGAAGAACCCATTGACTCTGCTCGCCTTCTGGAGCGGCCTGTCGTCCTTTGGTGGGCTGATCGGGGCCATGTTGGGCGCCATCATCTACTTCCGCCGAAAAAAGGTGGCTGTTATCAAATATGTGGATGCCATCCTCTTCGGCTTCGTGCCCGCCTGGATCCTGGGACGGATGGGCTGCACCGTGGTCTTCGACCACCCTGGCAAGCAGACTGATTTCCTCCTGGGGATGGTGTACCACCACGACAAGCTGGTGCGACACAACCTGGGCCTGTACGAGTTGCTGCTCGCCGTCGTGCTGACCATCATCCTCTACTCGCTGAAGAACGTGCGGCCCTTCGACGGTTTCCACCCCGCGCTGATGCTCCTGCTCTACTCGCCGGCTCGCTTCCTGTTCGACTACCTGAGAGAGACTCCCTTGCGTGGTGGTGATAAGCGCTACCTCGGCCTGACCCCCGGCCAGTACTTCGCGGTCGCCATGGTCCTGGTCGCCATCGTGCTCATCCTCCGGGGGATGAGCCGTAAACGCGCTGGCCCGGAGCCTGCCCTTGCTCCTGCCACCAAGCGCAAGCGCAAGCACTGACTACTTATCACCCACTCCGGTTACCGGACCGCCGACCCACGAATCGATGGCCAGGCCAGTGGCCAGTTGTGGACATACAAAAGCCTTTATTATCATCATATTAGATGGCGTGGCCTGCTCTTGCCGGTAGTACTAAGCACCAGATGGCTAGCCCAGCAGCCTCCCCACGATCCTCTCTGTCCAGCAAAGCCAAATGGTTCTAGATATATAGATTCCTATCCCGCGCTGGTCTGACTGGTCCGTATCTTGCTTTTTGACCCGTCATGCGCCCAACGTTGAAAAGACTCAACCTCCTCAGCTTGACCGTGGTGATCGCGGTGCTGCCGGCATGCACCGATGCTCCGATCCTGGTGGATGAAGCTGGTCACCGTCACCAGGCCATCGTCAATGGCAGCCTGGATACCGGCCACCCGGCCGTGGGAGCCCTGCACAGCGGAAACCAGGCAGCCTGCACAGCGACCCTGGTGGGGCAGCGAACCGTGCTGACCGCGGCCCACTGCGTGCTCGACCCGGACACCGGCAACACGCTCCAGCCCGTCAACTTCTACGTCAATGGCTTCCCCGGCGGCACCAAGTACACCGCCACCGCCGTCGTGACTCACCCCAACTACTCCGGGGGAAACCAGTCCGACATCGCCGTCGTTCGCCTGACTCAGGACGTGGCAGGCGTGCAGCCGATGCAGGTGACCAACACGGCGCCGACCATGGGCGAGAGCGTGCTGCTGGTTGGATACGGCCTGCCCGCCGAGGAGACCGGCGAGTTCGGCACCAAGCGCCAGGCTGCCAGCGTGATCGGCAAGGTCACCTCGACCGTGATCAGCTTCTACGGCGCGAGCGCGACCAAGGGCAACACCTGCAACGGCGACAGCGGCGGCCCCACCTTCGCCAACCGCGGCGGAGTCGAGATGCAGATCGGCGTCCACTCGACGAAGGGGGGCGTCTGCGGCCAGGAAGGCCATGACATGCGAGTCGACGCCTTCTACCAGTGGATCGCCGCCCAGGCGCAGGGCGATCTCTACGTCGGCGGGCCGGTGGACCAGGCGCCGCCGCAGGTCCAGATCCTCAATCCGCTGGTCGGCGCGGTGCTCGGCCCGGCCTTCAACGTCGACGTCAAGGCCAACGACGATGTGGGCGTGACCCACGTCGTGCTGTTCCTCAACGGCAGCAAGATCTCCGAGCGGGGAACCGCCCCGTTCCAGTTCCCGATGAAGAACCTCACGAACGGCAACCACACCATCGAGGCCGTGGCCTTCGACGAGGCGGGGCACACCGCCTCCGCCGTCATCTCCATCACCGTGAAGCTGGGCGGCACCCAGCCGCCGACCACTCCCCCGGATGATCCACCGTCGAACCCCACGACGCCGACGCCCCCGGACCCCGGCGCCTATGGCGCGACCTGCTCCAAGCACGCCCAGTGCCAGAGCGGGCTGTGCGCGCTGGACACCGTCACCGGCCAGCGTTTCTGCACCAGCCTGTGCGACGTCACCGTGACCGACAGCTGCCCGCAGGGCAACATCTGCCAGCCCTCCGGCGACAAGGCGGTCTGCGGCCCGTTGCACAACGAGCTGTCCGGGGACGACCAGGTGCTGAACGGCGGCTGCAGCGTCGGCGGCCTGTCTGCTCCACCCACCCGCCCCACCGGCCTGCTATTGCTGCTCGGCCTCGGGCTGCTGGTGGTGCTCTCCCGCCGCAGGTGAAGGCGCCGCACATGGGTGGCAGACAGTCGTAGAAACAGCGAGTCAGCGAGTCAGCGACTCAGCCCCAGCGAACCAGGCCGGGTAGAAAGGGCGAGACCAGGTCGGTATGGTGGGGTAGCACGCGCAGCGAGAAGCCGTGGCGCCCGCTGGTGCGGCAGGGGATCGCGCCTGAGTAGAGGTGGCTGCCCCTGGTCTCGCCGGGCTCCATGTAGCCCATGGTGATCGCCGAGCCCTGCTCGAGGATACCGGTGGCGTCGAGGAGTCCGTGGTGTAGCTGCACCGTGACCTCCTCCGGCCGCAGCTCTCCGAGGTACACCACCGCCGTGACCCTCAACGCCGCACCCACCTCCAGATCCTCCGAGGTGGCGACCTCGACCGAGACCAGGGCCACCTGGGCCCAGTGCTGCCGAACCCGCGCGTCCCACCCGGCCAGCTCGCGGGCGCGCTTGAAACCGTCCTTGGACAGATGGCGCGCCCGGCTCGAGGCCGGCAAATAGAAGCGCTCAGTGTACTCGTACACCATCCTGTCGGTGTTGAACACGGGGCAGACCGTGCGGATCGAGGACTTCATCCGCGCGATCCACCCCCGCGGCAGGCCGTCACCGCCGCGATCGTAGAACAGCGGCACCACCTCTTTCTCCAGCAGATCGAAGATGGCGTGAGACTCGACCTCGTCCTGGTATTCGTGGTCGGTGTAGTCCTCGCCCTGCCCGATGGACCAGCCGTTGTCCGGCTGCACGGCCTCGGGCCACCAGCCGTCGGGGATCGACATGTTCATGCCGCCGTTGGGAGGACACTTCATCCCGCTGGTGCCGCTGGCCTCCATCGGGCGCCTCGGGTTGTTGAGCCACATGTCGACGCCCTGCACCAGGTAGCGGGCGACGTTGATGTCGTAGTCCTCGATGAACACCACGCGGCGCCGGAGGATCGGGTCGCGGGCATGGTGGATGATCTGCCGGACGAACTCCTTGCCCGCGTTGTCGCGCGGGTGTGCCTTGCCCGCGATCAGGATCTGGACCGGCCGCTCCGGCTGGCCCAGGATCCGCTTCAGCCGGTCCAGGTCGCGGAACATCAGGGTCGCCCGCTTGTAGGTCGCGAAGCGCCGGGCGAAGCCGATGGTCAACGCCTCGGGGTCGAGCACCTCCGAGGCCCGCAGGACCTCGCTCTGCGGGGCGCTCCGCTGCTCCAGCTGCAGCCGCAGCCGGCGCCGGGCGAAGGCCACCAGGCGGGCGCGCAGCCGCCCGTGGGAGCGCCACAGCTCCTCGTCGGGGATCTGCTCGACCCGCTGCCAGACGGGGTTGTTGACCGTGAAATCGCGCCAGCGCGGCCCGAGGTAGCGGTCGTAGAGCGCGGCCATGTCGCGCGACACCATCGACTTGATGTGGATGCCGTTGGTTATCGAGGCGATCGGGACCTCCTCGACCGGCAGCTCGGGCCAGATGCCGCTCCACATCCTGCGGCTCACCTCCCCGTGCAGCTTGCTCACTCCGTTGGAGAAGGCGGCGAGCCGGATGGCGAGCACCGTCATGCAGAACGGCTCGTGCGCGTCCTGCGGGTTGATGCGTCCCAGGCCGAGGAACTGGTCGCGGTGCAGCGCGAGCTGGGGCCAGTAGTGCCCCAGGTACTTGTCGACCAGGTCGGGCGGGAACATGTCGTTGCCCGCCGGGACCGGCGTGTGCGTGGTGAACACGTTGCCCGCGGCGGTGGCCAGGCGCGCCTGGTCGAAGCTCAGCTTGTGGCGCAGCATGGTGCGCCGGATGCGCTCGAGGGCCTGGAACGCCGAGTGTCCCTCGTTCATGTGGCAGACGGTGGGCTCGATCCCGAGCGCCTCGAGGGTGCGCTGGCCGCCGATGCCGAGCATGATCTCCTGGCGGATGCGCATCTCGAGGTCGCCGCCGTAGAGCTGGGCCGTGATCTCCCGATCCGTGGGGTGGTTCTGCTCAAGGTTGGTGTCGAGCAGATAGATCGGGATCCGCCCCACCGACAGCCGCCAGACCTGCGCCACCACGGGCCGCCCCGCCTCGACGACCGAGACGGTCAGGAGCTGGTCGTTGTCGTCCTTCACCCGCTCCAGCGGCAGGTTGTAGAAGTCGTTCTCCGGGTAGAGCTCCTGTTGCCAGCCGTCGGCGTTGAGGTACTGTCTGAAGTAGCCCACGCGGTACAGCAGCCCCACCGCGACCAGGGGCAACCCCAGATCGCTGGACGACTTGATGTGGTCGCCGGAGAGCAGACCCAGACCGCCGGAGTAGATCGGCAGGCCCTCGGTCAGGCCGTACTCGGCGCTGAAGTAGGCGATGCGGGTCGTGTCGTCGGGGTGGGCCTTGTCGAACCAGCCGCTGGATCCGTGGTACTGCTCGAACTGGGTCACGACGCGGGCCATGTGGGACAGGAACCCCTCGTCCTCGGCCACCTCGTCCAGGCGTTGCTGGCGGATCGACCCCAGCACCCGAACGGGGTTGTGGCCGGTGGTCTCCCACAGGTCGCGGTCGAGGCGCTGGAACAGGTTGATCGCCTCGTGGGACCAGCACCAGTACAGATTGTAGGCCAGCTTGCGCAGCGGCTCCAGCCGCCCCGGCAGCGAGGGGATGACAGTGAACTTGCGAATGGTGCGCATCGAGACGTCCTCCCGGTCGCCCTCGCTTTTAGTCGACCCGAGGGTGTCCCGTCAACCGTCCAGACCCTTGCCTGTCCAGACCCTTGCCAGTGCCGGCGCGGATGGGTAACATCAAGCGATGCCCGACGTGATGATCCTCATCTTCGCCGGTGCGGCCATCGCCGCGAGCATCGGCGGGTGGGCCTACCGGGATCTCTTCTCCCGCAGGGGCCGGGCGCGGCGAGCGCTGCGCAAGGCCCGCAAGCTGTCGATCGCCGAGGCCAGGGACGGCGAGCTGGTCAAGCTGGTTGGAACCCTGGGGCTCGACGGAGACACGCAGGTCACCGCGCCGCTCACCGGCCGCCCCTGCGCCTTCTTTCGCACCACCGTCGAGCAGCAGCAGGCCACCGGCCCGCGCAATACGTCCCACTGGGTCACCGTGATCGAGGAGAGCGACTTCTGCCCGCGGTTCTGGATCGACGACGGCTCCGGCCGTGCGCTGGTGGAGCTGGTGCTCCCCGAGGTGGTGCTGCAGATGGACGCCAGCTTTCGCTCCGGCTTCCTCAACGACGCGACGCCGGAGCTCGAGGCCTTCCTCAACCGTCACAGCGAATCGAGCCAGGGCTGGGTCTTCAACAAGGCGATGCGATACAGGGAGGGGGCGCTGGAGCCGGGAGAGGAGGTGGCGGTCTACGGCCTCTGTCGTCACGAGCCCGACCCGGACCCCGCCGCGGGTGGTGGCTACCGCGAGCGGCCGATCCGGCGCAAGCTGATCGAGCCTCCCGACGGCCGGATGCTGCTGAGCGACGACCCGAAGACGCTCTGACGCGTCCAGCTGCTCAACACTGATCGCAGCTGTCCCACGGCGCGCAGCCGCCGGCGCAGAAGGCGGGACAGGTCACCTTGCCCGCCGGGCCGTCCTCGACCGAGCAGCTGCACGACTGGCTGCAGTCCACGCCGCCAGTGCAGCTGGGCTTGCCGGTGCACTCCACGACGCATGGGCCCGATCCGCAAACCACCCCCCCGGGGCAGGCGTTGTCCTGGTCGCAGCGGATGTCGCAGGCCGTGGCCTGGCTGCAGTCGATGCTCCCCGAGCAGTCGCCCTGGCCGCAGTCCACCTCGCAGCCAAGGCCGGGCGGGCAGACGCAGGGGCTCTGCACGCACTCGAGCTGGCAGACGCCCGCCTTGCAGCCGTTGGTGCAGCTGGATGGGCAGCCCAGGTCCGACGTCTGGAGATCAAACGGCTGGACATCGCGGGCGTCGAGGTCAGCACCGGGATGGACATCCACCGTGCTGTCTAGCGCCAGCGGCGAGTCGGTCTTCAGCAGATCCCCGGGCCAGTCGAGGCAGCCGGCCAGCGCGAGCAGGAGCACGACGAGAACGGAGCGGATTGCGTTCCTCGCGCCCCTGCGGGGCGCTCCAGGATGAAGCAGCGCAATCGCCATCAAAACCTCCCGCGCAGCTGGAGCAGCCCACCCCCTTCGAAGGGGGCGAGGCTCAGCCGTGATCCAGGGCTGTCCCCGCTCTGCGGCCGGCCGAGGAAGTAGAACGCGATTGTCGCTCCCAGCGCCGCCCCGCCCAGCCCCAGCGTGACCCACGACGCGAGCTCAAGCGACTCCCCCTGGTCCTTCAGCTCCAGCCGGCGGGAGATCGAGGTGGCGGGGTCCTTGTACTCGTCGTTCGCTCGACGAGCCAGCACCCCGGTCACCGTGCCTGCGACGAGCAAGGAGCTGGTGACCCCGATGCCGACCCAGACCCAGGTCGGGGACAGCCGGGGCTGCCGAGGAACCGTGGGCGCCGACGACGGCTGGCTTTGCGGGGCGGGATGGCCCTGATCAGCGGCCATCTTGGCCTCACACTCGAGGATCAGGTCGTTGACCTGCTTGACCTCGGGGGCCCTTGGCTGACGCAACAGAAACTGACGGAAGTAGAACACCGCGTCCCTGCAGCGGCCCAGGTGACGGTGGCACTGGCCGATGTTGAACAGGAACTCTGGCAGCTGCTTGACGCGATAGGCCTCCTTGTACAGCCTGAGCGCCTGCTTGAACTCGCCCAGGCTGAAGTGGACCTCGGCCCGCTTGAACAGCGCACGCGCCCTGGTCTCGGGATCCTCGCCAGCGACAGCTGCACCTGCCCCCCACAGCAGTGCAAGCAGGACCAGCGCGAGACGTCCAGGCAGCATGGCCTGATTGAACTGTGGAATCGCACTCAAATCCAGTGGAAAGTCCAACTGCGCTGTCGACCTGTTCTGTAACTTGGTATACCATTTTCGTGACAGGTGTTCACGGACATCAAGCAGAGTAGAGATCCATTGTTGACCGTCTCGGACCTATATCCCCGGCAATTCGGCCGGTATGTGCTGGTGGAGCCGCTGGCCCGCGGCGGAATGGGCGAGCTTCACCTCGCCGTCACCGCCAGCGGCAAGCTGTGCGTGGTCAAGCAGGTCCTGAGCTACCTCACCGATCAGGAGCACATCCAGCGCTTCGTCGACGAGACCAACGTGATGGCCAAGCTGAGCCACGGCAACCTGGTTCCTGTGCTGGAGAGCGGGGTGGTGGACGGCCAGTACTTCCTGGCCATGGACTACGTGGAGGGCAAGAACCTGCGACAGGTGTGGACCACCGTCACGGAGCAGAAGCAGGTCTTCCCGCTCAACCTCGCGCTCTACGTGGTGAAGGAGCTGTGTCGCGGGCTCGGCTTCGCCCACAGCGCCTCTGACCTGGGACTGGTCCACCGCGATGTCAGTCCTCCCAACGTGCTGCTCTCCTACCCGGGTGAAGTCCGGCTGGCCGACTTCGGGCTGGCCGTCAGCACACTCAAGGTGCAGAAGACCTCTCCCGGGATCCTGCTGGGCAAGCTGCCCTACATGTCCCCGGAGCAGGCCCGGGGGAACATCCTCGACGGGCGCAGCGACATATACGCGGTGGGCGTGATCCTGTGGGAGCTGGTGACAGGACAGCGTCGGTTCGACGCCGCGGCCGATCAGACGAACCAGCTGAGGCAGGCCATGGACCCCACGTTCGTGGCGCCGTCGCAGCTCAACGCGGCGTTGCCCGGCGCGCTGGACCTCATCGCCCGCCGGGCGCTGGCCCTCCAGCGCGAGGACCGCTACCCGGACGCCGAGACGCTGCGGCGCGAGATCGCCACCGTGCTGGCCGGCGTCGATCCCACCACCGACGCGGCCACGCTGCAGCGGTTCCTGGCCGATCTGTACGGCGACGCGGTGGATCGGGAGCGCATGGAGCGGCAGCAGCGGCTCGAGACCATGGCGGCCGAGATCAAGCAGCTGCTGGGGGACGAGGAGCAGGCCGGCGAGCCGGACGCGCTGACCGCGATGATGGGCTACAACGACGGTGCCGCGCCGAGACCGAGGCGCAAGCGCCGCGACCCGACCGCCGAGATCGTCCCGGGCCACAAGCTCGACGACAAGTACCTGATCCACGAGCTGGTCGGCGAGGGGGGGATGGGCAAGATCTACCGGGCGACCCACCTCGGCATCGAGCGCACCGTGGCGCTGAAGGTGCTCCTGCCCGAGTACCGCAACATCGCCTCGGTGGTGGAACGGTTCCAGATGGAGGCCCGGGCTGCCAGTCGGGTGGGCCATCCAAACGTGGTCGAGATCTTCGACTCCGGCACCACCAGCTCCGGCCTGCTGTACTACGCCATGGAGTTTCTCGAGGGCACCGACCTGGCCGACCTGCTCCACGACGACCGCACGCTGGAGGTCAACCAGTGCCTGCGCATCACCACCCAGATCTGCGACGCGATGGAGGCGGCCCACGCGGCGGGCGTGATCCACCGGGACCTCAAGCCGGAGAACATCTACCTGGTGGTCCGCGACGGCGCACCCGACTTCGTCAAGGTCGTGGACTTCGGCATCGCCCGCATCGAGGGCAGCCGTAGCCAGACATTGCCAGGTCTCGCCGTCGGCACCCCGGAGTACATGTCCCCGGAGCAGGCACGCGGCGGCCCCATCGACCGCCGCACGGATATCTACTCTGTCGGGGTCATGCTCCACGAGATGCTGGCTGGCACGCTCCCGCCACGGCCGGGGCCAGACGACACCTCCCTGGCATCGCTCCCCTCCCTGCGAGAGCGGCGCGAGGACGTCCCGCCCGGGCTGGAGGCCGCCATTCGCCTGGCCCAGGAGCCCGACCCCGACCTGCGACCGTCCAGCATGGCCAAGCTGGGCTACGAGCTACGCAAGATCCTCGACGGGCGGGCGGCCGCGGTGGCGTCGATGCTCAACATCTCGGGCGCGGCGCCAGCCCTGACCGACGCTGTTGGCGCCGACTCGGGCAGCTTCGAGGCGGTTGGCTTCACCGCCCAGATGAAGTCTCGCTCCCGGCGGCGGCGGTGGCTCCCCTGGGCCATGGGCGGGGCCGCCGTGCTGCTCGCGATCGTGGCCGCGCTGTTCTTCCTGTCCCGTCCGCGCGCGCCCACAACACACCTGGAGACCCCGAGCCGACCCGATGCCGGCGCACAGACGAAGCTGGCGCCTCCCGTGCTGGACGGCGGCGCACCGCGTGCGCGGCGCAGCCGCGACGGCGACGGCCCGCCGGCCCGCCGGCGTCCCCGCAAGGGACGGCGCAAGTCGCAGAAAAAGGCCGTGCGGCTCGAGGGCACGCTGGATCCCTTCGCGAAGTGAGCGACTTGCCAAGCTCGTCGGGCTGGCCGACAATCCGGCAGATCGAACGACGTGACACGCCATGGCCAAAGAGACGCTGGACATCGAAGATCTGTCGCAGATGCTGCAACTGGCCGGCAGCCAGCCCCGCATTTCCAGCGGGAGGCAATTGCGTTCCTCGCGCCCCTGCGGGGCGCTCCGGGATGAAGCGGCGCAATTCGCCCCCGAGGATCTGAGCATCCCGATCATCGTCGAGGAACCGCCGGAGGACGAGCTGGACACGACGATCACGATCGTCGACAGCCTCACCACCGAGGAGCGGGAGACCTACCGCTGCGCCGAGGGGCGCTACCTGCGCTACCGCATCGGGGTGCTGGGCATCGGCGAGGCGGTCGAGCAGGTCTACCACCGCCTGCGGCAGATGCTGGGCGATGCCACCGATCCGCTGGTGGAGCACCTCAACCTCTGGGTGCGCTACCAGGTGGCCCTGTTCGGCGGCAAGCCTCGCGACGGAGTCGTGGAGCGCGCCGATGCCGCGCTGCTGGCGGACCGGCTGGCCCTGTTCAAGCCCAGCTTCCTCGTGCTGGTCAACGCGGGTCCGGTCAAGAACCGGTTCGCCGACAAGACGCCCCAGCAGCTCGCCATCATCACGCATCACATCAACCAGGGGGCCCTCGTCGGCGGCCAGCGACCGTACACCGTGGTTCTCGTCACCGACTACCCTGTCCCGGCGGAGCGGTTCGCCGAGTACCAGCGGCTGTGCCGCACCACCATGAACACGTTTCCGGCGGAACGACAGTTTGCCCCCGAGGAGACCGGCGCCCTGCTGGCCTACGCCCGCAGCACGCTGCAGGCCTACACCGAGCAGCACCTCACCGAGAGGCACCGCTGACCAGCCCATGACCGCCCAGCCGATCCAGCCCCCGACGCCCTCCGCAGCGGCGGTGGCCCTCGCCCGGGCCATCCTGCCGCCCGGATCATTTTTGGGCGGAGTCGGACCGGCGGAGCTGCAGGAGATCTACGACGAGCTGGGGCAGATCCTGCCCCGGGCGCCCGGCTGGCTGGACCGTGTCTTCCGAGCCCTGGATCTGGCGGCGCTGGCCGACGCCGGGCTCCGCTTCCGGCACCTGCCTCCCTCGCGCCAGCAGAGCCTGCTGCGCCGCTGGCACGCCAGCTCGAACGTGACGGGCTGGATGCTGCGGCCGGCGGCGATGGCGCTCAAGCTGTTCTACTTCGCCAGACCCGAGATCCATGAGCACTATGGCGTGCCGCACAACAAGGCCCCGACCCAGCCCGATCCGGAGCCGGGCTACATGCGGCAGGTCACGGCCGGCCACCAGATGGATGACGGCGAGCTGCTCGAGGCGGACGTGGTGGTGGTCGGCTCCGGCGCCGCCGGGGCCATCGTGGCCAAGGAGCTGGCCGAGCGGGGCCACGCCGTGCTGCTGGTGGAGGCGGGCCGCTACTTCGGGCGGCATGACTTCACGGGCCAGTGGCTCCACGCCGCCACCAGCACCTATCACTGGGCCCCGCACAACTTCACGCTGGGCAACGTCACCATCCCGATTCCCACGGGGCGCACGGTGGGTGGGTCGACAACGATCAACACCGCCACCTGCTTCCGGCCGCATGAATATGTCTTCCGGCGCTGGATCGAGCAGGACGGGCTCGTCGAGCTGGCCCACGAGCAGCTGGACCACCACTTCGAGCAGGTGGAGGCGGCGCTCCAGGTGCAGCCGGTCAAGCGGGAGCTGTGGGGGCCGCACATCGAGCTGATGTCGGAGCTGCTGGACCGCCTCGGCCTGAGCCACGCGCCGATCCAGCGCAACGCCGCGGAGTGCGACGGACAGAACTGCTGCGACATGGGCTGCCCCTCCGGCGGCAAGTTCTCGATGGACCGGGCCCACGTGCCGATGGCGCTGCGCCACGGCGCCCTGCTGTTGACCGAGACCCGCTTGACCCGGGTCGTGATCCGCGACGGAAAGGTGCGCGGTGTGGAGCTCGAGTCGCGGGGCAAGCGGCTGCAAGCCGCCGCGCCGAGGGTCGTGCTGTGCTGCGGCACGCTCGCCACACCGCTGGTGCTGTGGGAGCACGGCCTTGGAGGACCGGCGGTTGGGCGCAACCTGACGATCCACCCCTCCGGCTCGATCTCGGCGCGGCTCGAGGGCGACCTGCGCGGCTTCGGCACCGTGGTCCCGTCGTCGCACTACATCGACGAGTTCAAGGAGCGACGGGTGATGCTGATCTCGGTCAACCTGCCGCTCGAGTTTGCAGCCATGCCGCTGCAGCTGACCGGACCGGACTTGATCGACCAGATGGAGCACTACGAGCGCTTCGGCTCCTGGGGCGTGCTGCTGGCCGAGAACGCCCGCGGCCGTCTGCTGCGCCTGCCCGGCGGAAAGGCAGCCTGCCACTACAGCATGTCGCCCCAGGACATGGGCCGCATGCACTGGGGCCTGGCCAAGATCTGCGAGCTCTACCTCGAGGCGGGGGCGCAGTGCTGCTACCCTGCAGTGTGGGGCTGCCCCCCGGTCAGCAGCCGGCTCGAGCTGCA